>Ga0209385_1000145_pt1 | contig 25692 bp, 27 predicted proteins | sample NGEPerB_FD_184506 | JGI IMG/M metagenome (GOLD analysis project Ga0209385, IMG submission 184506) | Arctic peat soil microbial communities from the Barrow Environmental Observatory site, Barrow, Alaska, USA - NGEE PermafrostAB12-B... | ecosystem: Environmental > Terrestrial > Soil > Wetlands >... | reverse complement strand
ATGAAAAGGCGGCCGCGGTGCTTGATGTGGCGCCGGTCGTCACGCCAAAAGAGGATGCCGCCGCCATTACCATAGAGCCGCTGCCGCGCATCCGCTTGGCGCAGCCGTTCGAGGCCTTGCGCGATGCGTCCGACCGGATGCTCAAGAAAACCGGCGCGCGGCCGAAAGTGTTCCTGGCCAATCTCGGCAAGCTGGCGGACTTCACCGCGCGTGCGATGTTCGCGAAGAGTTTTTATGAGGCCGGCGGCATCGAGGCGCTGAGCAATGACGGCTTCAAGGATCAGGCCGAGATGATCGCCGCGTTCAATGCGTCGGGCGCCAAGCTCGCCTGCCTGTGCTCGTCCGACACGGTCTATGACACGCAAGCCGCCGATGCCGCCAAGGCCCTGACCGCCGCCGGCGCGCCCGTCCATCTCGCCGGCCGCCCCGGCGAGCGGGAGGCGAAATTGCGGCAGGCCGGCGTCAAATCCTTCGTATTCATGGGCTGCGACGTGGTTTCGACCTTGCAGGCGGCGCATGATATTCTGGCTGCCAAATGAGTCAGGTCCCCAACTTCGCCACGGTCGAATTTGCCGATACGCCGGTTTCCGCCGGCAACGGCTCGGCAAAACCTTGGGTCACGCCAGAAGCCATCCCTGTGAAGCCCGGCTATAGCGAGGCCGATCTGGCCGGGCTCGATTTCCTTGACACTTATCCCGGCAAGCCGCCGTTCCTGCGCGGGCCCTACCCCGCGATGTACGCGGCGCAGCCCTGGACCATCCGGCAATATGCCGGCTTCTCCACCGCGGAGGACAGCAACGCCTTCTACCGGCGCAATCTCGCCGCCGGGCAAAAGGGCCTCTCCATCGCCTTCGATCTCGCCACTCATCGCGGCTACGACAGCGACCATCCGCGCGTGTCCGGCGACGTCGGCATGGCGGGCGTGGCGATCGACTCGATCTACGACATGCGCACGTTGTTCTCCGGCATCCCGCTCGACCAGATGAGCGTGTCGATGACCATGAACGGCGCGGTGCTGCCGGTTCTGGCGCTCTATATCGTCGCCGCCGAGGAACAGGGCGTGCCGCACGCGAAACTGTCGGGCACGATCCAGAACGACATCCTCAAAGAATTCATGGTGCGCAACACCTACATCTATCCGCCCGGCCCGAGCATCCGCATCATCTCCGACATCTTCGCCTACACCTCGGCCGAGATGCCGAAGTTCAACTCGATTTCGGTCAGCGGCTACCACATGCAGGAAGCCGGCGCGACGCAGGATCTCGAGCTCGCCTATACGCTGGCCGACGGGGTAGAATATGTGCGCGCCGGCATCAAGGCGGGCTTGACCGTCGATCAGTTCGCGCCGCGCGTGTCGTTCTTCTGGGCGATCGGCATGAACTACTTCATGGAGATCGCCAAACTGCGCGCCGCCCGCATGCTGTGGGCCAAGCTGATGAAGCCGTTCAAGCCGGAAGACGCGCGCTCGCTTAGTTTGCGCACACATTGCCAGACCTCGGGCTGGTCGCTGGCCGCACAGGACGTGTTCAATAATGTTTCGCGCACCATGATCGAGGCGATGGCGGCGACGCAAGGGCAGACCCAGTCGCTGCACACTAACGCGCTCGACGAGGCGCTCGCGCTGCCGACCGATTTCTCCGCCCGCATCGCGCGCAACACCCAGATCGTGCTGCAGCAGGAAGCCGGCGCCACCCGCATCGTCGATCCCTGGGGCGGCTCTTATTATGTCGAGCGGCTCACCTACGAACTCGCGAAGAAGGCCTGGGGCCATATCGAGGAAGTCGAGGCGCTCGGCGGCATGACCAAGGCGATCGAGGCCGGCATCCCGAAGCTGCGCATCGAGGAAGCCGCCGCCAAGACGCAGGCGCGCATCGACGCCGGCATGCAGTCGGTCATCGGGGTCAACAAATATCAGCCGACCGACGAGGCGCCGATCGACGTGCTCAAGGTCGACAATTCGGCCGTCATGCACATGCAACTCGACAAGCTCAAGCGGCTTAAGGCCGAGCGCGACTCGGCCGTGCTCAAGGAGGCGCTCGATGCACTCACCCGCGCCGCCGATCGCGGCAACGGCAATCTGCTGGCGCTGGCCATCGACGCCGCCCGCGCCAAGGCCACCGTCGGGGAGATTTCCTCGGCGCTGGAGAAGGTGTACGGACGTCACCGCGCCGAGATCAAAGCGATCACCGGCGTCTACAAGCGGGAGGTCGGCATGACCGGCGCGGTCGAACGGGTGCGCGTTGCGGTCGAGGCGTTCGAGGCCGCGGAGGGCCGCAGGCCGCGCCTCCTCGTCGCCAAGATCGGCCAGGACGGTCACGACCGCGGGCAGAAGGTGATCGCCTCGGCCTTCGCCGACTTGGGCTTCGACGTCGATATCGGGCCGCTGTTCGCCACGCCGGCGGAAGCCGCGCGCCAGGCGGTAGAAAACGACGTACACATTCTCGGCGTGTCCTCGCTCGCCGCCGCGCACCTGACCCTGGTGCCGGAGCTGAAAGCCGAGCTCGCCAAACAGGGCCGCGACGACATCATGATCGTGGTCGGCGGCGTGGTGCCGCCGCGGGATTACGACGCGCTGATGCAGGCCGGCTGCGAGGCGATCTTCCCGCCCGGCACGGTGATCGCGGAGGCGGCTGAGAAATTGCTTAAGACGCTCAATAAACGATTGGGCCATGGAAAAGAGGCGGCCGAGTGAAATCCTTCCTCGTCCGCGCGGCTTTGGCCGCGCTTTGCGGCCTCGCATTGTCGGGCTGCGTCGATTCGTCAGGTCCGGTCCTGACTGATGCGCAGCCGATATTGGGGCCACGTCTCAATCTGCAGCTCTATTCGCTGCGCGAGGGCCATGCGCATGACCCGGAGCGGGCGAGTTTCGCCTGGGACGGCAAGCGCTATGTCCGTTCCGGCGGCGGCATGAAGGATGTCAGCAGTTTCACGGTGCACCCGTTCGAGGCCGGCGACACCATCATCCAGTCGTCGCAGCTGCGCCACCCGCAGATCGCCGAATACGCACTGATGCGCAAGCTGGCCGAAGGCGTCTATCAGGTCATCGCCATCGACGAAGACGACGCCGACGAGCCGACCCGCGCGGCCGAATGCAAGCATCCCGGTGGGACGGCCTGCCGAATCGAGACGCGCGAGCAACTGTTCACGTTCGCGCGCGCCACGGCGGCGAAGCGGAAAACCGACGGCGGGCTCGCGATCCAGCTCGACGACGCGCGGCCGTCGAAGCACCGTCCCTAGCGGCGGAACCCGATGCCTTCGCGCACCCTTAAAACAACCGACCTCGCCCGCGGCATAAAAGCGGGAGATCGCGCGACGCTGGCGCGCGCCATCACACTGATCGAGAGCAAGCGCGCCGATCACCGCAAATCCGCGCACCATCTGGTGCAGGAATTGCTGCCGCTCACCGGCAAGGCGGTGCGGCTCGGCATCACCGGCGCGCCCGGCGCCGGCAAGTCGACCACCATCGACGTACTCGGCACCACGCTCACCGGGGCGGGCCACAAGGTCGCCGTGCTGGCGGTCGATCCGTCGTCGAGCCGCACCGGCGGCTCGATCCTCGGCGACAAGACGCGCATGGCGCGGCTCGCCAGCGATCCCAACGCCTTCGTGCGGCCCTCGCCCGCCTCCGGCACGCTCGGCGGCGTCGCCGCCAAGACGCGCGAGACCATGCTGCTGTGCGAAGCCGCCGGTTACGACGTGGTGCTGGTGGAGACCGTCGGCATCGGCCAGTCGGAGACCGCGGTCGCCGACATGACCGATTTCTTTTTGGTGCTGATGCTGCCGGGCGCCGGCGACGAACTGCAGGGACTGAAGAAAGGCATCGTCGAGCTCGCCGACATGATCGCGGTCAACAAGGCCGACGGCGACAATATCGCGCGCGCCAAACTGGCGGCCGCCGAGTATCGCGCCGCGCTCAATATCCTGGCACCGCACTCGCCGACCTGGTCGCCGCCGGTCGTCACCTATTCGGCGCTCACCGGCAACGGCATCAGCGAACTGTGGAGCCAGGTGCAGGCGCACAAGAAACTGATGACCGCGTCGGGCGAGCTGGCTGCGCGCCGGCGCGAGCAGCAGGTGAAGTGGATGTGGAGCATGCTGGAGGAGCGGCTCACCGCGCGGCTGCGTAGCGACGCGAGCGTGCGCGGTAAGCTCAAGGCGGCGGAGGCCGCGGTCGCCGCCGGCAGGCTGGCGCCGACGCTGGCCGTGGAAGAAATCGCGCAATTGCTTGGGGTGTGATGGCCGCCACCATCCTCGTCACCGGCTTCGGGCCATTTCCGGGCGCGCCGTTCAACCCGACCGGGCCGCTGGTACCACGGCTGGCGCGCTTGCGGCGGCCATATTTGGCGAATGTTAAAATCGTCCCGCACATTTTCCCGACCGGCTACGCGGCGGTGGACCGCGATCTGCCCAGGCTGATCGAGCGACACAAGCCGGATGCGCTCTTGATGTTCGGGCTGGCGCCGCGGGCGCGTACCTTGCGCATCGAGACCCGCGCCCGAAATACGGTTTCATTGCTTCCTGACGCGGGCGGCATTGCGCTGCGGCTCCTGACCATCGCGGCCGGCGGCCCTGCGGCACTGGCGGTGCCGGCCCCGGCGCGCCGCCTGCTCGCTGCTGTGCGCGCGGCTGGCGTGCCGGCCACGCTGTCACGCGATGCCGGGCGCTACCTGTGCAATTACCTGTGCTGGCGCGCGGCCGAGGCGGCGGGCAAAAAGGGCGGACCGCGCATTGCCGCCTTCGTACACGTGCCAAAGATCGCGCGCACCGCGCGGCGGCCGGGCAAGAGCCGCAAGCTCACGCTCGGCGATCTGACGCGCCGGTGGCTATTTGCTGGCCGCGGTCGCGGCCGCTTGCCACGTTTAGGCCGGAATGCGTCACTATCTGCACCGTATGCCGATCGCCCGCCCCTCCCGCCGAAAGCTCATCATGCTCGCGATTTTCGCCGTGTTTCTCATGCCACTCGTTGCCCGCGCCGCGCTCTACGCCGCCGGCAACGGCCCGCGCAGCTGGCGCGACGCCGACTGGTCGAGCACCGGCACGTTGCCGCCGGCGGCCGACGACAAGACAGCGCGCGTGATCGTGTTCACCGGCACCGCCGGCGCCTGGAAAGGCATATTCGCGGTGCATAGCTGGGTCGTGCTCAAGCCCGCGGGCGCGCACGATTGGACCCGCTACGACGTGGTCGGCTGGGGCAACCCGGTGCGCACCAACGGCTGGCCGCCGGACGGCCGCTGGTTCGGCAACACGCCGGTGGCGATCGCCGATGTTTCGGGGCCCGACGCGGAGAAGCTGATCCCGCGCATCGAGGCGGCGGTGAACGCCTACGGCTTCAACCACGCCGGCGACTATCGCGTCTGGCCGGGGCCGAACAGCAACAGCTTTACCGCTGCGGTGCTGCGCGCGGTGCCCGAGCTGGGCGTCGCGCTGCCGCCGAACGCGGTCGGCCGCGATTTCCGCGCCGGCTTCTATGCCGGCCGCACCGACAGTGGCACCGGCGTCGAGCTCAATCTCGCCGGTTTTGCCGCCGTGAAGCTCGGCTGGGTCGAGGGCGTCGAGGTCAACCTGCTCGGCTTGGTCGCCGGGCTCGATCTGCGTCATCCGGGCGTCAAGCTGCCGGGATTTGGCCGCATCGGCGTCGAATCCCCGGTCGCTACCGCGCTCGCTAAATAAGCTCACGCCAATTTGGGGTGACGCAGGCGCAGCGCCCGTGGCAAGTTGGCAAGGCTGACGAGGATTCCCATGCGCGACACGCGGCCGCTGCTCGACCAGGTGCCCTTCCCGGCGATCCGCCGCGGCAAGCTCGACACTTTGCAGGTCAATGTCGGCTATCGCTGCAACCAGTCCTGCTTCCATTGCCACGTCAATGCCGGGCCGAACCGCACGGAAGAGATGTCGGCGCAAGTCGCCGACCGAGTGCTCGATTTCGTCGAGCGCCGGCACATCGCGACCCTCGACATCACCGGCGGCGCGCCCGAGCTCAATGCGAATTTCCGCCGCCTGGTGACCGGCGCGCGCCGGCGCGGCGTCAAGGTGATGGATCGATGCAACCTCACCATCCTGGAGCAACCGGGGCAGGAAGACCTCGCCGAATTCCTGTGCGCGCATCAGGTGGAGGTGGTGGCTTCGATGCCCTGCTATCTGCAGGACAATGTCGAGCGTCAGCGCGGCAAGGGTGTGTTCGACGGCTCGCTCCGCGGATTGAAGAAGCTTAACGCGCTCGGCTTCGGCCGCGATCCACAGCTAACGCTCAACCTCGTCTACAATCCGCAAGGGCCGGCGCTGCCGCCGCCGCAGGCCGCGCTCGAAGCCGACTACAAGCGCGTTCTCGGCCAACAATACGGCATCGTGTTCAACAGACTGTTCGTGCTCGCCAACATGCCGATCCAGCGCTTCGGCACCATGCTGATCAACAAAGGCGAGTTCGACGGCTATCTGCAACTGCTGCAGGACGCCCATCTCGACGCCAATCTCGACGGCGTGATGTGCCGCAACCTGATCTCGGTCGATTGGCGCGGCTTCGTCTACGACTGCGATTTCAACCAGATGCTCGATCTGCCGCTGACGCGGGGTGCGCGCAGCCGCGTGCATCTTTCCGACCTGCTCGACGACGACATCAAGGGTAACCCGATCCGCGTTGCCGGCCATTGCTATGGCTGCACCGCCGGCCAGGGATCGAGCTGCGGCGGCGCGCTGAAAGAGGCGGCGGAATGATGAAACTCTCCATCGTCATGCCGGTGCTCGACGAGGCCGCGGAGATCGAGGCCGCGCTCTCGGCGCTGGCGCCCTATCGCCGACGCGGTGTCGAAGTCATCGTGGTCGATAGCGGCAGCAGCGACGGCACGCCCGAACTCGCGCGTCCGCTCGCCGATCGCGTGATCGCGGCGCAACGCGGCCGCGCCGAGCAGATGAATGCCGGTGCCGCGGCGGCAACGGGCGACGTGCTGCTGTTCCTGCACGCCGACACGCGGTTGCCTGAGAACGCCGACCGCCTGGTGCTCGATGGCCTGGCCCGATCGGGACGCGGATGGGGCCGTTTCGACGTGCGCATCGACGGTGGCGGCCTGCTGGGCGTCGTCGCCACCACGATGAACGCACGCTCGCGTTTGACCGGCATCGCCACCGGCGACCAGGCCTTGTTCGTCACGCGCGCGGCATTCGACAGTGTGGGCGGCTTTCCGCCGATCGCACTGATGGAAGACGTGGCGCTGTCGTCGCGGCTCAAGCGCATCGGCCGCCCTTGCGCTTTACGCGCGCGCGTCACCACCTCGGCGCGACGCTGGCGCCGACACGGAACGCTGCGCACCGTGCTGTTGATGTGGAGGTTGCGGCTGGCTTATTGCCTCGGCGCCGACCCGGCGAAACTGGCGCGGGCTTACGGCTATGCTGAGCGCTAGTCCCGTCGCTATCGCCGTCCTGGCGAAGGCGCCGGTTCCGGGCCTGACCAAGACCCGTCTGATCCCGTCGATCGGCGCGCATGCGGCGGCCATCTTGCAGGAACGCTTGACCGAGCGAGCGGTCGCGACCGCGCTTGCCGCCGCGCTCGGCCCGGTGACACTATGGTGCGCGCCCGATCCGGGCCATTCCTCGTTTCGCGAACTGGTCACGCGCCACGCGGTGACGCTGAAGCGGCAGCCGGCCGGCGATCTCGGCACCCGCATGCTCGCCGCCATGGCCGCCAGCGGCCGCCCCACAATAGTGATTGGCACCGATTGTCCCGCATTCACCCCCGAGCATTTGCGCGCGGCGGCGCATGCGCTGCGTGACGCCGACGTGGTGTTGATCCCTGCGGAAGACGGCGGCTATGTGCTGATCGGCGCGCGCGGTGCGCATCCGCAGCTATTTTCCGGCATCGCCTGGGGCACGCCGACGGTTCTGACCGAGACGCGCGCGCGCATTGCCGCGCTCGGCCTCAAGTCGATCGAACTTCCCGCCCTGTGGGATATCGATACCGAAGCCGACCTTGCGCGATTTGAAGTGATGTTTCCGGAGATGGCGCTTTAGTTACTGCAACCGGATCAGCACCAGTCCGCACACGATCAGCAGAGCCGCGGCGATACGCACCGCGCGTAGCGGCTCCTTGAGCACGACCACGGCGATAACAGCGCCGAACAGCACGCTGGTCTCGCGCAGCGTGGCGACGATGGCGATCGGCGCTACCGTCATCGCCCAGATCGCGATGCCGTAGGACAAAACCTGCAAGGCGCCGCCGGCAAAGCCGCGCCGCCAATAGATCCGCATGGCCGGGATCACATCGCGGCCGTCGCGAAGCAGCGCATAGGGCAGCATCACCAAAGCGATGCCGACGAACAGCCAGAGCGAATAGGCGTTTGGGTTGGCGGATAATCTCGCGCCGATGCCATCCACCACCGAATAGGTGCAGATGGTGAGCGCGGTGATGAGCGCGAAGCCGACGGCGCGACGGTCGATCCTGGTGAGCTCGCGGCCGCCGCGCGCCGACAGTAGAAACACGCCGGCGACCAGCACGACGATACCGGCCCAGCCGATGAGGCTCAGCTTTTCGCCGACGATGAAGGTGGTTGCCGCCGCGGTCATTAGCGGCGCCGAGCCGCGCGCGATCGGATAGACTTGGCCGAGGTCGCCGCTGCGATAGGCCTCGATCAGCGCGGCGAAATAGACGAGGTGGATGACCACCGAAGCGATCAGCCACGGCCAAGCGTCCCACGCTGGCATGCCGGTGAGCGGCAGGAACACAAGCGCTACCGCGCCGGAGCCGATCGAAATCAGCGTCGTGGCCGAGAGCGGGTCGAGCCCGACCTTGATCAGCGCGTTCCAGCCGGCATGGCAGAGGGCGGCGAACAGAACGGCGAGGAATACGACGTTTTCCATGCCGGATGCCGCTCAGCCGCGGGCGGCGGGCGCCCACAGCTTGGGGCCGGCGCGCGCATATTGCACCGGCCGCGCCACCTCGGCGCTGAGCGCCTTGGCCGCGTGCCAGCCCCAATGCGGATCGTCGAGGAAGCAGCGCGCCATCGACACCATGTCGGCCTCGCCCTTCGCCACGATCTCCTCGGCATGCTCGGGCTTGACGATCAGCCCGACGGTGCGGGTGGCAATGCCGGCTTCCTTCTTCACGCGCGCGGCGATCGGCACGTTGTAGCCGGGCTCGCTCGGGTTGCGGATGTCGGCGGCGACGCCGCCGGATGAAATACAGATGAAGTCGATCCCCTCGCCTTTAAGCGCCCTGGAAATCGCCACCGCGTCGTCGGCGGTCAGCCCGCCCTCGCGCCAATCGCTCCCCGTGATGCGGGCGCCGAGCGGCAGACCGCTCGGCACCACCGCGCGCACCGCGCGCGCGATCGAAAGCGGAAAGCGCAAGCGGTTCTCGAACGAGCCACCATATTGGTCGGTGCGCTGGTTGGAGATCGGCGACATGAAGCCGTGCGCCAGGTAGCCGTGCGCCATGTGCAGCTCGATCTCGTCGAAGCCGATGCGCAAGCACCGCTGCGCGGCGGTAACAAATGCCGCGCGCACGCGTTCCATGTCGGCTTCGGTCACTTCGCGCGGCGTGTGCCAGCCCTCACCGAACGGGATCGGCGAAGCGGCGATGGTCGGCCACGGATCGGCGTCCGGTTTAAGCGCGCCGCCGCCCTCCCACGGCTTTTGCGCCGAGCCCTTGCGGCCGGAATGGGCGATCTGGATGCCCAACTTGGCGGTGCCCGCGCGCCGCACCTGCGCGATCACGCGCGCCAGCGCGGCCTCGTTGTCGTCGGAATAAAGCCCCAGGCAGCCATGGGTTATGCGGCCATGGCGCTCGACATGGGTCGCCTCCACCACCACCAGCGCGGCGCCGGAATTCGCCAGCATGCCGAGATGCATCAGGTGCCAGTCGTTGGCGCAGCCGTCGTCGCCCGAGTACTGGCACATGGGCGAGACCACGATGCGGTTGGCAAGCTCGAGGCCGGCCAGCTTGTAAGGCGAGAAAAGAGCGCTGCTCATGGGATGGGGATACTCGACTGTGGCAGCGCCGGTGAAGGCTCAGTGCTGCTGGATGGACTTCAGGTACGCAATGATGGCACCGACATCGTCGGCGTCAAACTTGAATTCCGGCATGTCGGGGTGGCCGGACATGAAGCCCTCGCCCAGGGCCTCTTCCAGGGCTTCGACCGGATAGCGCTGGCCGAGGGTGCGAAACGCCGGGGCGTTCTTGTCCGGGCTGTCGCCGCGACCGACCGCATGGCAGGACCCGCAAGCCTGCGTGAGCAGCGCTTCGCCGCGCTTGAGATCCTCGGCGGCAGCCGAATGCGACGTTATCGCCAAGCCCAGCGCCATCAGAAAGGCTGCGGGAACCACTTTCATGCGGCGGGACGCAGATCGTTCTTGCCGGCAGCGGGCGGCGGCGCCTGAGCGGCCAGCCGTTTCCAGGTCTTTACCGCGCCGATCACGTCACGCATGAGCACGGTGAAGCGCTCCCTGGTGTAGTAGCGTTGCCAGCGGCCGCTGCGATAAAGCTCGGCAAAATACGCCAGCCGGCGCTCGGCGAGAGCGAGCCATTTGCGTGAAATCTCATCAAGGCGGGGCGCGCCTGGCAAGGCCGGCATGCGTGGTCCGTGGCGAGCGCTGAACCGGCAGCCGATCGAGCGGACCGGTGAGGACCAGCAGGGGCACAATGACGCCGACGCATACCTGTGAGTAACTCCTGCCATGTAAGCTGATTCGCGAGCATTTCAAATAGCCTAGGAAGGGCCCCTCGCCGGCGGCGCACCGCCTGAAGCGCTAACTTTTGAATTTCTTGGCGAGCGCGTCGGCATTGCGCGCGAGCAGGCCGACATCGGCGCCGACCGCCACGAACCGATAGCCCCAGTCGATATAGCGGCGCGCCTCTTCCTCGTTGCCGGTCAGGATTCCGGCCGGCTTGCCCAGCGCCTTGAGCCGCGTCACCGCGTCTTTCATGGCCGCCTGCACCTCCACATGCTGCGGATTGCCGAGATGGCCGAGCGAGGCCGCGAGATCGGACGGGCCGATGAACACGCCGTCGACGCCCTCGACGTTGGCGATCGCTTCGAGCTGGGCCAGCGTCGGGGCGGTCTCCACCTGCACCAGTACGCAGATTTCGGCGTTGGCCTTGCTCAGATAGCCCGGCGTGCGACCGTAGCGGCTGGCGCGCGCCGCCACCGACACGCCGCGGATGCCCTGCGGCGGATAGCGCGTGGAGGCAACCGCGCGTTTCGCCTCTTCGACATTCTGCACGTATGGAAACAGCAGCGTCTGCGCGCCGATATCGAGGCAGCGCTTCGCCAGCACCGCGTCGTTCCACGCCGGCCGGATGATCGGCGTCGCCGTGCCGGCCTGGATCGCCTGCAATTGCGCGACCAGGTCGGGGATTTCATTGGGCGAATGCTCGGTGTCGAGCAGGATCCAGTCGAAGCCGCTATCGGAAATGATCTCGGCGGCGATATTGCTGGCGAGGCTCGACCATAGGCCAATCTGAAGTTTCCCGGCTGCGAGCGCGTGCTTGAAGGCGTTACGCTGAAATTCGGTGCCCATGACTTACTCCTCGCGCATGATCTTATCCGAAAACCGGTACCCACTTTTCGGGATCATGCGCCCTCATACAAATTGGATCGCCAGTCCGCCGAGCGGACCGAAATCGGCATGTAGCGTGTCGCCTTTTTGCGCGAACACCACGCGGGTGAACGAGCCGGCCAGCACCAGGTGGCCAGGCTCAAGCGCGGTGCCCATGGCGCCGAGCTTGTTGGCGAGCCAGGCGACGCCGAGCGCCGGATGGCCGAGCACACCGGCGGCGAGCCCCGTCTCCTCGATCTCGGAATTGCGGTACATGATGCCGCCGACCCAGCGCAGATCGACGTCGAGTGGCCCGACCGGACGACCGCCCAGCGCAATGCCGGCGGCCGCGCCATTGTCGGCCACGGTGTCGAAAATCTTGCGCTGGTCCTGGATGCGCGCATCGACGATCTCGATCGCCGGGATGACGTATTCGGTGGCGCGCAACACGTCGGCTAAACCCACGCCTGGCCCCTGCAGCCGCTTGCCCAGCACGAAGGCGAGTTCGACCTCGACGCGCGGCTTGCAGTAGTCGGCGTGGCGAACCTTGGCGCCGTCGGCAATCATCTGGTCGTCGAGAATGAAGCCGAAATCCGGCTCGTCGATCATCGAGGAGCGCTGCATCGCCTTGGAAGTAAGACCGACCTTGTGGCCGATCAGCTTGGCGCCGGCTTTGATCTTACGCTGCGCAACTTCCGTGGAAATTGCATAGGCATCCTCGATGGTGATGGCGGGAAAGGTCACCGACAGCTGGACCGCCTGTTTACGCTCCTTTTGCGCCGCCATCAGAATATCGGCGGCCTTGCTGCGGTCGGCGGCGGAGAGCATGGCGTCAGTGCTTCAACTTCGCATCGACCTTGAAGCTGGCTTGCGTCTTCTTGGTGATCTCGTCCACCGTGACGCCGGGGGCGAGCTCGATCAAGATCATGCCGCCGGCCTTGCGGTCGATGTTGAAGACACCCAAGTCGGTGATCACCATGTCCACCACGCCGGCGCCGGTGAGCGGCAGGTCGCACTTGTGCAGTAGTTTCGGCGCATCCTTGGCGGTGTGCTCCATCACCACCACCACCTTCTTGACGCCGGCGACCAGATCCATGGCGCCGCCCATGCCCTTCACCATCTTGCCCGGGATCATCCAGTTGGCGAGGTCGCCGTTCTCGGCCACCTGCATGGCGCCGAGGATGGCGATGTCGATGTGGCCGCCGCGGATCATGGCGAATGAATCGGCGCTGGAGAAAAAGCTGGTGGTCGGGATTTCGGTGACGGTCTGCTTGCCGGCGTTGATCAAGTCGGGGTCTTCGTCGCCCTCATAAGGGAACGGTCCGAAGCCGAGCATGCCGTTCTCGCTTTGCAGCTGCACGGTCATGCCGTCTGGAATGTAGTTCGACACCAGCGTCGGAATGCCAATGCCGAGATTGACGTAGAAGCCGTCGCGCAGTTCCTTGGCGGCGCGCTCCGCCATCTGATCGCGGGTCCAGGGCATGGTCAGACCTCCTCTCCAGTACCGGCCGCAGCTATGCGCTTTCGCACTGTGCGCTGTTCGATGTGCTTGGTCGCGTTCGGCACATGGACGATGCGTTTGACGTAAACGCCCGGCGTGATGATGTGATCGGGATTAAGGTCGCCCGGCTGCACCAGGTGCTCGACCTCGGCGACAGTCACCTTGCCGGCGGTCGCCATCATCGGATTGAAGTTGCGCGCGGTCTTCCGGTACACGAGGTTGCCCTCGGTATCGGCCATCCAGGCGTGCACGATCGCAAGATCCGCGACGATGCCGCGCTCCATAATGTAGCGCTCGCCGTCGAAGCTGCGCTCTTCCTTGCCCTTGGCGATGTCGGTGCCGGCGCCGGTGCGGGTGAAGAAGGCGGGGATGCCGGCGCCGCCGGCGCGGATGCGCTCGGCCAGCGTGCCCTGCGGATTGAATTCGATCTCCAGTTCGCCGCCGAGAAACTGCTGGGCGAACAATTTGTTCTCGCCCACATAGGACGAAATCATCTTCTTGACCTGCTTGGTCTCCAGCAGCAGGCCGAGGCCGGCACCGTCCACGCCGGCATTGTTCGACACGATCGTGAGATTTTTCACGCCGGAATCGCGGATCGTCAGAATGAGCGTTTCGGGGATGCCGCACAGGCCGAAGCCGCCCGCGTGAATCAACATGCCGTCCTTGAGCAGACCGGCGAGCGCGCTTTTAGCGTCGGGATAAACCTTCTTCATGCAACTCCACCACTTCTCCGGGCACTTATCACCCTAATCAAACGTGAGAGAACATCAATAAGACGGTTCGACGCAAGCCTAGCGCGCGGGAGGCGGGCTTGCAGGCGCGGCGGCCGGCGGAGAAGCCGGAGCGGCGGGCGGCGTGATATCCGTCACCGGATTGCGCGGCCGCGTTGGCGCGGCCGGAGCGGCCGGAGCGGGCGCCGTCGCCATCGCGGCCTTCGGCGGCGTGAGCGCGGTCGGCAGCGGCAAGTGGTGCGGGTAATAGGTCCAGAACACGAAGGCCGCCGCGAACAGCACCGCCGACAGCACGGCGCCTAGCATGTGGCGGCCGAAGGACAGGATATTGGCGATGAGCGTGGCGATGAAGACGAATAGCGCCAGCACAACCACATAGAGCCAGTCCACGGTCGCCAGATCGATCGGCATAGCTGTCATAGCGTTCTTTCTCCTCTCGGCATTGACGCCGAATGTTAGCCCAGACCCACGATGCAGGTCACCTGCGCCCGGTCATTTCCCAAGCTTCAATTTGTCATTATACCTCCACCGTCATGCCAAATCTCCTCATCCTCACCGAAGTCCAGGAATCGATGCGGGCCCGCTATAAGGCCATGCTGCTGGAACAGTTCCCGCAGTTGACCATCAACGTGGTCGGCCACCATACCCTGGTAGAGCCGTACATTGCCGACACCGACATCCTGCTGTGCTTCTCCCCGCCCATGGCCGACCACGTGGTGCGCGACGCGCCCAAGCTGAAATGGATCCAGGCGCTCGGCACCGGCGTCGACAACATCGTCGACTTGCCCTCGCTCGGCAAAGAGGTCGTCGTCACCAATATCCGCGGCATCCACGGCGCGCCGGTGTCGGAAGCCACCATCGCGTTCATGCTGTCGCTCGCCCGCGACCTGCCGCGCTCCGTGCGCGCGCAAGAGAACGCCAAATGGGAGCGCTGGCCGTCGCAGCTCCTGTCCGGCAAAACCGTCGGCATTCTCGGCGTCGGGCTGATCGCGGAATACTTGGCGCCGATCTGCAAGACGTTTCATATGACGGTGGTCGGCATCAGCGGCAGCCCGCGCGCGGCGCCCGGCTTCGACCGCATGGTCACGCGCGGCGAACTCATGAAGGTCGCCGGCGAACTTGACTATCTGGTGGTGCTCGCACCGCTGACGCCCGAGACGCGCAACATCGTCGGCGCGAAACTGCTCGCCGCCATGAAGCCCACCGCCTATCTTGTGAATGTCGCGCGCGGCGGCGTGGTCGACGAGCCTGCGCTGATCAAGGCGCTGGAGGCAGGCCAGATCGCCGGCGCCGGCCTCGACGTGTTTTCGCAAGAGCCGCTGCCGCCGGACAATCCGCTGTGGAGGACCAAGAACGTAACGATTTTCTCGCATCTCGGCGGCTATTCGCAGGGCTACGAGGACCGCGCCATGCCGACCATCGCCGGCAACATGGCCAAGTTCCTCGGCAACGATCTCAAGAACATGATCAACATCGTGCGCAAGCCTGCGTCTTGGTAAGTTTCTGGGGAGATTGAAGCCATGGCTTTGTCCGAACGCCTGAACACGCCGATCTCCACCGCCGAATTGGAGCGCCGCTGGCGCGCCGTGCGCATCGCCATGGGACGCGAAAAGATCGACGTTCTGCTGATGCAGAACAACAACGATCACATGGGCGGCAATGTCCGCTATTTCACCGACATGCCGGCGACCAACGGCTATCCCAACACGGTGATCTTTCCGCGCGACGGCGAGATGACGGTCGTATGTCAGGGACCGTTTGGCGGCGGCGAGGCGACCGCGCAGGGCGACCAGACCTGGCGCGGCGTCAAGCGCATCCTCACCACGCCGAGCTATGCCTCGGCGCATTACACCAAGGACTACGATCCGGAGCTCGCCGCCAAGGCGCTGGCGCCGTTCCGCAACGCCACCATTGGCTATGTCGGCACCTATCAGATGTCGTTTGCGCTGCTCGATTACGTCAAGCGCGCGTTTCCGAAAGCGCACTATGTCGATGCCTCCGACCTGGTCGATCGCATCAAGGTCATCAAGAGCGCGGAGGAAATGGAGCTGGTCAAACGCGCCGCGCTGATGCAGGACGGCGCCATGCGTGCGGCTTTCGCGGCGGTGAAGCCCGGCATGCGCGACACCGAAGTGGCCGCGGTTGCGCAAGCTTACAGCCAGTGCCACGGCAGCGAGAACGGGATTTATCTGTGCGCCTCGATGCCGCTCGGAAGTCCATCGAAATTTGCCAACCGGCATCTGCAAAACCGCGTGATCCAGAACGGCGACCAGATCGCGCTGCTGGTCGAGGATAACGGGCCCGGCGGCATGTACACGGAGCTCGGACGCTCCTGCGTGGTCGGCGCCAAGGTGCCGCAGGCGATGCAGGACGAGCTTGAATTCTGCATGCAGGCGCGCCGCATGACGCTCGACTTGCTCAAGCCGGGCACGGCGTGCAAGGACATCTGGGACGGCTTCAACGCCTTCATGCGCAAGAACGGCCGGCCGATGGAGGCGCGGCTTTACTGCCACGGCCAGGGCTACGACCTGGTCGAGCGGCCGCTGATACGCAACGACGAGCCGATGACCATCGAAAAAGACATGAATATCGTCGTACACCCGACCTATATCCACGCCGGTTATCTCAATTGGCTGTGCGACAATTATCTGATCGGCGGCAACGGCCCGGGCGACCGGCTGCACCAGTTTCCAGAACAAATCGTCGAAGTTGGATAGCAGCCATTCGAGCCGCGCGCTTGACCGCCAGGGCACAACCGGCGCAAGAATTTCCAGATAATGTGGAGGAACCCCATGAAAAGAACAATTCTTAGCACCGCGCTAGCGATGCTGCTGGCACTGGCCGGATCGGCGAGCGCAGAGAATTTTCCGGACCGCACTCTGACCATGATCATCCCGTTCGCCGCGGGCGGGCCAACCGATGTGTTGGGCCGCGTGATGGCGCAGCGCATGGGTGAGTTGCTCGGCCAGACGGTGATCGTCGAGAATATCGGCGGTGCCGGCGGCATGACCGGCTCCAAGCGCGTCGCCGACGCCAGGCCCGACGGCTACACCATGCTGCTCGGCACGGTCGGCACCCATGCGCAAGGCCAGACGCTTTACAAAAAGCCGCTTTATAACGCCGTGACCGACTTCGCGCCGGTCGCGCTGATCGCCGAGGTTCCGATCGTGCTGATCGCGAACAAGGATTTGCCCGTCAGCAACCTCAAGGAGTTCGTCGCCTACGCCAAAGCCAATGCCGACAAGATGCAATTCGGTTCGGCTGGCGCGGGTTCAGCCACGCATCTCGGCTGCGTCGTGCTCAATACCGCGATGGACACCAACATCGTGCATGTGCCGTACAAAGGCACCGGCCCGGCCATGCAGGACTTGATCGGCGGCCGCATTCACTTTCTCTGCGAAATCATCACCACCGCGAAGGCGCAGATCGACGGCGGCAGCGTCAAGGCTTTGGCGATCATGACCACGGAGCGTTCGCCGGCGCTGCCGAATCTGCCGACCACGCGCGAGCAAGGCCTCGACGTGCAGGCCTACACCTGGAATGCCATCTACCTGCCCAAGGGAACCCCGGCCGATATCGTCAAGAAGCTCAACGAGACGACGGTTGCGGCGATGAATACACCGTCCGTACGCGACCGCTTGCAAGGCCTGGGCGCCATGATCGTGGCGCCGGATCGCCGCAGTCCAGAATATCTCGGTAAGTTCACGGCAAGCGAAATCGAGAAGTGGGCGGCGCCGATCAAGACGAGCGGCGTGTCACAGTGAACTAAGGCCGTCGCGATTGCCGCAGCGGCCATGCCGTGGCGCACAGGAGAAGGAGTCCGACGATGGCCGACATCAAATTTCTCAACCCCGATACGCTCGGCAAGCCGCTCGGGCAATACTCGCATCTCACCCGCGTGAAGGCGGCGGAATTCGTTTTCATCGCGGGCCAAGTCGGCGTCGACAAGAACGGCAAGGTCGTCAGCGACGATTTCGACGCCCAGTGCGTGCAGACCTTCGCCAATATCGAGGCGGCGCTGAAATCGGTCGGCGCCGGCTGGGGCCATATCGTGCAGTTCACCACCTACCTGGTGCACTCGCAGGACATTGCTAAATTCATGGCGTACCGCCTGCGCGAATTTCCCAAGATGTTTGCCAACGGCGCCTATCCGCCCAACACGCTTTTGATGATCGACCGGCTGGTGCAAGAGCCGCTGCTGGTCGAAGTGCAGGCGGTGGCGGCGCTCTAAGGGCGCCGGCGCGCTGAGCGCGCGGGCTTATTCTTTCACCGCCTGCGCCACGCGCTGCCCGAAGGCATCGGTGCCGAGCGGGCCGCCCATGTCGGGTGTGCGCCATTCTTTTTTGGCGATGACGCGGTCGAGCGCGGCGTCGATCGCCTGCGCCGCCTGCGTGAGTTTCTTATCGCCGCGCCGCTCGCCCAGCCAGGCCAGCAGCATCGCCGCCGAACCGATCAGCGAGGACGGATTGGCGATGTTTTTTCTCGCGATGTCGGGCGCCGAGCCGTGCTGCGCCTGCGCCACCGCGTGCTCGGCGCCGGCATTGAGCGAAGCCGCCAGCCCGAGGCTGCCGGCGATCTCGCTCGCCTCGTCGGAAAGAATATCGCCATACATATTGGTGGTGACGACGACATCGAATGGACTGGCGTCGCGGATCAAGAGCGCCGCCATGGCGTCGATGATGCGCTCCTCGTATTTGATTTGGCTGTAGCGCGCGGCCACCGCGCGCACGCATTCGAGAAAAAGCCCGTCGGAGACGCGCAGCACATTGGCCTTGTGCACGGCGGTGACTTTTTTGCGCCGCTGCAGCGCGAGCTTGAACGCACTTTCCGCGATGCGGGTCGAGCCCTGGCGCGTGATCTTGCGCATGGCGATTGCAAGATCAGGCGTCGGCATGAACTCGCCGGGGCCGAGATGCATGGAGCGGTCGGCATAGAAACCTTCGGTGTTCTCGCGCACGATGACGAGATCGACGCTCGATCCGCAGCGCGGGGAGAAGCCTGCGCGCGAGCGCGCGGGCCTAATATTGGCGTAGAGGTCGAGCCGCTTGCGCAGTTCGCCGGACGGATTGAGGCCGCCTTCGCTAACCGGCGGATAGTCGTTGTGCGACACCGGCCCGAGCAGCACGCCATCCGCCGCCTTGGCTTTCTCCAGCACGGATGACGGGAATGTGGTGCCCTCGGCGCGGTGCGCGGTCCAGCCGACCGCCGCCGCCTCGTAGGCGAGCCGTAGTCCGAACTTGGCGTCGGCCGCGCGCAGCACGGCAAGCGTCGCCGCCATGATCTCCGGTCCAATGCCGTCGCCTTCCAGCACCAGGATGTCGATTTTTCCCGTGGCGGTCATCGGCTCCCCTACCCCGTGCGTCGCGGACCTTGCGTCATATAGACGGAACGGCACGCCGCCGCTACGTTCTGCTCAAAGCCTTGAATAATGAATTGGGAGGATTGCCGTGAAAGCCCTGAAACCGCTGCTGATCGCGCTTGCCTTGCTGTTCCCGGCCGCGGCCATGGCGCAGGATTTTCCGAACAGGACCATCCGGCTGATCGTGCCGTTCCCGCCCGGCGGGCCGAACGACATCATCGCCCGCGTCGTCGGCAAGCGCATGTCCGAAATCCTCAAGCAGACCATCATCATCGACAATCGCGCCGGCCAAGGCGGCGTGCTCGGCACCGACCTGGTCGCGAAAGCGGCTCCCGACGGCTACACGATCGGCATCGTCAGCGCCGGCGCACTGGCGATCAGCCCCAGCATGGAGAAGGTCGCCTACGATTCGCTCAAGGATCTGGCGCCCATCACGCTGGTCGCCAAGGTGCCGGAAATGCTGGTGGTGGCGACCAGCGTTCCCGCCAACAACATGAAAGAGTTGGTGGCGCTGGCCAAATCGCAGCCCGGCAAGCTCAACTTTGCGTCGTCCGGTCCCGGCAGCATGCCGCACCTGGCGGGCGAGCTGTTCAAGTTGACCGCCAAGATCGACATAACCCATGTGCCTTATCGCGGCGCCGCGCCGGCGGTGAACGATCTGCTCGGCCAGCAGGTGCAGATGGTGTTCCTCGATCTGCCGATTTTGCTGCCACAGATCAAGGCCGGCAAGCTCAGGCCGATCGCCGTCGGCGCGCTCAAGCGCGTGCCGAGCGCGCCCGATGTCCCGACCACCACCGAAGCCGGCATGCCGAACCTGCAAACGGAAAATTGGTACGGCATGGTCGCGCCCGCAAACACGCCGCCGCAGGTCGTCGCCGCACTGAACAAGGCGGCGGTCGAGGCCATGAAGGACCCCGAAGTGATTTCCAAGCTTTCGAGCCAGGGCGCGATCTTGGTGGGCGATACGCCGGAGCAATTCCGGTCTTATATCGCCAGCGAAACCAAGAAATGGGCGATGGTGATCAAGGACGCCGGCGTGCCGGTCCAGAAATAGGACGGTGTCGTCCAACCCGCAAAACTTCGTGCTGCGCTCGACGCTGACCTCGCCGTTCGGGCGCAAGGCGCGCATGGCGATCGACGTGCTGGGCCTCAACGATCGCATCACGCTGGTGCCCGCCGATACGCTCGACGAGAACGATACGCTGCGGCAGCAGAACCCGCTCGGCAAGATGCCCTGCCTCGTGCTGGCCGATGGCAGCACGATCTACGACAGCGGCGTGATCATCGAGTTTTTGGCTGACGTGGCTGGCACCGACCGCTTGTTGCCGGCGAGCGGCCCTGCCCGCTTCAAGGCGCTGACGCTGGCGCGGCTGGCCGACGGCATTACCGAGGCCGCGATATTGGTGGTCTATGAGGGCCGCTTCCGCGATCCGGGCGCCCATTCGGAACGCTGGCTCGCCCATCAGCGCGGCAAGATCACTCGCGTGCTCGCCGCTTTCGAAAAATCGCCGCCCGATGCGGGCAAGACCGATATCATCGCGATCGGGCTCGCTTGCGCGCTTGGCTATCTCGACTGGCGCAAGCCGGTGGAATGGCGGCAAGATCATCCGCGGCTCGTCGCCTGGCTCACGGCCTTCGCCAACAATGAGCCGGCCTTTGAGCGCACAAGGGCGCCGGCCGTATAAAGGGTCACGTATAATGACACCACACACCGCCGACACGCCCGCCGATCCGCCCTATTGGCTGGCGTCGCCCAGCAAGCCGAAACTGAAGCTGCCGCCGGGCGCCTGCGATGCCCACGTGCATATTTTTGGGCCGCGCAAGCGGTTTCCGTTCGCCGAGGGGCGTAGCTACACGCCCTCAGACGCGCCGAAAGAAATGCTGTTTGCGCTGCATGCGCTTCTCGGCATCGAGCATTGCGTGATCGTGCAGCCGAACTGCCACGGCTACGACAATTCCGTTACCGAGGATGCGATTGCCGCGACCGGACAGGCCTATCGCGGCATTGCGCTGTTGCATACCGACGTGAGCGACGCCGAGCTCAAGCGGCTCGCGGGTGCCGGGCTGTGCGGTGCGCGTTTCCACTACATGAAGCACCTGAGCAAAGGCCCCTCGATCGACGACGCCATCAATTTCAGCAAACGGCTCGCCGATATCGGCTGGCATCTGCAAATTCACATGGAAGCAAGTCTGATCGCCGACCTCGCGCCCGCGATCAAACGCTCGGCCGTTCCGGTGGCGATCGATCACATCGGGCGCGTCGATGCTTCGCTCGGCCTTAATCAGCCGGGGTTCACAAGTTTGCTCAAGCTGATGGATGACAAGAAAATGTGGGTCAAAGTGAGCGGCTGCGACCGCATCACCCGTGCGGGCCCGCCCTATGCCGATGCCATTCCGTTCGCGCGCAGTCTGGTAGCGGATTTCGGCGACCGCGTGGTCTGGGGCACCGACTGGCCGCATCCCAATCACCAAGGCCCGATCCCCGACGACGGCGCGCTGGTGGACATTCTGGCCGAGATCGCGCCCAGCCAAGCGCAACGGCAGGCGCTGCTGGTGGACAATCCGCAGCGGCTCTATCGATTTGCGCCGCCGATGCGGCGCGCGGGGGCGGAGACAAAATCATGAGCGGACGTTTGCAGGACAGGATCGCGATTGTCACCGGCGCCGGCTGTGTCGGCCCCGGCTGGGGCAATGGCCGCGCTACCGCGGTGCGCTTCGCCGAGGAAGGCGCCAAGATTTTCGCGGTCGACCGCGATCTCGACAGCGTCGCCGAGACGGTCGAGCGTGTGAAGGCGGCCGGCGGCGAGATCGTCACCCATCAATGCGACGTCACCGACAGCGCCGCGGTCGCCGCCATGGTGAAGGCTTGCATCGAGCGCTTCGGCCGCATCGACGTGCTGGTCAATAATGTCGGCGGCTCGGCCCATGGCGGGCCGGTGGAAATGAGCGAGGAGGTCTGGGACGCCCAGGTCGATGTCAACTTGAAGAGCGTGTTCCTCACCTGCAAGCACGTGCTGCCAGTGATGGAGAAGCAAAAGGCTGGCTCAATCGTCAACGTGGCCTCGACCTCCGGCATCCGCTTCACCGGCGCGTTCCAGGTCGGCTATGCCGCCACCAAGGCGGGCGTGATCCAGCTCTCGCGCGTGGTGGCCGTGCAATATGCCGCCAAGGGTATCCGCGTTAACGCCGTCATTCCGGGGCAGTTGCACACACCGATGGTGGAGGCGCGGCTCGCCAAACAGCGCGCCGGCGGTGATATCGAAGCCTTGCTGGCGCAGCGGCTGGAGCGCATTCCGGCCGGCTTCATGGGCGACGGCCGCGACACCGCCAATGCGGCGTTATTCCTCGCCTCCGACGAGGCGCGCTTCGTCACCGGCACGGAGATCGTGGTCGATGGCGGGATGACGGTGCGCTGCGATTAGCGCTCCGTTCCCTCCCCCTGAAAGGGGGAGGGAAGAGAAAAGATTACGCCGCGTCGCGGCCAGCGTCCTTGCCGAGAAGTCCCGCTTCCACCAGCGCGGCGCGGATGCGCGTGATCTCGGCGCGCTCGAGCTTGACCAGCGGCGGGCGCACCACCGCGCGCGGCAATTTGCCGAGCAGCACCAGCGCTTCCTTCATGCGGTTGTGCATGTCGACGAACGGGTCGGCGTAGAACACCTGCGCGGTCGGCTCGATGCGGTCGTTGAGCCGTTTGGCCTCCGCCATGTCGTTCTTCTGCACGGCGCGGAACATCTGCGCCTGCAGATCGGCGATCACGCTGCCCGAACCGGACAGCACGCCGTTGGGGCCGAGCACCAGCGAGGACAACAGCCATGAGCTGTGGGTGGTGAGTACGTTCACCGGCGGATCCAAGTTTTGCAGCGTGCGGATATGCCACTCGTGGTGCGGCACGTTGCCGATCCAGTCCTTGATGGCGCGGATGGTCGGCACCTTCTCACAAAGTTTGAGCAGCGTGTCCTTCGGGTAGCCCTGCCCGGTCGCCAGCGGATACTGGAACACGATCAGCGGAAGATCAGTGGCGTCGGCGATGCGCTTGAAATGCGCGAGCGCCATCGCCGGCGACTGGCCCAGCGTGAACGGCGCCGGCGGAAACACCAGCAGCGCCGAGGCGCCGCCCTGCGCTGCCATGCGCGCGATGCGCGCGGCTTCCAGGCTGCCATCGGCCCAGATGCCGTTGACCAGCGGCAGGCGGCCGCCGATCTCGTCCTGCGCGATCTCGAGCACGCGCCGCTGCTCCTCGAACGTGCACGACGCCACTTCGGTCGAGTGCGCGTTGATGGTGACGGCGGAAAGACCTTCGACCGCGGCCACGTCACGAAGATGCTTGCGGTAGCTCGCCTCGTCGATCGACAGATCGTTCTCGAACGGCAGCAGCACCGCCGGGATCACGCCCTTGGGAACATAGTTCGCGTACCGTGGCATGGCTCCCACCTTTCGCAAATGTCATTCCGGGGCGCGAGCGAAGCGAGCGAACTCGGAATCCAGAAACAACCGCTGAATTTATATCTGGATTCCGGGCCCGGCGCTACGCGCCGTCCCGGAATGACAGAAGGACCTATTCGGCTGCCCTTACGGGCGCGTTGTCGCCCGTATAACCGAATTCGCCCGACAGCCGGTCGGCGGCGGGGCGCACCAGCCGCGAGCGCTTCTGCAAGGCCTCGATCGACAACCGCCAGACCGGGCCGGATATTCCGATGGCGCCGATCACCTGTCCGCTGAAATTGCGCACCGGCAGCGCCGCGCAGCGAAGTTCCGAATCGAACTCGCCATCGTCGACCGCGAGCCCGGTGCGCCTCACCTCGGCGATCTCGCGCGCGAGCTGCTCGGCCGAGGTGATCGACTTCGGCGTATAGGCCTTGAGCTCGGCGCGTTGCAGATAGCGTGCGAATTGGTCGGGGGCCAAGGCGGCCAGCATGATCTTGCCGAGCGCGGTGCAATGGGCCGGCCGCACCACGCCGACGCGGTCGGTCAATTGGAAGGCGCCCGGCCCGCTGGTGCGCGCCAGCACCACCACGGCGTCGCCCATCGGCACCGAGAAATGCGCGCTTTCGCCGGTGGCGCGCGCGAGGTCGTCGAGCACGGGCGTGGCGAGACTCATCATTTCGATCTCGTCGAGCGCGCTCGCCGCCAGCGCGAACAGCGGGCGGCCGATGCGGTAGCGCTTTGAGTCCTTCAACTGCCGCACATAGCCGAGCGACACCATCGTTTTCACCAGATGGAAGGTGGTGGAATTGTGCAGGCCGACGCGCTTGCTCAATTCGGCAAGCCCGATGCCGTCGCGGTTGCGCGCGATCTCTTCTATGATCGCGAAGGCGCGACCGATCGACTGCACACCGCCGCGCGCCTGCCCGGCGCCCACGTCGCCGAAGTCGCGGATTTCGGCAATACGGGCCCGCGGTAGCCGGCCGCTCGCGGGCTTCTGTTTGGTTCGTACCGTCACTTGACCTGTCTCCCGTTGCCTCGGCGCAGGGTCTGCGCCCGCAGCCGTTCGAGGAATCGGTAATTTTGCGGTTGCGATAATGCGATAGGGACTTTAACCATATCGGTGACGGATCGACAATATCGCACTGCGACGCTGGCGCCCCTTGGCGCGGCGGTGGGGGCGGGGCACAACAAAACGATCGCGCAACCGGGCTTGGCGTAGCGTTTCATGAAAGCAGCACCGTTCGAGTATTCCCGCGCGGCCGACATCGACGAAGCTTGTGCGTGGCTCGCGGCCGACGACAGCGCGCGCGTTATCGCCGGCGGGCAAACGCTGGTGCCGATGATGGTGATGCGGCTGGCGCGCCCTACCCGGCTGATCGACATCAACCGCATCGCCGCCCTGTCCTATATCCGTAACGATGGCGACGGCGTCGCCATCGGCGCCACCACGCGGCAATGCGTGGTCGAACGCGATGCGCTGGTCGCCGCCCAAGTCCCCCTGCTAGCGCGCGCGATCCCGAACATCGGCCACGCCGCCACCCGCGCGCGCGGCACCATCGGCGGCTCGCTCGCCAATGCCGATCCGGCGGCGGAACTGCCGCTGATTGCGATCACGCTCGATGCGGTATTGAGCTACCGCGCTAGCGGAGAGACTGCCGAGATTCCGGCGCGCGAGTTCTTCATCGGCCCGATGATCACAACTCTGCCGGCCGGCGGCTGCCTGGTCGGCGTGCGTTTCCCGGTTTGGCAGGGTGAAAAGATCGGCGTCGGATTTCACGAGGTGAACGCGCGGCGCAGCGACTTCGCCTTCGTGTCGGCGGCGGCGCAGGTCGAGCTGGGCGCCGACGGCAAGTGCAAACGCATCGCTATCGGCGTCGGTGCGGCCACCGATTTCCCGATGCGGCTCGATAGCGCGGAGCAGCAACTCACGGGCAGCACGCTCGATGCCAAGGCGGTGGACGCGGCGGTGCGCGAGGCGCTGGCCGATATCGACGCGCTGGCCGATCTGCACGCCTCGGCCGAGTACCGCCGCCGCGCCGCGATCAATCTCGCCAGCCGCGCCGTTGCGGATGCCGTCAGCCACGCGCAAGGGAAAAAAGCCCAAAGGAACGCGGATGCGCATTGAGCTCAATGTCAACGGCACGCTGCACGAA
>Ga0209385_1000144_pt1 | contig 25743 bp, 20 predicted proteins | sample NGEPerB_FD_184506 | JGI IMG/M metagenome (GOLD analysis project Ga0209385, IMG submission 184506) | Arctic peat soil microbial communities from the Barrow Environmental Observatory site, Barrow, Alaska, USA - NGEE PermafrostAB12-B... | ecosystem: Environmental > Terrestrial > Soil > Wetlands >... | reverse complement strand
CCCGTTGACGTCGACGTCGAACATCCTGGCACCCGAGATCGTGGGCGATCGTCACTACCAGGTGGCCCGCCAGACCCAGCAGATCCTTCAGCGCTACAAGGAACTCCAGGACATCATCGCGATCCTCGGACTCGACGAGCTGTCCGAAGACGACCGCATCACCGTCTCGCGCGCGCGCAAGATCCAGCGCTTCCTGTCCCAGCCGATGTTCGTGTCCAAGATCTTCACGGGAATCGACGGCATCAACGTTCCGGTGCAGGAAACGATCGAATCGTTCGAGCACCTGGTCAAGGGCGACCTCGACGCGTTCCCCGAGCAGGCGTTCTTGAACGTCGGTGGGGCGTCGGACGTCGAGCGCAAGGCCGCCGAGCTGCAGAAGAGTTGAGTCGTGGCGACAATGAACGTTGAGATAGTCACGCCCGAGGCGGCCCTTTGGGCCGGTGAGGCGCAGGCGCTGATCGCGCGTTCCTCGGACGGTGACTTCACGATCCTGCCTGAGCACACCGCCACGGTCGGCGACATCGTGCCGGGCGTCGTGCGCGTCGAGACGAGTGAGGGCGAGTTGGCCTTCGCCGTGCACGGCGGCTACTTCCAAGTCGAAACCGACCTCAGTGAGGGTGTCACCAACGTGACCGTGCTCGCCGGTATCGCCGAAAAGGCGACGGACATCGACGTTGCGCGCGCCGAAGCGTCCAAGGAGCGCTCCGAGACCGCGCTCAGCGCGTCAGCGCATGGCGAGTCCGACGACACGCCCGCACACTTGTTGGCCCAAGCCGCCCTCGATCGCGCCCAACTGCGACTGCGCGCCGCGACCCGGTAACTCCCTAGCGAGCCGAGACGTAGTCCAACAGGTCTTGCTTCTCGTGTTCGAGTTCGTCGAAGCGCGCCTTCACGACGTCACCGATCGAGACCATGCCCACCAGCTGACCTTCGTGCACGACGGGCACGTGTCGGATGCGCTTGGCGGTCATGAGTCCCATGAGGTCCGTGACCGAGGTTGACTCGTCGCACGTGGTGACCTCCGAGGACATGAGATCAGCGACTTTTAGATCCAGGGCCGCCGCACCCGATTCCGCGAGGGCGCGCACGACGTCACGTTCTGAGAAGATGCCGGCCAGTGGCGCGTCCGCTCCGGTGACGACCAGCGCCCCGATCCTGCGCTCTTTGAGCATTTGCACGGCGTCGGATACCGAGCGCTCCTGGGAGATGGTGGCGACCTCGTGGCCCTTGGTCGCCAGAAGATTCGAGACACGCATGACGCAACTCCTTGGTAAGCGCGTTCCGCGCGGGAGTCCACCCGGGCTCTTAGGCGGACTTTACGCCTCGGACCACAAGTTTGCAATAAGAGTGGGTTAAAACCCTGCGGTGGTGAACTCTTGGAGTTTGTTGTGCCGGTGGAATGTCTCGATCGTGCGCACCGTACCTGAACGTGAGCGAACGACCAGCGACTGGGTCGTCGCGCCGAAATCGGTGAACCGCACGCCGCGCAGGAAGTCGCCGTCAGTGATGGCCGTCGCTGAGAAGTAGCAGTTGTCACTCGCGACGAGGTCGTCGGTCGAGAGCACGCGACTGAAGTCGTAGCCGAGTGCTTCGGCGCTCGCGCGCTCCTGCTCGTTGCGCGGATGCAGGACACCTTGGATCTCGCCGCCGAGGCCCTTCAGCGCCGCCGCGGCGATGACCCCTTCGGGCGTCCCGCCGATGCCCAGGAGAATGTCGGCGCCCGAATTGGGCCATCCCGTGGCGATGGCGCCGGCGACGTCACCGTCGCTGATCGACAGGACGCGCGCCCCCGCTTCTCGCACTTCGCCGACGAGGTCGGCGTGACGGGGTCGGTCCAGGATCACGACGCCCAGTTCCTGGACTGGCTTCTTCAGTCGCTTCGAGAGCTCCTGGAGGTTCTCCGTGGCGCTCGCGTTGATGTCGACGGCGCCGCGTCCGCGGGGTCCCACGGCGATCTTCTTCATGTAGACGACCGGACCGGGGTTGAACATCGAGCCGCGTTCACTGAGCGCTATCACCGCGAGCGCACCGTTGCGCCCGGCCGCGGTCAGCGTGGTGCCGTCAACGGGGTCGACGGCGACGTCGACCTTCGGCGGACGGCCGTTGCCGATGTGTTCGCCGTTGTAGAGCATCGGCGCTTCGTCCTTCTCGCCTTCTCCAATGACGACGATGCCGTCCATCGCGATGCCGCCGAGAACGAAGCGCATCGCGTCGACGGCGGCGCCGTCGGCCGCGTTCTTGTCACCTCGTCCGGCCCAGCGCGCCGCGGCGATGGCCGCCGCCTCGGTCACGCGAATCATCTCGAGGGCGATATTGCGGTCTGGCCGCGAGGGTGGCTGCACGCTCGCAGCGTACTAGCCCGTTCGTGGCGCGCGAGGAGCTGGTCGTCGCCGCTAATTGTCGTAACGAGCCATACTTGAGGGGTGAGTTCTCTCGTCGTAAAGCCCGCCGGACCTCTCGCGGGCGACGTGCAGGCCTTTGGTGCGAAGAACGCAGTTCTCAAGCAGATGGCGGCCTGCCTCTTGGCGACGGGCCGACATCACCTCACGAACGTGCCCGACATCAGTGACGTCAAGGTGATGGTCGAACTTCTCGTGGCCCTCGGTTGCGCGGTGGAACGACCCCTCGAACACGAACTCTTCGTCACCGTGCCCGAAGCCCACGACCTGCGCCCGGTCGCGCCGGCGCATCTCTTTGAGGCGATGCGCGCCTCGATCGTGGTGCTCGGGCCACTGCTCGCGAGATGCGGTGAGGCGAACATGGCGTTGCCCGGTGGTGACGACTTCGGTCAGCGACCGATCAACTTTCATACCGACGGCCTTTCCGCCATGGGCGCGACCTTTCGCAACGATCGCCATTCGATCCACGCGACCACCTCACGACCTCGGCTCGGCGCCACGCGCATCACGCTCGAGTACCCGAGTCACACCGCGACCGACAATCTGATGATGGCCTGCGTGCTGGCCGACGGACGATCGGTGATCGACAACGCCGCGCGCGAGCCCGAGGTCGAGGACCTCGGGCGTCAGCTCATCGCCATGGGCGCTCGCATCGAAGGACTCGGCACGTCGCGACTCACCATCGACGGCGTGGCGATGCTCGAGCCGGCGCAGCACGAAGTGATTCCCGACCGGGTCGTGGCGGCCACGTACCTCGCGGTCGGTCTGATCACCGGCGGCGAGGTGAGGGTGATCGACGCGCGCAGCGACCACATGAAGATGTTGCTGCGAAAGATCGAGTCGATGGGGGGCATCGTCGACGAATGCGGTCCCGGGGTCAGCGTGCGCGGTCCGGTGCGGCTCAGTTCGTGTGACGTCGCGACCCTGCCGTACCCGGGCGTCGCGACCGACTACAAGCCGTTGATCACGACGATGTTGAGCGTCGCCCGGGGCGTCTCGGTCGTGACCGAGAACCTCTTCGTCGGGCGCTTTCGCTACGTCGACGAACTCGTGCGACTCGGCGCGAGTATCACCACCGAAGGCCATCACGCCATGATCCGAGGGGTCGACCGCCTGGTCGGCACGTCCGTGCGCGCCACCGACATCCGCGCGGCGGCCGCACTCGTGCTGGCCGGTCTGGTCGCCGAGGGCGAGACGACGGTGAACGGCCTCGAACACGTGGACCGGGGCTACGACGACTTCGTGGGGCGGCTGTCGCGACTGGGCGCGCGAGTGGAGAGGTACGCGTGATCCCTCGCGACGCTGCGCAACTGGTCGACCTCGCGCGCGGCGGATCGCGCACCGCGCTGGCGCGACTGCTCACCTACGTCGAATCGGGCGGCCCGGATCAGCGCGTCACCGCTGCGCTGGCGTACGCGAGCGAGCCGCCGTACGTCGTGGGACTTACCGGCGCGCCCGGGGCCGGCAAGTCAACGCTCACCGACCGGCTGATCTCGATCGCGCTGGAGAAGTCATCGTTCGACGGTGTCGACCCGTTCGACCAGGTCGGCGTGCTCTGCGTCGACCCCAGCTCGCCGTTCAGTGGCGGCGCGATCCTGGGCGACCGTATCCGCATGCAGGACCACGCCACCAACGTCCACGTCTTCATCCGTTCCATGGCGACGCGCGGTCACCTCGGCGGGTTGTCACTCGCGGTGCCCGACGCGATACGGGTCCTGGGCACGGCGCAGTTCCCGCTCGTCTTCGTGGAGACGGTCGGCGTCGGACAGATGGAGGTCGAGATCGCCTCGGCGGCCGACACCACGATCGTCGTCACCAACCCCGGCTGGGGCGACTCGATGCAGGCCAACAAGGCCGGGCTCTTGGAGGTGGCCGACGTCTTCGTCATCAACAAGGCCGATCGCGCGGGCGTGCGTGAGACCCGTCGCGACCTCGAACAGATGCTCGACCTCGGTGGCGTGCACCAGTGGCGGCCGCTCATCGTCGAGACGATCGCGAGTGACGCCAGCGACGTGGGCGGCACCGAGGCGCTCTGGGACGCCATCGTGGCGCACCGCCGCTTCCTCGACGCCGGACCGCGCGACGAGGACCGCCGCGCGCGTACCCGCGTTGAACTGGACAAGGTCCTCGCGGCGATGGTGCGTGCGCACGTGGGTACGTTGGCTAAGGGCGCGGCGTACGAAGCGCAAGTGGACGCGCTCGTCGCCGGCACCACCGATCCCTACCGCGCGGCCGAGACGTTACTCTCAGAGTGATGATCGCGACGTCGGTGGCTTACGATCTGACCTTCCTGGTGCACGTGATCGCGGCCGTCACCGCACTGACGGTGTTGATCGCGATGCGAATGTCGGCGCAACAGATCGTCAGTGGTGCCGACAGCGCGACGCAACAGCGGCGCTTCCCGTTGCGTCGCAATTGGGCCGCCCGGTTACTGCACGTGCTGCCGATCACTGGACTCGTCATGTCGCTCACGGGCGACAGCAGCGTCTCGCTCACGCGTCCCTGGGTCGGCGTGGGCATCCTCTGTTACCTGGCCGCTGCCGGTCACCTTGAGGCGCGCACCCTGCCTCTGGAGCGCGTCGTGAGCGAGGTGATCCATCACGACGGCGTCGCTTCACCCGAACGTGGACGTCAGTTGGGTCGCTCCCTGGACACCTTGCTGGCCCTCGTGGCTCTCGCGATGGTGGCGATGATCGCGCAATTTTAAAGGAACGTCGCGCGACCGATCATGCCGGCCGCCACGGTCGCGTTCGTCACTTCGTCAATCAAGACGAAGCTGCCGGTCACCCGATTTTGACCGTAATCGTCGACGACGAGTGGGTCGGCGGTGCGCAGCGTCGCGAGTCCGATCTCGTTCGTGGTGAGCTGCTCGCTCGGATTCACCTTCAGGGTCGCGATATCGACGACCCCCTCGATGGCGTTGATTCGAACGGGCGTGACCTTCGTGGTGTGCTTGAGCCGCAGTCGTTGACCGGCCACGAGCGCCTTGTCACCGAACCAGCAGATCGTCGCGATGAATTCGTTGGTGACGGTGGGCAGCGGAGCGCTCGCGAGCATGTCGCCGCGGCCAGCGTCGGTCTCGTCGGCGAGCTTCACGTCGACTGAGAGTCCGGCGCCGGCCTCGGCGCGTCCCTTCAAACCAGAGTGAATCGCCGTGATGGCGGTCGTGATGTTGGCCGGCAGCAACGTCACGACGTCACCCGGGTGAAACGAATCACCGTTCACCATGCCGGCGTACGTGCGTCCGCCACCGGGTTGGCGCAGGACCCACTGGATGGGGAGGCGCGCGCCGTGTCCCGTACGGGTCCACGTGCCGGCGTCGGACTGCTCGAGCGCTTCAATAACGGTCGGCCCTTCGTACCAGGGCGTGTTGGTCGACGGGTCGACGACGTTGTCACCGAGCAACGCGGAAATCGGGATGGCGATCATCGAGTCGAAGCCCAACTCGCGAGCGATCGTCTCGAGTTGGTCGACGACCCCCTGGAACGCGGACTGGGACCAGTTCGCTTCGTCCAACTTGTTGACCGCGACGATCAGGTTGTGGACGCCCAGTAACGCAGCGATGCAGAGGTGGCGACGGGTCTGTTCTTTCAGTCCGTGCGCGACGTCGAGCACGACGAGGGCCAGATCGGCGGTCGAGGCGCCCGTGGCCATGTTGCGCGTGTACTGCACGTGGCCCGGACAGTCGGCGATGATGAACTTACGCGTGGGAGTCGACGCGTAGCGGTACGCGACGTCAATGGTGATGCCCTGCTCGCGTTCGGCGCGCAGGCCGTCGGTGACGAAACTGAGGTCGAGGTCGCCCACGCCACGCTTTTCCGACGCGGCGACAACGGCGTCGAACTGGTCGTCGAAGAGTTGGCGCGTGTCGACGAGCAGTCGACCGATCAGCGTGGACTTTCCGTCGTCGACTGATCCGATCGTCGCGAGACGAAGGAGATCCTTGAGGGCGAGCTTCATCTAGAAGTAGCCCTCGCGCTTTCGATCCTCCATGGCCGTTTCGGAGAATCGGTCGTCAGCCCGGGTTGCACCGCGCTCGGAGACGTTGGCGATCGCGATCTCGTCGATGATCGCGGCGAGCGTGTCGGCGCTCGAGTCGACCGCGCCCGTGCAGTTGGCGTCACCGACGGTGCGAAAACGTACGACGCGCCGTTCCACGATTTCTCCCTCTCGCGGTTGGACGAATGGTCCGACCGCCAGCCACATGTTGTCGCGCAGCAGTACGTCGCGCTCGTGGGCGAAATAGATCTCGGGCAACGTCATGTTCTCTCGTTCGATGTACTGCCAGATGTCGAGTTCGGTCCAGTCCGAGAGGGGAAAGGCCCGAAGGTGTTCGCCCGGGTTGACCTTGCCCTGGTACAGCTGCCAGAGTTCGGGTCGCTGTTGACGTGGATCCCACTGGCCGAACGCGTCGCGGAACGAGAGAATACGTTCCTTCGCGCGCGCCTTGTCCTCGTCTCGGCGCGCGCCGCCGAACGCAGCGTCAAACCCATTGTCAGTAATGGCGTCGAGCAACGTCACGGTCTGGAGTCGGTTGCGCGATCCCATCGGGCCCGGATCGGCGACTTTGCCCTTGTCAATGGACTCCTGCACTTTGGCGACGATCAGGCGCGCACCGACGTCCTTGGCGACCGCGTCGCGGTACTTCAAGACTTCGGGGAAGTTCTGTCCCGTGTCGATATGCATGATCGGAAAGGGCAGGAGCTGGGGCGCAAAGGCCTTGGCCGCGAGGTGCAGCAACACCGCCGAGTCCTTGCCTCCCGAGAAGAGCAGGACCGGACGTTCGCATTCGGCGACGACCTCGCGCAGGATGAAGATAGCGTGCGACTCGAGCAGATCCAGATGGTCCGCGGTTCGTGGGAGGCGTAGAGGTGTCGTCGTCATAGGCTAGGGCTCACCCAATAGTCTACTAAACCACTAGGAATGTTAGACTTTCACCGAAAAACTTTATGGCCACACCCTCTCCCGACATCCTGAGCGAACTCGGCGCCGTGAATTCACGTCTCGAGCACGCTGCGCCACTCGAGATCCTGACCTGGATCTTCGAGCGTTTCGGCGACGATCTTGCTATGGCCTGCTCCTTCGAGGACGTGGCGCTGCTCCACATGGTCCACGAATTGCGACCCGAAACCGAGATCATCTTCCTCGATACCGGGGGCCACTTCCCCGAAACCCTGGAGTTCGCCGCACGGCTGGAAGCCGAATGGTTGCTGCGCTTGACGAGAACTTCCCCGGGACCCGAGGCTGACGACTGGCCGTGCGGGACCGAGCGGTGCTGTGAACTGCGAAAGGTCGAACCGCTGCGCCGCGCGGTGCAGGGTCGCGCCGCGTGGATCACCGCCGTCAAGCGGGTCGACGCACCGAGCCGGGCCTCGATGAAGATTGTCGCCTGGGACGAGAAGTTCGAGCTCGTCAAGGTCAATCCCTTGGCCACGTGGACCGACGACGACGTGGCGTACTACCTCACTTCGCACCGACTTCCCGAGCACCCGCTGTGGGCGCTGGGGTACGGGTCGATCGGCTGCGCTCCAGTCACGGCGAAGCCCCAAGTCCCGGGCGATCGTCGATCGGGACGCTGGGCGGGCGCCGACAAGGAAGAGTGCGGACTGCACGAAGCGTGACATCCACCAAAATGGGATGAAACGTCAGTAAATTGGCGCTCAATGCATAAGGGAAGTCTTCAGGAGCGGGTCGGATGCTGCTGGTAGTCCTCGCTCTCTTCTGGGTCGCGCTCCTGACCCCGGTCGTCGTGCGACGATTCCGTGACGGCGGGACCGAGAAGTCCATCGATTCGTTCCACGCCGAACACGAGGTCCTCAGTCGCCAGGAGTACGCCGTGGCGCCAGCCCACCGCCTCGACGATTCCGATCACTACGAGAGTCACGAACCAGAGCCTGCACGACGACCGCGTTTGACCGTCGTTCACGACGACGACACGTACCGGTCACTCGAAACGCGCGGGTCCTGGGACGAGTGGGCCGAGGACTACGACTACGACCACGATGACGAGGCGCCACGTCGAAGCGTGTCGACCAATCGCTACGCCGCCGCGTACTCCGCAACGCCGAACGGGCCAGTGGTCAGCTCGTATCGCGAGCCTCCGGTACGACGATCGATGAAGGCGCAGCGCCGAATGATTCTGACGCGCCTCGCACTGGCGGTGGCGACGACGACGATCCTCGGCGTCGCCACTAGCTACTCGATACTCGTCGATCTCGCGGTCCTGACCTGGATCGGCTTCGCGGTCTACCTGGCGCTCGCGCTCTACGCCGTGAGCCAGGGCTACCTCTTCGAGTCGTCGCTAGGGATCCGCCTTCCGAGCGTTCGCCCGTTGGCCACCGTCCAACCCCTCTACTACGACACTGACGATGAGTACGAAACGGAGGCTGAATCAGAGTTCTACGACGCTGACTCGGCTGTTCAGTGGCGTCGTGAATCGTCCTCCAGCTACGCCCTGGGCTAAAGTGGGTACTCCTTCGGGGGTGTAGCTCAATTGGTAGAGCGCTACGTTCGCAATGTAGAGGCAGTGGGTTCGAATCCCATCACCTCCACCGAGTGGGCTGAACCCCGATTGGTGGACCACGCTTATGAGAATGTGGTCTGGGTTTGGGCTTGCCGTCTATTGGGCCTTCTTAACAAGATCTGATTCCGAGCCTGGCGGGTCTAATAGGTCAGGCTTATAGGAAGCGGGTCAACGGCGAATCGGCAATCTGGTCGGGTTAGCCAGCGGGCTCCTGGTGCATTTCCTTGAAGGTGAGTAGGCTCGGCGCAAACTTGTGTGCCTTGCGGTCGACGTCGACGTGTACGACCGCCGGTCGGCCACAGTCGCGGGCCTTTTCGAGAGCTGAGCGCAGCTCTCCGGCGTCCGACACCCGGATCCCGAACGCGCCCATGCTCTCGGCCATCAGGTCGTAGCGAATCTCGCCGAGGTCGGTGTTGATCAGCTCTTCGTCAGGAAGACCGCCATCTTGCAGGAGCTTCTCCTGGTTGAGGGCGAACTCCTGGTTCACTTTGACCATGCCCCAGGCGCGGTCCACAGTGACCAGTACCACCACCGGCAGGTCACAGCGCACCGCGGTCTCAATCTCTTGTGGGTGGAAGCCGAACGCTCCGTCCCCCGTGATACACACCACGGGACGACCGGGCGCCGCGACTTTGGCGCCCAGCGCTTGCGCGACACCCGCTCCAAGCATGCCGAACTTATACGTCGAGAGCATCGAATGCGGGCGGCGGACTTCGTAGTACAGGTTGGCCCAGATCGCGGTGTTGCCACCGTCAATGACAATGACGGCGTCTTCGCCGAACACTTCCTGGCAGGCGGGTGCGAGATGCGAGGAATGCATTGGCGAACCGACGACGGCGAGCGCAGCGTCGAGCATCTGTCGGGTGGTGGAACGAATCGCGGTGTACTGCGCGACCCGCCCCGCCCGGGCCGCACGAACAGATTCCAGATCACGGTCGGCCAAGGTCTCAGCCAACTGGCCAAGAAACGCCTTCGCGTCGGCGACGACGGCGAGGTCGACCGGCTTGTGCAGACCTAGCATCTCCTCGTCGACGTCCACCTGAACCATGCGCTGCTCGTCAGCACGGCGCCAGTAGGGCGCCTTGCCCCACCAGTCGGTCTCACCAATGCGGCTCCCTAACGCGAGCACCAGGTCGGCCTCGTTGCGCACCCGATTGACCAGATCGGTGGCCCACATCGGAACCGCTAGCCGGTGCCGTTCATTGATGACGTCGCGACCGGACCAGCTGGTGGTGACCGGAGCCTCCAGCAACTCCGCTACTCGTAGAAGCTCGTCCGTGGCGAAGCCGTGCAACACACCGCTGCCCGCGTGGATGATCGGACTCTCGGCCTTGACCAAGAGGTCAGCCGCCCGTTCCACGACGTCGGCCGATGGAGCGAGCGGCGTCATACGCCGGTACCGCTGCGGCTCAACATCCGGGAACGCTGGGCCACCCTCGAATTGGCCGTTCATGACGTCTTCGGGGACAGTCAAATGCACCACCCCGGGGCGTCCACACCAGGACATCCGAAAAGCGCGGTGCACGAGCTCGGGCAGCCGTTCGAAGGACAGCACCGCCTCGCTCCACTTCGCCATCGGTCGGATGACCGCCGGCTGGTCGAAGTACTGGTAGGTGCCTCCACGGTCTGGACCGACGATGCCGTGTCGGCGCCAGCTCGTGATGAGTAGTAGCCGGTTGCCCTCGCCGTTTTCCACCGCGACGCCGGGCAACGCGTTCGCCACACCGGGGCCGTTGCTCGCGATGGCCACGCCGAGTTGTCCGGTCAGGCGCGCGTAGGCGCCCGCCATGTGCAGGGCGGTCGTTTCGTGGCGCGGCGTGACCAGCCGGATTCCGTGGACTCGTAGCTGTGAGTAGAGCCCGAAGTAGCTGCCGTCGATGATGCCGAATACGACCTCGACGCCCTCCGCTTCCAGCATCCGGACGATTTGCTCGCCGCCGCTTGTTGTCTTCATGGGAGTTCCCTTCGGTAGATAAGCCGACCGGGCCGACTTGGATGAGGTCAAGTGGGTCCGTGGACGCGGTTCAAGGAGTTGGGTGCTCGAACCGGGTGACCATTCCCCGGGCCAGCTCCGCGTGGTCGAAGGCACCGCTGGCGATCCGCTGGGCCACTGTCTTGCTGACCAAGCGATCACTAAGCCGGGGCAGGTGCCGACCGAGGAAGAATTCCAGCCGCCCGCGGAACGACGTCGGTAGGTCGCGATAACGCCCGGTCGCGGCCCGCAGCACCGTGCCGACGATCCCTTCGACCGGTTCATAGCGGGACACCCCTTCCAGAGAAAGCCCCGCGGTGGCGGTCGAGTCGTGGATGGGACTTCGAACCATGCTCGGGTACACGCAGGTGACGCCGACGAATGGCGCAAGCTCGAGTCGCAGCGCGTCAGCGTAAGCCACCATGGCCCGCTTCGAGACGCCGTAGGCGGCCGCCAGCGGCAAGGGGATCACTACCATTCGTGAAGCGACCATGACCACCTGTCCGTGGCTGACCAACAGGGCCTCAGCGCAGGCCGCGCTGACCCTCCAGGTACCGAGCAGGTTAACCTCCAGCTGCTGACGGACCACCTCGCCGGGCGGCGCGGTCGCCGACGCTGGCCCGCCAATCCCAGCATTGTTAATCAGCAAATCCAACCCACCCAACCGCTCGATCGCCCTAGCGCACGCCGAGGTCACCGAATCGTCATCAGTGACATCGCAACTCAGGACGACCGGATTGTCAGCGGGGACCAAATCCAGCCCGACCACCACCGCACCGCGCTCCTGCAGGGCGACTGTAATAGCGCGACCGAATGTCCCCGAGGCGCCGGTGATGATCACTCGCGTGCCTTCCACGCGCCGCAGCGTAACACACGAAAATGGACCGATTTCCAGCCGTTTCTGAAGGATCCAGCGACTCTTCAACCGAGCGTGACCAGCCGATTCATCGATTGATGGATATGGGTCCACGGCCAATTAATAATTTCTATGAAGAGCCGGAGCTTTACCCACGTTGCGCTTGATCCCGTCGAGTTGTGGATGGTTCCTCACTAATCGCACGAGCAGCACTGCCGCTTCGTCAATGAAATTTAGGTAGAGATCCGTGTCGCCGAACCCAGCGGATGGTGCGTGCAGCGCCGAGTCCGCAAGGTGGAGCTTGGAAACATTCACCAGAGTCCGATCGTTGATACTAGTGACTGCAGCGGCGACGCCGAGAAAGTCCGCGAGATCTGGATACTAGACACTCACCTCGCAAGGCGTTCGAGCAGTTCGCGATCCTCGGCAATGATCTTCGTAAGTCGAGCTTTGAACTCGGGGTTGTTCCTCATCAATGGTTGCCAGATGGGCCATCAAATAGGAACTCTGCAAGACCAGGCTTCACCAAGGGGTTCGAACAGAGTCTCGTTACCTCCACCGATTATGGTTCGACCGACACCATCGACCCCCTCGACTCGATCCTTTCCATTGGTCCTTACGCGAGACGGCAGTCTCGGCGCGAACCCATCGACGAAAGGTGATCGGCTGAGACCGTAGCCGTTTTGGCACGATCTGCTTGATCGACGGAACCCGACACCGCGACTCTTCGCATGGCCAGGTGCACGTTCAGGGTGCAGTCTCAATTACCAATGGCGATCGGATCAATGGAGGGTGTTGACTTGACTCGTGACCATAGCCTTCAACGGTGACTGCGCACGGCAGTTCTCTCGAGTCCGACAGGCCTTTGAAGTCAACTTCAGTGAACGTGGCGAAGTTGGTGCGGCCGTGACGGTGACGCTCCACGGAGAAACGGTCGTCGATCTCTGGGGCGGATCCTTCGACGCGGCCCAGACCGTGCCCTGGCAGGAGACCACCATCGCGAATTTCTACTCCGCCGGCAAACCGATTATTGCCACCCTGCTGCTGCGGGAACTTGAGAAGTTCGACGTAGAACTCGACGCACCGATTGCTGATGTCTGGCCCGAGTTCGCACAGAACGGAAAGGAACACGCCACGATCCGCCACGCACTGTGTCATCGAGCCGGCGTGCCAGCGATCGGACGCAGTTTGACCAATGAGGATCTCTGGATATGGTCCACGATGACGTCGTCCCTCGCTGAGACCCGACCATGGTTTGAGCCAGGAAGCCGCCATGTGTACCACACGAATACGTACGGGCACCTGATCGGAGAATTGTCGCGACGTCTGAGCGGCATGACGCCGCACGAGACGCTCGAAGCGCTGGCGACCGAGATTGACGCCGACTTGCATTTCGGCGTCCCGGTAGATGACCTCCATCGGTGCGCTGAGACGATCCTCGACTCCAAGGCGTCACCCGCGTCGCTTCCCCCCGACGATGGAGGCGAAGGATCAATGATCCTGCGCAGCTATTTCAATCCTCCGGGCTATTCCTCTTTCGGCGTCGTCAATACCGAGCAGTGGCGAAGGGCGGAGGTCCCGTCAACGAATGGCCACGGTTCCGCGCGCGGGCTGGCTGCGTTCTACTCGGCGCTCCTGGTGCCGGGGAAGGTTCTGTCACCGCAGATGCTGATGGAGGCGACCGCGGTTCAATCTGTCGGCCCCTGCCCCGTACTCGGCGTTGACGTCTCCTTCTGCCTCGGGTTTCAGCCGTCAACCCCTCAACGGCCCTTCGGCCCGGACGACGCGAGCTTCGGCCACTTTGGAACCGGTGGCGCCGTTGGTTTCGCCGACCCGAGTGCGGGAATCTCCGTCGGCTACGTGATGAATCACGTCATCCCTCGATGGCAGAGCACGCGCAACAGGGCGCTCATAAGCGCCGTCTACGCATCACTGTGATTGACGCCGACATCGAGACACGCGACATCGGTTGGCGTCTAGCAGCGACGCTCGTCGGTGGCGAACAGTCCGAATCAAAACGAGCACTCGTCGTGGAGGCCTACAGGTTCTCGATCTCGACGGGTTCAATTGATCCCGCGGGCTCGAAGCCGAGGATCTTGCCGTAGAAGTACAGCTCGGCTTCGGCGGTTCGGATGATGTTCGCCGCGATGCGAAAACCGTGCTGCTCGCCCCCGTAGGCGAGGTAGGCGAACGGAACGCCCTTCTCACTCAATGCCTCGGCCATGGCCTCGGCCTGCGCCGGAGGAACGACCTCGTCCTCCAAACCCTGGAACAGGATCACGGGCGTGCGCAGTAGATCCGTGTGGAAGATGGGGGAGCGCTCCTCGTAGATCGCCTCGGCCTCGGGCCACGGTCCGATGAGTCCGTCGAGGTAGCGCGACTCGAACTTATGGGTGTCCCTCGCGAGGGCCCCGAGGTCCCCGACGCCGAAGTAGCTGGCCCCGGCGGCGAAGACGTCGCGAAAGGTCAGGGCGCTGAGCGTCGTGTACCCGCCCGCGCTCCCGCCGTGGATCAACAGACCGTTCGGGTCCGCCCGGCCCGTCGAGGCGAGATAACGCGCCGCGTTCACGCAGTCGTCGAGGTCAACGATTCCCCAGGCGCCCTTCAGTCGCTCGCGGTACGCGCGTCCGTAGCCCGTGCTGCCGCCGTAGTCAACGTCGGTGACGGCGAACCCCCGACTCGTCCAGTACTGGACTGAGTAGTTGAGTCCGGAGCCGCACTGGGACGTGGGCCCACCGTGACTGGCGACGATGAGCGGCGGCAGCGATCCCTCGGGCGCGACGAAGTCGCGGTTCGTCGGGGGGTAGTAGAGCGCGTGGGCGCTGAGACCGTTCTCGGTGGGGAACTCAATCGCCTGCGGAATAGAGAGGTAGCCCGGATCGACGGAGTTGACGCGGCTCGCCTTGATGACCGTTGCCTCGCCCGACGTGAGATCGATGACGACGACGGCGACCGGTTCGGTGGGAGAGTCCGCGAGTGCGACGATCGAGTCACCCAGCGCCGCGACCTCACTGATCGAGCCGAAGGGCGTGGGAACCTCGCGCAGCGGTCCGTCATTGGGGGGGATGACGCCGAGGTGTCCCTTTCCGCCTTCTGCCCACGTGAGCGCGATCGAGCCGTCGTCGAGCGGCGTGTACGACGACAGGCCAAAGACCCACGCTGGCTCGGCGAACTCGGCGTCACGCGCGGCGAGCGCCTTCGCACCCTCGGGCGTGTCACGGTACAGGTTCCACCAACCGGTGCGATCCGAGAGGTAGTAGAGCGATGCGTCGGCCCCGTAGCGCGGCTGTACGACCGACTCTTCGAGACCGCCGCACACGATTCGTTCGTCCACAACGTTGAACTCGTCGTCGAGTGTTGCCTCGGACAGTTCCGTCCCGTCCCACGGCATTCGAGGGTGGTCCCAGGTGATCCACGAGAGCTGTCGTGCGTCCGGCGAAAGGGCGGGTGCCGCGTAGAAGTCGTGGCCCTCCGCGAGGACCCGTGCGGGCGAGGACCCGTCGGTCGCGAGGACCACGAGGTCGTTAATCACCGCGTCCGCCTCGTGACGCTCGCGTACGCAGATGAGGTGGTTCCCGTCGGGCGACACGATCGGATCGGCGTAGCGCCGCGCCTTCGGCTGCTTGGGCTCATTCGTGATCGCCCGCGGTGAGGTTCCCGGATCGATGCGGTACAGGCGTTGGTCGGCAAAGTTCGAAAAATAGACGACGCCGTCGTGGACGACGTGGCATCGACCGCCGTACTCGTGGGCGAGCGTGCGCGCGGCGAATCCCGCACCGAGGACGTCCTCGATCGTCCCGTCGGCATTTCGTTTAACGATGACGTTGCGGCCCGCCTCGCTTGGTCGACTCTCAATCCAGTACACGTCATCGTGATCGGTGGTGGGGTACTCGAGCCGGACGGCGTCGGTGACGAGTAGTTCGCTCGTGATCGGCGAGGACCACGAGCCGTAGGGCGCGGTTTTGGGTGTCATTGTCGCGCAACTATAGTTTGTCCCCGGTCATCGGTGCCGCCCCGGTGACCTCGAAGTGCGCGTCGTCCCTTCGGCAAACGCGGGGACCAATGGGGCGCGGGGAATGCGCCTCGGGTCCGAGTTCTGAACCGAAGTATCTCCTACGCGCCGGCAACTGCCAGCGTTTCAGTTGACGCTTCGTCGGGGTGAGCCAGGTTGTCGAGACAGCCGGGTCTTACCTCCCCTCCACGTCCAGTACCGGAGCTTGTCGCCGGCAGGCCTTGGCGGGCCAGGTTGATCGCCGCGTTGTGGTCGCGGTCGATAGTGAGATCACAATTCTCACAGTGGTACGTCCGTTCGTCGAGGGACAGTGTGGCTTTTACTGTCCCGCAGCGACTGCAGGTTTTCGTGGAAGGGAAAAAATCGGTCGACGCGCACCAGGGTCGACCCGTGCCATTTCGTCTTGTACTCGAGCTGGCGCGCGAACTCGGCCCAGGCGGCGTCACTGATGTGCTTGGCCAGGGAGTGGTTCTTCACCATGCCCGCCACGTTCAGGTCCTCGATAACGATGACGTCATAGTTCTTCGCGAGCATCGTCGTGGTCTCGTGGATGAGGTTGTTGCGGGCGTGGCGCACCCGGGCGTGGATGTTTTGCACCCGAGTGTTGGCCCGCTGCCAACGCTTGGATGGTGCCACGCCCTTCTTTGGTCCCTGGCGGCGAGCGGCGATGCGCTGCGCGTGGGCTAGCTGCTGCTCGGACCGTTGGAAGTGGCGGGGGTTCGCCACACCGAGCACCTGGGTGCCATCGGGGATGGAGCCGGTGTAGAGAGTCGTGATGCCGAGGTCGACCCCGATGACACGTTGCGGTGTGAGAGTTGCCGGAAGGACCCTGGTGACCTCGACGGCGAACGACACCTGCCACCTGCCCGAACGCTCGGACACCGTGGCGGCCACGATCCGTCCGGTGCCACGGTCGAGGTGACGAAAGAGCTTGCGGGTGGACTCGTAGGTCTTGACCTCGCCGATTCGGGCGATACGCACGTGGTGCGAGTCAGCGAGTCGAACGGCGGGACCGAGGAACCGCACCGATCCGCCCTGGCCCTTGCGCTTGAAGTGCGGGAACTTCGAGCGGCCCTTGCGGAAGTTGGTGAAGCTCGCCGAGAGGCGCTGGGCGGCGTCGTTGTAGGTGCTCGAGCCGTTTTCTCCCCACCACGGGGCCAGCTCGTCGCGCTTCTCGGCCCAAAGGTAGAGCAGGCCGAAGTGCGAGGTGCTGACCCAGTCGTCCTTCGTGACCTCGAGGCCCGCCTCTTTCTTCGTGCGGTTCTCGTCCCAGTTGGCCTGCACCAGTCCGAGCAACGCGTTGTAGGCGAAGCGCGAGCCACCGACGTGGCTGCGCAGTGCCGAGATCTGTTCCGGCGTGGGGTCCAGGGCGAACGCGTAGGCCTGGGCGACGACGGTGGGCGCAGTGTCGTGGTTCGTCACCCGATCAGTATCGGAGCGTGGTGTGACAATTACCGCGCCCCATTGGGCCCCGAGTTTGCCGAAGGGGGCGCGTCGAATACGAGCCAGGAGAGCACTCAGTTCGATGAAGAGGGCGCGACCAACGGCCACGGGAATTCACGTTCGGAAATTCGAGCAAGGTCCAAGAGCAACTGCTCTTCGTGGTGGCGTCCAATGACTTGCAGCCCCACGGGAAGTCCATCGATCAGGCCCGCCGGGATCGAGATCGCCGGATTGCCCGTGAGATTGGCGGGAATGGTGAGGGCACCATTGTTCCCCAGCGCTCTGCCGAAACCGAACTCCGCCACTAGGTCACGAACGCCCACGGTGGTCGGCATTGGACCGGCCGCAGCGAAGGCGACGTCGGGATTCGTCGCGGCAAAGATGAAATCTGCCTGCTCGAAGATGTCGGCCATGCGCTCATTGACGCGGATACGGAACATCTCGGCCGCGCCGGCGGTCTGCAGGTCGAGTCGGGACGTCGCGATCCTCATTCCCACTTGAATCTCCAGCGTCAGATCGTCGTGGCAGGCCGGATAGCGGTCGCCCAGCGCACCGGCCAGTCCGATCATGTTCAAGAGCGACCACTCGCTTCCCGCGGCGGGAAAGTTGATCGCGACGTCGACGCGCTGGAGCTTGGCTCGGGCGATGAGTTGCTCGGCGCGTTCAATGAGCACGGCGGTCTGCTCGGATTCGACGAATGCCAAACCGAGATCGATCGAAATCACGGCCCGCTTTCCAGTGAGGTCAAAGGAGTCGAGGCCCGCTTCCCAGCCTTGGACGCGAGGCAGGCTCAGGGTATCGCGCTGATCGAAACCATTGCAGACGTCGAACCAACGGGCGGTGTCGCGCACCGAGCGCGACACGCAGCCGACGGTCACGGTCAAGGGGGGTTGGTGGGAGTTGGGACCCTTCGGAATACGCCCGAACGTGGATTTCAATCCGAACAGGCCGGTGAATCCCGCGGGGATGCGAATGGACCCACCCCCGTCACTGCCCGAAGCAAGGGGAAGAAGGCCGCCGGCGACGGCGGCCGCCGAGCCGCCGGAGGAACCGCCGGGCGTTCGCTGTCGATTCCAGGGATTATGTGTGGTCCCGTGCAGCTTCGTGTGCGTGAAGTTGACGCCGCCGAACTCCGGCGACGTCGTCTGGCCGACGAGGACCGCGCCCGCCCCCCGGAGTCGAGTCACTTGCGTGCTGTCACAGTCCGATAGTCGGCTGCGAAAGACCAACGAGCCTTCGGTGGAGGGCCAACCTTCGACCGCTTCCAGTTCCTTGATCGCGATCGGAACGCCACCGAAAGGGAGTGAGCTATCCGCCGCACCAGCCGCGGCTCGGGCGGCGTCGGCGTCGACAAAGGAGAACGCATTGAGGTCCGACGCCGCCATCGCCGCCAACGATGCGTCGAGCGCCTCGACCGGATCAGTGGCGCCGGATCGAAACGCCTCGACCAACGAACACGCGTCGCCCAACCAAGGTTCACTCTTCATAGAACCAGACACTAACCACCGGCGACGACGGCGCCACGCGACGGCGACGTCGGGTGGCGAACGCTCCTACGTCGCGAGCGTGAGACTCACCGGACAGTGATCGCTGCCCATGATGTTCATGTGAATCTCGGCCGCGGCGACGCGCGAGACGAGGGCTTGAGAGACGAGGAAATAGTCGATGCGCCATCCGACGTTGCGCGCGCGGGCGTTGGAAAAATTCGACCACCACGAGTAGTGACCGTTGCCCTCGTGAAAGAGGCGGAACGTGTCGACGAATCCGGCGTCGACGAAGTTTTGGAAGCCCTCGCGCTCTTCGGTCGTGAAACCCTGTTTACCCATGTTGGGTTTGGGATTGGCCAGATCGTCGGGAGTGTGCGCGACGTTCAGGTCGCCACAGAAGATGACCGGCTTGGTTCGCTCGAGCTCCTGTACGTACTGGAGGAACGCTGGGTCCCACTGCACGTGGCGCAGTGTCAGTCGTTCGAGTTCGTTTTTCGAGTTGGGCGTGTAGACGGTGACGAGAAAGAAGTCGGGAAACTCCGCCGTCAACACGCGCCCCTCGTTGTTCGGATCACCGAATGTGTCGGCGCCCATGTCGAAGCGTTCGATCAGCGATGGCGAGAGTCCTGCGGTCACGTTCAACGGCGCGAGCTTGGAGAAGATGGCGGTACCGGAGTAGCCCTTTCGCTGCGCCGAGTTCCAGTGCTCCTCGTAACCAGGTAACTCCACTTCGGACTGGAACTGCTGCGCCTTCGTCTCTTGAAGACAGATGACGTCGGGATCGAACTGGTCGACGAACGGAACGAAGAGCCCCTTCTTCGACACCGCTCGGATTCCGTTGACGTTCCACGACACGAGACGCATGCATGCAACGTAGCAAGAGAGTCCGACGCACCTGTGACGAAGCACTCTTTCATCACGAGGCTGACGTCCGTCACTAACGAAGAGCGACAGCGACACAACACGTTGTCAGCAAGAGCGCAATCGGCGCCATGCGACGTTGTTCCCATCGACTCGATGACGCGGCGTTCGCGAGCGTACTCACGAAGAAGACGCCAACGAACACCCACATACCGACACGGATCGGCGCGGCGTTGCGAACATCACCTAACTGTCCCGCGCGCGCGAGAATGAAATACAGAGCGACGATGAACAGCAGCGCCGACAGACCACTCGTAATTCGCAGTCGCCTCGGAAGCACCGAAAATTTTCCGCCGAACGCAGCGTGACCGAGTGGTTGGCCTGCGGCGAGCAGTACTTGAAAGACTGCGAGACCGACGACCAGGAGAGAACCGACGAGCGCCGCCCAGTCCGAGATGGAGTTCAACCGCGGCGAATGTTCAAGTTGCGCGGTCCCATAGTCCCAACAGTACGGCGGGGCCCGGCAACGACGATCGGTGCGGTCGTTTCGGACGTCGTTGTGGCGGAAGGCCAAGAAGTTGCACGTCGATTTCGTTGGACTCGACGATTTCGCTGGGGTCAGTCTGTGGGAAAGATGCGGTTATCCGGTTGATATGTTTGACCAAGCGGGCGAAATCGGTGCATAAAGTACCTCGAAACTGGGTAAAAGTTTCTGAAATCCACTTTTTCCCGCTTTGGGTCCCAATGGTTCTGGCACAGTAATCCTCGTAGTTCACGCAGTACCTGTCGAACGTTCGACTGAACCGAAAGGGGAAGCCGACGAGGGGGAGAGGGGCCTCGCAAGAGGAACGGAACCTCCAAGCGGACAGCGGAGTTCGGTCCGCGGTTCGTGAACGACAAATGGCGTGAAGTGCCAGCCGTCAAACGGTGGCCTGTCCGACACGGGTCAGCGGGAGATGTGCCTTCGGGAACCCCGAGGGGCGGGTGAGTTTCGACTCACTGGTCACTCGGGGTTTTCGGCTTTTTGCGGCCTAGAACAGAGACTGCGGGTCGACCGGGTTGATCAGTTCGGGGCCGTCGTTGCGCACTGAACCAACGGCCTTGTCGACGCCGAAGTGGTGCAGCGTTCCCGTCGGCGCCGGCCGCAGCATCGCGGCGCGTTCGTCGGCGCCGTAGTCCTCGACGTCGAGCCACGTTCGTACGTCGGAGTGCTCGAACACGACGGGCATACGGTCGTGCAGTCCCTCCATGTCGTCGTTCGGTGTGGTCGTGATGATCGTGCACGTCGCCAATGGCGCCTGGTCCTCGGGTGCTTCAGGGTCGCGCCAGCGCTCGTAGAGACCCGCGAGGAGCAACGGCTCTCCGTCGACGCGCGTGAAGAAGTGCGGTTGCTTCTGTTGACCCGGGCGGTGGTCCCACTCGTAGAAGCCGTCGACGGGGATGACGCAGGGTCGCTTGGCGAAGGCGCTGCGAAACGAGGGCTTCTCCGCCACGGTCTCGCCGCGGGCGTTGAAGAGCCGGTTCGCGATTGACGGATCCTTGGCCCAGCTCGGGATGAGACCCCAGCGGTAGCGATCGAGCGTGCGCACACCGTCGTGTTGGGTCACGGCGAAGAGCCGACGCTGGGGACCGACGTTCCAGCTGGGGTACCCCTCGGGCTCGATACCCGCGGCCAGAGCGGCGTCGAGGAGTCGGGCCAGACGCGCGGGGGGCGTAAAGAGGGCGACGCGACCACACATAGGGCTCCTTTCACCCTCGAGAATAGGCCGTTGGCGCGTGTGACCGTGAGTGGCTACTCTTACGAACATATGTTCGCTTTTTCCACGAAACGTCCTACGCTGCCCGATGATTTAGTAGCCACTTTACGACCGGTCGCCCTCGCGACCAGCCGTCGCCTGCCCCTGGGCGAGCCGTGGCGCGCGCTCGTTCCCGGTGGCGGCCTGCGTCGTGGTTCGACGGTCGTGGTGCAGGCCCCGCCCGGTTCGGGGGGTCTCAGTTTGGCGCTCAGCCTCGTGAGTGAAGCGAGCACGCGGGGTCACTGGGTGGCGGTCGTGGGCGTTGACGACCCTGGCGTCGTCGCGATTGCCGACCTCGGGGTCGATCTTCGTCGGGTGCTCTTCGTGCCGCGTCCGCGCGGCGCGTGGGCCGAGTCGGCGGCCGATCTGCTCGACGGGGTCGATCTGGTCGTGGTTCGTCCGCCGTCGCGCGCGGCGCACGGGGCGGCGCGAAAACTGATGGACCGCGTGCGCGAACGTTCCATTGTCTTGATCGCGCTCTGTGAGCCGAGCGCGCCGTGGCCGTTGCCGGCCGACCTTTCCTTTGACGTCACGCGCTCGCAATGGATCACGTCGTCGCGACTCGACGCGCGTTACCTGACCGTGCGCGTCGCGGGACGCGGTGAGGCGGTGCGCAGCGCCGAGCACGTGGTCGTGTTGCCGAATCGAAGAGGACGGGCGGCGACGAGTTAGATGGACCGTCTCCTCACAATCTGGATCGCGTCGCTCGCCCAAGAGTCGCCCGACGGTTCGACACTGCGTGACTACCTGGCGCTGCTCGACGCGCTGAGCGTGCTCTGTCCCTTCACCGAGCCGGTGCGACTTGGTCTGCTCGCCTTACCCGTGCGCGGGCCGAGCCGGTTCTTCGGCGGGGAGGAGGCCGTGCTCGAGGCCGTGCGCCAGACCGTGCACGACGTCGTGGGAGAAGAGCCGCTCCTCGGTGTTGCCGATGGACTCTTCTGCAGTGAACTGGCCGCGCGCGCCGGCGTAGTGGTCGGTGTGGGGTTGACCGAGTGCTTTCGTCGAGCGCAACCGCTCGACGTACTCGGGCGAAAGGATCTGGCCACGACCTGTCGTCGTTTGGGTCTGCACACGGTGGGCGCGTTCGCCGACCTCGAACCCGCGCGCGTGGCGGAGCGTTTCAACACGCACGCGACGCAACTGCATCGCGTGGCCCGTGGTGAGTTGAGTGAACTCGCCGGTCAGCGCGACGCGCGCCTCGTGGCGCGCTTAGCTCAGTTGCGCGGTGAGGATGACGTGCACGACGAGCAGATCGGGTTCTTTGGTCAGCGTGGGGCCGGTGACGATCGGGCCCAGGCGGCGGCCCACCGGGTTCGTCGTCGTCTCGGCGTCGACGCGGTCGTCGTCGCTGCGTTGTGCGGTGGACGCGGCCCGCAGGACCGCGCGACGTTGGTGCCGTGGGGATCGCCCGAGAGCGTTGTCCGCGACGACGCACCGTGGCCGGGTCAGTTGCACGCGCCGTCGCCGGCGACGACACTCGCGCACCCCGTCGCGATCGAGTTGCGCGACGCCGATGACCAGCCCGTTCGCATGGGGTCGCGTGGGTTCCTCTCCGGGGTGCCGACCACGCTGCTCTTGTCGCGTTACGCGCGCCGTGACGTGGTGTGGCACGCGGGTCCGTGGCCGATCGTCGAACGATGGTGGGCGGTCCAGCGCCGTCGCGCCCATCTACAGATCGTGCTCACCACCGGCGAGGCGGTGCTGCTCGTCGCGGAGTCGAGTCGCTGGTGGCTCATAGGGATCTACGACTAGTGGCGACGTACGCCGAACTGCACGCCCACTCGGGCTTCAGTTTCCTCGACGGGGCGAGTGATCCCGAGGAGTTGGCGGCCGAGGCGGCCCGACTGCAACTCTCGGGTCTGGCCCTCACCGACCACCATGGCCTCTACGGCGTAGTGCGCTTCGCCGAAGCGGCACGGGCCTTCGGGCTGGCGACCATCTTCGGCAGTGAACTCACCCTCGACGGCGACGACGACCGGGTGGGGGTGCGCGATCCCTCGGGTGAGCACCTCGTCGTGTTGGCGCGTTCGCCCGAGGGCTACCGCCACCTCGCCGTCATGCTCGGCGAGGCGCACCTTCGCCGCGGTGAGAAGGGCGCGCCGCGCTTCAGCCTGGACGAGATCGCCAACGCGGCGCGCGAATGGCTCATCCTTACGGGGTGTCGCAAGGGTCCCCTGACGCGAGCACTGATGGCCGAGGGTCCCCGCGCGGCGCAGCGTGAACTCGAACGACTGATCCGCGCCTTTGGTCGAGAGAACCTCGCGGTCGAACTGTGGGACCACGGCGCGCCCGACGACGTCGCGCGCAACGACGTGCTGGCCGAACTGGCGGTTCGCTCCCACGTCGACGTGATCGCCACGGGCAACGTCCACTACGCCACGCCCGACGCCTTCGCGCGCGCCAACGTCCTGTCAGCGATCCGGGCCCGACAGAGTCTCGAGGAGATGGAGGGCTGGCTCGGCGCGTCGCCACTCGCGCACCTGCGCAGTGACGCCGAACAGCGCCGTCGCTTCGCGCGCTGGCCCGGGGTGGTGGACCGGGCTGGCGAACTCGGTGCCGCGTTGACCTTCGACCTGCGTCTGGTGGCACCCAACCTGCCGACGTTTCCCACTCCCGAGGGGATGAACGAGCAGTCCTACCTCGAGGTGCTCGTCGCGCGCGGCGCGACGGTGCGCTACGGATCGCGCGAGAACGAACGCGTGCCCGGCGCGTGGCGTCAGATCGATCATGAACTGAACGTCATCGCGACGCTGGGCTTCGCTGGCTACTTCCTGACGGTCTGGGACATCACCGAGTTCTGTCGGACCAACAACATCTACTGTCAGGGCCGCGGCTCGGCGGCGAACTCGGCGGTCTGTTTCTCGCTCGGCATCACCAACGCCGACGCGGTGGCGCTCAACCTCTTCTTCGAGCGTTTCCTCTCGCCGGCGCGTGATGGCCCTCCCGACATTGACGTGGACATCGAGTCGGGTCGGCGCGAGGAGGTGATCCAGTACGTCTACGAGCGCTACGACCGTCGCCACGCCGCCCAGGTCGCCGCGGTCATCACCTACCGGCCTCGTTCGGCGCTGCGCGACGTGGCGCGCGCCTTTGGGCTCTCCGAGGAGGAGGCCAACGCGCTGCGCGACGGCGTCGACCGCCACGCCATGCTCCCCGCGGCGCAGTCGGGCGCGCCCGAGATGATCGTCGAGATGGCGCGTCAACTGCTGGACCGTCCACGCCACCTCGGCATCCACTCGGCCGGCATGGTGCTCTGCGACCGGCCGGTACTCGAGGTCTGTCCCGTCGAGTGGGGCCGCATGCCCGGGCGAACGGTGTTGCAGTGGGACAAGGACGACTGTGCGGCCATCGGGCTCGTCAAGTTCGATCTGCTGGGGCTGGGGATGCTCGACGCGCTGCACCGCGCAGTCGATCAGGTGAACGCCTTTCACGGTGTCGAGGTCGACCTCGCGTCGCTACCCCAAGAGTCGGCCGTCTACGACCTGCTGTGTGAGGCCGACACCGTCGGGGTCTTCCAGGTCGAGTCACGCGCCCAGATGGCGACGCTGCCGCGCGTGCAGCCACGTTGCTTCTACGACCTCGTCATCGAGGTGGCGCTCATTCGCCCCGGTCCGATCCAGGGCCACGCGGTCAACCCCTACATCCGACGCCGCCGCGGCGACGAGGCGGTCACCTACCTGCACCCGCGACTCGAGCCGATCCTTCGGCGCACGCTCGGCGTGCCGCTGTTCCAGGAGCAGTTGATGGAGATGGCCGTGGCCGTCGCGGGCTTCTCGCCGGCCGAGGCCGACGAGTTGCGCCAGGCCATGGCCGCGAAGCGTTCGGAGCTGCGCATGCTCAAGCTGAAGAGTCGCTTCTACGCCGGCATGGCGGTCAACGGCATCGCCGGCGCGGCGGCCGATCAACTCTTTGACGCGTTGTCGGCCTTCGCCAACTTCGGCTTTCCCGAGTCGCACTCGGTCTCCTTCGCCCACCTCGTGTACTGCTCAGCGTGGATCAAGGTGCACTACCCGGCGGCGTTCCTCGCCGCACTCTTGAACGCCCAGCCCATGGGCTTCTGGTCGCCCCAGAGCCTCGTTGCCGACGCGCAGCGCCACGGCGTCGTGGTACTGCGCCCTGACGTCAACACCTCCCGGGTCGAGGCCACGCTCGAAGGTTCGCTCGAGCACCCCGACGTGCGCCTCGGTCTGGGGGCGCTGCGCACCATCGGCACCGAACTCGCGACACGCGTCGTCGAGGGGGCGCCGTGGGCGAGTCCCGAGGACCTGGTGCGCCGCGCGCTCTGTCAACAGCACCACCTCGAGGCGCTCGCCGCCGCGGGGGCACTTGACTGCTTCGCCCAGAGTCGTCGAGCGTTGACCTGGGCGGCCGGGGCGGCCGCCCAGGTCAACGCT
>Ga0209385_1000143_pt1 | contig 25824 bp, 21 predicted proteins | sample NGEPerB_FD_184506 | JGI IMG/M metagenome (GOLD analysis project Ga0209385, IMG submission 184506) | Arctic peat soil microbial communities from the Barrow Environmental Observatory site, Barrow, Alaska, USA - NGEE PermafrostAB12-B... | ecosystem: Environmental > Terrestrial > Soil > Wetlands >... | reverse complement strand
CGTCCCAAGGACCGCCTCAGCTGGTACTTCCTCGCTCTGGCCGGCACCTGCTTCACCCTAGGTGACGATGCAAGCTCCTTCTACAACCTCGTTCTCCACGTCAGTGTGCCGTTTCCCTCGTTCGCAGATGCTCTCTACCTGGCCGGATACCCCTTCCTCTTCGCCGGGGTGCTGAGACTCACCCGCAACCCGAACCGCTCCTACCGGCGGGAGAACTACGCCGATGCCGCCATCGTCTCGATGGGGGCCTTGGCCATCTCCTGGCACTTCTTGATGAATTCATATGTCCACGACGCAACCTTGACCACCTTCGGGATGCTGGTCGACCTGGCCTATCCGATCATGGACATCGCTCTGCTCTTCATCCTGTTCCGCGCTCTGCTGTTCGGGGAGTCGAGGCGCACGTTCCACAAGCTCCTGGCCGCGGCCATGATTGTGATGTTCGTGGGCGACTTCATCTACGACCTGCTGGTACTGCACAACAGTTACGACACCGGCAACCCGAGCGACGCCCTCTTCCTCATCGAGTACGTGCTGATCGGCGTGGCAGCCCTCCATCCATCGGTCGCCGGCGGAACCTCCGGAGCTGAAGCTGCGGACGTGGTCAGTAATCACCAGGTGGCGAGCGACCGACACCGGATGCCCATTGTGATAGTGGCTGGATTCATCCCGCCGACAATTCTCGTCGTCGCCACCTACCTCGGCGTGTCGGTGAATGTTCTCGTGATGGCAGGGCTCTGCATCGCCGTGTTCGCGGTCATCTGTTTACGGATGATCTGGCTGATCGGCCGGATCAGCCGTCAGTCTCTCGAACTCAAGGAGAACGACGCCAATCTGCGGTACATGGCCTACCACGACGAGTTGACCGGCCTTGCCAATCGGGGGCTCCTGCACGACCGGGTGGAGCAAGCTTTGGCCTCGATCACGCGTTCAGGCAGGCTGGTAGCACTGTGCATGGGGGATCTCGACGGCTTCAAGACCATCAATGACACCCTCGGTCATCACGTCGGGGACACGGTACTGGTTAAGGTCGGCGCCCTGCTGGAGTCGATTGTGCGCCCGGGGGACACGGTGGCCCGGCTCGGTGGCGACGAATTCGCGATCCTGATGGTCGATGTCGAGAACCCAACTGCTGCGGTGGAGTTCGCTGGTCGGATCGTCTCGGTCCTCCACGACGCGGTCGAGTTCGAAGGCAACCAGGCGGGCATCTCGATCAGCGTGGGCGTGGCCTTCGCCGACTCCGCCACGCCGGTCGAGCAGGTGATCAGCGAGGCGGACGCGGCCATGTACGAGGCCAAGGCGAACGGCAAGAACCGCGTCGACGTGTTCCAATCATCGATGCGCGCCCGCCTGTTCAAACGCCTCGAACTGACCAGCGGATTCCGTGGGTCGTTGGAACGCTCAGAGTTCTTCCTCAACTTCCAACCGATCTTCTCGCTCGGCGACCGGCGCCTGCGGGGCTTCGAGGCACTGGTCCGGTGGCAGCATCCCACCATTGGCCTGGTCGCCCCCCTCGATTTCATCCCCATCGCCGAGGAGACGGGTTTCATCGTTCCCTTGGGTCGGTGGATACTGCTCGCGGCCTGTGAGCAACTGGCAGCGTGGACCGCGCTCAGTAACGAGCCTCTCACCGTTGCCGTGAACCTCTCGAGGCGCCAATTGGCATCCCCCCTCCTGGTCGACAACATCCGCACTGCATTGGCCCTCACCGGGGTCCACCCCCTGCAGCTCGTCCTCGAGGTCACCGAGAGCGTCCTGATGGAGAACCCGGAGCAGGCCGCTTCGGCACTCACCGAGCTCCGAGCCCTTGGCATCCGGATCGCCGTGGATGACTTCGGCACCGGCTTCTCCTCGCTGAGCTATCTGCAACGATTTCCGGTCGACGTGCTCAAGATCGACAAGTCGTTCGTCGACCCGCTGAACGAGTCCGAACCCGCCAGCTCGGCCCTGGTGACCTCAATCATCGGGCTGGCCCACAGTTTGAGCCTCGAGGTCGTGGCCGAAGGAATCGAGCGTGAAGACCAGTTCGAGCGCTTGATCGAGCTTGGCTGCGACTACGGCCAGGGCTACCTGATGGCCCGTCCCCTCGATCGGGAGAAGTCAGAGGCCCTCGTCGAGTCCTACCAGGGCAGTTCCGCTGTCCCCTGAGTAGTCCCCGCTCCGGAGCGACCTCCACTTGGTCGGTGCAGGTCCAGCGTGTGCCTCAGGGGAAGGCTCCGATGGCCACCATGAAGACCGGGCTCACCCAATCGGAGCTGTTGGCGGACCGCTCGGAGCCACAGATCGTCGCCGGCAGCCGCTGCCACGGCGACCTCGGCGAAAGGGGTGACCGTGTTTCCCCCGCTCGAATGCCCGCTGGTCGGCAATCGACGCCCGGGCGCTGAAGTGGGTCTCCCAATTCGGCACGCCGATCCTCGAGGACCCGCTCGACAATTGACCCGAGGACTTTCGGAACGTCGAATAGTCGGGATTCCTCATCCGCCCCCCGAACCAAGCAAGCCCACTACCAGAGCCCTCGCCCCGGTTCAGCCACGCTCCCTCAGCAGCACTTCCCAAACCCGCAAAGCCCCTTCCGCCCCGCCACTCGCGCCCCGCCGCCATTCGCGCCCCGCTCATCGCCATCCGGGTGGGGAGATGCCCTGAGCAGTGGCCCGGGACTACGCAGTCGCCTTCATGGGTCGACCCTCCGTTCTACGGAGACCACTCAACACGTGCGACCTCGTGCCGCCCTCGCGATCGTTGCCTGCCCCACAGGCACGTCGGGGAGATGCACGAGCGTCACGTCGAACCGCCCTGCAGATGGCATTTCCGCTTGGTCAGGGTTGCACGGGATCGAAGGGACGAAAGAATCGAATGGCCCGGCCATGCGTCGCGAGACGCGATTGCCGACAGACGGCCAGGGCCGGCGACCCAGGTGAGACCTTCTCACTGACTTGGGTCTCAATGGCACGGTCGAGAGCCCAGCAGAAGTAGGAGAGACTGGAGGCACTGATCGCTGATCGCCGACCCTGTGCACGGCTCAGCGGTGACTCCTGACCAAGGGATGTGCTTGACCGCCTTGACAACCGCCCATGACTGCGAACACTGACGTCCTCGGCGGGCGTTATCGCCTCGTCCATCCACTCGGCCGGGGTGGTATGTCCGACGTCTACCAGGCCGTCGACCAGCGCAGCGGTGCCGCCGTTGCGGTGAAGATCGTCCGCTCGGGCGATCCAGAGCTTGCTCGGAGACTGACGCAAGAAGCCCGGGCGCTCGAGCGCTTCGAGCACCCCGGCCTCGTCCGACTGCTCGACACTGGACTCGCCGGTGACCAGGCCTACCTGGTCATGGAGCTCATTGACGGCCCGACCCTCGCGGAGTCCCTACGAGGCGGACCGCTGGGCCCCCGAGGCACGGCCATTCTCGGAGCGAGACTGGCCGATGCTTTGGCGTACGTGCACGACCGAGGCATCGTGCACCGCGACGTGAAACCGTCCAACATCTTCCTATCCGCTGACGGCGAGGCATCGCTCGGGGATTTCGGCATCGCCCGCCTCCACGACGCCTCGACGCTCACTTTGGCGGGGACCACGTTGGGAACTGTCGCCTACATGGCCCCCGAGCAGCTCGAAGATCACCAGGTGGGGCCCAGTGCCGACATCTGGTCTCTCGGGATCGTCCTCCTCGAGTGCCTGACAGGTCGGCGCGTCTATGAAGGCTTGCCGAGCGAGATCGTCGCCCGGCGACTGGCCGGACCGGTGCCGCTTCCCGCCGATCTCCCAGTGCCATGGAAGCTGGTCTTGAGCGGGATGCTCGACCACCGACCCGACCAGCGCCTGGATGGTGCTCAGGTCTCGGCCCTCCTCGTCACCTCAGCGTTCTGCGCCCCTTGGCAACCCTCGGGCACCGAAGTGACCGACCGCCTTTCCCCCGCGGTGCCTTACGACCTCACCGCGCTTATACCTGGTGCCGTCGCCACGGCGGCCTTCATCGGTGAGGACACTCGCGTCGCCAAGTTTCCATCATCGGTCATCTCACCCGCAAAGCACGCCCGACGGTGGTGGCTCGCGGCGCTGGGTACCGTCGCAATCGCCGGTCTGTGCATCGGCCTCCTCTTCGTGCTCGGGTCGAGCCCAGCTACCCAATCTCACGCCACGCGGAGCGCCAAGAACTCGACGAGTCCCGATTCGACTACGCAGACTCCGGTCGCAACCACTTCGCCAACTACAACTACGACAACGACGACAACGACAACCGCTGCCCCGACCGGCCCCACAGCTCTCACCACCTTGGTGAGCGACACTGCCACCGGGCAGGCTGCGGGGACCATTGACGCCGGCTCCGGGCAAATCATCTCCAACCAGGCCGAGCTGGCGGTGACTGACGAAGCGGCTGGGAAGCCGAACCAGGCGGCCAACGACCTCCAACAAGCAGCAAATGCGATCGCCAGCGGTCTTCAGAATGGCTCGATCGCCCAAGCCGAAGGGGCAACTCTCCAGAACGACCTCTCAGTGCTCGCCACCGCGCTCGGCCTAAGTGCTGCCGCCACTCCGCCCACCAGCACGTCGCCCACCACGGCGGCTGGACCGGGGGGTGGGAAAGGCCACGGTAGTCGTGGCTGAGTGGCGATTGGCCGAAGTGGGCGCTCCCCCAAAGGGCTCAAGTGAGGATCCCAGTTGTTTGTCCGTATCCGACTCGCTTCGTCGGACAGATGCGTTGAGGCCGAGGATCCGGCATAGGCCGAGGTAGGGGAGCGAGAAGGCCACGGTCGGTCATGTCAAGAGAGCGTCGCGAACGTCCAGCTCAGGGGTCCGATCGACATTGTGTCGCCCTTCACGTCAGGCGAAGCGTCGGGCCACTGCCTCCGCCCGTGAGCGGTAGCCGCCGCCGAACAGCACCGCGTGGACGAGCAACGGGTAGAGCTGGAACAGTGCGACGCGCTCCTCCCATCCGGGACTCAGCGGCTGCACCTCGGCGTAGGCGCGGAGCAGGCGATCTGGCACCGAGCCGAACAGCGCGAGCATGGCGAGGTCCTCCTCGGGGTGGCCGCCGTGGACTGACGGGTCAATGAGCCATGTCCGTCCGTCGGCACCGAAGAGCACGTTGCCCCACCAGAGGTCGCCGTGTAGGAGCGCCGGTCCGCCTGGCGGGAGCAGCTCCGCGAGCCTGGCGGCAACCGCTGTCACCGGATTCTCGAGCCCGCAGCGGGTGGACAGCTCGCGAAGCCGGGCGCCGTAGAAGCTGGCGGCATCGGGGAAGAGCGAGGGATTGACGCGGCAGGCCCCGATCCACGACGAGCCTCCACCCCAGTGCGGGAAGGGGGCACTGTGCAACGCAGCGAGTGCACGACCGAGCGACTCCTCGTGCCCCGGGGTCCGTGAGCCCTGTTCGACCCACGTGGTGACGAGAAGCTCGGCCTCGGTGAGCACGACCTCGGGCACGGGCGGCGCCCCGGGCACCGCCATGAGGCGCTCGAGGCCGTCGGCCTCGTCGAAGGCGCTGGCGCCGAGCTTGGCGACAAGGGTGCGACCGCCGGCCGACACCATCCAGACGCCGCCGCCGAGCTGTCTGGTGGGCCCAGTCGGACCGACGACGCTAGCGAGGCGCGTCAGCCAGTTCGCCGACGAGGCCACGGCATGCCTGCTCGATAAGGGCGAGTGTCAGGTCGAAATCGGTGTCGTCGCCGCCCCAGGGATCGGGAACCTCGTCGTCGCCGGGACTCGCCTCCGGATCGTAGGAGCGAAGGAGCCGTACCTTTGCCGTCTCTGTACCGGCACCAGCGAGTCGCCGCACGTCGGCGAGATTGGACCGGTCCGCGCACAGGACAAGATCGGCGGCCGCAAGGTCTGCCGGGCGCAGTTGACGAGCGCGGTGAGCGCCAGCGGGCCAGCCCCCACGTCGCAGCGTCGCATCGGCTCGGGGATTGGCGCACTCGCCCTCGTGGTATCCGGCGGTCCCGAACGACTCGAAGACCACCTCGCCGCCGAGTCCGGCATCCTCGGCCATCGCACTCGCGACCGCCGCCGCCATCGGGGAGCGGCAGATGTTCCCAAGGCACACCATCGCCACTCGCATGCGGCCATTTTGGCACGCCTCCTTCATCGTCACCGCGGCGGGCGCGATTCCAGCCTGCCCAAGGGTCGTCTCAGTGATCTGCGGATGCGGCTTGCTCGACCGTCCCGCCTCCCTCGCCGAGCAAGAATGACAGGAGGCACAGGTGGGTGGGTGACGGTGGCGCTTAGAAGCGACGATCATCTCTGTTGGACTTCCCCCGGTTGCATTCGTCGCACAGCGCCTGAGGGTTGGAGATGTCATTCGATCCGCCCTTGGAGCGAGGATTGACGTGGTCCACCTCGATCCTGCGCTCCTTGCTCGTCGCCCCGCACAGGGCGCAACGCCCGTTGTACGCAGCGAGCACCTGGTACCTGATGTCACTCGGCACGGGATCGGTCTCCAGCAGCCGGTAGTCCCAGGTGCCAGGGCCTCTCTGCTTGAGAAAGGCTCCAAGCTCCTGTTCACAAATGGCCATGATCTCTGCTCTCTCCTGGTAGCTCAGCGACTGCACCGAAAGTGAGATCAGATCACCCTTGCGATCCACGATGCCGTGGCGCTTCAGCACGGGGAGGGGCATCTTCTTGATCCGATCCTCGGAGAAGCGGATCTGGCTCTCGTCACGATCAAGGAATGCCGTAGCTACCTGGCGAAGCGTCGCCGTTCCCCCGGCATCCACGAGCGTTCGGATCAACAACGGCTGATAGATATGGCTCATCCTCATGCGATGCTCGATGAAGTCGACCAGTTCTTCGAAGGTCAGCACCGCACTCCCGGTGACGATGTTGAAGATGGACAACTCCCGTCCCTGGAGAGCTAGATCGGCATCGGCCCGGACGACGACCACGGGAGCGCCTTCAATCAGACCGACGCAGATTGTGCTTGCCTGCGCTGACTATGGAATCCGGGCGACCCAGCTGACCTGGGCCTCGTGGAGCCAGACCAGTGCCAGTGGCGTGGGGGTCATCTCTGAAGACAACTGCACCCCAAACTGTGCGGAGGGGAAGTTCCTTCCCTACCCGGCGACCTTCGAGTTGAGCGGTCTAGCAATTGGGTCAGGTGAGCCTGTGTTCACGAACCTTCAGGTCGACTTCACCGCCGGCAGTCCAGACGTGGACGGTCGCACCTCGGATAACTTCCCGCTGCCTGTGAATCCCGAGAGCTAGCTCGCAGTCGCACGAGCATTCGTCATCGGCACTGCCCCTGACAGTGACACTGTCCCGTACGGTCCACCGCTTTCCTGCTGGTCCTCAATACCTTCGGGAGCACTGGGAGATTCGGCCTGACTCGGGGTCATGAGGCGTTTGCGGACGTCGTCGACCGATCCCTTCCAGACAGCACATTGAACACGCACGTCCCGTCCCAGAGGAGGGTGATTGGTCCGGCTTGCTGCCAACAGGCCAGACCGCCCGTCGCCCTGATCGGGGACGGCCGTGCCATCCCCATCCACGTCAAGGGATCACCATCTCGTCGGGCGGGACCCTCAGCGGACCGCTCGGGTGGACGATGGGACCCAACCGAGCCATCCTCAGCGTCAAGGAAGGCGATGGGAAGATCGTCGAGACCACCTCATTCGGCCGCAGGTCGGCTCACCGCGGAACGATCCGGCAGGGGACGGAGGGGACCCCTTTGGCCTTACACTCGCCCAAAACCGCCACGGCGTGCACTTCGTCGACGACGGTGACAACATCTTCAAGCTGTTCGGCCCAGGACCGCGTGGCCGCTGACCTGCAGTTCTCCATGGGCGGCTAGACCCCACTTCACCAACTGCGAACCTGATCTGCCCGCTCCGAACGCAACGTGGCGGGCTACACAGCAAGAGTTTGCATTCTGCGTGAACATTCCCTGCGTGACTTCGGTATTCACTGCCATGAACTGCATACTTCCGCCTCGGTGGACCAACTTCTGGAACCCCCAGCCCGCTCCCGTCGGCCCTGTCGACAGAGCGCCGGTCCATCGACCATCGTTGACCACGTGGCGGTCGGTTACCGGCATCCTCCTAGCGGTGACGGCGATAGTGCTCTCGGCGTGCTCGAGCACTACAACGGGTGCCAGTTCGTCGTCCTCGCCAAACTCGACGGCGGCCACCAGCGGGCAAAGCAGCCCAAACGTGTCGGCGGCCACCAAAGCCAAGGTCGGGGCCGTGCTGGTTTCGTCCAATGGCCACACTTTGTACCACTTGACCACCGATACGACCGGGAACTCAACGTGCACGGGCGACTGCGCCCAGCTGTGGCCACCGCTGACCGTGCCTGCGGGAACGACGCCCAAAGTCGCTGCAGGGTTGTCCGGCACCCTCGGGATCATCACCCGCTCCGACGGGACCACCCAGATCACCTACAACGGTGAGCCGCTCTACTCGTACACACCGGACACGACCTCCAGTGATGCGCTCGGTCAGGGTGTCGGCGGTGTGTGGTTTGCCGTGAAGGCGACCGGTTCCGGAGCCGGATCCCAGTCCGGATCTACCCCGACGACCGCAAAGTCAGGCGGGTACGGGTATTGATCACTGCCGCGGTGCATCATCGAGGTATGCCGAGTGGGTCAGAGACGGTCGACGCCGAGGGATTGCGCGGCGCATATCTGGCGTATGGCGGCGAGCTACTGGGGTATGCCCGCCGATTCCTCGGAGACCCGCAACTAGCAGAAGAAGCTGTTCAAGAGACCTTTGCCCGCGCCTGGCGGTCTCGAGCGTCCTTCAATCACGAACTCGGGGCAATCCGGGGATGGCTCTTCGCCATCGAGCGCCGCGTCCTGGTTGACCTCGCTCGGCAGCGATCAGCTCGACCCACTCAGCCCATCGAGCACGACCCAGTCGCCACTGGGGACGAGATCGAGCGGGCGATGATGGGCTGGCAGGTCGAAGAGGCGCTTCGTCGGCTGCGCCCGGATCACCGCCATGTCCTGGTGAAGACGTACTTCGGGCAGTGCTCGGGCCAGGAACTTGCCAGAGAGCTCGGTATTCCCGAGGGCACCGTGCGCAGCCGACTCTTCTACGCCTTGCGCTCGCTGCGCCTCACGATGGACGAGATGGGGTGGGAATGGTGACACCGGTTCAGGACTGCGAGCACTGGAGGGGCCTGCTGGCCATGGAGGCGGTCGGTCAGGTCAATGGGCCCGACGGGGACGAACTGCGTGCACATGTCAGGGGCTGCGAGCAGTGCCAGGCCGACAGGACTGAGCTTTCCGAGCTGGTCGCCGTCCTGGCACTGGCCGATCACCGGGCCTTCGACGAGTCGGATCTCCTCGGCCCAGCACCGCCGAGGGAGCTACGTACTGCGTCGCTCGATAGGGCGATGTTGACGAAGTTCTCTGGCCCGGAAGCGCGTTCGGCACCATCTCATCACATTGAGCGTCATCATCGAGTCTGGGCGGCGGTGGCCGTCGCCGCCGTCGCCATCATGGTCATCGGCACGCTCAGCATCCTCCACCGCGGGACAACGGGTTTGCGGACCGTCGCCCTGCGTGGCCCAAGCGGGAACTACGGAACTGCGATCCTGGTCCCCGAAGCGTGGGGGACATCCATCGAGTTGACCGTTCACGGTGAACAAGCCGACCAGATCTTGACCGTCTCGATGAGAACCGAGTACAACCGCACGTGGCTCGCGGGCACTTACCGCTCTGTTGCCACCGGAGTGGTCAGAGTGACACTGGCCTGTGCCCTACCGATTCAGCAGATCGACACCATCATGGTCACTGACCCCAACGGCCAAGAAGTTCTTCACAGCTGAACGAGGCGGTAGGTTCGCAGCTCGGCACACGCAGCGAGGGCACTAGCCCAGATCCGGACGGACGATCTGGCCGACCATGACTCCCCGGTGTCCGTGACCCTCGGGACCATCCTTGCATTGAGGTTGGAGACCGCCGCGCCTGTGGCCAGTGGGAATTCCTGAGACGAGGTGCGAAAGCTTCGAACATCCGGAATGTCACTGCCCGGGGACCACCGCCTGGAGGGCGTTCTACCTGTTCGGGTCCAACTGACAGGCCGAGGACGAACGGATGGACCTGTCAGGTCGCCGACGGTTCGGCCAAGTCCCAGAGCAGCGTGAGCTCGGCGTCGGAGTGCAGCAGCCGATTGGCCGGCACCGTCTTGTCGATATGGCCGATAAGTCCCTGGTAGATGCCGTACCCGACCAGCTCCTGGAGGCGGTGCGGGAACCGGGCCACCAGCTCGGTAGGCAGGCCCAACTGCTGGTTCTCCTGTTGGCGAATGTAGCCGGCGCAGTAGTTCATGGCGATCCCGACCCGGCGCTCGGAAGTCGTGTTGGCTCCACCGCCGTGCCAGAGGCTCCCGTGCCAGACCAGCACACTGCCCTTGGGCATTTCGGCGGGGATCGAGTCGTAGTGGCGGCCGAAGTCGGGGGACTCGTCGGCCAGGTGGGAGCCAGGGATGATCCGGGTGGCCCCGTTCTCCTCGGTGAAGTCGGTGAGGGCCCACATGGTGTTGCACACGGTGGCCGGGTGGGGCTTGGGAAGGGGTATCACCTGATCGTCGGCGTGGATCGGCTGGGGCGACTCTTCAGGGCCGATGGCGATGGAGGACAGGGACGAGACGAGGAGGCCCGGGTCGAGGACCTGTTCGCAGAGGGGGAGGATGGCCGGATGGACCGGGATCTGTTCGAAGTGGGGGCCGTGGGCCAATAGGTTGTAGATGCGGACGGTGTGGAGACCCTCGAAGGTGTTGTGTGCCGGCACGATGCCCAGGTCGTGTTCCAGGCGCAGGAGGTCGTCGTCGAGGGCGTCGACGAGATCGGGCTCGATCGCCCCTTCTACGATGGTGTAGCCCTGCTCCGCGATGTGGCGGGCGTGGGTATCGATACCTATGGCCATGCGTCCCCCTTCCCCGGTTCGACTCCGGCCAAAGCCTATTCTCCTAGGATGTCCCGGAATGAGCGGCCTGACAATCGCTACCATCTGCCGACCCCTGCCTTCCGAATGGCTCACCAGTCCCGGAACCCAATCTGCCTGACGACACCGCATCCCACATGCTGGCGGAGCGCAGAGCGATCACACGTCGCCGACCATTGGAAGGTCACCTCTGGGGCTGACCCCGGATCCTGACACTTCTCCGCTTATGCTTCCAAGACTCCCGAGTGGAATCGGCGGTGGGTGCGAAACTCACCTCCAAGGCCACCGAACACTGGGACTCGACCTGGCCAATTCCATCTTGTGGGTGCCCAGAATCCCATCCAACTCGTCCACCAGGACTGTCCCTGAGGGCACAGCGCAAGCGAAGATTGCTCATGGCGGCGACGTCCTTCATCCACGTGGCGCTCATCCGGCTGTTCCAGTTGCTCCGACTTCGAAGGAGCGAACACGACGAACCGACCGTCCAGGTTGTGGTGCTCCGCCATGAAGCGGCGATCCTTCGCCGTCCAGTGGACCGTCCGGCTCTGCAGCCAGCTGACCGAGCGCTCGTGGCCGGGCTCAGCCATCTGGTGTCGAAGGCGGCTCGACGTCGGCTCTTCGTGGAGCCACCACATTGCTGCGCTGGCATCGGAACCCGGTTCGGCGACGATGGACGTATCCTCGGGGTCGTTCAGGTCGGCCAGCTGTTCCCGCCGGAACGGTGCAGTTGGTGCTGAGGTTGGCGAGGGACAACCCAAACTGAATCCAGAGTGCCGGGTCCGGAGCCTCAGTCGGCGGAAACTTCAGCTCCACTGACCCAACGGAGTCCCATCGGCGGAACTGCATCACAGCTCCTCGGAGCCCTGGTTGAGGCCCGCCAATTGATCCGAGCCAGTGCAGTCGCACCCCGGCGAGCCCTGAGAAAGTCCAAACGGGGATCCGACGTGGCCACAGCGATCGTCGCGGCGTACCCGGCCGAGTTTCGTCGAAGGGTCGACGACGCCTTGACCGCCGTCGAACAGCGCCGTCACGACATGCGGCGGACCGTCATTGCGGTCGCATTGAATAGGGGCACGTCAATCACGGATCTCGGCAACGCGTGGGATTCTCCCGTCCAACTGGCTGTGCGTTACACCAAGGAGGCACGGAGGCGAGCACTGAATGGTCTCCGCTTGAAACTGAACCACTGACCAGCGGACTGACGTGTGGCTTCAGCCTCGCCGACCCTCAATCGTGCAGGCCCATCCGGGGTTGGACATTTGAATCACCCCGGCCTCGGCACAGTCTCGAGGATTCCCGTCGCGGTGCACTGCGAGATTGCCGGGTTCTTCATCTCCTCGCTGACGCTGATCAGGGAAGCGGCTGCATCAGTGTCCGATTGAGAGAGGAGAGCCTCGATCGCGGCCGGTTCCACCGCCCGAGAGAAGATGAATCCCTGTCCACTGTCGCACTGTTCGTCTCGTAATCCCTCTAGCTGCGACTGTTCCTCGATGCCTTCGGCGATGGTCCTAAGTCCAAGAGTTCGGCCGAGTTCGACCAACGTGTGAACGAGGGCAGCAGCATCTGGAGCGCCATCCATCTCAGCAATGAACGATCTATCGATCTTGAGCACGTCAACTGGGAATTGACGTAGATAGGCGAGAGACGAGTAACCCGTGCCAAAGTCATCGATGGCAATCATGACGCCGATTTCCTTGAGCCTTCTTAGGCGGGACACCGTGGCATGCGCATCTCGCATGAGCGTCGACTCAGTAACTTCAATGATCAGTGAACTGGGCGCGAGGCTGCTTGCTGCGAGTGCTTCTTCAACGTGTCCGACCAACATCGCGCTCTCGAGCTGGCGCATGGACACGTTCACGGACATAGTCGTCCGATGTCCCTGACGGAACCAAGATGCCGCTTGAGCACAGGCTTGGTTCAGCACCCAGCGACCAACTTCGATGATCTGCCCACTTTCCTCCAGAACGGGGATGAAGTCGTCCGGCGAAATGACACCGCGAGTCGGATGCTGCCATCGCAGCAGAGCTTCGACGCCTCGGATATGAACACTGTCAAGGTCGAAGATGGGCTGGTAGAGAAGGAAGAACTGATCGTTGGCGAGCGCCGAATCGAGGTCTGACTTGAGCTCGAGGCGACCAACTGCAGCCGACTTCATCGTCGGCTCGAACAGCACGCAATTGTCCCTGCCCACGGCCTTGGCCCGATAGAGCGCAATGTCGGCATCTCGAAGGAGTTCCTGGGCCGAAGGCCGATCGCCGGTGGCGATGCCGATGCTGGCGGTCACGGTGATGGGAAGGCCCTCGAAGCCTTCGACGTGGAAGGGACTGCGCAGGACCTCTCGGATTCGCTCGGCAACTACGGTGGGCCCAGCAGCCAGGGGGACGCCTTCGGTTAAGATCACGAACTCATCGCCACCCAGACGGCCCACAGTGTCACTGGCCCGTAGCAAACCGTTGAATCGACCGGCAACCGCTTGCAATAGCTTGTCGCCGGCTTCGTGGCCCAGCGAGTCATTGGCGTCCTTGAAATTGTCGAGGTCGATGAAGTAGGCAGCCACTGGATCGCAGACCCGCCGGGACCGAACCAACATCTGCTCGGCCCGATCAAGGATCAACTGGCGATTGGCCAAGCCAGTGAGCGGGTCATGCAGTGCCCGGTGGGCCAAGAGCGCCTCGAACTCCTTGCGCTCGGTGGTGTCGCGCACGTTGGCGACATAGCCGGCGACCGAAGGCCGGTCCCGTTGGTTGGTGACGACAGCCTCCACGTCACGCCAGGCACCATCCTTTCGTTCCATGCGAAACTGTATGAATACCGTTTCGGGGGAGAACTGGAACTCCGGCCCCAGCCGATCCCTCACGCGGTCACGGTCGTCAGGGTGGACAAAGTCGGTGGCGCGCCGGCCGACGAGTTCGCTCGGTTCGAATCCCAGGAGCTCCCTGACTGCAGGGCTTACATAGGTGCAGAGCCCTCGGTCGTCGATCACGAGGGTCGCGTCGGAGGAGTTCTGGATCAAGGAGCGAAATCGGTCTTCGCTCATGCGCATCGTTGCCTCGGCGTCTTCCTTCTGCTCCATGGTCGCACCCGCCATGCGGATGATGAAGAACAGGACGAAGGCACCCATCAGTGCCAAGGCGTTGGCCTGCGATGCTGACAGGATCGACGGCGCCCATCCTTGCCAAATCGCCGCCTGGCCGACAGCGATTCCCACCAGACTCCAGAACGCGGTGATGCGCCACACCCGCGATCCGCCACGGGCGACGTTCTCGAGGGCCAGAAAGGCAAAGGCCCCGACTAACACAGGCCCCCATCCGGTCAGGTAGATGACCGTCGTCACCCCAGCGGCCTGGACCGCGACCCGTGCATTGAGCCGCAATTGGGACGGGCGCCTGCTGTAGAGGTGATCGCCCAAGAGACCGGCCAAAGGAACCGCTATGAAGATCGCCACCCATAGCCAAGCCGATTCGCGAGCCACCACGCCGAATCGCATCAGAAGAAGGATTGTCACCAGGGCCACAGGACCGATCAGGTAGGCCAGATAGGTGGGGTTGACCCTGCGCCGCGAAGATTGAGCTGCGCTCGCTGAGTTGGGACCCCCTGTCGACCAGGGTCCTGTCGGTCCGTTGTTCTCGGAACCCGCGGCAGTCGTACTTGCCATTCCAGTCCCCTGCCCTTCATATGGCCTGATGTACGGTTGTCGACCAATTGATCGGCCGACTTGAACGGACAGGGCTGGCCATGACGGCGGGCGGCCCTGGACGATGGACTGCTCCCGGGTTTGAGACATGGCGTCGACGAGGGAGCGGAGGGTGGATCGCTGTTTCTGGCCTCTGCGTTGCGGCCGACCTCCTGCCTCGGGTTCTCGGGTGCGGTGACGTACAGGCTGTTGGACCGCCGGCCGTGAGTTGGATGGGTGTGGTTGGCCTTCTGGAAGAGGCTGTCCCCGCCGATGCCGAAGGCGCGGTCAATGGTGACCCCCAAGGGGTAGACAACGGTGAGGACATATCCCAAGTGCTCCGGATTCATTCAGTCCACTGCTCTGTATGGCTGCACCACGAGAGTGTCTCGGAGAGTCTGTGCCCGTCCCGTTCGGTTCCGCCTGGTCTGTTCTCCCTTGGCACGTTGGATCTAGAGGCCAATCCTTGGAGCTGGTCGAACAATTGCGAGACGAGCTCGGTCACGATTGTTGGGTCAGGTCGAACCGGGAGGAAGCTCAGAGTCCTGCTGGTCGATAGCGGACACGTGCGTGAAGCTGCCGCTGGAGAACACGCAGCTGGTGTCGAAGCACCATGATCTCGATCTCCCTGTCCAACTTGGTCCGTCGGCACGACAACAAGAGGCCGAGGATGCGACACAAGCCGAAGTAGGGCAGGGAGATGGCCTCACCGGATGATGCTGAAGGCCGCCGCGAACTTCCAGTTCAGGGTCCCGATCGACATTGTGGCGCCCTTCACCACGTCGGCGGCCGCGTGGCGGCGTCCGATCACGGCCTGCTCCCGATCTCGGCGTGGGCCGTGCCCGTGAGTGTCCAGCGCCGTTCGACCGCCCAGCCGCGCGCGGTCCGGCGCTCGAGCACGATCTCCGCGTCGGCCCGCTCGCTGTTCGTACAGGTGGCCGGGGCGCCGTCGGGGTCGTGGTACTCGACCGCCACGCTGCGGTCGGCGGGCTGGGAGACCCTCACCCGCAGGCGGCGGAGTCCGGAGCGGACGGTGACGTCCCAGTCGGGGAGCCCGAGGTGGGCCGAGGCGCCGAGGGCGGCGAACAGCCCAAATCTGGGCCAGTCGACGGTGTCGACACGTAGACGCACGAACGGCAGAGGCGGCAGCCGACGCAGGCCGGGACGGCGCGACACCGCGGCCACCACCTCGAGCACGTCCCCGTCGCCGAGGTCGGCATGCAGCCAACCCCATCGCTCGGCGTTGCCGTGCCCGTAGATGTGGGCCGCGCCTCCAGGCGCTCCGTCGAGGTCCAGGGTGCGCCCGCCCACGGTGACCGTGCCCCGGAACGACGCGGTCGGCGCCGGGACGATCTGGGCGGCGGGGAGCAGCTCGCGCCGCCACGCCGCCCGTGGGAACGTGTAGAGGGGCGGGCGGTCGTCCTCGTAGGTCAGTTCCCAGGTCGCGCCGCCCGTCTTGCCCGAGCGGTGTCCGGGCTCGGCCACTACGTTGCCTGCAGCGAACCACGGCCCCTCGCCGAGCGGATCGGGACCGAACCGGACCATCTCAGGGGGGCCATCGGGGGGGAACAAGGCCAGCCAGCCGTACCCGCTCGGGGCGCTGCCGTCGCTCGGGGCGCACAGCTCGTGGTGCAGCCAGAGCCCCGTGCCGGTGCGCGGGTCGGTGAGCGTGTCATACCAGACCTCGAGCCGTCCGGGCCGGCCCGACCATCGCCGCGCCTCGAGGCCGGTGTCGTGCCGACGCAGCCGGAAGCCAGCGACGAACGACAGCGTGGTCTCGAACGGGAACCGGGTAAGGGCGGTGCCCACTACCTCGCCGTCGTCGTCGTAGACGGTGCCGGGCAGCGTGGTCCACGACCGCAGGAGGCGCACCCCTCGAATGGTCTTACAGCCGTCGAAATGGTAGCGGCGACCATCGTCGGCCAACGTGGTGAACATGTAGCGCAGGCGGCGGTTGCGGAGGGGGGAGACCTCGAGCGTGCCGGTGATCGGCGTCCCCGACGCCAACCCCTCGGCGATCAGTGTGCCGGTGAGGTCGCCGACGACGGTACCGAGCAGCGACGGCAGCTTGGGGGTCTCCACTCGGGCGTCGAAGCGGAACGGGCGGTCGACGGTGTCGCCCGCCCTTCGCCACCTGCCGACCATCGCCTCGGTGAACTCGAGCCCGGTGCTCATCGACGGACCTCCTTCGTCCACTCTCACCGGCCTTCGACCGGCGGCCGCTGGTGACCAGCAGCGGGCCCTCCGCGAGGCAGCCGTCGTGCCACATGTTGAAGATCTGGTCGAACCGGATCGCTGCGGCCGGGGGGGTGAACTGGCAGCGATCGCCCTTGGCGCGATCGGAATCATCGATCGTGGAGCCGAGGACCGTATCGAGGTAGCTCGCATGGTGGGGGCGGCGTGGCCAGGCCGGCATCGGGGGCACGGCGAACCAGTGAAAGCTCCGATCAGAGGTGTCAGCTCAATTCTCAGAGCACGGCGATCGTTCGCATCTGGCAACGCTGCGTCCATGTGCCCGCGGTCGGCCGCGATCACCACGGCGTAGCGGTGAGTAGGTTTGGCGGCCCGGGTCCACGACCCAGTCGGGGTTTTGGTGCCCTTTCTGCCCGGCGGCCCTACGATGGCACTTCGATGACTCTTACCGAGCGCCTGGGCGCGTTTGCCACAGGGATGCACCTCGAAGATGTCCCCGAGCGGGTGCGCTCCTTCGCCCGGAGCCAGGTGCTCTCCCAACTTGCCGCAGCGCGCGCCACCCTCGGGCATCCCCTCGGCCGGCGGCTGGTGGAAGCGTTCGGCAGTCCCCTGCAATCGGACGCCAAGGCAGCGGCTTTCTGCCTCGGGACGCTCACGATAGCGCTCGACTACGACGACACCCTGTACGCGGGCCATGTGTCGCACTCCACGGTCGGCGTGCCGGTCGCCTTCACAAGGCTTCTTGGTCTGGACGGAAGGCGCTTCCTCGAAGCGGTGCTGGCCGGGAACGAGTGCGCCTCCCGGGTGGTGGCCGGAGCAACGCTCGGGTCGTTCCGCGGGCAGACAGCCGCTTACGGCCACCTGGTAGGTGCCACCGTTGCACGCATGCGAGCCCAGGGGGCGTCCGCCGAACAAACCTCCGCAGCGTTGGCCCTGGCCTGTTCCCTACCGCCGCACTCCCTGGCGCCTGCGTTCTTCGGCGGCGACGGCAAGGTACTGACTGCAGCGGTGGGAATCCGTGCCGGTCTGGACGCGTGCGACGGCTCCGCTGCGGGCCTCAGCGGGGCCGTCGACATACTGGAGCACCCCGACGGCTTGCTCGCCACCTTTGCAGACGTCCCTCTCCCTGATGCGGTGGTGGAGTCCCTAGGGTCACGCTGGCACACCGAGACGCTGTCCATAAAGCTCTACCCTGCATGTGCCTACCTCGACAGCACCCTCGACGCCGCAGTCCAGCTCCACGGCGACATCGAGGCGGCACTGCGTGGTGGCCCCCACGACGATCCGCACGGCGGCGTGACCGCTGACCAGGTCCCCGTCGGGTCGCTGGCCAGTGCCGTTGAGCAGATCATCGTGAGGTGCTCTTTGTTCACCTACGGCATGGACATCCGTAGCCGCAGCTACGTCAATGGGCCCGCATCCCCCGCCAGCGCGCTCCAGTTCTCCGTGCCCTACCCCGTCGCCGTGACCCTTCTCAGCGGCGCCTTCACCCCTGCCGACCTGGCATCGCCGCGGCTCGACGATCCGGTGGTGTGGGACCTGGCCAAGAGGGTACGCGTCGAACACGATCCCGACCTCACCCGTCGTGCCGTGCTCGCGACAGCTCCGCTGGGCGAAGCGCTCCGTCAGGCCGGCCCGCGTGCGTCGGCCTGGCTGGCCCGCCTTGGAGGCGAGGAGGATGCAGCCGTGCTGCTTCGGGCGGCCGGGAGGCCGGTGGCCTCCTTCGAGCACGCCACGAAAGAGATCGGAGCGATGCTGGAAGTCCGGCTCACCGGCGGTCGCACGCTGCGCCGTAGCGTCACGACGCCAATAGGCGCGTCAGGGCCCTCCACACGACGAGACCATCCCACTCTGGCGCGCGGCAAGTTCCTCGGCACCGGTGGGAGCAGGGAGGTTGTCGACGCGCTCGAACATCTCGAAGACCTCCGAGCAGACGAGCTGGCCGGCGCGCTGGCCTCAGCTCTCACCACCGTCTGAACGCGGTCCAAGCTGGGAAGTCCAAGCCGCGCCGTGAGCCTTGCGGTTGGCTTCATCGTGTTTGAGCGAGGGAGCGTTACGCATCTAAGCGCCAGGTGGATGGCATCGCAACAGGGTAGGCGCACAAGCTCGACGACGAGCAGCTCGAGGCGATCCGTGAGCTGGCGGCTTCTGGAAAGGAATCGAGTGAATCGGGCTTCGTCCACCATGCCGTTGGCGCGTCGCTCGACGACATCGCGAGCCGGGCGTCGTCAGAGCCCGACCGGCCGAGGGCGCCCCGGCAAGGCCGTCTAACTGCCATTGCCGACTCAACCCGCCGGTGGTGGATCGCCGGCCCACGTTGCCAGCGCCCCGCCGATGACTTCGAAGGTGACCGACCGGCCCGGGGGCAGTGCCCCGGCCATGAGGTCTCCGTCGTACTCGACCGGCACGGCCTCGTCCCCGGCGGCCACGATGACCACCTTGCGTCCCCTCGCATAGATCACCTCCGGTTCCCCCAGATGGCACCCGCCCGCAACCGCCTCGAAGAGTTCCCCGAACCGTGCCGGCGAGGGCATCCCGATCGCACAGACGTCGAACAGCCCATCGTCCAGCACCGAACCCGGCAGCAACTCGAACGAGCCTCCGCGGTGTCGTGCACCACCCAGGGCCACGAGAAGGAGACGCCCCGTGACCAGTAGCTCGTCGTCGACCAGCACGCGCACATCGGTGCCCAGGTCATCCGGGTGGCCGATCAGTTCGAGTGCGGCCTGCTCGTAGCGCCGCCGGCCGAGGACCTCGGGCGTGCCTTGAGCCGCATCGAGCACGCTGGCCAGGAAACCCGCGCTCGCACCCAGCACTACGGCCTGGTCAAGTTCCACCAGGCGTCCGAGATCCAGCCGGCGCAGTCGCGCCCCGGAATGCTCCGGGCCCAGCACCATCCCCAGTGCGTCCTTCACCGGCACATCTGCGAACAACGCTCGGTAGAAGGAGTTGCCCGTGCCTCCCGGCACCACGAATAGTGCCGGCGCTTGCCGGCCGTGGCGTTGGCCGGCACGTCCCGCGCCCGGCCAATTACCGGTCCCGCGTGCAATCCCCTCGACCACTTCACGAACCGTCCCATCTCCGCCCACGGCCAGCACCAGGGCAGGCCCCCGTCCGCCCTCCGGATCATTCGCGACCGCCTCGGAGACGGCCCCGACCGCCTCACCTCGATGTGCCGTGGTGAGGAGCCTCGGTGCGAAGCCCTCGCGCACCAGATGCTCTGCGACCTTGCCGGCGACAGCCAGGGGGGACCCGCCGGCAGCCGGATTCACCACCACGAGGGCCTCAGGGGCCGGATCGCCGCGGGCTACCCTGCTGCGAGTCGGGCCACTCACGAGAGGCTGTCCGCCAGGCGTGCTGCCATGCGTGCCACGAGCGCCATGATCGTGATCTGCGGGTTCACATGGCACGAGGACGGTAGCACCGAGGCGTCGAACACGAAGAGGTCCGGCACGTCCCATACGTGCCCAAAGGGGTCGACCACCGAATTGGACGGATCGGAGCCCATCCGTGCGCTGCCCATCGGGTGGTAGGCAGACAGGTGAAGGTCCGAGGGGCGCCAACGACCCTCGCGCACATATCGGACCTCAGCAGCGGAACGCAGGGAGCCAAGCCCCGGCAACATCGGGTAGACCTCGGCCGCACCCGCGGCGAAGAAGATCTCGGCCGCCATCGCTATTCCCTCCAAGACCTTCGCTGCATCCCCACGGGTGAGGTTGTATCGGATGGAAACCCCAGTCCTCCCGAACGGGCGCACCCGTCCCACCCCGGCATCGCCGATGATCGAACCGCAGGAGGCCATATGGGGATAGAGGGCAAAGAGCGATTTGTCGCGCCCCCACCCGGGCAAGGAACCTGCCGAATAGCCGAGACCCGGCGGCGGAAAGGTCGCCTCGAGCAGTACCCCAGCGGAGAGCTGCTCGTCCACGTAGTAGCTCTGCATCGTCCCTCGCCACGCCCTGAGGGGTTCGTCGAATCGGGCGGTCGTCCCGGCCCCGGGGTGGATGACCAGGTTGCGTCCGAGCTGGCGCGAGGAGCGTGCCAGGTGCTGGCGTGCGAGGAGGACCGGGCTGAAGGCCGCGCCTGCGGCGAGCACCGTGGCGCGGGCATCCACATGCAGCGTGCCGCGTCTGCGGCCCGTCTGCGGATCGAGCACGTCTGCTACGACACCGGCAGCACGCCCGGCTTCGAGCCGGATCTTGCGCACTCTGGTCCCCGAGAACACCCTCGCGCCCGCAGCAGCCGCACGCGGCAGGTAGCTCAGGTGCATTGCCTGCTTGGCATCGACCGGGCAGCCGAACGCGCACACGCCGTGGCCATGACATCCCTTGATGTTCCGGCGGATCGGGCCACCTGAGAGCCCGAGCCGCCCGGCACCCCGACGCATGACCTCGCCGTTGGCGCCGAGCACCTCCTCGGGCACAGGCTGGACGCCGAGAACATCCTCCACCGCCTCGAACCAGGATTCCATCGCTTCGGGACTCACGCCGGGAATCCCCGTTGCTGCCCACGATGCCAGCACGGCATCCGGCGTGCGGAAGCAGGTGCCCGAGTTGACAACAGTCGTCCCCCCCACGGCACGGCCCATCGGGAGCGATATCACAGGATTGCCGACGGTGAAGGTCAGACCCCCGTCACGGTAGAACTCGAAGAGGCGCTCTGCAGGCCGGTGGCCCACGATGTCGGCGCGGTGGATAGGCGGGCCCTCCTCCAGCACCACCACGTCGAGTCCCGATCGAGCGAGCGTGTCGGCTGCGACAGCTCCGCCCGCACCGGATCCCACCACTACCACGTCGGCGACGATCTTGGCGTCGGTCACCTCGGGGTACTTGATCACGGGCAGGTCGACGGGCGGAGGCGGCCCGGCAGGACCCAGGGCTACCAGCGGTTGGCCGTCGTAGCCTATGAGCGCCGCTACCTGTGGATGGGAGGCGTACGCGATCTGTACCAGAGCTTCGAGCCCGGCCAGGGCTTCGCGCCGCGGCCGGAAGCGGGAGCTGCGGCTGGCCTCCACCCATCGGTACCGGCGCTCGGCGTCCAGCCGGTGGAACAGCCCAGGCGGGCGCCCCAGCAACGAAGTCAGGTCGAAGCCGAACAGCATCGCCCTCACCAACCAGCGGGGCTGGCCGCGCAAGCACCCGAGGAGGGCTTCTATGTCCCCGGCGATACCCAAGTCCGCCGCACCTGGTGGGATGGCGCCACCTGGGGGCAGCAGAGCGTCGCACAGAGCGCCGAGCAAGCGGCGCTCGTACCCGCTCAGTGCCCCGGAACGGGCCCGGTCGTCATCGCTGTTGATGGCCATATGCCTCCTGCCCGGGGTGGGCTGCCTTCGAGGGGGACGGCAAGTTCTACCGGTCAGCGTACGCGGCCGCAGCGTAGCGCTCCGCTGATGTCTCCAAGCGGAACATGCGGTCGGGCTGAATGATTGAGGACGCTGGTGACGGCGGCAAGCTCATCGGGTGTGACCTCGTCCAGGCGGCTGCCCTTGGTCAACCAGATCGGACCGGAGGATCTGGTTCTCATTCGATCCCCGTTGCCAGCGCGAATGTGCGTTGGCGAAGCACACCCGCATGTCGATTGCGTCCCCCAATCCCGGAGTTGGAAACATATCTCGGTGCTTCGATGTCGCGATGGGCCAGCCGACTGCGTGTTTTGGGACACGCCTTGCCGGAAACGGGCGACCATGTCGGCCGTTGGGGAAGCGGCAGCGTATTCTCTGTGGCAAATCGCCCCGATGGTTCCAACTGCATATCGTCAGTCACATGAGCTGCCATGCCCGGAAGCGAGTTGGCTACGCGGCCACCGGGGTGGTACTTGGGGATGAGGCCGCCCAGCACGTAGTGACCGTTGATGTGGTGCGACGGGGGGAGTGGGACCGACCCCACCGGTGGGCATCTCGAGATCGATGCCACGGTGCGGGCGCTGTCGCTGGTCGTGGCTGCCTCACTGGCAAAGGACTTGTTCGAGGCGGCCACCGCCAAGAATGAGCATCCAGCCGAGGCATTCAGTCCGAACGATCCTCACCCCGTGCTCTGCGTCGGCATCGGCTCGAGGAGATCGGTCTGGCGTCATGATCACTCGGATGCCTTCGGAGTGGAACACCTCGTCGAACCTGGCCGTTAACTTGGCGCCTCGATCCTGGATGAGGAACGTGATGGATCTACGTCTGTCCACAAGGCCACCGACCAGGCTGCGAGCCACCTGAGTGACGAAGTCACCTTTCGGATGAACGGTGACACCGAGGATGTGGGCTTCCCGCGTCGACAGTTCGATCACGAAGTGCTGCCTCAGAGCCACGGTGTCCACGGCAAAGCAGTCCGTGGCCAGCACGCCCTGGGCTTGCAAGCGTAAGAACCGCAATCAGGTAGGTCCCTTTCCGGGGTACAGGTCCGAGCCCGTGCCGGCGTAGGATCCTTCGAATTGAATCGGCGGAGACGCGGTACTGCGCTTTCGGAGCTCGCCTTGGATACGCACACACCAAGTGTCGATCCTCCCGACCAAGACGAACGATGAGTCCAACCGGTTCACCACTCATCGGTGGTCGACCAGGGTCGCGGCGTGTTCGCCACCACGACCAATTGCGTTCGGCCGCTTCCCGGTACCGGCGCAGCCCGAGGTAGATCAGGGAGAGGGCCACGGCGGAGGATGGCCGAACGTCGATGAGAAACGCCAGTCCAGAGGCCTGATAGGGATCTTGGAGGCCTTCAGGCGGAGTACTACGAGAAGGCAGGACGGTGATCGCTGTAAAGCCTCAGACCAGCGTGAGGCCGCCGTCGACGGCGAGTACCTGGCCAGTGATGTAGCTGGCCTCGTCAGAAAGCAAGAAGACCGCCGCGGCCGCGACTTCCCATGCCGTTCCCTCTCGTCCGAGGGGAACTGGCGTACGGGTGCGCGAGGGCCGACCGGCCGAAGCTTCACGCCCCAAAGGCGTATCGATGAGGCCGGGGGCAAGCACGTTGGAGCGGATGCCACGGCGAGCGCCCTCCAACGCCACATGACGGTTCAGGCCGATCAGCCCCGCTTTGGACGCGTCGTAGGCCGGGACACGGGTGCCGGGTCGCAGTCCGGCTACCGAGCCGATGAAGACGATCGCTCCGGCGTCAGGCAAGATCACCATCGCCCGACGCACCAACAGGAAGTGTGCCCGCAGATTCAATTCGAAGGTGCGGTCCCAGTCGTCGGGTGATGTCCCGGCCAGACCGGATCCAAATCCAGCTCCGACATTGAGCACGATTCCGTTCGGTGCCAGCCCATGCTCCTCGGTCACCGCCATGAGGCAACCCTCCTCGGTGGTGACGTCGCCGACCACGACGGTTGCCCGCCCCCCCTCATCGGTGATCTGACGAGAGGTGGTTTGCGCTGCCCCCTCATCACGGTCCACGCAGGTCACCGAGGCCCCCTCGCGCGCGGCGCGAACAGCGATTGCACGACCGTTGCCCACCGGCGCACCGGGATCGCTTGACGGTCGGGTTCCCGCACCAACCACGGTGATCCGTCTTCCTTCCAACAGGCCACTCACGCCGGCGGACCCCCGGCCACTCCCCCGGCCAGGGCGGCCGCTGATGGCTCAAGTTGCACTCGAAGCGAGCGCAGCACGGTGGACAGCATGATGTAGTGGGCAATGAGCATGAGGAACTCGACCAGCTCTCCGCTGTCGAGTCGTTGGGCCAGGTTCGACCAGGTGGCGTCGGTGACGGCACCTTCGTCGGCTGTCTCGTCAACGGCAGTCAATGCCGCCAGCTCGAACGGATCCCACTCCACAGCGGACAGGTCACCGCCCAACGCGACCACCTCCGATGTCGTGACACCTTGGGCCGCGCCAAGCTCAATGTGATGTGCCCACTCGTAGCGTCCATCGAAGCGAAATGCCGTGCGCAAGATCACCAGCTCACGGAGTCGTCCGTGCAGGCGACCGGAGAGAAGTGCACCACCGAAGCCGAGCCAACGCCGGAAGAGCTCGGGCTGCCGCGCCAGGGTGGTGAAGATGTTCATCGGTTCTTCGGTACCTCTGGGGAACGTGGTGAGGAGCCGGGAAAGCCTCTCGTCCCACTCGTCCCTCGGAAGCGGTGCGATTCGCGGATCTTCGGTGGCCATGCGCCGCATGCTAACGCTGCCCGTAGTGTCCGAAAACGCGATTGCCTCTCCGCCGGGGGTGACTGCAACGGCCGTACAGACTCTTCGGATCAGTGGGGTGTGATCATGGCGACCAGGAGATCACGTGAGTCGACCGGCCGGGCCGGGGACCACTGGGCTGAACCTGAGGACACCACACCCGGGGAAGCCTTGGGTCCCCCAGCTGGACCCGGCGGCCAGCTTGACCGATTGCGTCAGATTGGGTGGGGTGACCAAGAAAGTAGGGGCGTAGTAGGGGCACGGCCTGGCCCCGTCGATTGGGATTGCGTCCCCGCCACGGTCGGCGAAGCTCGGGGCACTCACCATGAGCTGGCCGTTCTGGCGCCTAGGAGCGTGGGTCAGAACGGGCCAGCCGGGTGACGGTGACCGAAATCGCTGATTCCGCATTGGAAAGTGCATTGCGTGGGCGTCGGCTCGCGATGGTGATGCGTGGTCCCCCACGGCGAGTGGAGAGGTCAATTGGGGGTTGATGGGCCTCAGCAGGCCCTGAGTGCCACTCCGTTGGCGTTGGCCAGTTTGCGGAGGTTGTGACAGATGACTACGTCACGGCTAGGCATTCGAGACTCATGGTGATAGTATGAGTAGCACGATGTTGCCAGTCAAGATCGACTCGCAGAGTTCCACATTGCTCTTCGAACAGGTTGCCGCCGACATTCGACGCTCCCTTGCCGAGGGTGAAGCCAGTCCCGGCGAACGACTCCCCCCGGCGAAAGACATTGCTGCGGTCCTAGGTGTGAACTCCAACACCGTGCTGCGCGCCCTTCGCCAGCTTCGAGACGAGGGTCTTCTCGAATTCCGAAGGGGACGAGGAGTCACCGTCTCCGGTGAGGCCCCCGAGCGGAGTGCGGTCATCGCCCGTGCTCGGGATCTGGTGCAGTTCTCCCGGCGCCAGGGCTACCGACGGGACGAGCTCATCCAGATCATCGAAGCGATTCGATGAGCACGCC
>Ga0209385_1000142_pt1 | contig 25874 bp, 24 predicted proteins | sample NGEPerB_FD_184506 | JGI IMG/M metagenome (GOLD analysis project Ga0209385, IMG submission 184506) | Arctic peat soil microbial communities from the Barrow Environmental Observatory site, Barrow, Alaska, USA - NGEE PermafrostAB12-B... | ecosystem: Environmental > Terrestrial > Soil > Wetlands >... | reverse complement strand
GAGGACCGGCTTTCCCACCGTGCCCGTGCCGAGGACGATCGCCAGAAGCTCCTCGTCGTCGAGAGCCCCGGGACCTTTCGCGAGCATCTTTTCCCTCGGTCTCTCTTCCGCCGGCGTTTCGAAGAGCCGGCCCTTCGCGGGGCCCGGCGGCCGCCGCGGACGCCGCTCGGTCACGGGATGCTCCTCACGAGCGCTCTCGCGATCGCCGGCAGGACCTCCGCCGCGTTCGAGCGGAAGACGCCCGCCGCGAGCGGTGCGAGCGGTGTTTCCTCGATGTTGATCTCGAACACGTAGGCTCCGCGGCGCGCTGCTAGAAGTGCGAGCGACGAAGCGGGCGCCACGACGGAAGACGTGCCGACGACGAAGAACACGGCGCATTCCTCAGCCGCGCGCGCCGCGGCCGCCCAGACCTCGGGCGCGAGGGCTTCCCCGAACCATACGACGTCGGGCCTCAGAAGTCCGCCGCACGCGCAGCGCGGGAGCGGCGGGATCTCCCCTTCGGGCGCCCCTGAGCGGCGCTCGCACTCCGTGCAACGCGCGAACAGAAGCGAGCCGTGCAGCTCGAGCAGATTCCGGCTCCCCGCCGCGGCGTGCAGGCCGTCCACGTTCTGGGTCACGAGCGTCATGCGCGGCAGGATGCGCTCCATGCGCGCAAGCGCGAGGTGCCCCTCGTTCGGCCGCGCACCACGCAGCTTCCCGAGGCGCCACGCGTAGAACCGCCACACTTTTTCGGGGTCGCGCTCGAAGGACTCGGGCGTCGCGAGGTCCTCCGGGCGATTCCCCTCCCACAGGCCGCCGGGCCCCCGGAAGGTCGGAAGGCCGCTCTCAGCCGAGATGCCCGCTCCGGTCAGGACGGCGAGCGGGCGACCGGACAGAAGCTCGGGGAGGAGGTCGAGGAGCGGCGTGAGGGACGGCTCGCTCACGGCATCTCGAGCTCTCGAACGAGGCGGTCGAGGCCGCGCGTCCTGAAATCCTCCGGCACCGACACGAGCACCTCGTCGCCTCTCTTTCCGGGCCGCACGGCGAGATTCCGGACGCGGCGCGTCGCTGTCGAGCGTGTGGTCGCGGGCTTCGGCGGCGGCTCGGTGCCCGACGGGATTCCCGGCATCTCGGTGCTCGACGTCGACGTGACCGTGATCTCGGCGAACACCGGCAGGCCGGTCACCTTTTCGAGCTCCTTCCCGAAAGCCTCGCGCGCCTCTCCCCGCGCGGGCAGAAAACGCGCGAGGGAGTCGAGCGAAGACAGGGCCGCGGGCAGGTCCGCTGTCTCGATGACTCCGGCCGCCTCGGTCTTCACGCGCGTGATGCGCCCGGGCGCCGAGAGGACGATCGTCCACACGGCTTCGAGCCGAAAACGCGACGTGGGAAGGTCCTGGAAAGCACGCCCTTCTCCGTCCGGCCGGAGGGCGACCGTCACGTCGCGCACGGCGGGCGCCGCCGCGCCACTGTCCGAGGGCCGCCCCGAAAAGAGCGCGACGAAATCCGCGGCCGAAGCAGAGGCCGCGAGCTTTTCCTGACGGTCGAGCAGCGTGACGCCATCCGCGCCCGCGACGACGGACGACGCGGAGGAGCGCGGGAACGTGCCGTGCGTGAGATCCCAGCGCGCGCGAGAGCCCCGCACCGCGACCGTTCCGCCGGCCGAGACGGTTCTTTCGCCGGCGGGCGTGACGCTCCGCGTGGATTCGAGGAGCTCGTACGTCACGAGCGGAGGGAGCGCGGCATTCGGCGGGACTTCCGCGGAGGGCGCCGCGAGAGCCACGGCGAGAAGGGCGAGGCCGGCCGGCATCTCGGGGGATGATCTCACGCCCGGCGTGGTGGACGGGGCTTCCTGAGGCGGCGAGAATGTCCGCCATGGAGCCGATCAGCGGAGTCACCGCGCGCAGCGAGCGCGACGGAATCCTGAGAAGGGTCAAGCTCGTGGGCGAGCCGGAAGCGATGGCCTGGGTGGCCCGGACACTGTCGGCCGGGGGCCTCCTCGTCGAGCGGCACGACGAGAAGGAGATCACCGAACCGGACTTCTTCTCGCACTGGCCCCTCGTATGGGTGACGAGACCCGAGGCCTTCGGGAGCGGCTTCGTCCGGGTGCGGCCGGCGATCCTCGACATCGCACCCCAGCCGCCACCCTGCCTCGTCGTGGTGCCGCCCGGCGCCGAGATCACGGATCAGCTCGTGCGGCGCATTCCGCTCGAGTCCTTCGAGCTCGTGCGCGAACGCGACGAAGGGCCGCTCCTGGCGATGCGGCTCGAACGGCTTCTCCTTCTCCAACGCCGCCGCTCGCAGGAGCACGAAGACGCGTTCAAGGAGCGCCTCCGCACGGAGGCCAAGCGCAACGACATTCTCGCGTCCATCGCGCTCGCCTCGAGGGATTCGCTCAACCTCGAGGAGGTGCTCCGCGCCGCAACGTCGCTTCTCGGTACGCGATTCACGGCGAACTCGGTCGAGATCTGGTTCCTGAACGAGGACGCCACCTCGTGCACGGTTTTCATGGACTGGCGCCAGGGCGACGCCGGCTCGTCCCTCGTCGGATACGAGCGGCCGCTCCCCGACAGCGAGCCTTTTCGCGCGCTCGTGGCCTCGCGCGAGCCGTACGTCGTCTCCGACCGGAACGAGCTCGATCCCTCGTCACTCGCGTTCGCCGCGCTCGAGGCGCTCGGCGCGACGAGCCTCGTGGGCATTCCGATTCACCGCGAGGGCGAGCTCATGGGCGTCCTCGGCATGTCGTGGGTCGAGCCGCGCGCCTTCCCGCCCGACGAGCTCGTCTTTTTCGGGCGCGTCGCCGACCAGCTCGCGCTCGCAATCCGCGCGGCGCGTCTCTACGGGAACCTGCAGAGCCAGCTCGAGGCTCTCGCGCTCGAGCAGCGGCGCCGCGAGCTCGCCGACCGAGACCGGAGTCGGCTGACCGCGATGCTCGTGCACGACATGAAGAACCCGCTCTCGGCGCTCTCGGCCGCGCTCGAGCTCACGCGCGACAAGGAGCGGCGGACAGGCGATGAGCGTCTCGCGAAGATGCTCGACGGCTCGCTGGCCTCGGCGCGCGGCCTGCAGGGGCTCATCGAGGACGCGCTCCTGGTCTACCGCGCGGCGGACGCCCCGGAGACCGAGAAGCGCCCGACCTCCCCCGCCGACGCGCTCGCGCTGCCGCTCGAGGAGGCGCGCTGGCTCGCGGTCGCGCGGCACGTAACCGTCGAAGCCGACGTGTCGAAGGATCTTCCGAAGGTGCCGCTCGATCCCGCGATGTTCCGGCGCGCCACGGCGAACCTCCTCGGGAACGCCGTGAAGTTCAGCCCGCCGGGGGGCGTGGTACGCGTGAAATGCGAAATCGTCCCGGACGAGGGCCGGCCCTTCCTGCGCGTTACCGTGACGGATCAGGGGCCGGGCTTTCCCGCCGCCGAGAGATCGCGGATCGCGACGCCTTATCTGAGGTTCCAGGGCAGTGAAAAAGTGCCCGGCACCGGGCTCGGCCTCACGGTCGTCCAGAAGGTTCTGCAGGCCCACCGGGGCCGGTTGGACGTCGCGAACAACGACGACGGCCCCGGCTCCACGTTCACGCTCTGGATTCCGGCGTAGGACGCCGGACGTCCCAGACAATCACTCAGCCGTTCATCTTCAGCACGATCTTCCCGAAGCCCGCCCCCGAGGCCATCCGCTCGTAAGCCTTGCGGGCGTCCGCGAGCGGAAACACGGTGTCGACGACGGGCTCGAGGCGGCCCGCGTCGACGGCCGCCAGCATCGCCGCGAACTCGGAGTCCGTGCCCATCGTGGACCCGAGGATCGTGAGCTGCTTCCAGAAGATGATGCGGATCTCCTCTTCGGGATTCGGACCGGAAGTCGCCCCACAGGTGACGATGCGCCCCTTCTTCGCGGCCGCCGTGAGCGAGTGCCGCCACGTGGCCGCGCCGACCGAGTCCACGACGACGTCCACACCACGTTTGCCCGTCAGCTCGCGGATCGCCTTGCCGACGTCCGCCGTCGTGTAGTCGATCGCCTCGTCCGCTCCGAGCTCCCGCGCGCGGGCGCGCTTCTCCTCCGAGGACGACGTGACGAAGACGCGCGAGGCTCCGCACAGCTTCGCGATCTGCACGGCAAAGGTCGAGACGCCGCTGCCGACGCCGTGCACGAGCACGGTCTCTCCCGGCCGGAGCGCGGCGCGCGTCACGAGCATGCGCCACGCCGTGAGCCCCACGAGCGGAAACGCCGCGGCCTTCTCGGGAGAGAGGCGGCGCGGCGCCGGGTAGACGTTCGCGCGCGGCACGGCGATCTTCTCGGCGAACGTGCCGGGGACGTGCTCGCCGAGGATCCGGAAGCTCACGCAAAGGCTGCGCTCACCGGCAACGCAGAATTCGCATGTCCCGCACGAGAGGCCGGGTTGGAGGATGACGCGGGACCCGGGCGCGGGGCCCTTCACGCCGGTGCCGAGCGCTTCGACGACTCCCGTCCCGTCGGCGCCCGGCACGTGCGGAAAAGCGACGGGCACGCCGGGGATGCCGTCTCTGACGAAGAGGTCGAGCCGGTTGAGCGCGGCCGCCTCGATCCTCACGAGCACCTCGCCGGCGCCCGGCACGGGGTCGGGCCGCTCGCCGAACGTCAGAACGTCGTTGCCGCCGTGCGCGGTGAAGAAGACTGCTTTCATCGATGCCTCCGCTCGGCCGAGATTAGCCGATAGCCGCGTCGGTCATAATGCAAGGTTCCGGCGCTCTCGCGCCCGGAAAGGAGCCGCATGAGGGCCTGGGAAATCCGTCAGAAAAGAGCGCAGAAGCGGGCTCGCGAGCTCGCTCGTAAAGAGAAGAACAAGCACGCCAAGGAGACGTCGACGTTCCGGCTCGTCGTGGCCGGGCGCGCGGGCGAGCCTTCGGTCGTGGAGTCGGTCATCGTGAAGAACTCCGACGACTCCGTCGCCGAGGCGACGTTCGAGGAGATCGAGCCGGGCATTACCTTGATCGTCGAGGGCGAGCGAGGCCTCATTCAGCGCGTCGTCGTCGAGGAGAAGCTGGAGCTCGACGAGCCCGAGCCGATGCGCGAGGTGCGCGTCCGGGTCCTCTAGGCTTTCCGCCGGCGAGCCGCGCGACGACCGCGTCGCCCGCCTCGGCCGTCGAGAGCTTTCCCCCGAGGTCGCGCGTCGTCTCCCCCGCCGCGACGCACGCCGCCACGGCGCTTTCGACGCGCTCCGCGAGATCCGCGCGGCCGACGTGAGCGAGCAGCATCCCGAGGCTCCGGATCGACCCGAAAGGGTTCGCGATTCCCTTGCCCGCGAGGTCCGGCGCCGAGCCGTGGACGGGCTCGAAGACGGACGTCCTGCCAGGGTGTACGTTCCCGGACGGCGCGAGGCCGAGGCCCCCCTGCAGGGCGGCGCCGAGATCGGAAAGGACGTCGCCGAAGAGGTTGCTCGTGACGACGACGTCCAGCGAGGCCGGACTGACCACCATCTCGTGCGCGAGGGCGTCCGCGAACATGTGCCGGGGCTCGCAAGAGGGAAATTCCGCCGCCACCTCGAGAAAGACGCAGTGCCATAGCCCGCCGCCGCGCTTCTGGACGTTGTGCTTGTCCGCCATGAGGACGCGGGGGCGGCGCCCGAGGCGGCGGGGTTTCTCGAACCCCGCCGCGAACGCGAAAGCCGCGCGGCAGATCCGCTCGACGCCGCGTCGGGTCGTCACGTCCTCCTCGACCGCTTCCTCATCGGAGGTGCCTGCTCCCGCGACACGTCCGCGGCCCGAGTAGGCCCCTTCTGTGTTCTCGCGGAAGAGGACGAAGTCCACGTCGGAGGCGCGTGCCTTTCGAATCGGGACGACGGAGTCGTCGAGCGCGCGCACGGGACGTATGTTCGCGAAAAGGTCGAGGCGGCGGCGCATGCCGAGCAGGATCTCGTCCGCGTGCCGCCCGTCCGGAACGCGCGGGTCGCCGAAGGCGCCGGCGAGGACGGCGTCGAAGTCGCGCGCGAGCATGTCGAAGGCGCCCGCCGGGACCGTCTCGCCGGTCCTCAAGAAGTGTTCCGCGCTCCAGGGAAGAAAAGAGACTTCCACAAATAGGTTCGAGCCGGAGGCATGACCCCTCCGACGCCCGAGCGTGCTGTCTGAGCGAAGCGAGTTCACGCGAGCAGGAGGAGGGGCCATGCCTTCGGCGACGGTCGCCAATGCGCCGAACACCTTCAGGGCCTCGCGCGTCACTTCGGGGCCGATGCCGTCGCCGGGCACGACCGCGATCCGCATCTGGCGCCTCGCCCTACGCTTCGAGCGCGAGAAGCGCCGCGAGCAGCTCGCCGCCGTCCGGGAAGCGGTCCGGGCGGTGCCGCGCGAGCGTCCGCATGAGGACCGAGACTTCCTCCTCGTTGAGGAACGGGGCGTACGGGCGCGGGTCGTCGGGGTCGCGCTCGAGCCGCGCGACGAGGACGTCGTCGCCGACGTACGGCCACCGTCCCGTCGCGAGCGTGTAGAACGCGGCGCCGAGCGAGTACACGTCCGAGGCCGGGCTCGGCATCTCGCCGCGCAGGACCTCGGGCGGGAAGAAGGCCGGGCTGCCGATGAGCTTGGACGTGCCGCCCGCGTCGGCCTGCGGAAGCGCGAGGCCGAAGTCGAGGATGCGCAGCGTCTCGTGCTCGTCGAGGATGAGGTTCGCGGGCTTGAGGTCGCGGTGCAGGATGCCCTTCGCGTGGGCCGCTGCGATGCCGCGCGTCGCCTGCACGAACCAGGTTCTCCAGTTCTTCCGCACTCTCTCCGAGTCCTTCTTGATGAGCTTCTGGAGATTCGGCCCCTCGAGGTATTCCATCGCGAGATACAGGCTGCCGAACCCCTCGCCGTAGTCGTACAAGGCGACGACGTTCGGGTGCTTGAGCGCCGCGATGGCCTTGGCCTCGCGTTTGAAGTAGCGCATCGCGGTCTCGTCGCCGCGCAGCTGCCACGGCAGGATCTTGAGCGCCACGAACCGGTCCAGCTTTTTGTCGAGCGCCTTGTGCACGACGCCCATTCCGCCGCGCCCGAGCTCGGCCAGAATTTCGTAGCGCGACTCGGGCGTCTCGGGCAGGCCGAAGCCCATCGTGGGCTTTGCGGGTGGCGGAGCCGTCGGCATCGCGATGCGGAGCGGCGGCGGCTGCGCGGGCGGCGGCGGAGCGGGCCGCGTGAACGCCGCATAGGGCCCCGACTTGTGCACGGCCGGCGTCCTGATGAGCGCCGCGGGCATAGGATCGTCCGGCTCCACGTCCGAGAACGGCACGGACTGCACCGCGGCGCCCCGGAGCACCGAAGGATCGAAAGCCGCGATCCGTCCCAGCTCGACACCCTCTTCGGAATCGCCAGAAGCGCGGAGCGCCTCGAGCAGCGTCATGTGGAGCTGGAGGTTCTCGGCTTCGACCTTTCCGCGCCCGAGCAGCTCGCGCAGGATGTGCACGGCGTCCTTGCTTTCGCCCACGGCCATGTGCGCGCGCGCAAGCTCGAGAAACACCTCGGCGAGCCCCGGCTCGCTGCGCGGCACTCCGGTGAGGTACTCCCACGCCTGCTCGCGACGCCCGCCCAGGAGCGCGCATCGCGCGGCCTCGAGGCCGCGGCCCGTGCGGAGAAAGAGCTGGGCCGCGTCGTCGAATTTTCCGCCGGCCTGAAGCGCCGCCGCCGCGGCAGGCAGGCGGCCGGCACCGCGGAAAAGGGCCGCCGCCCTGTCGTAGTTTTTCAGCTCGCTGAAGAGCGCCGCCGCCTTCTCGACCTGTCCCGCCGCTGCGAAGGCCTCCGCCGCCGCCGCGCGATTCCCGCCGCGCTGGTAGAGAGGGGCGGCTTTTTCGAGGCGTCCCGCCTCTTTCCAGGTGTCCGCCGCCCGGATAAAATCACCCGCTTTCTCGAAGAGGCCCGCGGCGCGCAGCGCCTGTCCGGCCCGGCGCCAAGCGTCGGCCGCGGACACGAGGTCGCCTCGGCTCTCTGCCTCGCGTGCGAGAAGGTTCTGCGCGCCCTTATCGTCGCCGGCCCGTGCCGCCGCGAGCGCGGCCTTCGTGAGGGCGCCACTCCTCTCGAAGGATTGGACCGCTTCGACCGGGCGGCCGCTTTCCACGAAGAGCTCACCGGCGAGGAGGAATTCCTGCGCGTTCCGGTACGCCTCGGCGGCATCCCCGGGTTTTCCCGCATTGCGGTAGGCGTCCGCGGCCCTCTTCCACAGCGCTGCGCGGACGGGCCCCTGGGGCATCGCCTCGGCGAGCCGCCGGCACGCCTCCGCGAGAGACGCGTGGTCGCCGAGCGCCTCGGCGATCTCGGCGAGCCGGTCCCAGCGGGACCCCGTGCGCGCCTGCAGAAGCGCCTTCTTGCCGAGCGCCTCGGCGACCTCGGTCTCGCCGGCGGCGTCCCACGCGCGCGAGGCCTCCCACGCATAGCCATCGCCGGCCTCGTCATACAGACGCGCCGCCTCGCGGGCGTTCCCGTCACGTTGCTCGAGCGCGGCCAGCCGGGGCCAGGCCTTGGCCTTCTTGAACATCCGGCGCGCGCGCTTCGAGTCGCCCGCCTTCAAATACGCTTCGCCGGCATGGACCCAGTCGCGGGCGTCCTGGAAGGTCTGCGCGGACGAGACTTCGGGATGGGCGGGCTGGCCGAGCCGGATCGCGAAGAGGCAGACGAGAAGGCCCGCGATGTCGATCGCGTAGCGCAGCGTGGCGGTGCGCCCGAGGAGCTGGAAAAAGGGCGAGGCGCCCAGGTCACGCGCCGCCGTATCGAGCCATGGCTGGCGCACGAGAACCGAGAGGACGTCGAGGATCTGATCGAGATGCGCGGCCACGAGGAAGCCGACGCCCACCACGAGGACGAGAATCGAGGAGCGGAGCCACTCGCCGATCGCGACTCCGCGCAGGTTCAGCGCTTTCACGATGAGCCGCCCGAGGATGAGGACGACGAGCACCGCCCCGATCTGGGGCGCGAAGTAGAAGCGCTCCGCAACGAGCCGGCGGGCGAGATCGCTCGATTCCGTATGGGTACGCGCCCAGTCCACCGCGCGCACGAGGCCGAACTGGGCCGCGAGCGCGAGAACCAACGTCGGGAGGTCGTCTTTCCAGTTTCTGGACGCCACGGGTGCACGATTATGAGCGATTCGGGGGCGCGCACGCCGGACGGGCGAACCGCGGCCGCGGTACAGTTGCTTTCTCCATGCGTCCGCCGGCCCCGATTCTCCTCGCCACGGCTCTCGCGACGGCCCTCCCCGCCGCCGCTCAGTCGTACTCGGACCCCGGGACGGCCTATGGCGTGGACGCCGGATACGCGCGCGGGCATGACGCGGAGACGGGCGGCGCCACGGGCGGAGTCCACACGCGCCTGCGCCTCACGGGCGGGATCGGCCTGGAAGTGTCGGCGGGATACCGGCACGACTCGTTCGCGACGGACGGCGTTCGCGTCCTGACGGTCGATGAGATCCCCGTCTCGGCGTCCCTCCTCGTTTTTTTCCCGCACGACGGGCGCGTGCAGCCATACCTTCTCGCCGGCATCGGCTACACGTGGGCGAAGCCGAAAGGCGTGGGACCAAATGCCAACACATCCACCCCCGCGGAGAACCTCTTCGCGCTGCACGGCGGCGCAGGGGTGGACGTGAGAACGAGCTTCAGGACATCCGTCTTCCTCGACGGCCGCTACGTCTTTCTCGACGTCGGCGCGGTCAAGGCCCTGCCGAACCAGCCGAAGTCCGACTACCTCCGCCTCGCGGCGGGCTTCAACGTCTACTTCTAGACGGCGTCCGGCCCGAGGCCGGACACGAGCCGGCCGAACGTCTCGGGGTCGATGTTGCCGCCCGACAACACGACGCCCACGCGCTTGCCCGAAAGATTTCTCACGCGCCCCGAGAGAACACCGGCGAAGGCCGCGGTCGCGCCCGGCTCGACGACGAGCTTCATGGCCGTGAAGAGCAGCGACATGGCGCGCCGGAGCTCGAGGTCGCTCACGGTGACGACGCTCTCGACCAGGGCGGACACGAGCGCGAACGTGTGGACGCCCGGCTTCGTCGTCTGAAGGCAGTCCGCGATCGTGGCGGGCACCGGGATGGACACGGGACGCCCCGCGGCGAGCGAGCGCACGAAATCGTCTCCCGCCTCGGGCTCGACGCCGAAGACGCGGGCGGGCGGCCGGAGCGCCTTCACGGCGACCGCCACGCCGGAAAGGAGCCCGCCTCCGCCGAGCGGAGTGAGGACGGCGTCGAGGTCGGGCACGTCCTCGAGCAGCTCGAGCCCGGCGGTGCCCTGCCCCGCGATGACGGCAACGTCGTCGAACGGTGGAACGAGGATTCGGCCCTCGTTCGCGACGATCTCCCCGGCGATCCTCTCGCGGCTCTCCTCGGCGCGATCGTAGAGACGCACCTCGGCCCCGTACCCGCGCGTGGCGGCGAGCTTGAGCGCCGGCGCGTCGTGCGGCATGACGATGACCGCCGAGACGCCGAGCTCCTTCGCCGCGAGCGCCACGGCCTGCGCGTGGTTGCCGGAGGAAAACGCCACGACGCCACACTTCCTCTCCTCCTGCGTCAGAAGCGCCAGCCGCGAGAACGCACCGCGCGCCTTGAACGCGCCCACGCGCTGGAACGTTTCGCACTTGAAGAAAAGGCGGCAACCCGCGCGAGCGTCCAGGCGGCGCGAGGTCATCACCGGCGTGCGGTGCACGTGAGAGGCAATTCGCTCGCGCGCGGCCTTCACGTCGCCGAGGGTCACGGGTGGAGTCATGTCGCCTTCTCCCTTTCCCGCGGGGCATCCTTCACACCGCAAAGGCGATCCGCCTCGGAGGTCACGGCGTCGATCGCCGCTGCCGCGCGCGCGAGGAAGGCGTCCTCGCTCTCGCCAGAAACGCGCTCGAGCGCGGGCTCGAAAACGACGACGCAGCGCGAGAACGGCAGCGGAAGGAGGAACCGGTCCCACGAGCCCAGAAATTTCGGGCGGCTCGAGGACGAGGACGAAGGCAGGATGAGCGTGTCCCCCTGCTCGGCGAGCGTGAGGATCCCTCGCTTGCAGCGCCGCGCCGGGCCGCGCGGCCCGTCGGGAGTAAGCGCGCCGCCGGGCGCGCCCTTCAAGGCCTCGAGGAACTCCAGGACGGCGAGGTCACCACCCTTCGAGGAGGACCCGCGGACGGCCTTGAAGCCCCAGAGGGTGAGAAAGGTCGCGATGATCTCGCCGTCCGGGCTCTTCGACGCCATCGTGACGTAGCCCTCGCCCCGGTGCGCGAGGATCCCGCCCACCATCCGCTGGTGCCAGATCGCGTGGAGCGGCTTCTTCCCCTGCGCGCGGACCGCCTGCCGGTGCTCTTCGCCGACGATCGAAACCCGCAGCGTCCACCGGTAGACGGAGACCGCGAGGAAGACGAGGACGCCGAGGAGACGCGGCAGCACGGCGGGACCGATTATGCTGTCGTCGTGCGGCTTGTCGCCGAGAACCTCTCGCGCTCCTTCGGACGCCGGGCCTTCGGGCCGGTTTCGTTCAGCGTCGCCGAGGGGCATGTCCTCGGCGTCGCGGGAGAGAACGGGAGCGGAAAGACCACCTTGCTGAAAACCCTCGCAGGCCTGATTCGGCCGAGCGGAGGGCGTGCGAGGATTTTCTTCGAAGGTGAAGACGCCGGGGATGGCTGCGAGCCGCGCGACGTGATGTCCCGCATCGGGTGGTGTGCACCCGATCTTTCGCTGTACGGCGAGTTGACGGCCGAAGAAAATCTGATTTTCTTCGAAAAGGTAAGAGGATCGGTGGGCAGGCCGTCCCGCGCGAAAGAGCTCCTCGCGGGAGTCGGCCTGCCGGAGTCTTCATATTCGAAGAAGGCTCTCGGGGCTCTCTCCACGGGCCAGCGACAGCGGGTCAAGCTCGCATTCGCGACGCTGCACGAGCCCGATCTTCTCTTCCTCGACGAGCCGGGCGCGAATCTCGACGAGGCGGGGCGCTCCATCGTCCAGAAGGTCGTCGCCGAGCAGCGGCTCCGGGGAATCGCCGTGATCGCCTCGAACGACCCGCGCGATCTCGCGCTCGCGGACGAAAGAGTGACGCTCTCGTGAGCGCGCCACGCAAGGCTGCCGGAGTCCTCCCGGCGGCCATCGCCGTGTTCCGGCGGGAGCTTCTCGCGGAGTGGCGAACGCGCGTGGCCGTGAACTCGCTCTTCCTCTTCGCCTTCGCCGTTCTCGTCCTCGTCGCTTACGCCGTCGGCCCGACCCGCCTCTCCCCGGAAGACAGGCCCACCGTGAACGCCGTTCTCCTCTGGATCGTTCTCTTCTTCTCCGCGATGACGGGCCTCTCGCGCACGTTCGTGCACGAGGAGGACGCGGGGACCGCCGCGGCCCTTCGGCTGTCGGCGCCCCCGTCGGGGGTTCTCCTCGGAAAGCTTCTCGCGAACATGGCGCTGCTCGGCGCGGTGACCGCCTTCATCGTGCCGCTCTTCGTCGTCCTCATGGGCTTCGAGATCAGGGATCCGCCGCTCTTCGTTCTCCTGCTTCTGCTCGGAACATTCGGGCTCGCTTCGGCCTCCACGTTCACGGCGGCGCTCGTTTCGAAGGCGAGCGCCAAGGGCGCGCTCTTCGCGGTGCTCGCGATCCCGCTCCTCCTGCCGCCTCTCGTCGGCGCCGTGCTCGCGACGCGGGTCGCGGCCACGGAGGCGGATTTCTCGGCCGGAATCGATTTCGCGCGGCTGCTCGTGGCTTACGACGGCGTCGTCACGACGGCCGCCTTCATGCTCTTCGACGCCGTCTGGAGGGAGTGAATCGAGCGCCCCCAAACCGCCTTTCGACCGTGGGAGACATGATTCGCCTGCTTTAGAGAACGATTCTCGACACGGCGGTATCATGCGCGTCGTGAGGGGCCTCGGTTTCACCGTCAAAGCACTCCTGGGACTTGGGATGGCCGCGATTTGCTGGGCTGCTTTTCTCTGGGCTCGTCCCGCTCAGAACTTCGTCGGCGAATCCTCGCGGATCGTCTTCTTCCACGTGCCGATGGCCTGGGTGTCGACGCTGGCTTTCTTCATCGCCGCCTGGCACTCGGCCGTCTATCTGAGAAAGCGCCGGATCGAGAACGACGACGCGGCGGCCGGCGCGGCGCGCCTGGGCTTCGTGTTCTGCGTTCTGGCCACGGTCACCGGCTCGATCTTCGCCCGCGTGATGTGGAACTCGTACTGGAACTGGGACCCGCGCGAGACGTCCATCGTGCTTCTGCTCCTCGTCTACGGCGCGTACCTCGGCCTGAGGGGCGCGCTCGAGGACCCCGAGCGGCGCGCGACGCTCTCGGCGGCATACGCGCTCGTGGCGGTCGTGACGGTGCCGTTCCTGACCTTCGCCGTCCCCCGCATGTACCAGTCGCTCCATCCCGACACCGTCCTCAACGTCCGCGGCAAGGTCGAAATGTCCGCGGACATTCGAACCGTCTTCTTTTCCTCCATGGTGGCTTTCATGATCTTGTTCTTCTGGATGTGGAATCTCGACCGGCGGGTGTCCCGCATCGTCCGCGAGAGAGCGGCGGCATGAGCGGGGCTCTCGGCTACGTCGCGGCGGTCAACATCGTGATCTGGGCCGGAATCTTCGGCTACCTCGTCTACCTCGACCGCAAGGTCCGGGCCGCCTCCGGGCCTGGGCAGGAGAAACCCCGATGAAACGCGCATACTGGGCCGGCGCCCTCCTCGTCATCGGCTTTCTCGCCCTCGGCCTGTCGACGTTCACCCGCTCGATGACGCCTTACGTCTCCTTCGCCGAGGCGAAGGCCGCGCCGCGCACGGTCCAGGTGATGGGCGCCCTCGAGAAGGGCACATCGCGTTACGACACGGGCTCGAAAACTCTTTATTTCACGCTCCTCGACCCGAAGTCGCACGACTCGATCCCGGTTTCCTACACGGACGTGAAGCCCGCGAATTTCGAGGATGCCGTGTCCATAGTGGCGATCGGCCGTTACGAGAGCGGCGTCTTCGCCGCCGAGAAGCTTCTCGTCAAATGCCCGTCCAAGTACCAGGGCGAGGAAATCGAAAAACAGTACGGCGCCAAGAAGGCCTGAGGTCACCCATGAACAATCTCCCCGGTCTTCTCGGCTTCGCGCCGGGCACACTCGCGATATGGGCGGCCATGCTCTTCGGAGTCACGTGCGCGCTCGCCTACCTGCGTTCCATGCGCGCAGGAGGAGCGGGAAATGAAGATTTGCTTAGAAAGGGTAAGAGGGGCTCGGGCACTGCCGTAGCGACGGCCGGCGGCCCCGCCCTATTACCGTTCGAAGAAAATCTTCTTTCTCCTAATCTTCTCTTTGCCCGGCGTCTGTATTACGCCTACGTTTTTTCGATCCTCCTCGCGTCGTTCCTCCTCTTGACGCGGCTCCTCTCGCACGACTTCCGCATCTCGTACGTGGCGTCGTACTCGGGGCGCGACCTGCCCTTCTACTACCTCTTCTCGACGTTCTGGGCCGGGCAGGAAGGCTCGTTCCTGCTCTGGCTCTTCTGGGGCGCTCTCATCGGGCTGTTCGTCCTCAGGTCCGCCAGGGAGCAGGAAGCGCCCGTCATGGTGGTTTATCTCGCGACGTTCCTCGGAATCGTCGCGATCCTAGTCAAGCAGTCGCCGTTCCGGTTCCTCGCGCAGATCCCGCCGGACGGCCAGGGCCTGAACCCGCTCCTGCAGGACCCCTGGATGGTCATCCACCCACCGGTCATGTTCTCGGGGTTCGCGTCCCTCTCCGTGCCGTTCGCGTTCGCGATCGGCGCGCTGTGGATGAAGCGCTGGGACGGCTGGGTCGTCCGCGCGATGCCGTGGGCGCTCTTCACGTTCGTCACGCTCGGCACCGCGATCCTCATGGGCGGCTACTGGGCCTACAAGACGCTCGGATGGGGCGGTTACTGGGGCTGGGATCCGGTCGAGAACACGTCGCTCGTGCCGTGGCTCGCGACCGTTGCGCTGGTGCACGGCATGGTCCTCCAGAAGATGCGTGCCAAGCACCGCAAGATCAACATCATCCTCGCGATCCTCGCCTTTTGCTGCATCCTCTACGGCACCTTCCTGACCCGCTCCGGAGTTCTCGCGGACTTCTCAGTCCACTCCTTCATCGATCTCGGGATCACGGGCTGGCTCGTCGGGATCATCCTCGTCTTTTTCGTCGGCGGCCTCGCCCTCCTCGCGTGGCGCTGGAAGGAGATCCCGGTCGTCTCCGACGTGGATGCGGCGACCGGCAAAGAAAAGGAAGAGCCGTTCCTGTCGCGGTCCGTCCTCTTCATCCTCTCCGTGACGCTCTTCTGCGCTTCGGGCCTCGTCATCCTGCTCGGGACTTCGGCTCCGATCCTGACGCGTGTCGCGGGCAAGCCCTCGCAGGTCGCGACGAGCTTCTACAACGTCACGCACCGCCCGATCGTGGGTCTCATGGCCCTGCTCCTCCTTCTCGTGCCGTACCTTTCCTGGCGCGGCGAGAGCGGGAAAGGCGTCCTCAGGAAGGCCCTCGTCCCCCTCGTCGTGGGTCTCCTCGGCGTCGGGGTCTTCTTCGCGGCCGGCGTGCGCGGGGCGGGCGACCTTCTGATCCTCGCTCTTGCCGTGGCCGGCTTCGTCGCGAACGCCGAGACCGCGGTCCTCTTCGTGAGGCGCAAGGCCGTCAAGACCATGGGCGGGTATCTCGCGCACATCGGCATGTCGATCATGCTCGTGGGCATCCTCATCTCGGGCGTCTACGAGAAGAGGACGACCGTGAACCTCGTCAGGAACCAGCCCGTCACCGTCGGGAGCAACACGCTCACATTCACGCGCACGGTGTTCGTCACCGACAGCGGCGTCGTGAAGCGCCCCGAGGAGCTCAACGCGATGGACCTCTCCGACCGCCGCGCCAAGCAGGCGATGGAGGTCGAGGTGTCGTCGCCCGGCCGAAGCGTCTGGAAGGCCTATCCGAAGCTCTACACGAACACGCGCACGAACCAGATGATGGCGAACCCCGACGTGAAGTCGTCACCGCTCATGGACCTTTACGTCTCCCCCCAGGCTTACGACCCGGGGCGGTCGGCGCGCATCGAAGGCACGACGTTCGCCCTGAAGAAGGGCGAGTCGAAGACCGTCGAGGGCCTGAAAGTGAAGTTTCTCGACTTTTCCGCCGACCGCTCGCAGGTCTCGTCGGCCCGGCCGCATGTCACGGTGACAGGCAATTTCCTCGTGACGACCGCCGAGGCTTCGGAAGAGAAGACCGCCCGACTCGTCATGTACTTCGGCGAAGCGACGGAATCCGCGACGGAGTCGCCGGAGACGACTCTTCCCGGAAAGGGCCGCCTGAAGCTCCTCAAAGTGTCGCCGAACGAAGGCATATGCGAGATCGAGCTTCTCGGCGTCGCGCCGGGGGGAGACCTCAAGCCCGCGACGGGTGAGACCTTGTCCGTAGACGTCACCACGAAGCCGCTCATCTCCCTCGTGTGGGGAGGCTTCTACGTGATGATGGCGGGCGGCCTCACGGCCCTCGTGCGCCGCGCCCGCGATTCGCGCCAGGCGGCAATCGCGTAGCCGGGAATTCGTAAAATCCGCTCATGGAGGTTGTCGTGCTCATTCGTAACACAACGCTCGCTCTCGCCGTTCTCACGGGCGCCGCCGCCGCGAGCGCCCAGCCCACCGCGCCCACGAAGCCGAAGGCGCTCGATCCCGCGAACTTCGACACGTCCGCCAAACCGTGCGAAGACTTCTACGCCTACGCGAACGGCAACTGGCTGAAGAGTCACACCATCCCCGCCGACCGCGCGCGTTACGGATCCTTCGAAGAGGTCTCGGACCGCAACCGCGAGGTCCTGAGGAAGATCCTCGAGGAGACCTCGGCGAAGAGCGACTGGCCGAAGGGATCGCTCGAGCAGAAGGTGGGTGACTTCTACGCCGCCGGGATGGACGAGGCCGCGATCGAGAGGGCGGGGACGAAGCCCCTCGCGCCGCTTTTCGCCGCGATCGACAAGCTCAAGGCGCCGGGCGATCTGCCCGCGGTGCTCGCGGAGCTCCACGCCCGAGGCCTCGAGGCCGGATTCAACTTCCGCGTCGCCCAAGACGCCCGGGAGAGCACGCGGTACATAGGCATCCTCAACCAGGGCGGCCTCGGCCTTCCCGACCGCGACTACTACACGAAGGACGATCCTAAGTCGAAGGACCTCCGCGAAGCCTACCGGACACACGTCGCCAAGATATTCGAGCTCGCCGGCGCCTCTCCCGAGAAGGCGAAAGCTGACGCGGACGCCGTGATGGCGCTCGAGACGAAGCTCGCGGAGCCCTCGCTCACGCGCGTCGAGAACCGCGATCCGCAGAAGACCTACAACAAGCGGACGCTCGCCGCGCTCGCCTCCGAGGCGCCGGGCTTCGACTTCGCGCGCTTTTTCACCGACCTCGGCGTGTCCTACGCCAGCGAGGTCAACGTCAGGCAGCCGCGCTTCTTCGTCGCGTTCGGAGAGCTGGCACGCACCGTTCCCGCGGAGTCCTGGCGGACATACCTGAGGTGGCACGTTCTGCGGCAGTCCGCGCCTTATCTCTCGAAGGCCTTCCAGGACGAAGCCTTCGCGTTCGACGAAAAGACGCTGATGGGCGTTCCGGAGCAGGAGCCCCGCTGGAGGCGCGTGCAGGCCGCGACGGACCAGGCGCTGGGCGAGGCCCTGGGGCCGCTCTACGTGGCACGTGCCTTCACCCCGCGCGCCAAGGAGCGGATGCGCGTCCTCGTCGAGAACCTGCGCGCCGCGCTCAAGGAGCGGATCGACGCCCTCACATGGATGAGTGCCGAGACGAAGAAGCAGGCCCAGAAGAAACTCGCCGCCTTCAACGTGAAGATCGGGTATCCCGACAAATGGCGCGACTACTCGTCCCTCGCGATTTCACGCGGGTCGTATCTCGAGAACGTGACGAACGCCCGCGTCTTCGAGACGAAGCGCAACCTCGCGAAGCTCGGCAAGCCCATCGACCGCACGGAGTGGGGCATGACGCCTCCCACGGTCAACGCTTACTACAACTCCTCGATGAACGAGATCGTCTTCCCGGCGGGGATCCTCCAGCCTCCTTTCTTCTCCGAGGACGCCGACGACGCCGTGAACTACGGCGGCATCGGCGTCGTCATCGGCCACGAGATGTCCCACGGATTCGATGACGCGGGCAGCCAGTACGACGCGGATGGGAACCTCAAGAACTGGTGGACGGCCGATGACCGGAAGGCCTACGACGCCCGCACGGCGCTAGTCGTGAAGCAGTTCGACGGCTACAGGCCGCTCGCCGACCAGGCTATCAACGGCAAGCTCACGCTCGGCGAGAACATCGGCGACTTAGGCGGCATCAAGATCGCCTACGCGGCCCTCCAGAAGGCGCTCGAGGGAAAGCCCCGCACGGCGATCGACGGCTTCACGCCCGAACAGCGTTTCTTCCTCTCGTTCGCGACGATCTGGCGGAACCAATCGCGCGAGGAGGCGCTTCGCGTCCAGATCAACACGAACCCGCACAGCCCCGGCAAGTGGCGCGCCATCGGCCCCACCTCGAACCTGCCCGAGTTCTACGACGCGTTCGGCTGCGCCGAGGGCACGCCGATGCGCCGCGCGGAGGCGGAACGGCCGAGCATCTGGTAGGCGTCAGGAGCCTCAGTCGATCTCAAGGCGTGTCGATGCGCCGCATCGCTCTCGTTCTCTCCCTCGTCCTCCTCCCCGCCACCGCCTGTCACCGTGCGCGGCGGGATCCGGTGATGGCGTGCCTGACGGGCGCCGTCGCGGCCGCCGAGTCGCGCGACGCCGACGGCGTCATGAGCCGTGTGGCCGAGGGCTTCCGCGATGCCGAGGGCGGCGGGAAGGCGGATTCAACCGCGCTCGTGCGTCGGACCCTCACCGCCTACGAGTCGCTCTCGCTCACGCTCTCGGACGTCGCGATCGAGCGCGGCCCGGCCGCGGCGCAGGCGAAGTTCAAGGTGCGGATGTCGGGCAGGCCGCGGATCGTGGGCGGGCTCGCCGGGCTCCTCCCCCGCTCGTCGCGCTGGAGCTTCGACGTGCGCCTCGAGGCAGGTACGGACGGATGGAAGGTCGCGTGGGCTTCCTGGACTCGGCTCGAGGACGGGGATTGATGTCGCCCGCCGCGAGCTCCTATCCAGTGATCTACGCCGTCGTCTCGCGGATTCCGCGCGCCCGCGTTGCGACGTACGGCCAGGTCGCGCGGCTCGCAGGCCTTCCGAACCACGCGCGCCTCGTCGGCTATGCCCTCAACGCGCTCCGCGAGGGCAGCCCCGTGCCGTGGCAACGCGTCGTGAACGCGAAGGGCACGATCAGCCTCAGGAGAAGCGGCTCCGGTCACGACATCCTCCAGCGGCTGATGCTGAGACGCGAAGGCGTTCGCTTCGACCGAAGGGGCATCATCGACCTCGCGGCCTTCCGCTGGCGGCCGAGACCCCCCATCCTGGGCCGGCCGCTCTCAGCGCCTCACCACCCGATTCCGTAGTCCTCCCCGTGGTCGCTCGAGCCGCCCCACATCGTGCCGTGCTCGCGGTCGAGGTAGATCGCGTTGATGGGGCCCGACGTTTTCGCGGCCGGCTCGAGCTTGTAGCCCATCTTCGTCAGCTCGCCACGCACCCAGGCGGGAAGCGACGCGGGGATCATCATGGCGCCCGGGCGCGACTCGTGGGCGCCGAACGAGCTCCTCATCTGATAGCTGTTGATGTTCGCGGCTTCCGTGGCCTCCTGGACCGTCATCCCGAACTCCACGACGTTCAGGAAGAACTGCAGGAGGTTCTGGTCCTGCGAGTCCCCGCCCTGCACGGAAAAACAGAGGTATGGCTTGCCGTCCTTCAGCGCGAGCGTCGGCGTGAGCGTCACGCGCGGGTGCTTGCCCGGCTCTAGGGCGTTGAACGGGCCTTCTGCGCGGTCGAGGACGAAGCTCTGCATGCGCTGGCTCATGCCGATGCCGGTCTTCCCCGCGATGACCGCCGGGAGCCAGCCACCTGACGGCGTGACCGAGACGACCCAGCCTTCGGCATCGGCCGCCTCGACCGACGTCGTCCCGGCGTAGAACTCCTCTTCGAAGGTCCGGACCCTCGCCGACTCGGATGCCGCGGCGGCCTTCTTCCGAACCGCCGGCTTCCACTTTTCGAGAAGATCGAGGTACGGGTTCTTCTCGCCCTGGAACGGATACGGATCGCCCGGCTTGATGTTGACGTCGTTTCTCGCCCAGTCGATCGTCGCCGCGCGCTGCTTGCCGTACTCCTTGGAGAGAAGGCCCTTCGTCGGCTCGGCGGGTGGGAAATAGGGATCACCGTAATAGAAGTCACGGTCCGCGAAGGCGAGGTTCATCGCCTGGTAGAGCGCGTGGATGTAGCGCGCGCTGTCGTAGCCCATCGCCTTTAGATCCATGCCCTCGAGGATGTTCAGGGCCTGGAGCATCGCGGGCCCTTGCGTCCAGACATCGAGCTTGTAGACGTCGATGCCCTTGTACGACGACTTCACGGGTTCCTCGATGTGGACCCTCCAGTTCGCGAGGTCCTCGAGCGTGTGGAGGCCGCCGACCTCGCGCGAGCCGCGCACGAACTCCTGCGCGATGTCGCCCCTGTAGAAGCGGTCGTACGCCGCGAGGATCGCGTCCCTCCGGCTCCTGCCTTTCGCGAGCGCCTGCTTTTCCGCCTCGACGAGCTTCCGGAGCGTCGCGGCGAGATCCGGCTGCCGGAAGATCTCGCCCGCTTGCGGCGGCTGGTCGCCCGGGCGCGGCAGGAGGACGCGCCGCGATTCGGGCCACTTCAGCAGCCAGTCGCGCTGCCTCTGTGCGGTCGAGACGTGCTGCTGCTCGACCGGGTAGCCGTCCGCCATGTCGATCGCGGGCGCGAGAACGTCGGCGAGCGAGAGCTTCCCGTACTCGGCGAGCATCACCATGATTCCGCCCGGCGTCCCGGGCGTGACCGCGGCGAGCGGGCCGTATTCCGGCGGATACGCCATACCCTTCGACCGGAAGAACTCCGGCGTCGCTCCGGTCGATGCGACGCCGAGCGCGTTGATGCCGACGACCTTGCCCTTCTTCGGGTTGTAGATGAGCGCCTGCGTTTCGCCGCCCCAGGACAGCGTGTCCCACATCGTGCAGGTCGCGGCGATCATCGCGGCCGCCGCGTCAACGGCGTTGCCGCCTTTCTGGAAGATCATCGCGCCCGCGGTCGCAGCCAACGGCTTACCGGTGATCGCAAGCCACTTCTTCGCGTGAAGAGGCGGCTTGTTGGTGGCCGCGCGGGCGGAAAGCAGGCCGAGAGTGCCCGAAACAGCGACGACGGCGAGAGCGCCTCGCAGGGACCGGCCCGCTGACGGTGTCATACACGCCTCCTGGGATCAGCGAGCGCGCGCTCAGAACCCCTTGACCGTCGCCGCTTTCTTGTACATCCAGTACGTGAAGCCCCAGCCGAGAAGGACGACGAGCGGCAGCGTCCACTCGTAGCTCGCGGCCCACGTCGCGTGCTGCGACATCATCATGAAGATGAGCGGCACGGACATGTACGTGTTGTGCTTGCTGCGCAGGCCCGCCATCGCGGCGATGGCCGGGTCGGGCTTTTCACCGTTCTTCGTGGCCGTGATGATCTTCTTCTGCGCGGGCCAGATCCGCATCCAGACGTTCGCCGCCATGATCGTCCCGAACATCGCGCCGAGGTGGATCGCCGTGCCGCGGAAGCCGAAGCCGGCGAACCGCGAGAAGAAGTAGACCGCCGCGGTCGCCACGACGAGGCCGAGAACGAAGTGGATCTCGGTTTTCACGATCGCCTTTGCGAGGGGGTCGTAGACGACGAACATGAGGAGGGCGACGAGGACAGCGATGCCGCCCGTTCCCCACGTCTTCACGGCCGGGTCTTTGAACACCAGGCCGGTGTTGTAGTAGACGAGCCCGAGCAGGATCAGGCCCGTGATCCACGTCCAGGCCGCGCCCCACCGGAAGGCCCAGAGCGCGCGTGGCATCAGCTCCGGTATGACCTTCTTCTTCGTTTCCGCGTCCATCGTGGGTGCGAAGTTCGAGTTCACGAAATTGAAGAACCACAGAAGGCCGATCCAAAGGACACCCGCGACGACGTGCCCCCACCGGAACAGCGACTCGAAAAAGCTCATGCCGTCCATGATGTCCTCCCTTGATTGAGACCGGATCTTAGCAACGGCCGAAAAATGTCCCGCCTCAGCTCAGGCGCCGACTGCCTTCACGACCTGCTCGGCGAGACGCAGGAACGCCTTCGAGACCGTCGAATCCGGTTCGGACACCATGATCGGAGTTCCGGCGTCGCCCTGAATGGCGACGTGCGGGTCGATCGGGACCTCGCCGAGGAACGGAACGCCGAGGAGGTCCGCCGTCTTCTTGCCGCCGCCGTGCTTGAAGATCTCGTCGCGGTTCCCGCACTTCGGGCATTCGTAGTAGCTCATGTTCTCGATGATGCCGAGGACGGGCACGTTCACTTTCTGGAACATGGCGAGGCCCTTGCGGGCGTCGATGAGCGCGACGTCCTGCGGGGTCGTGACGATGACGGCGCCCGAGAGGGCGACCTTCTGCGTGAGCGTGAGCTGCGCGTCGCCCGTGCCGGGGGGCAGGTCCACGAGCAGGAAGTCCAGCTTTCCCCAAGCCACGTCGCCGAGAAACTGCTCGACGGCCTTGAAGATCATCGGGCCGCGCCAGATGACCGGCGTATCCACGTCCATCAGGAAGCCGATCGACATGACGCGCACGCCGAAGCGCTCGATCGGGAGGATCTTCTCCTCCTCGTTCACGAACGGCTTCGTCGTGATGCCCATCATCATCTGCTGCGACGGGCCGTAGATGTCCGAGTCCATGAGCCCGACTTCGTAGCCGAGCTTCTTGAGCGCGAGCGCGAGGTTCGCTGCCACCGTCGACTTGCCGACGCCGCCCTTGCCCGACGCGATGGCCACGACGAACCGCGTGTCTTTGAGGATGTCCTTGCGGGCGACGGCGCCGGCCATCACCGGCGCCTGAGGCGTCGCGGCCTGCACGGCGATCGTGACGGACCTGACGCCATCGAGAGCACGCAGGGCCGTGTCGCATTCCTGTTTGATGGCCTCGGCCGCAACGGGCGCATCCGTCGTCAGCGCGAGGCGGAAGGAGACGTTTCCGCCCCCAACCGTGAGTTCCTTGACGAACCCGAAGGAGACGATGTCGCGCGAGAAGCCGGGGTACTTGACCCGCCGGAGCGCGTCGAGAACGGTCTGTTCGTTCAGCGTGGCCGTGGACACTCTTGCTTCCCTCTCGAAGCCGGAGGATCTCACAAGCGGGCCGCTCGGGGAGGAAGCCTCGTCAGACGCGAAGCGCGAGGATTTCGCGCCGGACCCTTTCCATCAGCTCGCGACGCGCGTGCACGGACAGGTCCGCGGTCGGGATCGGATGCCCCGCGCGCACGCGGACAGGGCCGCGCCGCACGATCATCCCCTGCGCTCCGAGGACGGCCCGGGCTCCGGAGACGCCCACGGGCACGATCGGCACGCCGGACTTCAGCGCCGTCAGGAAACCGGACTTCTTGAACGGGCCTAAGGTTCCGTCGCGGGACCGCGTGCCCTCGGGGAAAACGAGGATGGACGTGCCCTTCGCGAGGCGTTCGTCGAGCTCCGTGAGGACGTCCTTCGCCTTGTCGATCCGCCGCCGGTCCACGGGCACGAAGCCCGCGAGCCACATCGACCAGCCCATGAACGGCACCCAGAAAAGCGACCGCTTCGCGAGAAAGCGCACGTCCTGCCGGATCGCGAGGAGAAGCAGAAGGATGTCGATGCCGGACTCGTGGTTCGACATGTAGATCGCCTGAGGGAGCGCCGCCGCGTCGCCCGAGACCTCGATCGTCGCGGGAACCCCGGTGAAAAACAGGATCGTCCGGGCCCAAGCGCGCGCCCAGAAGAGGTAGGTGCCGCCCCGAGGCGGGATCCAGGCCGTTAGGATCGCCAGAAAACCGAACGCCGCCGTCGAAAGCGCGATCACCGCCCAACTCCACAGGGACACGCCGAGGTCTCTGAGGAGCTCCATGCCGAAGGAGTCTAGCGATCCGGGGCGGGCCCGTAGAATGGGCCCGTGGACCAGTTCGACTCCACGACGCAGTACGTCGCGGTTCTGAAGCAGCCGCTCTGGAAGCTCGCGCGCGTGCGCCGGTGGATTCAGAACGTGTCGTTTCACCTCGGGGGCGTCGCGATGATGGCGGTCCAGCTCGCCCGCGAGGCGCGGGGCCGGTGGGAGACGTCCGAGATCATCCGCCAGATGGACGCCCTCGGCGTCCAGTCGATCTCCATCACGAGCCTCACCGCGCTCTTCACGGGCATGGTCCTCGCGCTCCAGACGTCGTACGCGCTCGCGCAGTTCGGCGGCAAGCTCTTCGTGGGCCGCGTCGTCGTCCTGTCGATCTGCCGCGAGCTCGGCCCGACGCTCACGGCCCTCATGGTCGCGGCGCGCGTCGGCTCGGGAATCACGGCAGAGCTCGGCACGATGGCGGTCACCGAGCAGGTCGACGCGATGCGGGCGCTCGGCGCCTCGCCGATCCGGAAGCTCGTGCTGCCGCGCGTGGTAGCCGTGACGCTCATGCTGCCGGTTCTCACGCTGCTCGCCGACTTTCTCGGAATGGTGGGCGGCCTGTTCATCGCGGTCGTGGAGGTGAAGGTCGGGGCCTCGTTCTACCTTTCGACGGTCCAGCAGTCCGTGCACCTCAACGATGTGCTCCACGGGCTCTTCAAGACCCCGTTCTTCGGATTCGAGATCGCGATGATCGGCTGCTACAACGGGTTGAACGCGTCCGGCGGGGCGGACGGAGTCGGACGCGCGACGACGATCGCGGTCGTCGTCGCGTCGATCGTCGTCCTCATGTCCGATTTCTTCCTCACGAAGCTCTTTCTCGTGCTGCCGCTGGGGCTCAAGTGACGTTCAGCGAAACGGCGGTCATGAGGTTCGTGCGGGCCGACCGGCCCGCCGGCGCCCCCATCATCGAATTCAAGCGCGTCCTCAAGACGTACAGCTCGCACCGCGTCCTCGACGAGGTCGACCTCACCGTCCGGCGCGGAGAGGTCCTCGTGATCCTGGGAGGCTCCGGGACCGGGAAATCCGTCTCGCTCCGGCACATGAACGGTCTCGAGCAACCCGATTCGGGAGAGGTCTGGGTGGACGGAGTGGAGGTCTCGCGGCTTCCCGAAGAAGAGCTCGTGGCGGTGCGCAAGAAGGTGGGCATGCTCTTCCAGGGTGGCGCGCTGTTCGACTCGATGACGGTCTTCGAGAATATCGCCTTCGCGCTGCGCGAGCACACGCGCTGGTCCGAGGAGCAGATCACGGCCCGCGTGGGCGAGGTGCTGGGGTTCGTGAATCTCGGGCGCGACGTGGAACAGCTCCTTCCCTCCTCGCTTTCGGGCGGGATGAAGAAGCGCGTCTCGCTCGCCCGCACCGTCGCGCTCAAGCCCGAAATCCTCCTCTACGACGAGCCCACGACGGGGCTCGACCCCGTGACGGGGATGACGATCAACCGCCTCATCGTCGACCTGAACGAGCGCCTCGCGACGACGTCCGTCGTCGTGACCCACGACATCGTCTCGGCGCTCTTCGTGGCCGACCGCATCGCGTTCCTCCAGAACGGCCGCTTCGTCTTCATCGGAACTCCGGACGAGGCGCGTGCCTCGGAGGTCCCCGACCTGCACGCCTTCCTCGTCGCCGGGGAATCGCGGGAGATGAGCACGTCGAAGGGGGGCCCGCTTTGAGAGCCGACGTCAGAACCACGACACGCGTCGGGGTCATCCTCTTCGCCGCCTTCGTGCTGCTCGCGGGCGCCATTCTCTTCATCGGAGGCACGAAGGGGTTCTTCGTGAGCCGCACGTCTTACTTCGCCCGCTTTCCGAACACGCAGGGCATCGTGGGAGGAAACCAGGTGCGCCTCGCGGGCGTGATCGTGGGCGCCGTGCGGGCCATCGAGGTGCCCCGCGTGCCGGGCCAGGACATCACGATTCACTTCGACATCGAGCGCAAATACCAGCACCTCGTCAAGACCGACAGCCGCGCCG
>Ga0209385_1000141_pt1 | contig 25877 bp, 25 predicted proteins | sample NGEPerB_FD_184506 | JGI IMG/M metagenome (GOLD analysis project Ga0209385, IMG submission 184506) | Arctic peat soil microbial communities from the Barrow Environmental Observatory site, Barrow, Alaska, USA - NGEE PermafrostAB12-B... | ecosystem: Environmental > Terrestrial > Soil > Wetlands >... | reverse complement strand
GGGACGCAGAGACTTCCGCGTGAGTCCGCAAAATCGTTCTGGACGTCAACGACGACGAGCGCTACGAGCGGATCGTACCGAGCCTCGGGATCGTCGACCGCCCAGGGACCTTCGTGCGGAGTCCTCGAGCTGCCTGTCATGTCCGGCGAACCTCCGTCTGGATTTGTCCGGCATGGTCGCCGTCAGGTTGCCTTTGTACCGCGACAGCAGTCCGACCCGCAAGCCGCCGGCTCAGGGCGAGTCGCGCGTCTCTGCAACGCCGATGCAATGCCGCCTTCAGCCGGCGGGGCGCGATAGTCACGCTCGACGACCTACTGTGGGCATCGGCATCCCACTTTGCTGACTGACAGGGGAGACGCCGATAACGGGGCGTCCTCTGAAACACAAGCGGCCCGGGCCCCCCTCCTCGGGCCGCTTGTTTGTGCCCGGCGGGCCGCTGCTTCCAGGCTTGGCGGTCCGCTCCTGGTGCGCTGGATCCCCTCGGCACTGATCGGGGGAAGTCGCCCGAGCGGGTGCGTTGCGCGCCTGACCAGCGTTGCTCGGGGTGCTCGTGTGCCCGTAGCCACTTCGGGCCGGCCCGGCATCGAGCGGATAGCCGATCCCCTGGAATGTCTTGATGCGACCGGGCTCGCCGGGCTTGGCGCCCAGCTTGCGACGGACGCGGCTTACCCACACGCGCAAGTACTGCAGGTCGTCTCGGTATTCGGGGCCCCAGACCTTCGTTAGTAGCTCCGTGTGGAGTACGACCTTGCCGGCGTTGGCGGCAAGATGTTGCGCTATCTCCTGAAGGCACTTGCGAACCCCACGCTCTAGGCAGACGGTCGGGGATCACCGCGCACGAGAACATAGAAGATGTTGTCTTCAGGGTTTCCGAAACGATCCAGATCCCAGGCTCGTCGAACGCCCTCACGGGCGAAGCCGGCCCTTTCAGCAACCCGACCTGAAGCGTGATTGTCGGGGTGCGTGTAGAGCTCGAGGCGAATGAGACCGCTGACATCGAGCGACCAGTCCGAGAAGAGACGGAGCGCTCGCGTGGCCACTCCTTTTCCGCGAGCGTGGGGCGCGAGCCAATAGCCAAACTCCGCTCGGTGCTCCGCCCGAAGGTGTCGCGCGATAGACCCGAGGACCTCGCCCGTTATCGCGTCGGTGATGGCGAACGATCGCTCGTCTTCTGAGTCCCAATCCCGATGGCGGGCAGACACATAATCGTGGGCGACCGCCATCGTGTAAGGCTGCGGGACTGGCAAGAACTGAACGATGAGGGCGTCCTGGCAGGCAGCGAAGACGGCGGGCGCGTCGTCCAACTCCCACGCCCGCAATGTCACCGCTCCGTCTGTCAGCACAACTGGTCGCTCACCCACGATCACCCTCCGTTGATCCCGCTATCGCCTTTTCGTTGCAGCACGACGATCCTACCGCCCCGAGGATCTGTGGATCTGGGGGCGTGTCAAGAGGAGTCTCCTTGCTCCCGGCACTCTCTTGCCGGACTTATGCAATCGGCCCCAAGTCTATGCACCCCGCCCCTGTGTCCGGAGTTATCCCACTCGGTTCGATCACTTGCGCCACTCCCCGAGGCGAGCGGTTGATACCCGCCGGCGTTTCCGCGTCGTCCCCTGGGCTGCAATTCTTGTCGCAACACGAGAGGCAAAGTGGATCGAGACATGCAGTCCGCCGGACGCGATGGTGCGCACATTGCCGGCCGGGCGCGCAATGTGCGCGGGCCAGTCGGTCCTAATCGGGCGTGCCCACGGTGCGGCCCGACCCATTGGGGCATGGTCGCCACCGCGATCGATCGGCTACCCTGCTGGTTAGGTCGATCGGGCTCCGGCCCGACGACAGCGCGTTCTGCCTGATCCGGAGAGACGGCGAGCCATGTACTTCGACGAGTTCAAGCACCAGCTGCCCGATATCGACCCGTCCGAGACCCGGGAATGGCTCGATGCACTCGACCAGGTCCACAGCCAGGAGGGGGATGAGCGGGCTCGCTTCCTGCTGTTCAAGATCCTCAAGAGGGCTCGCCAGCTTCGCGTCGGCCTTCCGCCTCTAACCCAGACCCGCTACATCAACACCATCAGCCCCGAGCAGGAGCCTTTCTTCCCGGGAGACGAGGAGATTGAGCGGCGCATTCGAAGACTCATTCGGTGGAATGCGGTCGCCATGGTGCTGCGGGCCAACAACCGAGCGCCCGGAATCGGCGGCCATCTGGCCACATACGCCAGCGCCGCCACCCTCTACGAGGTGGGCTTCAACCACTTCTTCAGGGGCAAGGACGCAAAGTCGCCGGGCGGCGACTCCGGTTCCGGCGACCAGATCTTCTTCCAGGGCCACGCCGCCCCCGGCATCTATGCCCGAGCCTTCCTCGAGGGGCGGTTCACTGAGGAAAACCTCGACCACTTCCGTCAGGAGGCTCTCTCGGGAGTTGGCCTGCCGAGCTACCCCCACCCCCGCACCAAGCCGGACTTCTGGGAATTTCCGACCGTCTCGATGGGCATAGGCCCGATCTCCGCGATCTATCAGGCTCGACTGAATCGCTACCTGGCGGCTCGAGGCCTGGCCGACACGTCGGCGAGTCGCGTCTGGGCCTTCCTGGGCGATGGTGAGATGGACGAGCCGGAAGCCGTGACCGCACTGTCGATGGCTGCTCGCGAAGGACTCGACAACCTGACCTTTGTCGTCAACTGCAATCTGCAGCGTCTTGACGGCCCGGTCCGAGGCAACGGCAAGATCATCCAGGAGCTGGAAGGACTTTTCCGCGGCGCCGGCTGGAACGTCATCAAGGTCATCTGGGGCCGCGAGTGGGATGACCTCCTGGCCCGTGACGTCGAGGGTGTTCTGGTCAACAAGATGAACGAGACCGTCGATGGCGAGTTCCAGAAGTACTCCGTGGCGGGCGGCGCCTACATTCGGGAGCACTTCTTCGGTCCGGACGCGCGGCTCCAGAGGCTCGCCGAGAATCTCTCCGACGACGACCTGGCCCGGCTCCGCCGCGGCGGCCACGACTATCGCAAGGTCTACGCCGCATACCGCGCCGCGACCGAGTACCGCGGCGCACCGACCGTCGTGTTGGCCAAGACCACCAAGGGCTGGACGCTTGGTCCGGGCGTGGAGGCCCGCAATATCACCCACCAGGCCAAGAAACTCTCCGAGGCCGAGCTGCGCGTCTTCCGGGATCGACTCGAGTTGCCCATCCCCGACGCGGCGCTCCACGATGCGCCCTATTACCACCCCGGGCCGGACTCGCCCGAGATCCAATACATGCTGGAGCGGCGGCGGGCTTTGGGCGGATTCGTGCCGCGGCGCGTGGTCCGGGCCGTGCCACTTCCGGCGCCACGTCCCCAGGTGGACGACGAGTTCAAGACTGGCTCCGAGATGGCCGTCAGCACAACGATGGCCTTCGGCCGGCTGCTGCGGAACCTGATTCGCGACCCGCAGATCGGGTCGAGGATCGTGCCCATCGTTCCCGACGAGGCCAGAACCTTTGGTCTGGACCCGCTCTTCAAGGAAGTGGGTATCTATTCCTCCATGGGCCAGCGCTACGAGCCTGTGGACTCGGACCTGGTCCTGAGCTACCGCGAGGCCACGGACGGGCAGGTTCTGGAAGAGGGCATCACGGAGGCTGGAGCGGTGGCTTCACTGCAGGCCGCGGCCACGTCCTATGCCACTCATGGGCTGCCGCTCATCCCGTTCTACATCTTCTACTCGATGTTCGGCTTTCAGCGAACGGGCGACCAGTTTTGGGCCCTGGCCGATGCACGCGGCCGCGGCTTCGTCATGGGGGCTACCGCCGGCCGGACGACTCTCGCGGGTGAGGGGTTGCAGCACGACGACGGCCACTCACACGTACTTGCCTCGGTAATCCCAAACATCCGGGCCTACGACCCGGCGTATGCCTACGAGCTGGCCTCGATCATCCGCGAGGGTATAGATCGGATGTATGGGAAGGGCCCAGGCGATGGAACCTCGCCCGGCGTCGGCACGTCGCCGGGCGACGGCACTTCGGCTGACGTTTTCTACTACATCACGCTCTACAACGAGAACTACCCGATGCCCAAGCGTCGGGATGGGCTGACGGACGACCAGATCTCAAAGGGCATCTACAGGCTTCTCGAGGCCCCAGACCTGGGCAAGGCGGCGAAGTTGGAGGGCGATCCGGTCCGGCTCGTCGGCAGTGGTTCGATCCTCCGACTGGTTGTGGCCGCCCGCGACCTGCTGGCCGAGCGTGGCATTCCGGCCGAGGCCTACAGCGCAACGTCCTTCCAGCAGCTTCGCGTGGACGGTCTGGCAACGGACCGCTGGAACAGGCTCCATCCCGGTAGGGCTCGGCGCGTCCCGCATGTGTCGCAGGTGCTGCCGCCGGAGGGCGGTCAGATCGTCATCGCGACGGATTGGATTAGATCCTATCCGGGACTTGTGACGCCATGGCTGCCAGCCTCGAGCATCGTTCTTGGAACGGATGGCTTCGGCCGCTCGGATACTCGCGAAGCCCTGCGCCGGCTCTTCGAGATAGATGCGCCCCACATCGCGGCGGCGACTATCGGGGCCCTGGCTCGGGCCGGGAAGCTTCCAGTCGCTGAGGCCAAAGCCGCCATGCGCGACCTCGATGTCGATCCGGACGCTCCCGATCCAATGGTCCTATAGATCCGAGCCTACCCTTCGAGAGGTCGGGACTCTTCTGCGACCGGGTGTTCGACTCGACTGGTCCACCGTTCGCCTTCGACTTCGCCCCCGCCCGAATGCCGAGCCGCCGAATGGGTCTGGCTCCCGGCATGGGCGGAGTCAACTCGATCAGTACCGCGCCGGTGACATTGACAATCGTTGTCCGCCCCACCTGGACCTGCCAGTCGCGCGTAGCCGCCAGAGGAGTATGGACGTGCAGCCAGAGCACCGGCTTGAGCCGCTCTAGCAGCCAGCGGTAGCCTTCGACCGCGCCGGAGTCTCCAGGTTGGCCCAGGCGCTCCCAGGGTTCGCCGTACCGACCCCGGACTGCCTCGTCCGCGAGCGCAGGGGCGAAATCCCCGGAGGAATCCGAGAAGTCGGCTTCGTCGGTCCGGTCGGGTCGATCGTCCATCGATCTGAGCGCACCATTCGACGCTGAGCCGGGTCGTCAGAGCGAAGGGAGCACTTGCTCGACGGTCGGCGCCGGCCCAAGGTCAGCGAGCGCCACGCCCCTGACCGCTTGGTCTGCGCTGCCGTCGCCGGTTCCCGATTCCTTGAATACGGCCGCGAGGTAGGCTATTCGCGCACCGTGGTTCGGGGAAACTGCAGGCAATCGGGCGCGTGGAAGAGCCACTGCGAGGCGGCTTGATTGAGGAGCGGCAATGATCGGGAAGACTGGGCCCAGCCAACCGCCCAGCGTGACTGCGCCTCAGCGCTTTGTGATGGGCTGGTCAGATCAGATCGTTCGCCTTGCCGCCCTGGCCGTGGCGGTGGTCTTCCTGCTGTGGCTGGCCCGCGGCATCATCGGCCCATTCGTGGTCGCCGGTGTCCTCGCGTACGCCTTCTCGCCGGTCGTCTCCGGCGTCCAGAGCAGGACCCGACTGCCCAGAGCTGCGGTCATCGGGATCGGTTACGTGCTGGTCCTGGCCGTCCTCGGAGGGCTTGGCTTCATCGCTGCCGAACGGCTCAACAGGGAGCTGACCGCGCTGTCGTCCGGAGGGCACGATGTCATCGGCTCGGGGATGCACAAACTCTTCGGCGACACAGTCGTCGTATTCGGCAATACGCTCTCTGTAGCCGATCTGTCCAGGCAGATAAAGGAGAGCCTGGTTGGCCTGGTCAACTCGCCGTCTAGCGCGGTCCAGGTGGCCGAGCGGGCGGCTGACATCGGGCTCAAGGTCATCCTGAGCCTGATCATCACGTTCTACTTGCTGCTCGACGGCGGACGCTTTGGGCGGTTCGCCCTGCGTTTCCTTGATCGAGAACAGCGCGCTGATTCGCTCCGCCTCGGACATCGGATCCACGTCGTGCTGGGACGCTGGCTTCGCGGCCAACTCCTCTTGATTGGCCTCGTGACGGTCGTCATGTACGTGATTCTAGGACCCATCCTGCACATTCCATACGCCCTGATCCTGGCCGTGCTGAGCGGCTTCCTGGAAATCATTCCGCTCGTGGGTCCTGTGATCGCCGCGGCTCTGGCCGGCACCGTCGCCTTTTCCTCTCACGGCCTGGATACGACCATCGTCGTTCTCGCCGTCTACCTGGTCGTCCGCCAGATCGAGGATCAGATCGTCATGCCGGTCGTGATCGGTCGGGCCGTCCACCTCCACCCGGTGATAACGATCTTTGCGGTGCTCGTTGGTCTGAGCAGCTGGGGAATCCTCGGCGGCTTTCTCGGAGTCCCCGTGGCTGCCGCGTTGAATGTCACGCTGCATGAGTTGTACCCGGAGGAGACCGGCGGTCATTCAGACGACTCGGAGACCGCCGAAGCCGGCGGTCGATGGGCCGTCAGACGACCCGTTTTTCGGCGCACAATTGGCCCAGGCTCAGACGAGGCGGCGTCAACGCAGCAGGCCACCAGGAGATGAGGGCATTCGGACAAGTGCGCCAACCATGGGCATGATGCCACCCGATGCGGTCGTGCTGGCCCTCGATCTTGGCGGTACCCAGATAAGGGCTGCCGCGATACTCGCGGGTGGAGAACGGCTCGAGCGGCGAGCCGCGGCCACTCCGGTGGAAAGCGGCGAAGAAGCAATCTTCCGGGCCTGCGCCGAGACGCTGCACCGCGTCCGAGACGCTCTCCCGGCGAACGTCCGCAACCGACTCGTGGCCATCGGCATCTCGTCAATGGGACCCGTCGATCCGTGGCGTGGCCTGGTCGTGGATCCACCCAACGTGCCTGCCTTCCGCGACTCACCACTCGCCGACGAGATGGAGCGGCGGGTTGGGCTGCCGGCGTATCTGGAGAGGGATACGAATGTGGCCGCGCTTGCCGAGCACTGGCTGGGCGCCGCCCGTGGTTGCACCGACTTCCTCTATGTCACCGTTTCCACCGGTCTGGGGGGTGCCATTGTGCGCGACGGCTGCCTGGTCCTTGGTCCGGACGGAACCGCCGGAGAGCTGGGCCACATCACGCTCATTGCAGATGGTGGGCCGCGCTGCGGCTGTGGCGGCGTGGGCCACCTCGAGGGCATATCTGCCGGGGCGGGTCTAGCGGCTCAGGCGCAGGACGCCGTCGCCGCCGGCGAGTCTCCGTTTCTCGCAGCCCGCGTCCTGAGCGATGGCGCCCAAGGGCGGTCGCTGACCGCCAAAGACGTGGCTGAGGGCGAGTTGGCCGGCGACGCTACATGCACTCGTTTGATGGAGCGGGCCCGCCGGGCCTTCGCCATCGCCTGCGTCGGCTGGGTCAACGCCTTCAACCCGGACCGGATCGTGATCGGCGGAACACTGGCCGAACGGCAGGGCGAGCGGTGGCTTTCTCCGGCTCGCGACCTTGTTGCGCAGACGGCATTTCGGGCACCGGCGAGCCGCGTGCGAATCGTGCCGGCCGAGCTGGGCCATGACGTTGGCCTGGTGGGCGCCTGGCCTCTCGTCGCGGAACGCCATGGCAATCCGGTCTGGCGCGAGCGGCGCGCAAAGCCCTAGAGGGTCGCGCCGACGGCAGCTGGTCGTGCCGGCAATGCGGGCAGCATATCCAGGTGGATCAGCGGCGCCGTCAGCCAGCGCTGCAGCGGAGTGTCGGTCTGGCGCCAGCGATCTACGACACCTCGTAGCCACAGCGGCCAGAGAGCCACCAGGACCGCTAGTCGCGTAAGCGAGAAGATCGGCATAGTTGCCGTGGCGGCGATGAAAGCCAGCCAGTCGAGCTTCCAGCGAATCGCGACCAGCATCAGGCCGAACGCGATCACGAAACGAAGAGCGAAGTCCAAGCCACCGTGATCGGGCACCAGAGCAACGACAAACATCGCTTTCATCTGCGAAGCCGCTTCCCAGCCGAGGGTCCCCAGGTAGTCGAACCACAGCCCGGACGCCACCGCGAACGAGATCGCGCAGGCGGCGGCGAAGGCGGCGCAACCGATGACGATAGGCCGCCGCGTCTCGGGTCGGGTGAACCACAAGTAGGGGATCAGCAGAACGGGGCCGAACTTCATCCCGGCAAACCAGGGAATCAGGTAGACCGCTCGCCGGTCGCGGAAGCACCACAGAGCGACGGCGCCTAGCTGAAGAGTCACGTTGCCGAAGCCCAACTCGGCGAAGACGGGCCACTGGAGAGACGCGAGCAGGGCCAGCTTCCACGAACCGGAGAGGTAGCGCAGGCAGAGAACGCCGGAGACGCGCCAGATCCAGTCGACGACGACCTCCGGCAGAAACCCGATTGGAACCACGAGTTGGGCGAAGACGGGTGGGTACTTGTACGCGCCGGCCGTCCAAATCTCAGCTTGCGTATAGAGCGGCTGACCGTCGACGATATGCCGGGCGGCCAGCCAGTAGGCGTTGGTGTCGTAGGCGGACCACAAGTTGACGCGCAGGTTGTCGATGACCACCGCCGCGACCTGGATGCCGATGGCCAGGAGGAGGAACCAGGCGACCAGGAAGCCGAAGGTGTCGGCGTGCGATCGAGTCGGGACGATACGACCGATCGCCTGTGCCAAGCGGGTGCTCAGACGGTCCGTGTTCCTCTTTGAGCCGACCCGGTGCCGGTCCTGGACCGGGCGTACCGGGACGCCTGGATCTGCGGCCTCCGGATCACCGTCTGGGTTCGTATTGCCGATGCGCGCCGTTGGCTTCAAGAATCGATTTCCAGTCGGGGTGACAGCCCGGCCAGTTTAGCGGACAGCCTCAAGCGTAGCGTCAGTGGCTGACGCTACGCCGCCGTTGCTCAGCCGCCGATCGGCTTACCCCACCAGACGCTGGCTGCCAGGATCACGTACAGACCGACGAGGGCCAGGCCCTCAAGCCAGGTCGACTCCCCGTCGACGACGATGAAGGCGGTCATCAAGGCAGTCAGGGCGAGGGCCGTGATCAGGAGCGGCGAGACAACGAGCGTCAGGGCGGCGCCGCCCATGAACAGGCTGACCAGGACCAGAACCGGGGTTAGGGCCAGGGCCACCTGCAGACTCGAATTGAGAATGATGCTGATTGCCAGGTCGGCCTTGTTGGCCAGCATGGCCCGAACGCCGACCACGTTCTCCACCGCGTTGCCGGCGATGGCCACAACCACGAGGCCGGCAAACTCCTCCGACATACCGAGCGTGCTCATTGCCGGCTTCAGCGCCTCAATGAACCAATCCGAGACGAAGGCGGCGCCCACGCCGGCCATCAGGAGCGTCAGCATCGCCAGGGGAAGCGGCCAGACGTGACCGATTTGCGTTTCGACCTCGCCACCGCCGATCGCGCCCTGCCGTAGCGAGAACGGCACGCTTGCCGCAAAAACCACCAGGAGGACTATGGAGACGACGACCGAGATGTCGCGCTCGTGCCCCTGATCCGGACCACCGGGCGCGCTTGCGATCGTGGGGATCGCGATCGCGGCCGCGGCCAGCAAGAGCAGCGTGGCGATGCCCTTGGTCTGGTCGGTCCCGAATCGTTGCGGTCCGTGACGAAGGCCGCCGACGATGAAGGCGAGACCCAGAACGAAGAGTGCGTTGGCCAGGATGGAGCCGACCAGGGCCGCCCTTACCACGTCGACCAACCCAGCTTTCAGGGCGAAGATGCAGATGAAGAATTCGGGCAGGTTGCCAAGGGCCGACTGCAGCACACCCGTGGCCCCGTGGCCGAGGCGCGTACCCAGCTGGTCCGTTCCCTCGCCGACCACAGCCGCCAGGCCGGCCAGGGCCACGGCTGAGGCCACGAAGACGGCCACCTGGTTTGCGGCCGCAGCGCGCAGCAGGATCGTGGCCAGGGTCGCCCCGAGGGCAAACAGAACGATGATTCGAGTTCGCGTTTCGAAGTACTTCAGCACGCACCAGCCTCCGGTCCGATTGTGCCAGGCGAGGCCGGCCGCTGCCGACCTCTCGCGCCTGCCGTCCTAGTGGGCTAGTAGGGTGGCCAGGGAATAGCGGGTCGGTCTCGGCCGGGGCGGGGCAGGAGGCCGCCCTCAAGCAGGTCATCGATTCGCCCGGCCATGGCTGCGACTTCATCCGGCGTAAGAAGCGGCCGGAGCTGCTCCCTGAGGACTCCGGTCAGTTGTTCCCGCAGATCTGACAGGACGACCCGCTCATCGTCGGTCAGAGATTGACCACGCCAGCGCCACAGAACCGTTCGTAGTTTCGGCGCGACCGCGAAGCACAGGCCGTTGTCGATACCCTGGATCCGGCCGTCGGGGAGGGGCAAGAGGTGGCCGCCCTTGCGGTCCGCGTTGTTGAGAACGACGTCCAGAACCGCAACGCGGCGGAGGGCCGGGTTATCGGACGAAACCATCTCGGCAATATCGACCGACTCATCCACCTCGACCCAGAGCTGGACCATTCCCTCTCCAAAGGGTCCGTCCCGCATGACCGTGGGTGGCACGATCTCCCAGCCGCTCGCCTCGGACACGGCATGGGCCGCAACCTCCCGGCAGGCAAGCGTGCCGTCCGGGAAGTCGTAGAGCGGCCGCTCGCCTCGGGTGGGCTTGTAGACGCAACTCGCCATGACCGCCGTTGCCGGATCCTCACCCGCGCCAGCTACGATCGTCCGTGCCGGATCAGATCCCCTGCCAGTGACGATTGCGAAGAAGGTCGCGTTCGAGGCAGTCAACAGCCGTCCGACGACTGTCAGTTCGCCTTCGCGCAGGAGTCGGAGGGCGGTCGACTTGTCGAGCCGACCGGCCACCTGCCGTCCCTCGATCGCCGCGGCTTCCATTTCGGCCCGGGTCAACCTCGCCACAGTCGACTCGCCGATCTCGCCAGCCATAGGATCAGTGCATGAACCCATTGCGGCGGGCGCAGATGTGGCCCTCCGGATTGAGCGGCTGGCCACAGAACGGGCACGGCGGCCGTCCCGCGGCAACGACCCCCAGGGCTTGCTTGGCGAAGGCCAGAGCCTTGCCGGGCGGCAAGTGGATCCGCACGACATCGGACGCGTCGCCGTCCTCTTGCGCGTCGTCGATGGCCGCCTCATCACCGGGCGATCCCGCTTGATCGTCCTCGGTCACGGCCCTGGCTTCGACGATGATCGACTCGTCGTCCCCATCCCAGATGATCGCCATCGTGCCGACCCGGAATACCTCGTTCAGGGGCTCATCCAGGGCAGTGGTGTCGACGTCCCCGGCAGCCGGTTCCTCCGGAACGCTCGCGCCGCGCGCACGAACTTCAACCAGCAGCTGGTGGAGACGGTCTGCCAGCAGCTCCACCTGGACCTTCTCTATCAGGACGGACACGATCCGGCCGCCTTCGCGCGCTTGCAGGAAGAAGGTCCGATTGCCGGGCTCGCCGATAGCGCCGGCAACGAACCGGTCGGGGTCCTCGAATTCGTAGATGCGTCGAACCATCTGGCCTCCGGGCGGATTGTGAGGGCTGGCACCCGCTCGCCGAAAACGAATCTATACCTCGTGACCAGAATGGATCGGCGGCTGCCACCTGATGGGGTCGCGGGGTGGTCTGCTCGGCCAGGCCTATCCGGGGATCTCACAAGGCGACACGGCCAAATACATGGCCAGTAGTTTATAGAATGGTAGGTGGGCCTTGACAAATATGAATTACAGATGCCATAGTGACATCAGGCGCGAGCAAGGCATCTCCGCCACTGGAAACCGCCAACATAAACGCCACCCGGAACCGACTGCGGCGGAGAAGTTCGCACAAGAGGCTTCAACGGCATGTCACGCGACGTCATCTCAACTTGTCCCGTTTGCGCAAGCGAGCTTGCGATAACGCGGCTTCAGTGTCGCGGTTGCGGCACGGCAATCGAAGGCGAGTTCAACGTCGGTCGCTTTGGGCGATTGAGCCGCGAGCAGCTGGCGCTTCTCGAGAGTTTCCTTCGGGCCAGGGGCAACGCCAAGGAACTCGAGCGCGAGCTGAAGGTCTCGTACCCCACCGTTCGGGCCCGCATCGACGCGCTGGTTCGGGCGCTCGGGCTGGCGGATGGGCCGTCGATTGGCGACGATGGCGAGGATGGTGCTGGACAGAGCGAGTCGGCGGAACTCCGCCGCGACGTCCTGGAGCGATTGGCACGCCACGAGATGACGGCGGACGAGGCGGCGGCCCTTCTCCGCGCTCGGAAGGAGTAGCAGATGGGAACGCTGGAGCGTACCGAGACGCTCTCCCATCAGATCGGGACAAATGGCCGGGTCTCCGTCAAGACTATTCGCGGCTTGCTACGCGTGCGCGGCATAGACGGTGAAGAGGCGCGCCTCACGGTCACGTACCGCATTCGCGCGGCGGACCAGGCGGCCGCGGAGCGCGCTCTCGAGACGGGGAGAGTCACGGTCGATCGCGGCCCGGGCTCTCTCGACGTGGAGACTCCGGAGCGGCGTCTCTCCACTGGACTGGCCTGGCTCTTCGGCGGCGCTCGTGTGAACGCGGACGTCTCGCTCGACGTGCCCTGGGGCACCCGTATCAGGTACGAGACGATGAGCGGGACGATCGAGGCCGTCGCGCTCGTGGGCGATCAGAAATATCGGACGGTCACGGGCAACATACGGTTGTGGAGCCTGGGTGGCCTGGTTGAGGCCAGCTCGATCTCGGGGTCCATCACTCTGGATAGTGGCGGTGACATCCGGCTTCGCGCCAACACCATTTCGGGCGGGGTCCGCGTCCGGGCGCGCCGCTTCTACTGCATGGCAGTCTCGACGACGAGCGGCCGCATCACGGTGGTTGGTGCGCTAGATCCGGCTGGCGACTATAGGGCCGACTCGATCTCCGGCGGCGTGAGTCTGACCCCGCTGTCCGGCGTCACGGCCGAGCTGCGGACGGTCTCCGGCTCGATCACGTCGGAAATCGAGCACAAAGTCGAGGGCGGACGAGGCTTCTGGCGATCAATCATCGGCGATGGTCGACCCACCTTCCGGGTGAACTCCACCTCGGGCGGGCTGCGCATTGTGGCAGCCCGGCCAGGGGACTACGTCGTAGCTGGGAGTGCCCCTGTGGAGCCGACCGACCCGGCTCCCGCGGCCCCGGCCGCTCCTGGTCCGACGACGTCCGCGACTGCCGACGCCCACCAGGACTCGGGGCTCCGCGAAACCGCTGAGACCTGGAGCCTGGAAGAGCCGGTTGAAGTAAACGAAGCCCGGGAGCCGGCGACCGACGACGACGAGCTCGCGATCCTCCAGGCGTTGGAGCGGGGCGAGATCGGCGTCGACGAGGCGGCCAGGCGTCTCGAGCGAGCGAGGAGGTAGGGGCGTGTCGGGCGAACTGGAGATCCTGCTCAAGATGGTCGCAGAGGGCCGCATTACGGCCGAAGAAGCCGCCCCGATTGTCGCCGCGCTCGAAGACAAGGCCGGTGGCGATGCAGGCAAGGCCCCGAGCGGGCAAGTGGGCGGTGGCGCAGAGCCGCGCCTTCGCGATGACGCCTCGCGCTCCCGGTCCGATGGGCGCCGGACCGGCTCAGCGCAGGATTTGCTGGCCGGCCGCCGAATCCGCGTCTACGTGGCCGAGAACGGCCGCCAGATTATCAACATCCAGATCCCGCTCGCTGCGGCGGGTTTCGCGATCGACCAGGTGCCCGGTCTGTCGCCGGACCACCGGTCCCGAATCGTCGAGGCGATCCAGACCGGCATGACGGGGCCGATCCTGGAGGTCTCCGACAAGGGCGACGAGGTTCGCATAGTCATCGAGTAGACCGGCGGCTCGGCCGCCAGCCATTTCCACTCACGCTGCTCCGGGTGTCCGTCGGTACCCGGCTTGGGTACGTGCTGCCTGAATGAGGATCTATTGGACACATGGACCGACGGCCGGAGCAATGCGGCCCGTGAACAAGGGGAAACCGGAGTCGCTGCGTTGAGCAGCCATGGCGCGTCGCGGATAGCCGATCCGCCGCCCCGCGCCGCGGCGGGCGCGCTACGCTTTCGGGCATGACGACCCAACCCGGCCAGCTGCCCGCTCGTGACTTTGAGGAGATCCGCCTGGCGGAGGCCATTGAAAGCAGCCGTTGCCCCATCTGCGATGCCCGCCAGGAAGCGAGCTACGCAGCCCTCCGAGGGCTGGCACGTGAGGGAGCGACGGATCGTGGATTTCGGGACCAAATTGGCCAGGGTGTGGGCTTCTGCGCGCCTCACAGCGTCGGTCTCTCCAAGGTTGAGTTACTCCAGACCAGCAGCCAGCTCGCCACGGCCGTACTCCTCGACGCAATCCTGCGACGTCGGCTGGCGTCTCTCAAGAAGCTGACCGGCAGCGACGCCTCGGGTCAGGGACGCGGTCTGGTTGAGGTTGCCAGCTCCCGGTGTCCCGTGTGTGCACGCGCTGCGGAGGCATCCCGTGCCGCGGTCAGGCGGTTGCTTGAACTCTCCGTCGACGCCGCCTGGTCGGCCGGGCTTTGCTCAGCGGAGATTTGCCTCGAGGATATCTATGCCCTGTGGTCAGCAGCCGTAGCCAGCCCCAAGGACGTTCAGCAGCGCTGGTCGGCGATCGTTGGCCTGCAGCTCGAGCGTCTCGATACCCTCCAGAAGAGACTCGCCGAATATGCCCACAACAGCACGTCGGATCGCCGTCACCTCATAACCCGCGAACAGCAGGAAGCGCAGGCAGCCTCAATTCGCCTCTTTGGGGGGTTTCCTGACCGCGACCGCAATCGCTAAAGAGATCCGGTTCGACGTCTGGGGGCGCGCGTTCCGTACAATTCGGGCCAGCCGTCCGGCGTCTCGTGCTTGGAGGTCAAGGTGCCCTCATTGCCATATCCAGTCGCTCGCCTGATCGACACAGCGTTAGTTGGCGAGTTGACCGTAGTCGCCGAGGATGGCCGTCCGATCACATATCCGATGATTCCGATGCTGTGGGGCGACCGGATCTTCATGACATCGAGCGTCCTCGACAGCGCCAAACTTGCTCATGTCAAGCACAATCCGCGAGTCAGTTTCTCGGTCTCGGACCCCGACGCTGCTGGCAACACGCCGGGCAGGGTCACCATCCAGTGCGACGCCCGAGTTGCGGAGGACGACCTCAATGGGGGCTGGGAGCGCCTGTTCCACAACTGGGCTAGCAAGGACCCGGCGATCATCGGCTTGTTCAAGGCCCGGTTGGGATTCCCGCTCCTCTTCGAGCGAGCGCTGATAGAGCTGACGCCCCGGAAGACCTGGTTTTGGCCTGACGGCCGGACCGATCGCGCCCCGCAGGTGACGATCGCGGCAGAGGTGGCTCGATGAGCCCCGGGTTCGGATTGCGTAGACGCACGGCGGTGAAGCCCGCGGCGGCCCGACTGACTGAGTCGGCCGAGCCGAACGCTGCCGCCCCTACCGAGCCGATCGAGGTAACCCCCGGCGACGCGGCCGGCGAGGCTCCTGCGGGCGAGGCTCCTGCGGGCGAGGCTCCTGCGGGCGAGGCTCCTGCGGGCGAGGCTCCTGCGGGCGAGGCTGGTCTGGTGAGACTTTCTGAATACCGGCGTGCGGTCCTGAGTTGGGTCGCCGAGGACGCCTACCCAGTAAACGTGGACGTCGAGATCGACGTCAAGCCCGGCGAGGGGGTCGTGCGCTTCAGCGAGCCGCCCGGGTTCAAGGTGGCTCCGGGATCGATTGTCGGCATTACCGGCAGCCACGTTCATCCGCTGCCGGATGGCGGCTTCGACGAGCGCAGGCATGTCACCGTCTGGGGCGTGGCCACCGCCCGGCCACGTGGCCGTTTCGTCGTCAAGCCGGACCGCGTGTGGACCTGGGACGAGCGCGACCTGCCGCTACCGGCCGCCTATGAACGCAGTCTGCCCAGGGCGCGCCGCTACTTCGAGACTCTTTCGGCAGAGCGCGGAGTGCAAGTTCGTCCTCGGCTATCGACAGGTCTGCTCCTCTTTCGGGCAACCCGGGCGCCGTTCCTGAGCGCAACCTTCGTCCCCGTGCTGCTTGGCCTGGCCGTGGCGGCGCGCACCGGCTTCTTCGACGTCCTCACGGCCGTGATCACGCTCCTCGCAGCCAGCGCGGTCCACCTGGGTCTGAACGTGGCCAACGACGTGTTCGATACACTCCTGGGCGCCGACGATGCCAACCCCACGCCCACCAAGTTCAGCGGTGGCTCCCGCGTTCTCCAGAACGCCCTGGTCACCATCCGAGAGATGTCGATGCTCGCCGTCGGCTGCTATGCCGTGGCCGCCGCTCTGGGTCTTCTCCTGATACTGCTGCGCGGCTCGCCAGCATTGGTGGTCATTTCGGCCCTGGGCTTCTTCATCAGCGTCGCCTACACGATGCCGCCGTTCAAACTCGTCTATCGCGGCCTGGGTGAGATCGCCACGGCCATCGGCTTTGGGCCGGCAATGCTGCTCGGCGCCTACACGGTTCAGTCGCGCGGATCCATTTCGTTGGAGGCGTTCCTGGCCTCGCTGCCGCCGGCGCTGCTCGTGGCAATGATCCTCTACGTCAACGAGATACCGGATCGCACGGGCGACGCCCAGGCGGGCAAGCGGACGCTGCCGGTGCGTTGGTCTCGACAGACCGTGATTCGTGTCTTCGACATGGCGGCCGCGGCCAGCTTCGCCACAGTCGTGGCCGGTGTCGCGGCGGGGCTGCTGCCGTTGCCGGGACTACTTGTCCTTGTGGCGATCCCGCTCGCCGTTCGGGTTCACGCGGGTCTGGTCCGCTTTTACGACAACCCTTACGCGCTTATGGAGACGATGGCGACGAACATCCGGCTTCACCTGTCGGTAGGCGTTCTTCTCCTGGTGGGCTACATGCTCACGATCGCCGATCAGGCCTTCCTGGGCTTCAGGCCCTTCCTTTGGTAGGTCCGTTCGCGCTTGAGCGCGGACGACCGATTCAGTCCTCTTGGGCCGGCGGACTCTCGGCGAAGTAGCGCTCGAAGCCGGGAGTCCAGACCAGCCGAGCGTGCGAGGCGTCCTGATCCGTTGTGACGCCGCATCCGGCGAAGCCCGGCAGCCCCGCCACCCATGCCAACCCTGATGAGCCCATGGCGAAGGCGGCTGTGGCGTAGGCGTCTGCGAGAGTGAGGCTTGGTCCCACGATGGTGACGCTCACCAGGCCTTCCGGGGCTCGGCCGGTCATGGGGTTGCGGATATGCTCGCCGCGCTCGTAGGCTCCGGATGTGGCCACGGCTCCGTCGCGAATCGCCAGGACTGCGGCGAGGCGATCGGCGATGAACGGATGTCGAATGCCTACTCGCCAAGCCTGTCCGGCGGCGACACCGCTACCCGAGGGTTCGACCCCGGCGGCACCGTAGCCCGCTGGTTCGCCGCCCGCTGGTTCGCCGCCCGCTGGTTCGCCGCCCGCGACGATATCGCCGCCTCCATTGATGCAGTAGTTCCGCGCACCTGCCGCCTCCAGTATCCGGCTCGCTTTCTCAAGTGCCCAGCCCTTGACCAGTCCGGTTGGATCGGGACGGCCGTCGGGCCGATGCGCTCTGATGTCGAAATAGCCCTCGCTCGTGCGTCGGACCTGGTCGCACAAAGACATAATCGCGCGCAAGTCCGAACTAACGTGCGTCTCCTCCAGCTCGCCGCGGATCAAGCGGCTGACCTCGCTGTCCGGCTTATACGGGCTAAAGCGTCGGTCAACGTCTCGGAGATAGGCAAAGACCTCGTCCAGAGCGGCGGGGCTGACGGAAGCGTCGCGCACGTCCAGGCCAATTGCCGTGCCCATGATCTGTTCCACGCGGCGCAGGCCGGGCAGGGGAGTAGTGGAAGACAAGGTGAGTGGGTCGTAAGTCTCGGCTCGTCCGGCGACGTGGGGGTCCGTCATGACGTCATTATCGGGACTATCGTCCCGGGCAGCTGGACTCCCGCCCCTTGGGTGCCTGCCGACCTGGGGAGTCAGCGGCGGCCATGGTCCGTGCCCTGCAGCGGCCGCCCCGACTCAGGGTTGGCGTTCCGGGCACGTCGCGGAATGTTGTGCAATATTGCGCCCATGCGGCGGCACGGCTGACTGGTAGCGCCGCCGCCTTCTTGGTGCCCGAGGGGTTCCCGGAAGTGCCCTAGCGGCGCTTGGATCGCCAGAAGGTCAGCCAACTTGGCAGGAGACTCGGCATCGGCATCAGCTCCGGCCGGCCGGCCGCGACCCAGACTGCGTACCGTCTGTTGATGAGCGGTGCGATCCGGTCGTACGTCTCCCACTCGTCGGGGACGTCGTAGCGATCTGCCCTTCGGCCCAAGATCCAGCGCCAGTCCCTGGCGTAGCCGTATTCGGGCGCGTAGTAGGCCGCCGTGAATTGCGCGCCATCGGCCGTGAGCATGTCGCTCGCGAGCCGGCCACCCGTACTGTCCCTTAGAGCACAGGGCGTCTCGTCACGGGCCGCGATGGCTGCCACCGCGGGCATGACTGCGGACCGGGCAACCCACTCCGGGTCGAGCATGTCGTGATTGATGAGCCAGGCCAGGTAGACGCCGATGTGAACATAGCCCCGCTCGGGCAGCTGGTCCTTGGGGAAGGCGCCTTCCGTGTGCCAGCGCCAGAGGTCGTATTCGGTGATTGACGGTTCTTCAGACTGCATGCCCCGATCCTAACGGAGGATCTGTTCGGCCGGGCGACCGCGTGAGCCCTTCAGCCGCGGTAACGGAAGCAGCCGGGTAGATGGTCGTCTACGAGTCCGGCGCTCTGCATGAAGGCGTACACGGTCGTGGAGCCGACGAACCGGAAGCCACGGCTCTTGAGGTCGGCCGACAACGTGTCCGATTCGGCAGTGGTGGAGGGGAGGTGATCCGATGCCGCATTGGCCGGAATGGTTGGGGCGGGGCGAAGGGAGCCGGCGGGCAAGGTATGAGGCGAAGCCGTCGTATGACTCGGAAACGACCAGGAAGGCTGCCGCATTGCTGATCGTGGCATCGATCTTGGCTCGATTCCTGACGATCGCGGTATCCGCAAGGAGCCTGGCCCTGTCGGCGCTGTCATATCGGGAAACGAGGACCGGATCGAAGCCGTGAAAGGCGCGCCGGAAGGCCTCGCGCTTGCGCAGGATCGTGACCCAGGCCAAGCCGGCCTGGAAGCTCTCGAGGGTGAGGCGCTCAAACAACTCACCGTCGCCGGAAATTGGAACTCCCCACTCTTCATCGTGGTAGGCGAGCATCAACCCGTCGGTGGGGGTGCGGTCGGCAGCGGCGACGCCGCTCGGCCACCGGCAGCGAGGCCTGACGTCTGCGATCACCGGCGAATCCGCGGCTGGACCATCTCGACGATGCCCGCCATGTCATGCCGTGCAATCGCTAGGCCTCGGAGCCAACACTGGCTGGCCTCGATATGCACCGGCCATTCGGCCCCCTCGGCCATCGAGTCGAGCACATCCGGCGAACGGGCCGACTGGCCTGGAAAAGTCGAGGGGTCTGTCACAACATCGGCCACGGGGATGTTCCCCAACATAGGAAGATCGTCCTCAATGCCGAACGGATGTTCTATGGCATCGAACAAGCGCACTCATGCCTGAGAGCGCATCAATAGGAATCGAGCCTTGGACTCCGCGTCTGACGCGCGCCCGCCGCCCCAGATTGGCATACTCGCGCCATGCGTACAGTGCAGTCGCGCAGCACCTCGCCAAGTGCGACCCGGACCTATCGGCGTGCCGAGGCCCGGAGATTGGACCGCCTCCACGTCCAGGCACCCGCTCGGTCCCTTTGGCGGTTTCATGTCGTCCGTGTCTTCCTGGGCCGCGCTGCCCGTACGTACCTGCGGGTTCGAGTCGACGGGATCGAGCGCGTTCCCCGTGATCCGTCGGTTCTGTGCTTCAGCCACCAGAACTGGGCCGATCCATTCTTGATATGTGCGGCGATGCCGCGCCGGCCGCGGTTTCTCTTCTTTGGCCCGGAGCAGGAGGACATGCGAAGGGGCCTTAGGAATCGCCTGATGCGGTTGGGCGGCGTGGCTGTGCCGTTCCAGCCGGGGAACCGGGGCCTCCTGGCAGCGACCGCCCGGGTCCAGCAGTTGATCCGCGGTGGCGCATCGATTGCCATCGCCGGCGAAGGCCGGATCCATTCGGGCGAAGGCGTGATTCTGCCTCTCCGTGAAGGAGCCGCGTACGTGTCTTTGCGGGCGGGCGCACCGCTGGTCCCGGTCGCGATAAGCGGCACGAGCTGGCTCGGCTTTCGGCGGACGGTCCGGGTCCGGATTGGCCTGCCGATTGATTGGCCTCCCGCAACGCCGGGCCGGCCGACCTCGGACGAGGTCGCGCGCCTGACGGGCGAAACCCAGTCCGCCCTCGAGATTCTCGTGGCTGACTTCCCGGACCAACCAAAGCCTGGACCCGTCGGGCGATGGCTAACGGAACTGTTCAACGAGTGGCCGGAGGGCTCCAGGCCGCCGGTTCCGCCTCGTCTCGGATCCTGAGAGACCCCGGTGACACCCTAAGTGCACAGCAGTACGTCGGCGGTTCGGACGGTTATTCCGCAGGACAAGCCATTTTGTGTGCGCGCAGGGTCGCCCAGCTCAGTCTGCGATACTGCGGCGTGCACGCTGAAGGAGTAGACGTGGGCGCGACGGGCCTTGCTGCCAACCCGACCGAATACCGCGAACGCCTGGCCGGCCAGTCCGACCAGCAGCTCGACGTCTGGGTCGCGGAACTCATGCGCGATGTGGCAAAGCGGCGAGGTGTGGCCAAGGTCGTAGCCGATATTCAGAAGGTCGCCCGACTCGACGAGAAGGGGTTGCGGCGCGCTTTTGCACGTGGCGGCGGAGCGCCGCAGACGATCGGCAAGGACGCCGAGGGTCACCTCATGGTTCCGACAATCTCGCTCCATTTCCTGGTGTCGGGTCTGCGAGTCGAGGTTCAGGACGCCCGCACCCGCCTGATCGCGTACCTCGTTGCCGGATTCGACGAGATCGTGTACGTCTAGTCCGGCTGGGTCTAGCTTTGGCATCCGACTCGGCCGCCTCAGGCCGATCGGGCTGCTCCGCGTCGTCCACCCGTTTCCGTCCGCCCTGGACGCCAGCGCGGCCGCGGCCATTGCGCTTATTGCGGGCTCGGGCGTAGGCCTGGCGCTCCATCTGGCACTGGGGATGCTCTGCCTCCAGTTTTCGATCGGGGCTGCCAACGATCTTACCGATGCGCCTGCTGACGCCTTGGTGAAACCGCAGAAGCCGATACCGGCGGGACTGGTATCGCGAGACGCCGCAAAGACGGTCGTCGCCATCACGGCCTCGCTTGGCCTAGCCTTGGCCGCGTCAGCGAGTATCGCGGCATTCGCTGTCGGGGTCACGGGTCTGGCTGATGGTCTGCTCTACGACCTCCGCCTCAAGGGAACCCCGTTTGGTTGGGTGTCATTCGCGGCGGGTGTTGGCCTACTGCCCGTCTACGCCTGGGCAGGCGCGACGGGAACTCTGCCCGCTGCTGCGCCGTGGGTCGTGGCGCTGGCGGTGGCTGCAGGCAGCGCGCTAGCCCTTGCCAATGCCCTAGCGGATCTCGAGAGGGATCGAAGGAGTGGTGTCACCTCGATCGCCACTGTGCTTGGCCCTGGCCGGACCATCGCGCTCAATGCGGCCGTCCTGGTAGTCGTGACTATAGTTGTAGGCGCAACTAGTCTGGCCGTCGGGACGGCGCCGGGTCCGGCAGCTGCTGAGTACGGCGGCCTGGCGTTAGCGTGGTTGGGCGTTGGTCTCGCGGGCGTGGCGTCGGAGCGGTGGCGGCACCTCGTCTGGGAGGTCCAGGCACTTGGGATTTTGGCCCTAGGTGTCGGCTGGCTGGCAGCGATGGACTCGGCAGGGCTGCTCCGCCCATAGTCGAACCGCGGCGCCATACTGCCGGCCGCGCCACCCAACCGCCGCCGAAAAACGGCGCGAAGTGATCGGGCGGGATCGACGCATCTTCACCCATGCGACCTAGTTGTGTCGTAGACGCTCCGCACCGGCTACGGGCTCGGCGTCGTGGCGTCGCGTGCCTACTTCGCCGAGCCTCGCCTGACCAACCCTATGGCGTTCTCCAGACGAACTCGGATGATCATCAAGAACTTGGCAAGGTTCTGGCGATCCGTTTCGTCGATGTCCTTCACCACATCCGACTGCAGGACGGCGATGAGGTCGGACATCGCGACCGTGAGCTCGGCTCGAACGGCGATGAGGGAGTCGTCGGTGAGCGGCTTCTTGGACACGCTGGCAAGCCAGATAGCCTCGGCCTCGGCTTCGATTGCGTCCTCGATCGTGCCGATGGCGGACGTTTCCTTGGGTGTGGACCCCGTGCCTGTGCGCCGGACGCGGGGAGCGCCGTCGATCTTCTCGCGGAGCTTGACCAGGGAGAGCTCGCCGCGAGCCACCATCTCTGCGAGGTGCTTGCGCTTCTTGGGATCCGCGACTTTGAGAAGCTCGTAGGCGTGAGAGAGGGTGTCTTTGCGCACAGACACCAGCTCCCGAATCTCGGGTGGGGCGTCGGCAAGCCGGAGACGGTTCTCCAGGTAGCCCTTGTCTTTGCCGAGCTTCTGAGCCAGCTTGCGGATGCTGTAGCCGTGCACCCGGACCATCTTGTCGTAGATGAGGGCCTCATCCATGGGGGAGAGGTCCTCGCGCTGGAGGTTCTCGATGACCGAGATCTCAAGGGCGGTCTCGTCGTCGATGTCCTCGATCAGGGCCGGGATTGTTTCCAGGCCGGCGCCGCGGGCGGCTCGCCACCGACGCTCGCCCGCGATCAACTGGTATCGGTTGTCGGACCGCGGACGGACCAGGATGGGCTGAAGGACGCCGTGCTCTTTGACGGAGGCGGTCAGGTCGTCCATGCCCGCCTTGTCCAATGCCATACGTGGCTGGTTGGGGTTGGGATCGACCTTCGTTACCGGAATATTGCGGATCGCAGTCGGCCGTACGATGGTCGACGAGTCTGCGGATAGAAGGCTGAGAACGTTCTGAGAGAGGCCCTGGCCCCGCTCCTCGTTCAAGCGAGCGGTGGCCGCTGCGCGGAAATCTGGCCTAGCCAAGCGCCATTACCTCCCTGGCGAGTTCGCGAAAGTTGTTGGCGGCTTCTGACGTGCTGGCATATTCGGTGATCGGCCGGCCCGTCAAAGGGGCCTCGCCGAGCTTCACAGCAGTCCTGATGATCGTGTTGAAGACATGGCTGTCGCCGTTCTCGCGCATCTCGGCGAGCATGTCGCGACCTAGAACGGTGCGGCCGTCGTAGAAGGTGGGTAGGAGCCCCAGAACCCTTAGGTTCCGGTTCAGCTTGGACCGGATGGTGGTGATGACCTTGACCAGCGCGGCAAGGCCCTTGAGGGCGTAGTACTGCGTTTGGACGGGAATGATCACCCCGTTCGCCGCCACGAGACCGTTGATCGTCAATAGCCCCAGCGTGGGCGGGCAGTCGATCAAGACGTAGTCGTAGTGGCCTAGAGCCCATTCGTCTACCGCCTCGGAGAGCGAATACTCACGACCGATGGCGCTCATCAGGTCCACTTCCGTAGAGGCGAGGTCCAGGGTGGCAGGAGCGACATCGATGTTGGCCGTTGCGGTGGAGACGATTACGTCCTTCAGGCGTGCCTTGGGCTCGCCCAGGACGTTGGCCATGGAACGCTCGACGGTGGCGAGGTTGATGCCGAGGCCGACCGATAGGTTGGCCTGAGCATCCATGTCAATGCACAGCACGCGCAAGCCGTGTTCCGCGAGGGCCCCCGCCAGGTTGATTGTGGTGGTCGTCTTGCCGACTCCACCCTTCTGGTTTGCGATCGCGATGACGTTGGCCACCGTGTTCAACCTCGCTCGGAGTGCGGTTGCATGGAAGTCGCTAGGGTCTGATGTGATTGCTCACCGGAATTGGCGGCGCCAGCGACGCGTTTCGAGTCCGCTACGATGACTTGGTGATGCTACCGCACTGCACTCGCTCCCCGGTTCTGCGTTTATCCACAAAATTGCGAAGTTGTTCACCGATTCTGTGGACAACTCTGCGCGTTTTCCATCATCCGAACTGGCCACAGCGCACCGCACGTCCAAGCAGTCACGAGGTTCCGCGATTCTGGTCCCGGGGCGTCTTTGCGCAAAGACGCCGTGACCACGGGGGCCCGCCCGAAATGATCACCCGTGTGCTGTTGGGAATCCCCGAGGGACATGGGCGCTGCCCAGAAGGGCAAGGTGACTCATTCTCGATCGCCGCTTCGTTGTTCCCGCTAGCGGGTCGACCCCGGTCCGTGCCATCATCCTGTAGCAAGCCTACGAAATCGGCGGCAGGGCGCAACGAGAGGAAGCTGTACGTGGTGGAGGACCAGGGAGTGACTCGGCGCGATACCAATGGTGCGGGAGCAGCCGATCCGGGCCGGGAGCGCTGGCGCGCCACGACACGGGCCAAGGCGGTCTCTCGCTCGCCCGAACGTCAGGAGAAGTTCCTGACCACGTCCGGCGTTGAGATTCAGGATCTCTACACCGCAGCCGACACGGCAGGTCTGGACGAGGGTCGCGACCTTGGTCGGCCCGGCGAGTATCCCTACACGCGCGGCGTCCAGCCGACGATGTACCGGGGTCGTCTATGGACGATGCGCCAGTACGCCGGCTTCTCAACAGCGGAGGACACCAACCGCCGCTTCCGGTACCTCCTCGAGCAGGGCCAGACGGGCCTCTCAGTGGCCTTCGACCTGCCGACCCAGATGGGCTACGACTCCGACGCGCCCGAGTCCGAAGGCGAAGTCGGTAGGGTGGGCGTTCCTATCAGCTCGATGGCCGACATGGAGGTCCTCCTCGACGGCCTGCCGCTCGACACGGTCAGCACGTCGATGACGATCAATGCCTCCGCGGCCGTTCTGCTTGCCATGTACGTGGCCGCGGCGGAGAAGCAGGGTGTCTCCCGATCTCAGGTCAGCGGCACGACTCAGAACGACATCCTCAAGGAGTACATCGCTCGAGGCACATACATCTTTCCGCCGCGACCATCCATGCGACTCGTCACCGACATCTTCGAGTTCTGTTCGAAGGAGTTGCCGCGCTGGAACACCATCAGCATCAGTGGCTACCACATGCGCGAGGCCGGTGCAACGGCCGCCCAAGAGCTCGCCTTCACCCTGGCTGACGGCATCGCCTACGTCGACGCGGCGCTCTCCCGCGGCTTGGACATCGATGACTTCGCCGACAGGCTGAGCTTCTTCTTCGCATCCTGGAGCGAGCTATTCGAGGAAGTGGCCAAGTTCCGCGCAGCTCGTCGGATGTGGGCCCGAATCATCAAGGAGCGCTTCGGGGCTACCAACTCGAGATCCATGGCCTGCCGGTTCCATGTCCAGACCGCGGGCTCTTCGCTGACCGCTCAGTCGATCGACAACAACGTTGTCCGGACCACGGTCCAGGCCCTGGCCGCGGTGCTTGGGGGGGCCCAAAGCCTGCACACCAACTCTCGGGACGAGGCCCTGGCTCTGCCTACTGCCGAAGCCGCGCGCCTGGCTCTGCGCACCCAGCAGATCCTGGCCTATGAGTCGGGCGTGACCGAGACACCCGACCCACTGGCGGGCAGCTACTACGTTGAGACCCTGACCAACGGCCTTGAAGCCGCCGCAAACGAGTACCTTCGTGAAATCGAAGCGCTGGGTGGCACCCTTGCGGCCCTCGAATCCGGGTACCAGCAACGACAGATCCAGGAGTCCTCGTACCAGGTGCAACGGGCTATCGAGAGTGGAGCCAAGGTTGTTGTCGGCGTCAACAAGTTCCGAGACGAGGAAACCTCGACGCCGCCGCTCCAGCGTATCGACCCGGAAGGCGAGCGGCGTCAGGTCGAGCGAGTCCAGAAGGTCCGAGCTGAGCGTGACCAGGTGGTTTGGGCGGCGACTCTAGTCCGCCTTGAGGACGCCGCGCGGGGCGACGAGAACCTCATGGTTCCGATCATCGATGCGGTCAAGGCATATGCAACGGTCGGCGAGATCTGCGACCGACTGCGCGGAGTCTGGGGCGAGCACCGCGAGCTGATCACGATCTGAGCCATCGGGCGGGCAGGGCG
>Ga0209385_1000140_pt1 | contig 25956 bp, 18 predicted proteins | sample NGEPerB_FD_184506 | JGI IMG/M metagenome (GOLD analysis project Ga0209385, IMG submission 184506) | Arctic peat soil microbial communities from the Barrow Environmental Observatory site, Barrow, Alaska, USA - NGEE PermafrostAB12-B... | ecosystem: Environmental > Terrestrial > Soil > Wetlands >... | reverse complement strand
CCCGTATAGCCATCCATCGAGGCCGGCGCCCGCGAGACCCGCGAGGGCGAACTGCGTGAGGACGAACCAGCGCGCGGGGAATCGGACGCCCCGGGCGATGCCAAGGTCCCAGAGGATCGGGAGAAGCCCGCCGCGCGCTCCGACCGCGAGGAAGATGCCGAGCAGCGCGACGAGCGCGAGCCCCGCGAGCAGCCGCGGCCGCGCGGCGAGCCCCGCGCCCGCCCCCGCCGCGAGGACGAACACGAGCGGGGACAGCGCGAGCGTCGCGAGGTAGCGGCCCCGGCCCGGCTCCGGATGGCGCGTCAGCGCGTCCGGCGGCGGCAGGACGAGATCGAGAAGATCCGACGATCCGACGGGACGCGCGAGCGCCTCGGCGCGCGTCACGCCGGCGAGCCGGCCGGAGGACGCGGCATAGTCGAAAAACGGAAGCGCCGCGGCGGCCGCGAGCGCCGCGCCGAGGAGGAGCCCTCCCGCGAGTCGCCGGAACGGCCTCCCCGCATCGATCCCTCCCGCCGGCTCCTCGCGCCGCGTGAAGAGCGCGAGGAGGACCGCGCCCGCCGCGCCCGCGCCCGCGATGGACGGCTCTCCCCCGAGGAACGAGAAAGCGAAAACAACCGCAAGCCCCGCGGGCGAGCCGCCGCGTGCCGTATGGCGCGCCGCGACGAAAAGCCAGGGGAGAAATGCCGCCGTTTCAAAGTTGTTGTACACGAGCGCGAGCGACAGGAACGCTCCGCCCCCCGCGTACACCGCCGCGCCGAGGAGCGCCCCGCCGCGCGAGGTGCCGAGGCCGAACAGCCAGGCCGCCATCCCGGACGAGGCGATCACGAGATGGAGAGCGATGCCGAGGAGCGGCCCCCAGATCCCGGGAAGCAGGAACGGAAGATCCCCAGGGTAGAGCACGCCGGTCTGGAGCTGAGCGAGCCACGGCTCTCCGCACCCCGACAGGGGATTCCAGAGCGGCATGCCGGAGGCCCAGCGTGCGGCCGTGTACGCCTTCATCGGCCAGAAGAAATCGGCTAGGTCTCCGCGCGCGGGCACGCCGCCCGAAAGCACGCTCGGCGCCAGAAAAACCGCCGCGAACGCGAGCCCCAGGGCGCCGCCAATGAGCGCCGTCCGTCCCGTCGTCCCCCGGCCTTGCACTGTGGCGATTCTAGGCCCGGAAAAGAAAAGAGCCCCGTGAGGGGCTCTTGGATCGGGACTCAGCGGGAGGACGATTAGTTTTGTGCGCCCGCAGGGTACTGGAGGAATTGGCCGTCGCAGAAGATGATGTCTTCGTTGAAGTTCGTCGTCTCGAAGTTGCCAGTGTTGGGGCCTGTGGCCGAGCCGTCTTTGCCAGCGGACAAGATCGCGTAGTGCTGCGCGTTGGCTGCGGCGCTACCCTTGTAGAGGTACCACGACGACCAGCCATCCACGAGGGGCAGAACGCGAATGTAGGTCGGCGCGACCTGAACGTTGAAATGGGCGGCGACTCCAGGGTCGCCGAACGACGTCGTCGGTGTGCTGAGACCCGAGGGCCACACCATGGCCGTCGCGGCCGCCGCCGGGTAGTGGTTGAAGTCGACGGCGTACGCCTCGGCGGCCGTGCCCGCCGAGCGCATGTCGGCCATCGTCCTCTTCTGCTTGGCGCGCTGAATGGCGTTGAGCAGGTTCGGGATGGCGATCGCGACGATGATGCCGATGATCGCGACGACGATCAAAAGCTCGATCAGCGTGAAGCCCTTGTTGTTCCTTTTCTTCATGGAAATAAACCTCCTAGTCCCAACTCTGCTTTCAAGACGCGTGCCGTACGCCCTCGAGGCTGAATCGGGCTCGTTCGGGCAGGAATTCGGCCGGAACAATGCCGCCACGACGAATTTTTGTCGGAGAAGGCGGGAAAATCGGGCCACCGTTTGTCGGGCCGCGGTGCCCTCGATCATTGCTGTGCGCCGTCCGGAAACTGCACGAACGTCCCGTCCACGAGGATGATGTCGGCATTGAAACTCGTCGTCGCGCCACCGACGGGACTCGTTTCCGGGACGCCGTCCGCACCCGTGGAGCAGAGGGCAAAGTCGCTCTTCGATACGTTCGTCCCATAGAGAAAAAACGAGTTCCATCCGTCCACAAGCGGCACCACCCGGATGTACGTCGGGTTGATCGAACCCGAGATCGCCCCGATCGTGCTGGTGGGCAGCGAAAGCCCTGACGGCAGCGCGAGCGCCGCCGCGGCCGGATAGAAGTTCCGGTCCGTGGCGTACGCCTCGATGGCGGTCGCGATCGTCTTCATGTCGCCCATCGAACGTTTCTGCTTCGCGCGCGCGATCGCGTTGAACATGTTCACGATCGCGATGGCGGCGATGATGCCGATGATCGCCACGACGATCAGAAGCTCGATGAGTGTGAATCCCCGGCGTCTCGGCATGCTCCCTCGCAACCTGAATTCCACCTTACGTACTCAAGAGACGTGCCTCGAATCGGGGACCCTCGGGGAGTGGCCTTTAGAATGGGTCCAACGTGATCCCCCGACCACCGTTCGCGTCCGCCCTCACGCTCGAACAGGAGCTGGCCGAATTCGAGATCCTGAAACCGCGCCTGGCCGAAGTCTGGGATTCGATTTCCGGGCGTGACGATCAGCCCCACACCTCCGTCGTGGTGCCGTCTCTCACGCTGGACCAGGCGGAAATGAAGAAGCTCGAGGGCGCCAGCTTTTACGAGGAAAGGCTCCTCTTCCTCCTCATCCGGCTGCGCAACCCGCGGGCGCGCGTGGTCTTCGTGACCTCCCAGCCGGTTCATCCCCTCGTCCTCGAGTATTACTTCCAGCTCCTGGTCGGCATTCCGGCGAGCCACGCGCGCAGCCGGCTCACGCTCCTCTGCGCGCACGACGCCTCGCCCCGCTCACTCACGGAGAAGATCCTGGAACGGCCGCGCCTCATCGAGCGCATTCGGCAAGGGATTTCCGATCGCTCGCGCGCGTACCTGACCGTCTTCAACTCGACGCCGCTCGAGCGAAAGCTCGCCGTTCTCCTCGGCATACCGCTGAACGGCGTCGACCCCGCCCTCAACTCGTACGGGACGAAGTCCGGAAGCCGGAAGGTCTTCCGCGAAGCCGGCGTGCCGGTGCCGGACGGCTTCGAGGATCTGAGGGACGATCGCGACATCGAGGGAGCGCTCGTCGCGCTCAAAGAGCGAAATCCCGCTCTCCGCCGAGCGGTCGTGAAGCTGAACGACAGCTTCTCGGGCGAAGGCAACGCGGTCTTTCGCTACCCGGAGACGGGGCGCCTCGGCGACGCCGTCCACGCGGCGCTTCCGAACGTGGAGTTCTCGGTTCCGTGGGAGACCTGGGACGATTACCACGGCAAGTTCCGCAGGATGGGCGGCATCGCCGAGGAATTTCTCGAGGGGCCCTGCAAGATGTCCCCGAGCGTCCAGCTCCGAGGCGACCCGCACGGCAACGTGATCCCGATCTCCACGCACGATCAGATCCTGGGCGGTCCGAGCGGTCAGGTCTTCCTCGGCTGCCTCTTCCCGGCCGCGGACGACTACCGGATGCTCATCCACGCCGCGGCCATGCGCATCGGTAAGGTCCTCGCCGCGAAGGGTGTCGTGAGCCGGTTCGGCGTCGACTTTCTCGTGACGCGAGAAGACGACGCTCTTCCCTGGAAGGCATGGGCCCTCGAGATCAATCTCCGCATGGGAGGGACGACGCACCCGTACCTCGCGCTCCAGTTCCTCACGGGCGGGCAGCTCGACGCAGAGACGGGCCTCTTCCATTCGCCGCGCGGCTCGCCGAAGTTCTACCGCGCGACGGACAACCTCCGCTCGGACACGTTCCGCGGGCTCCTACCCGAAGATCTCATCGAGATCGTCACGATCAACTCCCTGCACTACAGCCACAATTCCGAGTCGGGCGTGCTCTTTCATCTCATCGGCGCGCTCTCGGAATACGGCAAGCTCGGAATGACGGCCATCGGGAACACGCGCGAGGAGGTCGAGGCGATCTACGGCAAGACCCTCCGGATTCTCGACCACGAGGCCGGCATGGGCCGATGAGGCGGGGCCCTTGAGCGCCGAGAGGCGGGATAGCATCCGCAAATGGTCCGCCTGACGCGCCAAGCCGGCGTGCTCCTGCACCCAACCTCGCTGCCGTCGCGCTTCGGCGTGGGGGACCTGGGACCGGCGGCCGACGCCTTTCTCGACTGGGCGTCGCGGGCGGGGCTGAGGCTCTGGCAGGTCCTGCCCCCGGGTCCGACCGGTCCCCACCATTCCCCCTATGACGGCCTCTCCGCCTTCGCCGGCGATCCGCTCCTCGTCTCGCCCGAGTGGCTCGTCGAGGAGGGTCTCCTGCCGGCGGGCGCCCTCGACGGCGCCCCGGATTTCCCCGAGGGCCGCGTCGATTGGGACCGCGTCGTGCCGTTCCGCCGGCTCCTCCTCGAAGATTCGTTTCGCCACGCGCGCTCCCTCGGCGGACAGATCACCGGAGAGATCGCGCGCTTCGCGAACGCCTCGTCGCAGTCCGCATGGCTCGCGGATTGGGCGCTCTTCGCCGCCCTTCGCGAGAGGAACGAGGCGCGGCCCTGGATCGAGTGGGATCCGGCCCTCGCGCGCCGCGAGGAGGCCGCCCTCGCCGCGGCGCGGACCGAGCTCTCCGAGGAGATCGCCTTCCACACCTACGCGCAATTTCTCTTCTTTCGGCAGTGGCAACGCGTCAAAGCCGCCGCGAACGCGCGCGGCATCTCGATCCTCGGGGACCTGCCCATCTACGTCGCCGGGGACAGCGCCGACGTCTGGGCGCACCGCCGGCTGTTCGCGCTCGGGGAGGACGGGCGGCCCACGGCGGTGGCGGGCGTTCCACCGGACGACTTCAGCGCGGACGGCCAGCTCTGGGGTCATCCCCTTTACCGCTGGGACGTCCTCGCCGACGAGGGATACGACTGGTGGATCGAGCGGATTCGCCTCAATCTCCGGCTCGCGGACGCGGTGCGCCTCGACCACTTCCGGGGCTTTTCCGCTTATTGGGAAGTGCCCGCCGGCGCCGCGACCGCGCGCGAGGGGCGCTGGGTGAACGGACCGGGCCTCATGCTCTTCATGGCCATCCAGCACGCGCTCGGAGACGTCGCGCTCGTGGCCGAAGACCTCGGTCTCCTCACGGACGACGTGAGGCGGCTCGTCGAGACCCTCGGCCTGCCGGGCATGAAGGTGCTGCAGTTCGCATTCGGCGAGCTCGACAGCGAGCACCTGCCGCATCACCACGTTCCCAACAGCGTCGTCTATACGGGCACGCACGACAACGACACGGCCCGCGCCTGGTTCGCGGCGCTTCCCGACGACGCGAAGACGCGATTCCGCGACTACCTCGGCACGGCCGGCGAGAACGCGAACTGGGATCTCATCCGCGCCGCGTACGCTTCCGTCGCGGAACGCGCGATCGTGCCGATGCAGGACATCCTCGACCTCGGCGCGGAGGGCCGCATGAACGTGCCCGGACGCACGGGCCAGAACTGGGACTGGCGCGCCGCGAAGGATGCGTTCTCGCCCGAACGCGCCGCGCGCCTCCGGCGCCTCGCGGCGCTGACGGGACGCGCGGCGGTTGTCTAGAGTTCTCCGCGCCCCTAACCCCTCTCGGTTCCCGGGAAGCGCTCGGACGGCAGCAGGATGACCGACTGCCCGAGCCCGCCCGCCGCGCTGCCGCCGCGATATGCCTCTTCCCCGTGCACCTGGCGGTCGAGGCCCTCCAGCTCGGCGCGAAGCTCGACCCGAAGCGGCGTCACGGCCTTGACGAGGTAAAGAACGGCAGTCGTGGCCGCCGCGGTGTAGAGAAAGACGACCGCGACGGCGCCGATCTGGATGCCGAGCAGCGCCGCGCCTCCCGCGAGGAGCCCGTTGCCGCCGTCCGGGTTCGCCGCCTTCGACGCGAAGACGCCGGTCAGGATCGAACCGGTGATCCCGCCGATTCCATGGCACGCGAAGACGTCGAGCGTGTCGTCGAGGGACGTCCGCGCCCGGAGGCGCAAGGCCGTGAAGCTCGCGAGGGCCGTGAGCGCTCCGATCGCGATCGCGGCAAGCGGAGACACGAAGCCGGCCCCCGGCGTGATGCCGACGAGCCCGACGACCACGCCCGTCGCCGCACCGACCGCCGTCGCGTGGCCACCGAAATGGTTCTCGAGAAGGAGCCACGTGAGCATGGCCGCCGCCGCCCCGGCATTAGTCGTGACGAACGCGAGCGAGGCGATGCCGTTCGCGGCGAGCGCCGATCCAGCGTTGAAACCGAACCACCCGAACCACAACAGACCCGAGCCGAGAAGCACGTATGGGACGTTGTGCGGGATCAGCGCGATGCGTTTGTGATCCTGCCGCGCGCCGAGCATCCGCGCGGCAACGAGCGCGGCCGTTCCGGCCGTCACGTGCACGACCGTGCCCCCAGCGAAGTCCAGCGCGCCCCACCCGCGCAGGAATCCGCCCGTGCCCCAGACCCAGTGCGCGACCGGAGCGTAGACGACGAGACTCCAGAGGCCGATGAACAGGATGTAGGCGCGGAAGCTCATCCGCTCGACGATCGCGCCCGAGATGAGCGCGGGGGTGATCGTCGCGAACATGCCCTGGAAGACGAAAAACGCGAGGTGCGGAACCGTGGCGGCGTAGGCGGGCTCGGGCGCCGCGCCGACCCCGCCGAGTCCGAGCCACCTCAGGCCGCCGAGGAACGCCGAGCCCGGCGCGAACGCGAGCGAGTAGCCCGCCATCATCCAGACGAGGGCTCCCGTGCCCATCGCGACGTACGTCATCATGAGCGTGTTGAGCGTGTTCTTCCGCCGCACGAGGCCGCTGTAGAAGAAGGCCAACCCCGGGTTCATGACGAAGACGAGCGCGGCCGAGCCGAGGAGCCACGCGGTGTCGCCGGCGTTGATCGCGGGGAGCGCGGCGCCGTTCACGCGGGGTCCCCCTTCGCGACGCGGATCGCGCGCGCCTGGACCTCGCCGGCCGAGACCGGCGTCAGCGCCTGGACGTCCTGCTCGCCCGTCCGGATCCGGATCACGCGGTCGAGCGGCTGGACGAAAATCTTGCCGTCGCCGACCTCGCCGGTGCGGGCGCCCGCGATGATGGCCGCGATCGTGGCCTCGACGAACGGCTCGGAAACGGCGATGTCGATGCGCACCTTCTCGACGAACTCGAAGACGAGCGTCGTCCCGCGGTACTGCTCGACCGTTTCATGCTCGCCGCCGTGCCCCTGCACGCGCGATAGGGAGATTCCCGTGACGCCCGCGCGGAACAGCTCGGCCTTCACGTCCGCGAGCTTCTCGGGGCGGATGATCGTCGTGATGAGTTTCATGACGGCGCGTTGTACCGTCTTTCGGGGTCGAAGAGAAGTCCGGCGCGTGTCCGGGCCGTTTCGCGTTCGACGGCGTGAGTTTTTGACGGCTCCGTGAAATCATGGGAGTCGCAACGGCTCTTGGAGGCCGCATGGTTCGAACGGTCCGGGAAGAATCGGGGGGCGGGACCGGCGCGAGCGGGACCTACCCCGCCGGGGACGAGCAGGACGTCGCCCTGAAGGACGGCACGGCGGTACTCCTGCGGCCGATCCGGGAAGCCGACGAGGCCGGCCTCCTCGCGCTCTACGACCGCCTCTCGCCCGAAAGCCTCTATTTCCGCTTCTTCGCGGTGCCCGACAAGAACGCGGGGAGAGTCGCGTACCTCACGCATGTCGACTACGAAAGGCGCTATGCCGTCGTCGCCGAGACGGCGGGAGCCATCGTGGGCGTCGCGCGATGGGAGCGCCTCGCCGACCGGCCGGGGCACGCGGAAGTCGCCTTCACGGTGGCCGACGACTTCCAGGGGCGCGGACTGGGCGGCATTCTTTTCCGGCGTCTCGCGGCGCTCGCGCGCACGCGGGGAATCACGGTCTTCGAGGCCGAGGTTCTGAAGAACAACGAGCGCATGCTGCGCGTTTTCGAGCGCACGGGCCTCCCGACGGCGACACGCGATCAGGGGAGCATCCTGACGATCCTCCTGACGCTCGATCCGGCCGCCCCCCCGCCGGCCTGATCCGGCGCCCGTATCCCTATACACTTACCGCGCGGTGGCCGCGGAACCACTTCCCAAGAGCATCGGCCGGTACGAGATTCTCCGCTTGCTCGGCCGGGGCGGGATGGGAGAGGTCTACCTCGCGTCGGATTCCGCGCTGGGCCGCCAGGTCGCCATCAAGATCCTCCCGGCCGCCCTCCAGAGCGACGCGAAGATGTGCGGGCGTTTCATGAACGAAGCGCGTGCCGTCGCGGCGCTGAACCATCCGAACGTGATCACGATCCACGACCTCGCGACGACGGATGCGCGCGATACGGGGTTCCCTCCGGGAGCCCTCTATCTCGTCCTCGAATACCTCGAAGGCGAGGGCCTGGACGAGATCATGGACAGGCGGCGGCTCTCGATCACGGAGTGCCTCGACATCGTGATTCAGGCGCTCGAGGGCCTGAAAGTGGCGCATCAGAGCCGCATCCTCCATCGGGACATCACGCCGTCGAACCTCATGCTCGCGCCCAACGGTCACGTGAAGGTGCTCGACTTCGGGCTCAGCAAGATTCTCTCCGAGGGCGCCCGCGACACGTCGCGGTCGCACCGCCAGACAGGCGAAGGGATGATCGTCGGCACCCTCGACTACCTGTCGCCGGAACAGGCTCTCGGCAACTCCCTCGACGAGCGGTCCGACCTCTTCTCCCTGGGCATCGTGTTCTACCAGATGCTGGCTGGCGTGCATCCGTTCTCGGGCGCGAGCGTGACGCAGATGGTGGCCAAGATGATGACCAAGGAGGCCGACCCCTGGCCCGCGCCCGACCTTGTGCCCGAGAGCCTGAAGCAGATCGTCGCGCGCGCCCTCCGGAAAGAGCCGGCCGAACGTTACGGGAGCGCGGGCCAGATGATTCTCGACCTCGTGGTCGCGCGGCGCGAGCTGCGCGCGAGGCCCTCCCGGGGGACCGTCACGCGCGAGGTTCCCGCCGCCGCACCCGTCCCCGTCACCGACTCCACGGTGCCGCTCCGGCGACCGCGCTCTTCGGCCGCAGCCGTGACGAGCGAGATGCCCGCGCCACGGAAGGGACCTCTTCTCGTCCTTCTCGGCGCGAGCCTCGTGCTGATCGCCGTGACTGCCCTCTTCGCGGCACGCGGCTGCGGCCGGCTCCGCACGCTCGCCCCCCCGCCGGCGTCGGCCCGCTGAACGCGCCACCATGACGGACGCCCTGGGACTCTTCCACCCCGGCGTCTCCGCGTGGTTCCGCGAGGCCTTCCCCCTGGGTCCCACCGCCGCGCAGAGACTCGCGTGGCCCGCGATCGCCGCAGGCCGCAACGTCCTTCTCGTCTCGCCTACGGGCACGGGCAAGACGCTCGCGGCGTTCCTCGTGTCGCTGGACCTGCTCCTGAAACGCAAGCTTGGAGGGGACACCGAGCCTTCGCTCTCGGTTCTCTACATCTCGCCCCTCAAGGCGCTCGACAACGACGTCGCGCGCAATCTCGAGAGGCCGCGGGAGGGCATCCGCCGCGCGCTCGAAGAGGCGGGCCTGTCGGCCGGCGAGCGTATGGCGGCGCGGATCACGACGGCCGTACGCACGGGCGACACGGCGGCCTCCGCGCGGCGCGAGCAGATCCGCCGTCCACCGGACGTCCTCATCACGACGCCCGAGTCGCTGTACCTCCTCCTCACGGGGAGAGGCCGCGCGCTTCTCGCGACGGTCTCGACCGTGATCCTCGACGAGATCCATTCCGTGGCGGGGACGAAGCGGGGCTCCCACCTCGCGCTGAGCCTCGAGCGTCTCGAGTCGCTCGTCACGGAGTCCGGCGGACGGCCCCCGCAGCGCGTCGCCCTCTCGGCGACGGTCGAGCCAGTGGCCGAAGTCGCGACCTTCGTGGGAGGCGCGCACCGCGTCGAACCGCTCGTGGTCGACGCGAAGAAGAGTCTCGACCTCGCCGTCCTGAGCCCGAAGGAGTCGTTCGGCGGGTCGGAGGGCTCCGCCTGGGAGCCCGCGATCGAGGCGGTCGCGGCCGAGGCGGCGACGCATCGCACGACTCTGGTCTTCTGCAACAACCGGCGGCACGCCGAGCGCGTGGCCGCGAAACTCGAGGAAAAGCTCGGACAGGGCGTCCCGACGCATCATGGCTCCGTCGCGCGGGGGCTGCGCGAGGAGATCGAGCGCGACCTCAAAGCCGGGTCGCTGCGCGTTCTCGTGGCCACGGGCTCGCTCGAGCTCGGCCTCGACGTGGGCGAAATCGACTCCGTCGTCCAGATCGGAAGCCCGAAGGGCGTGGGGCGCGCGCTGCAGCGCGTGGGCCGCTCGGGCCACCTCGTCGGCCAGACGGCACGCGGCCGCCTCGTGCCGCTCTTCCTCGATGACCTCTTCGAGTGCGCCGCCACCGTGGAAGGGATGCGTGAGGGCGACGTCGAGGAGACGCGCCCTCCGGAGTTTCCGCTCGACGTGCTCGCCCAGCAGATCGTGGCCGAGGTCGTGGGCCGTGGAAACGATGGGACGACGTCCGAAGCACTTCTCAATATGTTCCGGCGCGCGCGCCCCTATCGCGCCCTGCCCCGCGCGCTGTTTTTCGAGACGCTCGCGATGCTCTCGGGAAAGTACCCGAAGGAGCGCTTCGCGGCGCTCGCCGCGAAACTCGTGTGGGACCGCGCGACGGGCCGCGTCGCGGCGCTGCCCGGCGCGCGCCTCGCGGCGCTCCTCGACGGCGGGACGATCGGCGACCGGGGCACCTTCCGGGCCGTGCTCCGCGACGGCCGGATGGTCGTGGGCGACCTCGACGAAGAGTTCGTGTACGAGACCCGGGCGGGCGACGTCTTCCTGCTCGGCTCGCGCGCCTGGCGGGCCGTTGAGATCTCGCACGACCGCGTCGTCGTCGAGGACGCGGCCGGCCAGCCCGCGCGCATGCCCTTCTGGAAAGGCGAGGGCCTCGGTCGCACGGCGAAGCTCGCGGCGCGCGTGGGCCGGCTCAAGCGGTTCGTGGCCGCGAGTCTCGACGACCCCGCGCTGCCCGGCCTCCTCGCCACACGTTACGGGTGCGATCCGAACGCCGCGTCCGCGATCACGGCGGCCGTGCGTCGCGAGGCCTCCGAGTCCCCCGGAGTCGCCTCGGACCTCCACGTCGTCTTCGAGACGTTTCCGAACGACCTCGGGGACCCCTGCGTCCTCGTGCGCTCTGTCTTCGGCCGCGGCGTCAATCTGCCCTGGTCGCTCGCGCTCGCGAGCGTGCTCAACGAGGAGACCGGCGTGCAGGCGGAAGCCGTCGCGACCGACGACGGAATCCTCCTGCGCCTCCCGCGCGCCGAGCGCGAGATCCCGCTCGAACGCCTCGCCCGACTCACGGCCGCCGAGGCCCGCGAGCGCTTGCTCGCCGAACTCCCGAACTCGGCCCTCTTCGGGGCGCGCTTCCGGGAGAACGCCCAGCGTGCGCTGCTTCTCCCGCGCGCGCGGTCGGGCCGCCGCACGCCTTTCTGGCTGCAGCGCCTCCGCGCAAAGGACCTCCTCCAGACGACGCGGCAGCTCCCGGATTTCCCCATCGTCGCCGAGACGTACCGGGATTGCCTGAAGGACCAGTGGGAGACGGATCGTCTGTTCCGTCTGCTCGACGACCTCCAGTCCGGCGCCGTCACCCGCTCGGTGGACGTGAGGAAGTTCCCGTCTCCCGCCGCGCAGGGGCTCCTCTTCACGTTCGTGATGGCCTACATGTACGAATGGGACGCCCCGAAGGCCGAGCGCGGCCTGCACGCGCTCGCGATGAACCGCGAGCTCCTCGGCGAGGTGCTCGGCGAGACGCTGCCCGACACGCTCCGTCCCGAGGCGGCGGATGCCGCCCGCGCCGAGGCCTCGCATCTCGTCGCGGGCCGTCTGGCCCGCACCGCGGACGAGCTCCTGCTGCTCTTTCAGGAGCTCGGAGATCTGACGCGGGATGAGATTCGAGAAAGATCTGCTGAAGAGGGAAGCGAATGGCTCGACGAGTTGGCGGCTCGCGCAAGTGTCACGAAGATTTTCTTAGAAGGTGAAGAGCGCTGGATCGCCGCGGAAGAGGCGGACCTGTGGTCCACCGCCCTCGGCCGCTCCCCCGCGCGAGAGGATCTTCAGCAAATCGTCCTTCGGTTCTTTGCGACCCGAGGTCCGACAACGGTGGAGGAATTCGTTCGACGGTATGGAGTCGATGCCGCCCGTGTCGAGGAGGCGCTCGAGGCGCTTCGGCTCGACGCGCTCGTCGTGCGCGGACGATTCGGAGGGGGCGACGGGCCGCCGCGCTGGGCGGGCGCGCGCCTCGCCGAAAGCGTCCGCCGCAAGTCGCTGGCGCTCCTGCGCGGCGAGATCCGTCCCGTGCCCGTCTCGGCGTGGCGCGCCTTCGTCGCGAGGCGGCAGGGCCTCTCCCTCGGCGCCCGCTTCTCGGGAGAACATGCGGCCGAGCACGCGCTGGCCCTCCTCCGGGGACTCCCTCTTCCGGCCCTCTCCGTGGAGACGTCGATCCTCCCCGCGCGTCTCGCCGCGCCCGAGCCCGACGCTCTCGACGTTCTCGCCGCGCGGGGCCTCCTCGTGTGGCGCGCTCGCGGGGTGAAGGATCCGCGCGCAGCGCGCCTGACGCTGTTCTTCCGCGGCGAGGGCGCGGTGCTGCTGCCACCCGGGCCTCCCGCACTCGACGGCCTCTCCCCCATGGCGCGCGATCTGTACGAAAAACTCGCCGTCGCGGGAGCGTCTTTCCTCGGGGACCTCGTCGCGAGAGGCGAAAACGGAGCCGGGGAAACGCTCCGGAAGGCTCTCGTGGAGCTCGTCCTGGCGGGTCTCGTGACGGGAGACGGTATCCAGGGTTTCCGGGAAATTCTCCTGAGAAGGCGCCGCGTGGGCGCAGGCGCGGGCGCGGTGGCGGATCGCCTTGGCCCTTCTCGCCGCGCACCACGCTCTCTCCCCTTTCTAAGAAGATTTGCCTCTTCTTTTTCTTCTCTCCCGTCTGGCCGGTGGTCGCTCCTCGACTCCCCCGGTGTCTTCGGCGAATCGTTGCGCCCGGACGAGCGGGCCGAGGCCTGGGCGAGGATCCTCCTCGCGCGTTGGGGCGTCGTCTCGAGGGCGCAGCTCGAGTTCGAGGACCCGTCGGCTGTCCGCTGGACGGACGTCGCGCCCGCGCTCGCCCGCATGGAGATGCGCGGGGACCTCCGGCGTGGCACGTTCGTGGAGGGGTACGGCCCGCTGCAGTACGCCGAGGAGGAAACGGTCGATGCGCTCCGCGCCCTCGCGCGCCCGGACGACGGCGAGTTGGCGCTCGCCGTGGCGGGTGGAGGCGATCCGGTCCTCGCGAGCCTCGAGCCGTCGCCCTCCCGCGATTCCTTCGTGGTCCTTTCCGCCGGGGAGCCCGTTCTCCGTTTCGGGGCCGGCGGCGCGTTCACCCTCGCGCCCGGGACCCCCGACCGGACGCTCCGCGCGGGGCTTGCCGCGCTGCAGGATCTCCTCAGGAGAGCCCGGGACCCCCTCGGCCGGCCGCGCCGTCTCCGTCTCGCCGCCCCGGGTTCCCCGCTGGCGCCCCTCCTGGAACAGCTCGGATTCGTCCGGGACCTCGGGTCCTACGTCTGGCGCGCGCTGTGACCTCCGGCACCCGCAACTTGAGATTGAGATAGGCTTCAGACGAACTTCACATCTCCTGCACCAAGGGGTGACGATCATTCAGCCGTTCGAAGGAGGATTCTCGATGTCGCGATCGTTCCGTTCTCTCGTGACTCTCACAGCGGTCCTCGCCCTTGCTCTGGCGTGGCCCGCCGCGCCGCTCCTCGCGCAGAGTAGCGCGGGATCCATCTCGGGCACCGTGGCGGACGCCGCGGGAGAGCCCCTCCCCGGCGCGAGCGTGATCGCGAAAAACGCGAAGACGGGGGCCACGCGAACGACCGTCTCCAACGCCTCGGGTGCCTTCACGTTCCCGCTCCTTGCCGTCGGCGTCTACAGCGTCACCGCGGACCTCTCCGGCTTCAGCTCCGCGACGAAATCCGGCGTCGAGCTGAACGTCGGCGGGGACGTCACGCTCAAGTTCGTGCTCGCGCTCTCGAGCGTGACGACGGCCGTGACCGTGACCGAGGAAGCGCCTCTCATCGAGACGACGCGCACGCAGCAAAGCGACGTCGTGAACGAGAACTACATCGCGAACCTTCCCACGAACGGACGCAACTTCATCGACTTCGTTCTCACGACACCGGGCGTCACGAAAGACCCGCGTCTCGGCGACATCAGCTTCGCCGGCCAGCGCGGCACGCTGAACAGCCTCGTCATCGACGGCGCCGACAACAACAACACGTTCTTCGGCCAGGCCCTCGGCCGCACCGGCTCGGGCCGCGCGCCGTACCAGTTCAGCCAGGACGCCGTGAAGGAGTTCCAGGTCAACCGGAACGCCTACACGGCCGAATACGGCCGGGCGGGCGGCGCGGTCATCAACGTCGTGACGAAGTCGGGCACGAACGAGTTCCACGGGAGCGTGTTCGAATTCTTCCGCGACAAAGGCATGAACGCGAACGACTACATCAACGTGATCAACGGCCGCGACAAGAGCAACTATCACTACAACCAGTTCGGTGCGAGCCTCGGCGGCCCGATCCTCAAGGACCGGCTCTTCTTCTTCGCGAACTACGACGGCCAGCGCAACACGAACGGGCAGCCCATCATCCTCTCCACGGCTGGTCTCCCGACGGACGCGAACACGACGGCCGGACTCGCGAAGCTGACTCCGCTCACCGGCCCCTACGACCGCGGCCAGAACCAGGACGTCTTCCTCGCCAAGGCGGACTACGACGCGGGTTCCTCGGCGCACGTTTCCGTGCGCTACAACCGCCAGCGTTTCACGGGCTCGAACAACGAGAACGGCGGCACGACGCAGTCGGCCACGCACTCGGGCAACTCGCTCGTGAACACGGACACGGCCACGGCCTCCGTGACGAATTCCTTCGGCTCGTCGCTCTTCAACGAGCTGCGCGGCCAGTACGCGAAGGACTCCGAGCCCGGCCTCGCGAACAGCGCGGACCCCGAGTCGATCATCCAGGACGTCGGAAACTTCTCCTTCACGATCGGGCGGAACAACTTCAGCCCGCGCGAGACGACGATCACGCGCTATCAGGTCGCCGACGCCGTGACGTTCCTGTTCGGAAACCACGCCGTGAAGGGCGGTTTCGACTTCAACCGCGACCTCATCCTGAACTGGTTCCCGGGACTCTTCTCCGGCCAGTACACGTTCAACTCGGTCGCGTCGTACAACCTCGGGCAGCCCATCCGGTTCGTTCAAAATTTCCCGGGCGTCGGCACGAGCGGTCCCTACACGAATCCCGACCTCTCGGAGATCGCCCTCTTCCTGCAGGATGAATGGCGCCCGACGCCGAGCCTCACGGTCAACCTCGGCGTGCGGTACGACAAGCAGGGCATCGCGCAACCCACGGTCAGGAACCCCGACGCGCAGCTCCTCGCGGCCGGCATCGACACGAGCGTCGTTCCGGAGGACACGAACAACGTCGGCGTCCGCCTCGGATTCGCCTGGACGCCGAAGGGCCAAGACTCCACGGTCGTCCGCGGCGGCTACGGCATGTTTTACGGCCGCACGCCTTCGATCATGATCGGCACGGCGATGTCGAACAACGGCATCAACGTGCAGGGGATCACGTTCCAGGGTGCCCAGATGCCGGTCTACCCGAACATCTTTCCGTCCATTCCGACGGGCGTCGCGGTGCCCAAGCTGACGATCCTCGTGTTCGACCCGAAGTTCGAGAACCCGCTCGTTCATCAGGCGAGCCTCGGCATCGAGCACGCCATGTCGAACGACTTCTCGGTCGGCTTCTCCTACCTCTACGTCAAGGGCACGAACCTCCAGCGCTCGGCGGACATCAACGTCGGTTCGCCCTCCGTCGTCAATTTCACGGACGCCGCCGGGAACGTCTATCCCATCACGCGGTATGGCACTGACCGCCCCTTCGCGAACTTCGGGCGCGTCATCCAGTTCCAGAGCACGGCGGAATCCAACTACAACGGCGTCACGCTCGAGCTCAACAAACGCTTCTCGAACAACTGGCAGGCGCGCATCGCCTACACCTTCGGCAAGGTCCTCGACACGAAACCCGACGCCACCTCGGTCGTCCCGGGCGTCGGCGACGACGGAAAGCAGGCCTCCGACCCGAAGAACTTCCAGGCCGACTACGCCGTGGGCAACGCCGACCAGACCCATCGCCTCGTCCTCTCGGCCTACTGGAGCCTCCCGTATTACCGGAACGCAGATGGCCTGGAGCAGGCGCTCTTCGGGGGATGGTCGCTCTCGGGAATCGTCACGCTCGCGAGCGGGCAGCCCTACACGGCAATTCTTGCGCCGCTCACGGACATCAACAACGACGGCAACGTTCAAAACGACCGCGCGCCGGGATTTGCCCGCAACTCGTACAACTATCCGGTGTTCTTCTCGGTCGACCCGCGCATCACGAAGGACGTCCCGATCGGGGCCGTGACGCTCCAGGTCATCCTCGAGGCCTTCAACGTGTTCAATCGTTCGAACGTCGTCGGCGTGAACCAGGGCTACTACTCCGTGAACGGAACGACTCTCACGAGGCTCTCCGCGTTCGGCACGCCGACCTCCTCGGCCGGCCCGCGCATCCTCCAGCTCGCGGCAAAGGTCATCTTCTGAGGAGCGCGAGCACTCTCTCGTAGTCTTCCGGGAGATGGGCCTCGACGTCGAGGCCCATCTCCGGAATCTCGATGCGTTCGGCGTGGAGCAGCGGGCGCGTCAGCCGCGCGAGCGCCTCGCGCAAGGCGCGGTCGCGCACGCCGTGCCAGCGGCTGGCGCCACCATAGAAGTCGTCGCCCACGATCGGGTGGCCCGTCGCGGAAAGGTGGACGCGAATCTGGTGCGTGCGTCCGGTCTCGGGATGGAGCTCGAGGTCGGCGAGCGACGAAAATCGCCGCAGCGTCGCGTAGCGCGTCACGGACGGCTTGCCGTCGATCCAAACGCGCATCTTGCGTCCGTCCTTCGGATCGCGTCCGAGCGCGCGGTCGATCGTCCCTTTCGCGGGCACGGGATGGCCCCAGACGAGCGCGCGGTATGTCTTCCGGGCGCGGCGCTCTTGGAAGGAGAGGCTGAGCGCGCGATGGGCAGCGGGGGTTTTCGCGAAGAGGACGACGCCCGACGTTCCCGCGTCGAGGCGGTGCACGAGAAGCGGGAGAGGATCCGGAGGGATCACGCCGCAGGCCCCGAGCAGACGACACACGGCATCTTCCGCCGACTTGCCTTCCTTCGAAGACGTCGCCATCGAGATGCCCGGGGGCTTGTCGAGCGCCAGAACCTCGTCGCTCTCGAAGAGGATCACCGCCGGTCGGCCGTCAGTCCACGTTCGTCATGACGACGCGGGATTCCGCGTAGGTGACGCGCGACGCATAACGGCGCCTCTTCACGACCTTCGTCTCGACGAGCACCGTGCGACCGGCGGCGAGGTCGTCGGGAACGGAAGAGTCCTTCGCGAAGCGGTACCTCACGAGTGTCCCGGCCGGCGTCTTCACGGTGAGCGATTTCGCCTTCTCATAGCCCGTCACCATCGAGGCGGCTCTCCGCGTGAGCGAGACGGGCTTGCCCGAGACGACGCCGGATTTCAGCCGGACGCTGCCGGCCGCGGGCGCCGCGACGGCCGGCGGCGCGGAAACCGTCGGACCATCGTCGGACACCGGGGCGGGGCCGGGCGTTTCCGTCGGGCGGCCCGGCGTCGGGACGGGCTCTTGCGCGAGAAGGGGCCCCGCCACCGCCAGGAGGAAGACGAAAACGCCTCCGGAACGCCGCATGGGCCCGCCTTCGCTCAGCGGACCGGCGACTGCGCGGCGGAAAACTTGGACTTCGGGGGCGCCTTCGGAGGCCTCTGTCTCGAAACGCGGTCCGCGCTCTTTCCGTCGGAGGACTTCTGGAGGGGAATCCTGAGGACGACCTTGTCGCCGGCCGCGAGGCCGTCGTACACGGACGCCTTCGCCGCGAGCCTCACCGTGCGCTTGACCCCGTCGTTCTCCACGATGGTGATCGAGACGCCCTTTGCGTAAGCCTTCACCGTTCCCCGGACGGACAGGTATGCCGCCTTCACCTCCATCGGGCCGCTCGGTCCCGGAGGCGGGGCCGGACCAGCCGGCACCACGGCGAGACCGGAGGCGGGCGCGGCCTGCGCGCCCTTCGAGGTCGCGTCCGCGCCGGGCGCGGGTTTCCCCGCGGACGGATCCACCGGGCCGCGATTCGTCCGAACGTATCCCTCGGAGTCCGTCGGCATCGAACCGCTCGGCCGCGCGACGCCTTCCTTGTTCGGCTGATCCGGAAGGGACGGGACGACCACGTGCTGTTCGACGGGCGTCGGCACCTGCTGGGCAGTCGCCGGGACGCCGGCGACGGCCGCGAGGGCGAGAACGGCGGCGAGGGTGAGCTTCATGCGCGAATTGTAGTCTTCGGGCAGGAGTCCCCACGCGGGTCTCACATCGCCTCGCTCGGGACGGACTCGCCGCTGGCGGGTCGCAGGAGATCCACGGGAATCGGCCCTTCGGCCACGGACACGCGGTCCCGGCCCTGGGCTTTCGCACGATAGAGCGCAGCGTCGGCGACCCGGAGCAGAGCCCCGGCCGAGGGCGTCGGTCCGCTGCCCGGCTCGTGCACCGCGAGTCCGATCGAAACCGTCGTGCCGCCTTCCGCGCCCGACACGCGCATGTGGCCGACGGCTTCGCGAATCCGCTCGCAGCAGCGGATGGCCTCGTCGCGCGAGATTTCGGGGAGCAGGAGGACGAATTCCTCCCCACCGAAGCGCACCGCGAGGTCGGTCGCGCGCACGGACTCGGAAAGCCTCTCGCCCATCGCGATGAGGAGTCGGTCTCCGGCGAGGTGCCCGAACCTGTCGTTGAAGTCCTTGAAGCGGTCGAGGTCGAGCACGGCGAGCGCGACCGCGCGATTTGAGCGCCGGCTCCGCGCGAGCTCGAGAGCGATTCGGTCGAAGAGACCCGTCCGGTTCGGAAGACCCGTCAGCGGGTCCGTGGCGGCCGCCACGCGCAGCCGCGCCATGCGATCGGCGACGACCGAGAGGAAAAGGACGGAGAACACTAGGAAAGCGGCTCCCATGTACTCCGTTCTCCCCCCCGACGGGATGAGGCCGAAGTCCTGAGCCATGTCGCGGAGTGTCGCCACGAAGATGAACCCGAAACCGACCAGGACCGTGACGGCGTAGGGCGCCCGGCGGCGCACCTTGCGCACGAGCACGGCCACCACGCGGATTCCCGAGGCGATCACCGTCGCATAGCAGAGCGGCAGCACGCGGTAGAGATCGTCGACCCGCGGGAGCACGCACGCCACGAGCATGCCGGCGAACTGGAGCGCGAGAACGAACCGCATCCATTTCGGCAGGGTCAGGACGAAGAAATGGTGAAAGAAGAGGGCGAAAAGCATGGAGAGCGCGAACGCGAGCGCCACGTCTGCCCGGAAGATGAAGGACAGGGACACGCCGAGGCGCGACCAGAGCGAAAGCCACGAGACGACGTACGCGGCGACACCCGCGGTCAGGAGGAAGAACAGCAGGAATTCGCGCTGCCGCCGGTCGCGGAGGAAGACGAAGAGCGCGAAGAGGCCGAGCGAGAAGATGGCCGCGGCCACGAGGGCGAGAGGCGCCTCGAACATCGAGCGTCGCCAGAACGCGCCGGAGAGGGAGTCGAGATAAGGCGCCGCCGTCAGGCCTCCGCCCCGCGGACCTGCGTTGTAAACGCGGATCGCGAGCACGTGCGGACCCGCGGCGCTCGTGATCGTCGCCGGGAGCTCGTAGAGGCGCGCTTGCAGCGTGCCCTTGTCGTACGCGGGGGGAAAGGCGCCGGTCCCGCCGACCCTCACGCCGTCGAGAAACGCCTCGTCGACGTCCCGGATCTGAGAGCAGGTGAAGGCGAGGGGCCGCGTCCTGGCGGCCGGCGACAGCGAGAACCGGAAGCGATACCAAGCGTAGCCGTGCTCGGGAACCCCCGCCTTCTGCCAGGATCCCGGCACGCGGATGAGACGCCAGTCGAGGAGGTCGAGACCCGCGATGCCTCCCGGAGAGTCCCCGAGGGCAAACTCCGCGGCGGACGAGAGGTCCGCGCGCAGACCATCGACCGCCAGCGGCGCGGCTTCCGGGCGCGCCGGAAAAGCGACAGCCACTGCCACCAACAGAAACCCAAATTGTCGACGCACGACGAGCAATACTCTCGCGAACGAGGCGCCCGAAGCAAACCACGGCCCGGCTCGCGCGACTACGCGGTCTCCGGCGTGCGCGGCCGGGCGCGTCGATCGGGGAACCGTGACGTCACGGCGAGATTGACCAGGGCGAGCGCGAGAAGCACGGCGAAAACGGGCAGGAGCGACTGCTCGAGCGCGAGGCGCATCTCGCGAGGGACGTGCCCCTCCGTCAGGAGCGATCCGGCCGAATCGGCGGCCGCCCCCATCCGGCGGGTCAGGCCGGTCGCGAGAATCCCGCCCAGGGCCCCCACGCCCAGCGAACCCCCGACGGTACGGAAGAAAGGCACGAGACTCGTGGCGACGCCCCGTCGGCGCTCTTCGACGACGTTCTGGATCGCGAGCACCTGGGAAAGCGACGACGGGCCGAGCCCCGCTCCGATCAGGCCGCACGCCGCGCTGATCGCGGCCACGGGGGCGTCGAATCGCGCCGCGACGAGGAGCCCCACGAAGCCCGCGAGGATCAGGAGGGCGCCCGCCCGGGCGGTCGCCCGGAAGCCGAAGCGAACGATGATCCGCGCCGCGACCGCCGCCGAGATCGCCCAGAAGAGGACGAGCGGCGTGATGACCGCGCCGGCCGCCCCCGCGGTGCCGCCTCGCGCGCCCTGCACGAAGAGCGGCACGAACGTATCGACGCCGTAAATCGTCGTTCCGAGGAGGATGCCGCCAACGTACGGAGCCGCCGTGTCGGCGTGCCGGAAGAGCTCCGGCGGAATGAGAGGGTGCTTGCGCCCGGCTTGCAGCCGCGCGAAGAGGCTGAGCAGGGCGAAACCCAGGACCCCGAGGAAGAGGCGCGCCCCGGTCCCGAGAGCCCCCGCTCCGGTTCGCTGGAGAACCGCGAAGAGCAGCGCTCCAATCCCGAGAGCCAGCGTGAGCGCGCCCGTGACGTCGAGCGGGTCGGACCCGGGTTCGCGCGACTCGATCATCTTCGTCGCGACGAGAAAAATGGCGACGAGCCCGAGCGGCACGTTGATCGTGAAGATGGACCGCCAACCGAACGTCACCGTCAGGAACGCGCCGAGGAGCGGGCCCACGAGGCTCGCGAACCCCCAGACGCCGCTGAAGAACGCCTGCACCCGCGCGCGTTCCTCGAGCGAATAGAGGTCGCCGGTGACCGTGAGCGCGATCGGAATGAGGCCGCCCGCGCCCAGGCCCTGGAGGCCGCGGGCGACGATGAGCTGCGGCATCGACCGGGCCAGCGCGCACGCCACCGCCCCGAGCAGGAACACGAGCGTCGCGCCCATGAGAATGCGACGCCTCCCGTAGACGTCGGCGAGCCGGCCGTAGATCGGCATCGTGATGGTGGACGCGAGGAGGTAGATCGAGAAGACCCATGTATAGAGAGGCAGCCCGTGGAGCTCGCCGATGATCGTCGGCATCGCCGTCGACACGACCGTGGACTCGAACGACGAAAGAGCCGTGACGAGAAGCAGGGCGATCGTGACGGCGCGGCGCCGCGCGGGGTCGAAACGGGGCGCGGCGGAGGCCGACATCGACCGGCGAGAGTATCAGCGCCTCCGCGCTCTAGAATCCCGTTCCGGAGGCGCGGATGGAAATCAAGGGCCGGGTCGTTCTCATCACGGGTGCCGGGCGCGGCATCGGCCGCGCGCTGGCTCACGCCTTCGCGGCGGCGGGGGCGAAGGTCGCTCTCCTCGGGAAGACGAAGAAGAACCTGCTGGAGGTCCAGAGAGAGCTGAAGGACTCCGGCGCCCCGACCATCGTCCTCGCGGCGGACGTTTCGGACGAGGGCGTGGTCGCGCGCGCCGTCGCCGCCACCGAGCAGCAGCTCGGGCCGGTGGACGTCCTCGTGAACAACGCGGGCATCTTCGCGTTGGCGCCCGTCGAGAAGATGGACGCGCTTGTCTTCGACCGCATGCTCGCCGTCAACCTGCGCGGGCCCTTCCTCATGTCCCGCGCCGTGCTGCCCGGGATGAAATCCCGCAAGCGCGGGCATATCGTGAACATCTCGTCTACGGCGGGCCGGCGCGGGTTCGCGGGAGGCGGTGCGTACTGCGCGTCGAAGTTCGGGCTCGCGGGCCTCTCCGAGGCGATGCGGTACGAAGCCCGCGCCTCGAACGTGCGAGTAACGTGCGTCTACCCGTCCACGGTGAACACGGATCTCGTGAAGAAGTCGGGCATGGACCCCGCGTCCGAACGTGCGATCCAGCCCGAGGACGTCGCGAACGCGGTCGTGTCGCTCGTGGCGATGGACGACCGCGCGATGACGACGGCCCTCGAGATCTGGCAGACGAATCCGTGAAGCCTTTGGACGCGCCGCCGAGGCCGCACACGCCCTCGGCGGCTCCCCACGCGAAGAGCACGTCCCAGCCCCGCCCCCGCCATCACCACGTGGAAGCGCACTTCTCGGGCTCCGAGACCGTGCGGGACGTCGTGCTCGGGATGTCCGACGGCCTCACGGTCCCGTTCGCCCTCGCGGCGGGCCTTTCCGGCGCGGTCGCGAGCTCGCGCGTGATCGTCGTGGCGGGCGTCGCCGAGCTGGCCGCGGGCGCGATCGCCATGGGCCTCGGCGGATACCTTGCTGCCAAGAGCGAGACCGACACGTGGCACAGCGAGCTGAAACGCGAGTACGAAGAGGTGAAGGACGTTCCCGCGGAAGAGCAGGAAGAAGTCCGCAAGGTCTTCCGCGCATGGGGCCTCGAGGGTGCCACGCTGGAGGCGGCGACGCACGCCATCTGCGCGGATCACGATCGCTGGGTGGACTTCATGATGCGCGAGGAGCTCAACCTCTCGGAGCCCGATCCAAAGCGGGCCCGCGTCTCGGCGCTCACGATCGGCGGGTCGTACGTGGCCGGCGGCGCGATTCCGCTGGCCCCCTATCTCTTCGGGATGCCCATGACCAAGGCCCTCGCAGCCTCGGTCGTCGTCACCCTCCTCGCGCTGGCCGTCTTCGGGGCGTTCAAGGGCAAGCTCACGGGCCGTCCGCTCGTCGGCGAGGCGCTGCGCACCGTTCTCGTCGGGGCCCTCGCGTCCGGAGCGGCGTATACGCTGGCCCGGTCGATCTCCGGCTGAACCGCGGCGCCGGAGTCCGGGGGCTGAGACCCAGAATCAACGGGTGATCCGTTTGCACCATTGAGGCCGGACCCGTCTGCCCGCACTCTGGCGCGCACCCGAAGGGCCCGTTCCGAGAGCCTTTCTTGGTCATTCCTTTGGAGAAGGCGAGGCCACGATGCCGAAACGAGATATCACGATCGCCATGGTTGGCGCGGGCGGCGACGGAATCGTCACGATGGGCGACGTCCTCTCGCAGGCCGCCGCGCGCGACGGGCTCAACGTCCTGAAGACGGAGGCCTACGGCCCGCAGATCCGGGGCGGCGAATCCTCCTGCGTCGTCCGCCTCAGCGCAGACCCGATCTACGAATCCGGCGACGGCGTGGACGCCCTCATCGTCTTCAGCTGGGCCGACTTCAGCCGTTTCAAAGGCGAGTGCACTCCCGCGAAGAACGCCGTCGTCCTTTCGGACGAGGCCGATCCCGTCGCGCGCACCCGCGAGGACCTCGGACTCGGCGCGGATGCGGTCTGGATCAAATTGCCGTTCGGGAAGCTGTCCACGGATTCGGGCGCGAAGGGATCGAAGAATCTCGTGGGCCTGGGCGTTCTCACGGCTCTTTTCGACCTGCCCGTCGACACGCTGCGCCGCGCGGTGGTCTCCCGCTTCGGGCGGAAGAAAGCGGCCGTCGGCGAAAGCGCCCTGAAGGCGTTCGAAGCCGGCTTCCTCCTCGGCCAGACGCTCCCCCCGATGCCGGAGCGCCGGCTCGGCTTCACGCCGGGACCCGCCAAACTCATCATGTCGGGCAACGAAGCGACGGCGATCGGCGCCCTGCACGCGGGCTGTCGCTACTTCGCGGGCTACCCCATCACGCCTTCCACCGAAATCCTCATGTTCCTCGATGAGTGGCTTCCGAAGATGGGCGGCTCGCTCTCACAGACGGAGGACGAGCTCTCCGCCATCGGCGCCGTCCTCGGCGCGTCTTTCGCGGGGGAGAAGGCGATGACCGCCACCTCCGGCCCCGGGCTCTCGCTCATGACCGAGATGCTCGGCCTCGCGTCGATGGCCGAGCTCCCCTGTGTCATCGTGAACGTGCAGCGTGGGGGCCCGTCCACGGGCCTTCCCACGGCGAGCGAGCAGTCGGACCTCTTCCAGGCGGTCTACGGCGGGCACGGCGACGCGCCGCGCGTCGTGCTGGCCCCCTCGGACGTGGAAGACTGCTTCCACACGACCGTCGACGCCTTCAACATCGCCGAGGAGTATCAGATCCCTGTCATCGTCCTCTCCGACCAGCTCGTCGCGCAGCGGCGGGAGACCTTCGACCCGGCATCCCTGGTCCACGCCGTGCGCGAGCGGCGCCTTCCGTCCCCAGAGGAGCTCACCGACTACCACCGCTACCGGGAGACGCCCGACGGCGTCTCGCCGATGGCCCGCCCGGGCATCAAGGGCGGGATCTACCAGACGAACGGCCTCGAGCACGACGAAAAGGGCAGCCCCGGCTCCGGGTTTCTCCTCCACGAGAAGATGAACGCGAAGCGCTACCGCAAGCTCCTCCCAATCCGGGACGCCCACACCTTCCACCGGCGTTACGGCCCGGAGAACGCGGACGTCGGCATCCTGTGCTGGGGCTCTTCGAAGGGGGTCGTGCGCGAGGCCGTGCAGCGCGCGAACGCGCGCGGCCAGAAGGTCGCCGCTTTCGTGCCTCAGATGATCTATCCGTTCCCGAAGAAGGAGCTCGAAGCTTTCCTGAAAGGCGTCAAGCACATCCTCGTCATCGAGCTCTCGTACGCGGCGCAGTTCTACAAATATCTCCGCACGGTCACCGAGCTGCCCGCCGAGCGCACGCACGTCTTCAAGAGGTCGGGCGGCAAGCACCTGACCGTCGCCGAAGTGGACGCGGAGATCGTCGCGCTCCTCGCGGCCGAACGCGTCTCGGAAAAGGTGTCCGCATGAACGAAGCCGCCACGCTCCCCGAGTTCAAGCCCGCCGACTACAAGACCGACCTGAAGCCCGTCTGGTGCGCCGGCTGCGGCGACTTCGGCGTCCTGACCGGCCTCTATCGCGCGCTCACGGAGTTGCAGGTCAAGCCCTGGGAGACAGTCGTGGTCTCAGGCATCGGCTGTTCGTCGCGCCTCCCCGGCTACGTCGACACGTTCGGCGTGAACAGCCTTCACGGCCGCGCCCTCCCGCTCGCGGCGGGAGTCAAGGTCGTACGCCCGGACCTCACGGTCATCGCGGTGGGCGGCGACGGCGACGGCCTCGCCATCGGCGGCAACCATTTCATGCACGCCGCGAGGCGAAACCTGGACGTCACGTACCTCATCATGGACAACGAGATCTATGGCCTCACGAAGGGCCAGGCCGCGCCCACGACCCCCACCGGCGACAAGACGAAGTCCACGCACTACGGCAACCCCGAGCCCTCGGTCGACCCCTGCGAGCTCGCGATTTCGTTCGGGGCGACTTGGGTCGGGCGGGCCTTCTCGGGCGACCTCAAGGGCACCGTCGAGCTCATGGTGAAAGCCCTTTCGCACAAGGGCTTCGCGTTCCTGAACCTCATGTCTCCCTGCGTCACATGGCGCGGCGACGACCTGTTCAAGACCCTCAAGGCGAAGCAGAGGCAGCTCCCCGAGAATCACGACGCCTCGTCGCGCGCGGCGGCCCTTATGTACACGCGCGAGACGGAGTTCATGACGACGGGCGTTCTCTATGACGTTTCGGAGCCCACGCTCCTCGAC
>Ga0209385_1000139_pt1 | contig 25969 bp, 22 predicted proteins | sample NGEPerB_FD_184506 | JGI IMG/M metagenome (GOLD analysis project Ga0209385, IMG submission 184506) | Arctic peat soil microbial communities from the Barrow Environmental Observatory site, Barrow, Alaska, USA - NGEE PermafrostAB12-B... | ecosystem: Environmental > Terrestrial > Soil > Wetlands >... | reverse complement strand
TTTCACGCACCAGGATCCCGGGTTCCTGGACGTGGTGCTGAACAAGAGCGCCGCGATCACGCGCATTTACCTCCCGCCCGACGTCAACTGCCTGCTGTCGGTGGCCAATCACTGTCTGCGGAGCGAGAACTACATCAACGTGATCGTTTCCGACAAACAACTCCACTTGCAGTACCTGAATCTGGATGCAGCCATCACGCATTGCACCAAGGGGATCGGCATTTGGGATTGGGCCAGCAACGACCACGGTTGTGAGCCGGACTTGGTCATGGCTTCCGCCGGCGATATCCTGACACAGGAGGCGCTCGCCGCAACGGCGCTGCTGCGCCAGGAATTCCCTGACCTGAAGATCCGTTTCATCAACGTGGTCGACCTTTTCAAGCTGCAACCGAGGACGGAACATCCGCACGGGTTAACGGATAAGGATTACGATTCTCTGTTCACGGCCGACAAGCCGATCATTTTCAACTTCCACGGATATCCCTGGCTGATTCACCGCCTGGCCTACGCCCGCAAGAACCAGGCGCTGCATGTGCGCGGATACAAAGAGAAAGGCAACATCAACACGCCGATGGAGCTGGCCATCAACAACGAGGCCGATCGGTTCAGCCTGGCCATCGACGCCATTGACCGCGTCCCCCGGCTGCAGAGGATCGGGGGCCACGCCAAGGAGAAATTCCGCAACGCGCAGATCGCTTGCCGCTCCTACGCCTACAAGCACGGTATCGATGGCCCAGAGATTACAGGATGGAGATGGCCGCTGTAGCCGGCCCTCTACGTCTTTGGAAGAGCAAGCCCATCTGCGCCAGCAAAACGGCACTGGACTAGCACCTATGAAGATTCTCGTGCTCAACTCGGGCTCCAGTAGCGAGAAGGCCTCTCTTTACGAAATTGGTGAGACGCTCCCGGATCATCCCTCGCCCCCTTCGTGGGCGGGGAAAATCGAGTGGAGCGGCGCCACCGCAGCGATCCTTGTAAGAAACTCACAGGGTGTCACCTTCAAAGAAGAATTGTCGGTTTGCTCGCGCGAGCAAGGTATCCGCCACCTGCTGCGCACCGCGCGTGACGGGAACGCGCGTGCCATCGCTACTTTGGAGATCGACGCGGTAGGACACCGTGTGGTCCATGGCGGCGCACATTTTAAGAACCCCGTAGTAATCACGGACGAAGTGCGAGCGGCCATTGAGAGCGTCTCGGCTTTCGCGCCACTGCACATTCGCGCCGAGGTGGAAGGCATGAAGATAGTTGAGAATCTTCTCGGCGCAGTTACCCAAGTGGCCGTCTTCGATACCGCGTTTCACCGCCAGATACCACTATCCGCGACGATCTATCCTGGTCCTTATGAGTGGTTTGAGAGCGGGATTCGCCGCTACGGATTCCACGGCATCAATCATCAGTGACTGTGCCGAGCGGGCGGCCCAGATGCTGGGAGCGGATTTGAAAGCTCTAAGAATTGTGAGTTGCCACCTTGGGAACGGTTGTTCAGTCACCGCGATCCGCGACGGCCAGAGTATTGACACGACAATGGGCTTCACACCGTTGGAGGGTCTGATGATGGGGACACGCTCCGGGTCGGTCGATCCAGGAATTTTGACTTATCTTATGCGCCAGGGCCAGTTGGACTCGGAGGGCATCGACAAGGTGCTCAATGAAAAATCAGGGCTGCTCGGAGTTTCGGGCCTCTCAAGCGACATGCGCGACATCCTGACCGGTATTCAGCAAGGTCACAAGCGAGCGAAGCTGGCATTCGACATCTATGTGCATCGTCTGCGAGCGGCGATCGGTGGCATGGCCGCTGTTCTGGGCGGAATGGACGTTCTGGTGTTCACCGCCGGAGTGGGCGAGAATTCCAATGAGGTACGAGCCGCGGCCTGCCGTGAATTGGAATTTCTTGGCATCCGACTCAATGACCGGACAAACGCGCGACCCTCTCTTGATCAGGATATCTCTACTCCCGACTCGCGAGTGCGTATTCTAGTGATTCGGGCCGAGGAGGACTGGGCGATCGCGAAAGAGTGCTGGAAGTTCGCACATCCTTGCCGACCGCAGGAGTTGCTGGCGAGTTCGTGATCCAGCACCTGTCACTGCGAGTAGTCCGCCCGCGAGACATTAAGCCGGCGCATCTTGTTCTGAAGCGTAGTGCGTTTCAGACCGAGGCGTTCTGCCGCGCCGCCCGTGCCGGCAAGTTTGCCTGAAGTAGCCTTGAGTGCATCAATGATGGCCCGCCGCTCGGAGTCGTGAAAGGCGAGCACGGAGTGGGCGACAGGAGCTGGCACCGCGCTCTTCGGCTCTGCGACTGGCACATACAATTCGCTGTCCTGTGTGAGAATGACTGCGCGCTCGATGAGGTTTTGCAGCTCGCGAACGTTCCCGGGCCACGAGGCGTTCGCCAGCACTTGCATCGCTTGCTTCGGGACCGATCTGATTTTCTTCCCCATTCGTCGGGACAACTTTGACACAAAATAGTTAACAAGCAGGGGGATATCCTCCCGCCGCTCACGAAGCGGAGGAATCTCAATCGGAAATACATTCAGTCGATAAAAGAGGTCTTCTCGAAACTTACTTTCGCGAATCATTGCGGGAAGGTCGCGGTGTGTCGCGGCGATCATTCGCGCGTCGACATGGATGGTTTTGGCGCTCCCCAGGCGCTCGAACTCCTGCTCCTGAACGGCGCGCAACAGCTTTGGTTGCAATTCCATGCTGATGTCACCGATTTCGTCGAGAAAGAGCGAACCGTGGTCGGCAAGCTCGAGTCTACCCCGCTTCTGAATCAGGGCCCCAGTGAAGGCCCCTTTCTCGTGCCCAAAGAGTTCACTTTCCAGCAATCCCGAGGGAATAGCGGCGCAGTTCATGCGCACAAACGTTCGATCTCGCCTGGAGCTGAGATTATGAATGGCGCGTGCGACTAGCTCCTTGCCCGTTCCGGTCTCACCATGCAACAAGACGGTAGAATCGGTCGGCGCAACAATCGACACCTGTTCAAAAACTCTCTTGATAGCCGAACTGTTTCCGACGATGTCTTCGAAGTTGAATTCCGAGCTAATCTCGGATTCCAGATATAGCCGTTGCTCTTCCAGATCGTCCCGCGACGCGCGGAGCCGTCCATAGGCCAGAGCATTTTCCAGAACAAGAGATATCTGAGTGCCGATTTGAGACAGTAGATCGCTGTCTGCCTGACTGAGAGGATCCGCCCCGCGACTGCTCAAGTTCATCAGGCCTAAGGGGCCGTTAACGCCCACCAGTGGCACAGAGACAAGCGAAACGAGAAATTCAGCTTCAAGCGCTTCACGGATGCCCGAAGGTAGCTCTGCCATTTCTCGCGGTGAGTAAAAGTGTGGGGTGCACAGGCGCCACCATTCGCTCTCCATGTTGCTTGGCACGGTAGCGACGACCTTCTCCAAGAAGCCTCTACCGGTTGGGAAGTCGAGAAACCTACGCTCCAAATCGCCAGACTGCTTGTTAAGGAGCCAGAACGTAGTGGCGTCGTTGCCGAAGTGCCTGCGCATCGACCCAGCCACTGCGCGAAACAGTTCGTCCGCTTCAAGCTTGGCCACAATGTGATTGTTTATCTCCAGCAGCAACTTCAGCCGATCCCGCTCTTTTTCGGCTTCTCGCCGATAAACTTCTGCGGTATCTCTTGCCAGCGCACACTCGAGCGCGACCGCGACGTGCGATGCCAGAGAACCGAGCAACTCGATATCTTCGGGGACAAACTCCTCACCCCGCTCCTTTGTCACTACAAGGATTCCGTATCGTTGCTGGGAGGTGGAGACTGGAAACACATAGGTGCTCCGGCCGACAGACTCGAGTGCAAATGGAGCCAGCGCAGGATGTTTCAGCATTTCTTGCGATACGTCCGAGAGGAAAACTGGCTCCTGTTCCTCAAGCACCTGCGCGGCCGCACCGATACGCGAGATCTTGGTGCCAATCGTGATCTCGGGTGCGCCCGCTTCCCGATCGAACTCAAGGACACGCAGACTTTCTCCGTCAGAGCTCAGGACGTAGAGGAGCGCTCCATGGAGACGACAACTGCTCGATAGAACGCCACGCAAGCTGTGCAGGACGGCTTTGACCGTCGGCTTATCGGCCAAGGTGCTGGACGCATCCAGCAAAGTCCGATATCGATCTTCGGCGCTCGTCATACTATGAATGCTCTACGACGATCTCCCTTGGCTTGCGGCTTCGAGCGCGCTCTGGCAAAAGGTGCTGCTTGTGTCGACCACAGTATCCTCGAGCGTTTGTTGAAGACCGAGCAGACTATCGCGATCCGCTGGAATGGGCACGTTGCAACGTGATCGGCTCATGGCGAATTCCCCTCAGCCAGGCGGCGGGGAGCGCACCGGAAACAACGGTCATTCGGTGCTTGACTGGTTCAGCCAGAACGATATGCCGCTGGGAGGCGCCAGTCAAGAGGGTCGTGACATGCCTCGCTCTAGTTAGGGTCAGTGCCCGAATAATGGCAGAGGCAAAAGCGGCGCATACGTTCAAGTTGTTGGTAGAACTGAGCTTGTAGCGACTGGGCTTTGGCTTGTAACGTGCGCTTAGTGGAAATGGAAGCTGACCTAGCGCGAAGGAGGCAGGAAAATGATCCGCTTAAATATGCATTGGCACGTAGTTCAGGGAGCCGATGGAAGAAAACACTTGGACATGGCGTGGGAAGCGGCGCAGGCCCGGGAAGTGCCGAGCGTTTCACCCCCCAAGATCTACCGAAGTGCGAAGCAACCATAACTCCCTGGCATGAGATTTGGCCTGTTTAAAAGCGCTGAACGTCCTGATCTCGCCCAGTTGAGAATTCGGTGGCAGCAACGAGGGCACAACGATGAACGCGGAAAACGAGAGCGAACCCGATATGCAGGAGATCATGGGCATCATGATGGCGCTCGCGGCCATAGAAGCGTCCGTGACCGATTCCGATGTAGCCGAATTCGAGAAGCGCCTTTACGTCCATCAGCTCCGAGACGTGCTGTTCACTCGGCTGGCGTCACATCGCGCCACAGATCTGCCGAAGCGGACGTATCGCTGGGTCAACTGATGCTGAAACCGGTCTGCGGAAACCGTCTCTTTGGAGGAGCACCTGGGCGGCATTTAGCAAAGCCTTGCCGAGATCGTAAAAGGTGGTCAGAGAATCAGGAGTTTGAGGAGTAGCAGATGCCAAGCAAATTCTCATTGGTGGTGCTGAGTTCGGTTTGTTACTGGGCCCGATCGCGCCGGCCGGGCGCAGACAGCAACCCTCTTTCGCCAGGTCTATTCCAGTAGCTGCTCGAATAAGCAAGCAGGACACTCATCAGTCTGCACTCTACCCGTCGCCTTCCGCCTGCACATCCACCTGCCCACATTCCGGCATTGCCGGTTCGCGGGCGCGGCTGTCTACGGGCTCCCATTGCCAAGCCCCCATCTTTTCTGTGGCTTAATACGAGTTCGCGGTTGGCATTGCGCCTGCACACTATGTTGGTGTTCGGGGGGAACGATGCTAAGCGCAGAAATGCAACATTCAGCGAAAGCTTTGATCGTCAAGCTGGAAGGCGGATGCACCGGCGATGATGCGAAGTGCGTTCGGATGGTAACGGAGGTTACCTTCGGGGATTCTGTCAGCGAAGCGACCCTGTCGTCTTTCAACGGACTGGGAGCGAAGTTCCTTGCTGAGGAGGCCTACGTTTTGGATGTGTACAAGCGGCTTGATCGTAGGGAGAGCTTGCCCGGGAGCCTGGTTTCTGTATGAACGATATCGTCCAATTCGTCATGAAGCATGGCTACTCAATGCTGTTCGGTGCGTTATTCGCGCACCAGCTAGGCTTGCCGGTACCGGGACCTCTGTTTTTGCTCGCGGCCGGGGCTCTCGCCGCAGCCGGGAAGCTGGGCCTAGTCGCCGTGCTCGTTCTCGCTATTACTGCTTGTGTGTTGGGTGACTGGCCGTGGTACGAGGCGGGTCGCCGGCGTGGCGACAAGGTATTGCACTTCATTCACCGATTCGCACGAGACCCTGACGCCCATGATCGCAGGGCGAAAGAGACTTTTGCCCGCTATGGGCCTCCGATTCTCGTCATCGCGAAGTTCGTCCCTGGACTGGACGCGGTGACGCCTCCCCTGGCCGGGACCTCCCGCACCAGCCGCCTGCGTTTCCTGACGTTTGATGTAGTTGGCGCCGGCCTCTATTCATGCGCCTATGCCGCACTCGGCTATGTCTTCAGCCATGACCTGGACCGCGCGGCTACCTACGCGGGCAGAGCGGGAACAGTTTTGGCTGGGCTTGCGCTCGCGGGGCTCCTTGTGTACGTCGTCCGCAAGCTGGTTCGCGGGTATCGCTTAACGCGCGAATCTCGGCTTGGGCGGATCACACCATCAGAGCCGAGCGAATCTGGACAAACTGTGTCCAATCCCTGAAGGAACGTTGAAGGACTCGAGCATGAGCACTAGACCTGTAGCGAAACGGGACGCATTGCAAGATGCTGCCAGGCTGATTAACACGCGATACGGATGCGGTCCGGTGCAGTTTGCCGGGGCGAGCGAAGCACTCTATGAACGGCACCTGCTGTTTGACAGTGGCGTCGATTTGGCAGCGGCGACAGCGCGAGACCGCTTCGAGGCGCTTGCCCGGTCAGTGCGCGACATCCTATCGCAGCGATGGCTCTTAACTGAGAAGACCTACGAACAACAAAATCCTAAGCGGCTCTACTATCTCTCGATGGAATTTCTTATCGGCCGCTCACTGGCAAACAACGTTACGAACCTTCTGCTCTTTCCACTAGCGAACCAGGTCATCCAGGACAGGAAACTCGACCTCATCGACATATTGGAGCAGGAGCCCGATGCAGGTCTCGGCAACGGTGGGCTTGGACGGTTGGCGGCATGCTTCATGGAATCCGCCGCCACCATGCAACTTCCGGCAATGGGTTACGGACTGCGACATGAGTACGGCATCTTCAAGCAATTGATCCGAAACGGATGGCAGCAGGAAACACCGGATAACTGGCTCCGTTCTCCCGACCCCTGGGAAGTCGCTCGCCCGAACGAGAAGGTGGAAGTCACTTTAGGGTGCTCGGTGGAACTCAGTGGCGGGAGCCTGCGCCCCGTGCGGGGAGGTAAATCAACTCTGATCGGCATCCCATTTGACCGCCCTGTAATCGGGTACGGCGGCTCCACCATCAATACGCTCCGCCTCTGGGCCGCGGCCGCGCCGGACAACTTCAACTTTGAAGAGTTTTCTCATGGTGATTTTGTAGAAGCGTTTACTCAGACCTTGGTGGCCGAAACCCTGACCCGGGTCCTTTATCCCGACGATTCAAGGATGATGGGACAAGGGCTGCGCCTCATGCAGGAGTACTTTCTTGTTGCCTGCTCGCTGGCGGATGCGGTGCGCCGCTTCCAACGCAATAACTCAGATTGGCGCTCGTTTCCAGAGAAAGTTGCGATTCAGATGAATGATACGCATCCGGCTCTGGCAGTGTCAGAACTCATGCGAATCCTGGTTGACCAGGTGCACCTTGGATGGGATGAGGCCTGGCAAATCACCCAGAATACGCTGGCGTACACGAATCACACCTTGTTGCCCGAAGCACTTGAGAAATGGCCGGTCGCGTGGTTTGAAGACATGCTGCCGAGGCAGCTCGAGGTCATCTATGAGATCAATCGTCGCTTTCTGAGTGATGTCCGCTTTCGGTTTCCGGGCGAGGGAGATCGTATCCAGCGCGTGAGCCTCATCGAAGAAGGGAACGGCGGCAAGAAGATTCGCATGGCCAATCTGGCGGTCGTAGGTTCCCACAGTACGAATGGGGTGGCTTTGATTCACTCTAACCTGTTGCGCAACACGACCCTAAAAGATCTGGCAGAGATGTTTCCTGAGCGTTTCAACAACAAGACGAACGGAGTCACGCCCCGGCGCTGGCTCCTACTATGCAATCCTGAGCTTTCCCGGCTGATTACGGATGCGATTGGAGACGGCTGGATCAGCGATCTAAGCGAACTTAGCAAGCTGAAGGCTTTTGTGGCTGACAAGGGCTTCGGCGACGACTTCCTGAAGGCCAAGCGAAGTGCCAAGCAAAAATTCTGCGATTGGTTTAAGTGGTCAACGGGTCAGGTCCTTGAGCCTGATGCGATCTTCGATTGCCAGGTCAAGCGTATCCACGAGTACAAACGCCAGCTACTGAATGCACTCAGGATCGTAGTGCTATACAACCGGCTACGGGAGGACCCGGGGTTGAACATGCACCCGCGGACATTTTTCTTCGCCGGCAAGGCTGCCCCCGCCTATCGGCTCGCCAAACTCTTCATTAAGTTCATCAACAATCTGGCTGGGACAATCGACGGCGACCCCGCAGTACGCGGCCGGCTCAAAGTGGTATTTCTGCCCGAGTACTGTGTCTCGCTTGCGGAGCACCTGATTCCCGCCAGTGACGTCTCCAACCAGATTTCCACGGCAGGTTACGAAGCGAGCGGCACAAGCAACATGAAATTCATGATGAACGGCGCCTTGACAATCGGCACACGCGACGGCGCGACAATTGAAATGGCCGCGGAAGCAGGCGAGGAGAACTTTTTCCTCTTCGGGCTGGAGGCGCAGCAGGTAGCCGACAGTCGCGGAAGGTACAACCCGCAATGGCACTACGAACACGAGCCCGAGACCCGCGAGACCCTGGACCTTATCTTCTCCGATTACTTCAGCCGCAATGAACCGGGGGTCTTTGAGCCACTGCGCGATATGTTGCTGACGTCCGGCGATCACTATATGCACCTGGCCGACCTGAACTCGTACCTTGAGGCGGACGAGCGGCTGCGCGCGTTATATGCCGATCCCAACGAGTGGGCACGCAAGGCCATCTTGAATGTGGCGGGCTCGGGAAAGTTCTCCAGCGACCGCACCATCGCCGAATACGCGGCGGAAATCTGGAAAGTGCAACCATGTCCAGTGCCCGAGAAGGCGTAAGGGAAAAGCCGCTTCCAGCCCCGACCATCGGCGGTAGCTTTCCCATCGGGGCTACGCTGATAACCGGCGGCGCCAACTTTTGCGTGTTCTCCCGGAGTGCAGCCAGCATTGAGCTGCTGCTTTTTGATGAAGTGGACGACGGTCGCCCTTCCCGTGTCATTCCCATCGATCCGTCAACCAGCCGCACCTACCATTACTGGCACGTATTCGTGCCCGGGGTGGAAGCGGGTCAGATCTATGGATTCCGGGCCTTCGGGCCGTTCCAGCCGGATCGGGGTCTCAGGTTTGATCCGTCCAAGCTACTGCTCGACCCGTATGCTCGCGCTATCGTTGTCCCCAAAAACTATTCCCGTGAGGCAGCCCGTCGGGAAGGCGACAACCTGGCGACGGCCATGAAGAGCGTGGTTACGGACCCGCACGCGTATGACTGGGAAGGTGACGTGCCCCTGAAGCGTCCTTGGTCACGCAGCATCATTTACGAGATGCATGTGCGCGGTTTCACCGCACATCCCAGCTCCGGTTTGGCGGAATCGAAGCGTGGCACATATGCAGGACTGGTCGAGAAGATCCCCTACCTTCAGCAGTTAGGCATCACTGCGGTGGAGTTGCTTCCCGTGTTTCAGTTTGATCCTCAGGACGCGCCTGGGGGCCGAACAAACTACTGGGGTTATTCCCCAGTTGCATTTTTTGCACCGCACCAGGCCTACAGCTCGCGTCAGGAAAGGCTGGGCGCGGTAGATGAATTTCGAGACATGGTGAAGGCGCTGCACCGAGCCGGCATCGAAGTCATTCTGGACGTAGTCTTTAATCACACGGCGGAAGGTGGACACGATGGCCCAACACAATGCTTCCGCGGCCTGGACAATCCAACCTACTACCTCCTGTGTGAAGACCGATCACTCTATGCGAACTTCACCGGTACAGGAAACACGCTCAACGCGAACCACCCAGTAATGCGGCGCATGATTGTGGACAGCCTCCGTTATTGGGTGACCGAAATGCATGTGGATGGCTTCCGGTTCGATCTTGCATCGATCCTTGCGCGCGATTCGTCCGGTGCCGTCCTGTCGAATCCTCCGGTGCTTTGGGACATCGAGTCCGATCCGTCGCTAGCCGGGACCAAGATGATTGCGGAGGCCTGGGACGCGGCAGGACTTTATCAGGTCGGCAGCTTCGTGGGAGATAGTTGGAAGGAGTGGAACGATCACTTTCGCGATGATATTCGCGACTTCTTCCGGGGTTCGAATGATTCCGTGGGGCGCATGGCCGACCGTCTGCTCGGCAGCCCAAGCATCTATGGTCAGAAGGAGCGCGAAGTCGAGGAGAGTATCAATTTCGTTTCGTGCCATGATGGCTTTACGCTCAACGACCTCGTCTCCTATGACCACAAGCACAACGAAGAAAATGGCGAAGACAACTGCGATGGCCGTGAGGAGAACCGAAGCTGGAACTGCGGCTTCGAAGGTCCGACGGACGATCCCGAAATAGAGAAGCTGCGCAACCGGCAGGTGAAGAACTTTTTCGCCGCCACCGTGCTTTCGGCAGGTGTGCCCATGTTTGTAATGGGCGACGAGGTGCGGCGTAGCCAGCGCGGCAACAATAACCCCTATTGCCAGGATAATGATACGAGTTGGTTCGACTGGAGGCTGCTGTCCAAACACGCAGACGTCTTCCGGTTCGTGAAGTTGCTGATCGAGCGTCGTGTGATGCGGGACGTGGAACACGAGCGTCGGCGCGTGAGTCTAAGCCAAGTGCTCCGCGAGTCGAAACACGCCTGGCACGGCGTGAAACTCAATCACGCGGACTGGTCGCCTCCCTCGCATAGCCTCGCAATCGGCGGGGAACTAAAGAACGAAGGGGTACTAGTGCACATCATTTTCAATGCGTATTGGGAGCCCCTCGACTTCGAACTTCCGATATTGAGCGATGGCACAGAGAACTGGCGGCGGTGGATCGATACTGCACTGGATCCGCCGCATGAGATTTGCGAATGGAATGCTGAAAAACCAGTTGTGGAGGCAACATATCGCGTTGGCGCGCGGTCGGTGGTGGTGCTAATCGCAGGTGAGGCGGTGAATGGGTGCACGGCCCCACGCTGATAGACCCCAACGGCTGCGGCAAGAAAAATGAAAAAAGAGGGGCTGCAGGGAACCGTTCGGTGGATCGTATCACCGAAACGACGTGCGCCAAGCCCCAGAACCGTTTGTTGTGGATAACAGATTAGGAGGATGCGACATGTCAACTTCAACCGCGAGGGTTGCGGAATCCCGCTATAGCTTGGAACACCATGGCATTCACAATGTCAACACCGTTTACTGGAATCTCTCCACGCCTCTGCTCTACGAGGAGGCGATGCGACGGCACGAGGGCCGCGTGGCGCATTTAGGGCCCCTGGTCGTCCGCACGGGGCAGCACACCGGACGATCGCCGCGCGACAAATTTATCGTTCGCGAACCATCTAGCGCAGACCAGGTGTCGTGGGGCGACGTAAATCGGCCCATGGAGCCCGAGCAATTCGACAGGCTGCGTAGCCGGCTTCTGGCGTATCTACAGGACCGCGACGTGTTCGTCCAGGATTGCTTTGTGGGTGCGGATCCCCGGTACCGTCTGCCGATTCGCGTCATCACCGAAACCGCTTGGCACAACCTTTTCGCGCGCAACATGTTTATCCAAAGCGAGCCCGCAGAGGTCAGCGGACAGGTGCCGCAGTTTACCCTCATCCACGCCCCGAACTTCCACGCCATTCCCGAAATCGACGGCACGAACTCCGAGGTCTTCATCGTCGTGAACTTCGCCGAGAAGCTCGTGCTGATCGGGGGTACGCAATATGCGGGGGAGGTTAAGAAAGCCATCTTTAGCGTGATGAACTACTTGCTTCCGCAGCAGAATGTCCTCTCCATGCACAGCTCCGCCAATATCGGTCCCGATGGCGCTGTTGCGATCTTCTTTGGACTGTCCGGCACGGGGAAAACCACACTGTCCGCTGATTCCAGCCGCACCCTTATCGGGGACGATGAGCACGGATGGAGCGATCGCGGAGTGTTCAATCTCGAGGGTGGCTGCTACGCCAAGGTTATCCATCTTTCAGCAACGGAGGAGCCGGAGATCTACGAGACCACGCGGAAGTTTGGGACCATCCTGGAGAACCTGGGCATGGACAGCGCAACTGGGCGGCTGAACCTCGACGACGCATCGCTCACGGAAAACACGCGGGCCGCCTATCCCATCAGCCACATTCCTAATGCGACCCGCGAAGGCATGGGAGGTCACCCGAGGCACATCATTATGCTTACGGCCGATGCTTTCGGAGTGCTGCCGCCGATTTCCCGGCTCACTCCAGCACAGGCGATGTACCACTTCCTCTCGGGATACACCGCGAAGGTTGCTGGCACCGAAAAGGGCGTGACCGAGCCACAGGCTACCTTCAGCGCGTGCTTCGGCGCAGCGTTCATGTCGCTCTCCCCCAGTGTGTACGCTCGGCTGCTCGGCGAGAAAATCGCTGCGCACCAGGTCAGCGTCTGGCTCGTCAATACAGGGTGGAGTGGAGGGCCCTATGGGATCGGGCATCGGATGGCCATCGATCATACACGTGCCATGGTGAACGCAGCTCTTATGGGCGCCCTCGAGCAGGTGCCGACGAGACCAGACCCGATCTTCGGCCTCGGTGTTCCCACGTCATGCCTAGGTGTCCCCATCGAGGTCCTCAACCCGCGTCGCACATGGTCAGACCCAAAGGCCTACGACGCGCAGGCCCACAGGCTGGCCGGGCTCTTTGCCGCCAACGTTCGAAACTTTGGCGACGCCATACCGGACGATGTTCGCGCGGCTGGACCGCGCGCAGATTCGTAAGGGCCATCGATTGGCCCTTTATATTAAGGCTAACGGCATGCACGGCCCCATTGTCACCACGCTAACAGAGAACCCGATCCTCACGCTCTTCATCGTGATTGGGCTGGGATACCTATTGGGCGAAATCTCTTTCTTCGGATTTCGTTTCGGCATCGTAGGGGTCCTGTTCGTCGGACTGGCCGTGGGCTCGCTCGGCCCTTCGATCTCCGTCCCGGAAGTGATTCCCACGCTCGGGCTAATTATCTTCATCTACACCATGGGAATCCAGAGCGGTCCCGAGTTCTTCAAGTCTCTGCGCGAGCGAGGTTATCGCGACAGCGTGTTCGCGCTGGTGATGGTGGTCTTGGGTGCGGGCATCACACTTCTGGTCTCGCGTCCGGCGCAGTTGACACCGCCTCGCGCCGCCGGCCTCTACACGGGCGCCATGACCAATACGCCAGCGCTGGCGGCCGTGCGCGAATTGCTGGGCGAGCGCGGCCGCGCTGCCGGGCTCTCTCCCGAGCAGCTTCACGCGGTTTCCGACGAGCCGGTAGTCGCCTACTCGATCGCTTACCCGGTGGGCGTCATCGGCGTGCTGGTCTCGTTCGCCGTGTTGCGCCGCCGGTGGAAACCGCAGATGGAGCCGCTCGCGGACGGTCCGGAGATTCGTGTTCGCAACTTCGAGGTGATGAATCCAGCCGTGATCGGCCGGACGGTGGAAGAGGTTTTGCGGCCACACCGCGACCCCGGCTTTGTAATCAGCCGCATCCAGCACGGAGAGTCGAGCGACATCGCCCGCGGCACGACGCGGTTGCAGCGGGGGGACATTGTGGTTGCCGTCGGCGACGACGACGGGTTGGTGCGCGCCGAACAGATTTTCGGCCAGCCACTCGATGCCCACATCGAGCAGGACCGCTCCCGGCTCGATTTTCGCCGCGTTTTCGTCTCCCGCCAGGAGATTGTCGGCAAGCGCATCCGTGAGCTCAACTTGGAGAACACCATGGGCGCCACCGTAACACGCCTACGCCGCGGCGATGTGGACTTCGTCCCCACACGAGACACGCGCCTCGAACTCGGCGACCGCGTCCGCGTGCTCACCCGCCGCGAGAACTTCTCCGCCATCTCCCGGTTCTTCGGCGACTCCATCCGCGGCACCGCTGAAACCGATTTCGGTTCCGTCGCCCTTGGCATGGTTCTTGGCGCCTCGTGCCCATCCCGCTGCCGGGAGGGACTTTGCGCCTGGGATTCGCCGGCGGGCCGCTCCTAGTCGCGCTCGTCCTTGGCAAGCTGGAGCGCACGGGCCGCATCACCTGGATAATGCCGCTGCATTCCAATCTCACGCTGCGGCAGATTGGGCTGGTGTTCTTTCTCGCCGGTGTTGGCATCCGCGCCGGCTATTCCTTCGCGCAAACGCTCCGCCAGAACGGCCTGGCGATGCTGCTGGCGGGGACGGCTGTTACGCTGGTCGTTACGCTAGTGTCCATGCTGGTGGGATACAAGTTGCTCAAAATTCCCTTCGCATCGCTCATGGGGCTGGTTTCCGGCATCCAGACGCAGCCGGCATGTCTGGCCTATGCGACGCGCGAATCCAACTCCGATGCACCCAACCTTGCCTACGCCGCAGTGTATCCGATAGCCATGATCGCAAAGATCATTCTGGCGCAGTTGCTGATATAAGACCTTGCCGTTACATGCGGGCTCGGGGCTGAATGCCTACTGCACCCTCCTCGCCACCCGGTATGCCGTCAGAAGTCATTGGAACTGATCGGCCCCAATCCATATGATCCTACCCACCTCCGACGTGCCCCGCTTGTGATGACGTAAGATTCGCCTCTCTTCCCCGGTCAGACCCTTGTGCCTGATGTGGCGGCAGTGCCGGTATTCGGGCAGTTTGGACGCCGCGAGAGGCCGGTGCAAACCTGCATGTCTAAGCGAAACCGGCAACTTAGCCACAGCCGATTGTTTGGCGCCCAAGTTGCACCTCTCATGATCGGGTGCCTGAAGGTAAGAAGTGATGAAACTGGAGAGGATATTCGAGGAGATCGTTGGAAACCGCCGCGGTGCGACACCGGACGACATCCGCAAGGTTTTCGGCGATTATCACAACCTGCTGCGCTGGTTAACCGGCTTCTTGATCGGAGACGAAAAGCTCGCAGACGCCTGTATGGTCGATGCCTGCACGATTGCCGAAACTCAAACTCCAGACTTTCACGAATGGATCGTACACTGGGGCGCCCGAGCCACGGTTGGATGCGCGCTCCAAAGGCAGCAGGCGAACATCGCGGAGCTTGCCCCCAAATATGAAAAGAGTGAACCAGCCCATCTGAAGCATCTCGCGCTTTCACCTGAGTACTTTCTATTGCTGATTAAGAACTCCAAGGACATTCATGCTCGCCTGGACGTACTTTGCCGGTTCGTGCTCGTCTTACGCGGCATTGCAAAGGACTCCTGTGACGAAGTTGCCGCTCAGCTCGGAATCAGCCGCAGCGCCGTCGAGCGAGCATATTGCACGGTGTTCGATACACTCGACCTCGCCTTCGTACGAGGTGCATAGAACTGCTGTGAGCGTGTTTCCCTGACGCTGTTAATATGCACTGGTGCGTTCTGCAGGACGACGCGACATGCACTTCGCGGTTGGTTCCATTCTGCCTAGTGTTGCCGACAAGCCTAAACTACTTCGCGTCCCCTGATTTAGCGCTTGTCGGATCCAATGCTGGAACGTCCGTTTCCCGACCCCATGCTGGCAGTGACAGTATCAGGGCAGGCAACTGCGCCTTCTGAGTTCCTGACGCATTACTAGGCAAGCATTTAGCCATCATCAGGTTCGGCATTAGACCTGCACTCTCCCACAATGGCGAACGCCATGCGAGGTTTTATGCCGAACGTCACAAAGTTCTTCAACTTGTTATTTGGCTGTTGGCACGGCAATCTCAGCCGTGCCTTCACTATCGGCGGACGGACATATCGGGTGTGCTGTGACTGCGGCGCAGAGTTTGATTATTCGCTGGAAACGATGTCAATTAAGCGCCAGCAAACGCGGCTCCCTGTCCCCCACGCGTTGTCGGAGGCGTGAGCCATCGGTCGCCTAACGACGCGGAGATTCAGCTATGACAGTGCCGAGTGCCAGATGGTCCTGCGGCACGCACGTGGCGGAGCCGGATTATTCCGAAGATGAGGAATCTCATACAGGAGCAACACAATGCCAAAGCTTTTCGTGGGAATACTGATATTTTTCTTGTCAGTCCTTGCGTTCGGTCAATCTTCACCTGCGTCATCGACATACCAGCCGGCGACCATCATCGACGTCAGGCCGCATCAGTCTCCAGGAGCCTCTAATTCCGATGACGCGCTTTACGAGGTGTCGGCGGTAGTGGGGCGTACAGTTTACGTTGTCTTGACCCCGTCGCCATCACCGTCGGGAGCAATACGGTATGCAGTTGGCCGTGAAGTCCTCGTCCACGTAGGCGATAACACAATTACATGGAACGACATCATGGGCCAGTCTCACGAGGTGCCGATCGTAAGCAGAACCCTGATTGCGGATACGCCCACACCCCAGAACCGATAGATGGAGAAGCGCTCGCCACAATTAGTGGCGCGCTGCAACAGAAAGGAATTGCGATGAGACTGACGAAGCGGCTTACATTCTTACCAGCTTTATTGTTCCTAGTCGCTTGCGCCTACGGCCAGGATGTTCATTACAACTATGACCGCGGCGCCAACTTTGCGGCCTACAAAACCTACCAGTGGGTAGACCTCCCCGGCCCGGGCGGGGCGGTGTCGGATCAGTTGATCGATCAGTCCATTAAGCGTGCAGTGGACGAACAACTCGCGCAGAAAAGCCTGACCAGGGTCGACAAGGGCGCGGACCTCCACGTCGGCTATCACGCCATTGTCAGAGAGGGAAAAAGCATCAACTTGTCGGCATTTGGTAACGGCGGCGGCCCCTGGGGATGGGGCAGTGGATGGGGAGGATGGAGTAGCGGTAGCGTGACCGGCCAGACGTCTACTATTGCTGTCGGAACGCTGCTTATAGACCTGTATGACCCCGCAAGAAAGCAACTGGTGTGGCGCGGAGATGGCACCAAGACCATCGACATTAAGAAAAACCCGGATAAGAACTACAGGAACCTGCAGAAGGCGATGGCCAAGCTCTTTAAGAACTATCCGCCTCAGGCCGGCAAGTAATAAAAGGAGACTTAAAAAGTGAAATCACCCTGGATCATCGTATTCCTACTAACGTGTGCGCTGGCGATTTCCGCCAATGCTCAAGAGAATAGCGGCGTGCAAAGCGCGGAAGGCCCAATCGCAAACCTCGCGCGGCAAAACTCGGGCGGCGCAACAAGCCCTGCTACGCAGCTACAAGCACCTGCAGGATTGCAGGATGCAGGGACTTACCCAGATCGGCTGGAGAAGGTTCTGGGAGCCATGTCGGCAGAGTTAGGCGAAATTGCACAGGCCGCTCGTGAAGGCCAGATCAGTCGCGAGCAAGCGGAATACCTCAGCCTGGAACGCTATTACGTTGCACTGGCTCGGTTCCAGCTCCTACGTATGCTGTACCAGGCGCCGCAGGAGAGCAATCCGCCACAAAGTTACGCGCAGGCGAATACTTCGCCCCCTCACCGGTGAAGGTTTGAAGCCTACCTGGTTCGCGCGAGAAAGTTTGGATCATCCACTACCGGGAGCACTATGAGCAAGAGATCGAAGAAGAGAAAGAAACAGAATTCAGGGCAGGGCGCAGCTGCTCTGAATGGCGTCGACGCGGGTGGCAATACCCAGCAGAAGATGCGAACAAAGGAATACGAGGCCGAACTCTTCAAGCTGCAAGTGGAACTTGTAAAACTTCAGGAGTGGGTGAAGGCGGCCAATGCTCGCGTCGTCATCATTTTTGAGGGGCGCGACGCCGCCGGGAAAGGCGGAATCATCAAACGCCTCATCGAGCGCGTCAGTCCCCGTGTGTTTCGCCTGGTGGCCTTGCCCTCTCCTACCGAGCGGCAGAAGACGCAGCTTCACGCCCAGCGCTATGTCGAACAACTGCCCGCTGGAGGTGAAATCGTCATTTTCGACCGGAGCTGGTATAACCGGGCCGGGGTTGAGCGCGTAATGGGATTTTGTACCGACGAAGAATACAGGCAATTTCTTAAAGACTGTCCGGCCTTTGAGGGCTTTCTCGTTAGCCAGGGCATTATCCTGCTGAAGTACTGGCTCGATGTTTCGGAACAAGAGCAGCACAAGCGCTTTGTCGCACGCATTGAGGATCCAACCAAGCGCTGGAAGCTGAGCCTTATGGACCTGGAGTCGCACCGCCGCTGGTATGACTATTCGCGTGTGCGCGATGCCATGCTGGAGGCGACGGATACTCCTGCTGCGCCGTGGTACATCGTACCTTCGGACGACAAGAAGCGGGCGCGTCTCAACTGCATCGCACATATTCTTAGCAGCATCCCCTACGAAGAGATTCCTTACAGTCCTCCCAAGCTTCCGAAGCGGCAAAAGGCGGAAGGCTACGTCGAGTTGCCACAAAGGCATCGCGTCGTCCCACAGGGCTGGTAATCCGGACCAGGAGATCGCAGCGAGGGAAATCTTGGCGCAGCTCAACATACAACGCGGAACTCTTCCCATCGTTGAGTGGGTCGCAGCATATCGCAAGGAATGGCTACAGCCCGACATCCTCGCGGGACTGACGACTGCGGCCGTGGTCGTTCCCAAGGCCATGGCGTATGCCACGATTGCGGGACTACCGGTGCAGGTAGGCCTCTATACCGCCTTGGTGCCAATGGTGATTTACGCCGTGCTCGGTACCTCGCGCGTGCTGAGTGTCAGTACGACCACGACGCTGGCAATCCTCACGGCTGCCCAGCTCGCAGAGGTTGTTCCCGGCGGGCAACCGGCGGCTTTGCTCACTGCCGCCGCGACACTGACCCTTCTTGTAGGCGGAATCCTGATTATTGCCTGTATCCTGCGCCTCGGGTTTGTAGCCAACTTCATATCAGAACCGGTGCTGGTTGGCTTCAAGGCCGGTATAGGCGTAGTCATCGTCGTGGACCAGGTGCCAAAAATCCTCGGGGTCCATATTGCGAGAGGCACATTCGTTCAGAATGTGCTCTCAACCATCAGGAGCAGTCCGAAAGTGTCATTTACCACGCTTGCGCTCGGGCTCTCAATGATCGCTCTTCTACTCGTGCTCGAGCGATTCTGGCCCAAAGCTCCGGCACCGGTGCTGGCCGTGGCGGCAGGGATTGCGGCGGCTTACTTTCTCAATCTCCAGACCCACGGTGTCGAACTGGTCGGCCGCATACCTCAGGGCCTACCGTCGATTATCCCTCCGGATCGCTCGTTGATCGCTCGACTCTGGCCGGGTGCAGCGGGTATCGCGCTGATGAGCTTCACGGAGACGGTTGCAGCCGGCCGGGCCTTCGCTCGTGGCAATGAGCCCGCGCCACGAGCCAACGGCGAATTGCTGGCCCTAGCAATGGCGAATGTCGGTGGCGCGCTTCTGGGCGCGATGCCTGGCGGCGGTGGCACCACCCAAACCGCGGTCAATCGCCTTGCCGGGGCTCGGACCCAACTGGCGGAACTGGTTACGGCGGCGGTGGCGTTGCTCAGCATGCTGTTTCTCGCGCCGCTGTTAGGGCTCATGCCGCAGGCGACGCTCGCCGCTGTGGTCATCGTGTACTCGTTCGGGTTGATCCAGCCCATCGAATTCCGCGACATCCTTAGCATCCGCCGCACCGAGTTCATCTGGGCTCTTGTAGCCTTTGCCGGGGTCATTCTGCTGGGCACTCTCAAGGGAATCATTGTCGCAATCGTTGTTTCGCTGGTGACACTGGCATACCACCTAGCCGATCCTCCGGTGTATGTCCTGCGGCGCAAGCCCGGTACCAACGTCTTCCGCCAGCAATCTACGGAACATCCCGAGGATGAAAGTTTTCCTGGCCTGTTGCTGTTAAGGCTGGAAGGGCCTGTCTTCTTCGTCAATGCTGCGCACATCGCGCACAAAATCGAGCCCCTCGCCATAGAAGCGCAACCCAGAGTGGTTGCGGTAGACCTGAGCGCAGTACTCGACACGGAGTACACAGCGCTAAAAATGTTCGTTGAAGCCACCAGGCGGCAGCGCGATCGAGGCGTTCAGGTCTGGCTGGTAGGGATGAATCCGGGCGTCTTGGCGATGGTGCAGAGATCGCCTCTGGGGAAGATGCTGGGCCGTGAAAGGATGCACTTCAACCTGGAAATTGCTGTGACACGGTACCTCGCTGCTCAGGGCCCGGCAGGCAGCGCAGGTTAATACTTTAAAGCAGTACATTTTTGAAAGTTGTCCTCTTCATCTACTCTTTGCAGACAAACCAGAGACATTTCGAATCCCCCTGTTCCCCCGCACCATGTCTTCATGGACCTCATCTTTCAGTGTGACTCGCGCGAGAACTTCACCCCAGGTTTCGGGGAGTGCCTTCGTTATTCCTCCGGTGGTCTGCTCGCCTGACATTCCCAACCAACTCGTTGACTATCTCCAGCTGACGCCGCTAGAAATCCAGGCGCTTCAGGCACAGGAACAGTGCAAGCAGGTACAACCACTCGTAGACCAGCTCGACAAGAACTGTTTCGTCTGTCCACACTGATGCCTGGAGTTTCGTCAGCCGCCTTCATTCGGTCAGGGCAGATTCAGTCTGCATTGGCGGAGTCAGCGTGATTTCAGCAACTTGCGGTAAACGCTGATTGGCACCCGCGTTGCATTACTTGTTACGTCCGTCGCCCCGACTCTTCCAAGCTCTGAAGGTCGGGAAATTGAAGGCGCGAAGGTGATGCATGTATTGGCTGCACCTGACAAAGAGGCAGAAGAAACGAATCACACAAGTACTCAGCACGGCCGAGATCCAGGATCCTTTTGCTGACCAGAGCGAGAGTCTGCACTGGACTGCTCGGATGATCACGGGAACTGCGGAAATGGCGGAGCGATCGATTATCGACGCAACAGGTCTTGTCGAGACCAGTAGCCGCGATTTTCGTGACTGGCTGGTGCTTTGGGCACATTTGGCTACTGGCCGCACTGCACTGGACGCCGTCCGTTTATCGATCCAAGAAACTGCTACACGACACGCTGACTGGACTTGCTCGCACAAAGGCCACGAGCCTCTTCCATGGGCCGAGATTCGAAGGCTCCAGGAACTGGATGCAAGTAATGTCGTGCAGCAACTCGACGTTTTGGCTCGGGCTGTTCTGGTTCTTCACGGCTGCCACGGAGCTTCGTTCGAGGACTGCGTGTTGTTGCTGAATGTGCCGCTTCAATCTGCTGTTGGCGCCTACTGTACTGCGCTTGAGTGGTACAAGGCGTTTACAGAACCGGCTGACAGAGATGCAGCCGACGCAACTTCCGCAACCTACATTTTCCCGTTACCACCTAAATGGACATTTGGGGTGTAGAGGAGGTCGATGTGAAACGGCATTGGATGTTGGCATTCTTAATCGCTGGAGCGCTCGTGATTTCAACGGGCACGCAAGACGTGAACGCACAATCTACGGATACTGTTGTGACTCAGCAGCAAGGAAGCAGCGACAACGGCGGACACACAATTGTGGTCAATGTGTGGGCAAAATCCGGGCCGGAAGGACCGGAGCCCGTCAAAGTGTCATCAGCATTTGCGGCAGCCGGCCTGAACACCGCGTTCAAGATGGAGCTGATTGAGCGAAAGATCGGAAACTCCATCAGGAGAGGTTTCCCGCTTGGTGAGTTCTGGATTCAAAACGATCTTGCCGAGGTTGACGATGCGCTAAAACTGGCAGCTCTTTCCGTCGCGAACGACGCCGATCAACAGGCATTGCAGGAGCTCGAAAAGCAAAGCACTCGGCTGCGGACCTGGAGCGGTTGGCTTATTGACCAGAACCGACACCTCGCGCTGACCGAGTACTACATCTCCTCCTCGACCCTAGACAACGACGAGCGGTTTCAGAATAGCGTCGCTTGCACAAAGTTTCTGGTCTCTATGCTGTCGAGCAGGAGATTGGCGGAGGACAACTCCTGCCTCTGAGGTGCAGTTCAGGGTCTTGCCAGACCCCTGATTCGGGAAGCGTGCTTAGGTAGGCGCCAGACATCGCCCGGAGAGGGATTGGCCCTCTCCGGCGTGCTGTTTAGATAATCGGAATAGGCTTCCTTATGCGTGAGAAAACATGGTGGCGGCCATCCAGGGAGCCCGCGTGGTGGTGGCGGCTTGCTATCGCTCGAACTCGACTGGCGACTGATAAGCCAACGCCGAGCGCAGCCGTACGCGATTGTAGACCCGCTCGATGAACTGCTCAAAATGTTCCCGCAATTCTTCAAGGGTGCGGTGCTGCCGGGCCTCCAGTTGTCCCAGCTTCAGCGTGTTGATGAAGCTCTCGCAGCGGCCGTGTATTCTGCTTGGCGAACGGCCTTTCGACAAGCGGAATCACTGTAATTATCGGCTTGAAAGCAGCGTCGGGACGCATCGCAGGTAAGAACGGAGCGGCCGAACGGCTGGGATTGAAGCGCACGACTCTGCAGAACAAGATGCGCCGGCTAAACATCTCCCGCGCGATTACCTGCGCGATCTGGCATGCGTACTGACGGGTACTTACTCCCTTGACTGTACCGTAACTGTGTTAAACCGTATGAGAAGCTCGGGACGGCCATCGGGCCGACTGCAGCAAAACATTGGGGCCGTGTCCGACGTTGTGGCTCTCAAAGGTGTGCAGGGCACCTCGGGCGCTGCGGACTGGTCGCGGCCTTCCGCGAAGAGGATAGCGGCCGCCGCAGCGCGCCACTCCGCCCAATCTGAGCGCGTCCGAGTCGCGGTATCCCTTTCCCTAGAAGGCGCGGACTGCTGGCCAACCGCTGGCCATTCGTCTGCAAATCAGGTCTCTCGGCGCAAAAGGGAAAGTATTAAGTCCAACAAAACACTTGAAGATGAGTGAGCACGAACAGGGCAGGTAGATTTTTTTAGCAAACCGCCGCCTTCAGCCACCTCTCCGCTGTTTGCTTAGAGCAGTTTACCACGATGTGCTGCACTGCGCTGCTGGCCACTTGCTGACCGGATAGGCCACAAAGACTTGGCTCCGTTTGTAGTTAACACCTGTAAGCCGGCATAAGCTTTCTGGTCTTTCTCGGAGAGTCCGCTGATGACTTCTCCCAGGGTCGAGGTTGCTACCAGGCGAAGCATTTGCTTCCTCCTGTCGTGGCCGCTCACGGTCCCTGCGCCGGGTTGCGTGACCTCCACGGCTTCACCCGGATTCTCCACCTTCGAGGCATTCAGGCTGGAGGGCGCTTTGGGAGTGGTCGGAATCGGATCGCTGGACGTCTCCAGACGCCCCAGGTAAGTCGCTGCCGGGATGGCCCAGTTCTTACCTTTGAAAACCAGCAGACCTTGAGAAGTGCCCGCAGGGACCTGCACCTGCTGGGAAGAGTTACTCTGCGCCGCAACCCCCCAGATAAGTGGGGGAATCAGTATTGCGAGCAAAACGAAGCGCAGAGACATGGAAGGATGTTACCTCAAATTTTCGGTGCGGCTGCAGTGCTCAGCGCGGCTCTGGGGAACGACGGAATCTGGACCCGTCGAGCTTGTTGGCGACCAGCTTGCCATGCCAACCCAGAATAGTATCCGGCTTGGCCGCGGCCGCTACTTCCTCCAGCGCCCTACGCCCTAGGCGGTGAGCGATCTCCGCCAGCGTGGCCTTGTCAGCTCCCGGAAGGAGCAGTCGGCCCTTGATCTGGGTTTTCAGGATACGGTTCTCCGCAGCCAGATATTCGTTCCTCAACAGCAGTTCTTGAATCGGATTTCCATCAGCTTCGTTGAAGCGAGCAAACCGACCGTTAGGGTAGCGGAACATAGTCGCAGACAAGCACAGTCAAATCATCGTCCTGCTTCGCTGACCACTGGCGGACTGAAGACAGGATCGAGTCCGCTGCCGCAGAGGGTGAAAGTCCAGTGGTTTTTCTTAACGATTCGAATAGACCATCCTTTCCGAAGAAATCTCCGGCAGCGTTGGAAGCCTCCAGAATCCCGTCCGTATACAGCAGGATTCGATCACCCGGTTCCAGCTTGTGGATGGCGGTTGAATAGGCCGCAAAATCGAATGCCGCGAGTATCAAGCCGTTCTCTTCTATTTCTATGATTCCGCCGTTCCGCGACAGCAGCATGGGCGGGTGCCCCGCCGCAGAGTAGTGCAGTTGCCGCGATTCCGCGTTCAGGTAGACGTATGCCGCCGTGACGAACTGGTTCTGTGTGTTTCCAAACAGCGCCGAGTTCATGCCCGACAAGAAGCGTGAAGGCTTGTCCGCAAACGCCCGCTGCGAAGCTGCCGCGAGTTTGACCATTGACGCGATCAGGGCCGCGGGAACACCATGCCCGGACACGTCCGCGATCAACAACCCGGCTTGGTAGTCGTCCGCGACGATGTAATCGTAGAAGTCGCCCGCTATTGACGTCATCGGCACATAGCGGGCTGCGACCCGGAAGTGTGTCGAGTTGGGAAACTCTGCAGGCAAAATGGATAGCTGTATACGGCGGGCTACCTCCAGTTCCTTCTGAATTTCGTTTAGCTGTTGATCCCGCCGCAAAGTCCTACGTGCAGCCACGTAGCCCAGAGTGACGAGGAACGCGGCAAACCCGAATGGCTCCACTCTGGGCGAGGATATGAGCAGCAGTCCCGCCATGTTTGTCCAGACTACAAAGGCGACAAAAATCAGCAGACCCCAGCGGATTGCCGCGAAATCGGCAGCGGCAGGACTGTGGCGCTTGGCAGAGCTACTGCTCATGAATCGAATGAGAAAGAAACTCGATGCCGCGATCACGCCGATGCTGTTAATCAGGTGATAGAAGCCGGAGTCGCCGAAAAGGAAGGTGGCCGCAGCGAGTGCACCGCCGAGGCCAACCATTGCGTACCCAACAACCCGCTCAAACCGCCTCGGCAGCCCCAGAGAGGTAAAGAATAGGAATGCGGGGATCAGGACGATGTAGTCAATCCCTGAACGCAGGCGGGAGTAGAAGGTCGAGTCCTGCACCGTCATTCCCAGCAGGCTGGATTGAATCCAAAGGCGAAGCCCGTAAAAGGCGGCAAATAGGGCGAAGTAGATCAGTAGCGCGTCATACTTGCGACGGATGGCGGCGAATGCAGCGGATAAGAGACCCACGGCAATGAAAGCCGCTCCCAAGAAGAGGTATGGAGCGTCACGATGAAATGCGCTCAGCACATCACCAGCACTCATCTCAGAAGTAATTACGCACATGCGACGGATAATAAGTAAGCCGGAATTTCCTTTTTGCCCTCAAGAACGGCACCATAGTACACCCGTCTCGCCTGTTCGCGACACTGTAAAACAATTTGTCATCGGGAGCACTCCCGACGGGGTGCCGTCCCCCACCAGCACAGCCCGAAATTGCCCATTTGCGGCATACTTTTGCAACACCTCTCCTTACCCCAACCAGCTTATAGACGGATTCCGCTGCCGACTAGACCACGATCCACCTATCCCGTCGGTATCGGTAGCAGCGCGATCCGGCCCAGCATTGCCCCGAACCGCCGCCGCGTCAGATGTCCTTCCGCCAGCAGTAGCCAGTAGTAGCGGGCATGTTTCACCAGCCGTCCGCCCGTCTTCACCAGCCGTTGCTGCAAGCTGGTGAGGGACCAGTTCTCGATTCGCTTGGGCAACGTCAGCCGCCGCCACAAATTCCCCAGGTTGTAGGCCAACAGGCTCAGCGCCAGCCGCACTTGGTTTGAGCGGAAGCGGTGACAAGAGAGGCGGGTCATCTTCACCGCCTGCTTGCCCTCCTTGATCCATTGCTCTGCCGTCCCTCGCTTGTTATAGAACCGCACTACCGCTCGGCTCGGAGCTTCCAGGTTGGTCACGATGAATCCGACTCGGGGGAACAATTCCCCAGCGTGAAACTCCACTTTCGCCACGACCCGTCGTTCGGTCTTCCAGCTTGCTGCTTGGTAGAGGAAGCCCTTGTACCAGACCACGGGCTTGTGGCTCGGTCTTCCTACGGGCCGCGTCAGCAACTCCGCGATGTCCCGCTCCAAGCTGTCATTCGCGGGTATGCGAATGGCATACTTCACGCCTCGCTCCTCCAGCGCTTCGTAAATCTTCGGCTTGGCAAAGGCAGCATCGGCGCGAAAAACCACTTCCTTACCGAGTTCTTGTTGGTGCTCGATCTCCGGCAGTAACAGTTCTGCCCAGTCTTCCGCACTATGCACGTTGCCCGGCCGCAGCTT
>Ga0209385_1000138_pt1 | contig 26062 bp, 19 predicted proteins | sample NGEPerB_FD_184506 | JGI IMG/M metagenome (GOLD analysis project Ga0209385, IMG submission 184506) | Arctic peat soil microbial communities from the Barrow Environmental Observatory site, Barrow, Alaska, USA - NGEE PermafrostAB12-B... | ecosystem: Environmental > Terrestrial > Soil > Wetlands >... | reverse complement strand
CGCATAGCGGAGGCGCCCGAGGCGCCGCACGATGTCGTCGGCAGAGAGCGTGTCCCCGGCGCGCACCGCCCACACGTCGGAGTAGAGGCGCGTCGGGAGGGACCACCGCCGCCCATCCATCGTGCGGGAGACGACGCGGGAAAAGTAGAGGACGACGACGATCGCTGCGACGAGGAAGAGCGCCGCGGTCGCGCCGATGAAGAAAAGAACCGGGCGCGAAATGTGGCGCAGGCGGTCCCAGGTCGCGCGCGCGAGACGAGCCTGTTCGTCCCGGACCGCGCGCACGAAGGGCGCCACGCGTTCTCTTGCGGCGCGAAGGACGCTCAAAATGTCCACGACTGGAGTCTAGCGAAGCGCCCGCCCGATGCGTTCAGCCGATCCAGCCGGCCTTCAAAGCCGCCAGCGTGACGCCGCCCGCGAGGATCCAGAGCGCCACGCCGAGGGCAATGGGCCGGAGGCCCACGCGCCGGAGGGCGTCGCGCGTCAGGGACGCGCCGATCAGGAAGAGCGTGACGACGAGGACGCGCTTCGCGCCGGCGGCGACCGCGAGCCCGGCGGGCCGGAGCGCGGGAAACCACGTCACGAACGCGGCCATGACCACGAATCCGACGAGGAACCAGGGCAGCTTCGCGGCCGACGCGCCGCGCTCCCCCGTGCGGCGCGCGCGCGCCCATCCGATGACGAGCGCCACCGGCACGATCCAGAGGGCGCGCGCGAGCTTCACCGTCGTGGCGATCTCGACGGCCTTCGGCCCGTAGGCGGTCGCGGCGCCGACGACCGAGCTCGTGTCGTGAATCGCGAGGGCCGCGAACAGGCCGAACCGCGATTCGTCCAGCCCCGCGAGGTGGCCGAGCGGCGGGAAGACGACGAGCGCCACGCCGTTGAGGAGGAACACCGTCGCGAGCGCCACGGAGATGGACTCCGACTTCGCCTTGATGGCAGGCGCCACGGCCGCGATCGCGCTGCCTCCGCAGATCGCGGTCCCGACCGTCACGAGGAGGGACGTGTCCTCCTCGACGCCGAAAACGCGCGCGAGGAGAAGGCCGGCGAAGAACGTGAGGGAGATGCCCACGGCCGTGTAGCCGATTCCCCTGAGGCCCACGCGTCCCACGACGCCGAGGTCGGCGGCCGCCCCGAGTCCCATGACCGCGACGCCGAGAAGGAGGGGCGCGAGCTTCCGCGTGCGGCGGAGCCACGGGTTTCCGAGGGCGAGCGCCACGGCCACGCCCGTCACGAGCGCCGCGGCGGGGGGCACGAACGGCAGCAGGGCGGCCACCGCGAGAAGTGGAACGAGAACGTGTCCAAGCGTCAACGCGCGGAGTGTAGGCTAGCCCGTGTGACGGACGCGCGCGAGGGCGCCTCGGTGGCCACGCTCGTGCTGAGGCGGGATGCCGACGGGACACGCTGGAAGAAGGACTTCCTCGTCGCCGAGGAGCCGCTCGAGATCCGGCTCAAGGAAGGCGAGGCCGAACCGGAGCGGTTCGTCGTGACGATGCGGACTCCGGGCGACGACGACGACCTCGTGGTCGGCCTTCTCTTCGGAGAGGGCGTCATCGAGCATGGGGACGAGATACTGGCCCTCGGGCCGCCCGACGATCCCCGCGTGGCACCGGAGCTCGCGAAGAACGTCCGCGTCGTCACGCTCGCCCCCCGCGCGGATCGTCCGCGCGCGCGCCGAGCGACGGTGATGGGCTCGGCCTGCGGCGTCTGCGGCCGCACGTCGGTCGACGATGTCGCCGCCATGGCCGCGGCCGCGCGACGGGGGAAGGCCGAACCGCGGCCCGGCGCGGATCCCGACGTGTCGATCCCCGCTGCCCTCCTCACGTCTCTGCCCGGCGCGCTTCGCGCGCGGCAGTCGGTTTTTTCCGCGACCGGAGGCCTTCACGCGGCCGGACTCTTCGAGTCGGACGGGTCTCTCGTGCTCGCGCGCGAGGACGTCGGACGGCACAACGCGACGGACAAAGCCGTCGGCGCCGTCCTGAGGAGCCGTCGGCCCTGCCCGCCCATCCTTCTCGTCTCGGGCCGGCTCGGCTTCGAGATCGCCCAGAAGGCCGCGCTCGCCGGGGTGCGCATCGTGGCCGCCGTTTCAGCGCCGACGAGCCTCGCGGTGGACCTCGCCGAAGAGACCGGCCTCACGCTCGTCGGCTTTCTGCGCGACGAGCGTTTCAACGTCTACACGCACCCCGGGCGCATCACGCGATAGATCGCCTCACTTCTTTCTTCACTTCCCGGAGGATTCCTTCTTCGGCCTGCTTTGGTAGCGCTCCCAGAGCCGCTTGTGACGGTCCGAGAGGTCGAGGGGGAGGCCCTTGTCGTAAAGCGCGACGACGTTCGATTCCGTGAGCAGCGGGTCGCCGGTGAACACGGTGAGGGATGCGTCCTTGCCCTTTTCCAGCGACCCGATCCGGGCGTCGACGCCGTAGATTCTCGCCGGATTGAGCGTGATTGCGCGGAGAGCCTCGAGGCGGTCGAGGCCGAACGCCGCTGCCATCGCCGCGTGGTTCGGGAGGTCGCGCGTCGTCGCGGCGGCCATAGCGGCCTGGCCGTTCCCGATCGCCACGACGACGCCGGCCTTCGCGAGCTCGGCCGCCTTCGTGAAAGGTGCGTCGTATGGGTCGTCCTCGCGCAGCGGCAGCTCCAGCACCGTGTCGAGGATGACGGGAATCTTCCGCGCGGCGAGAGCCGCGGCGACGTTCGGCGCGTCGGTGCCGCCAAGAATGACGGGGCGCACCTTCTCCCCTTTCAGCTCCTCGTCGAGGAAGCGCAGCGCCGCGTCGATCTGCGTCTTCCTCTCCGCCCTAATGACGAGGGGAATCGAGCCGTCGAGGACGCCAAGCATCGCCGACAGCGCGGCGACGTCGTCGTGCCCGGGCACTCCGGCCCTGCCCTCGGCCGCCTTCGCGGTCCGATAGGCCGCGGCGTCTCGAAACGTCTTCCGAATGAGCTCCAGCGCTTCGTCGCGCCGGCGTTCCTGAACGCGCGCCGCGGGACGTGCCTCCGGACGCCGGTCGACCGCCATGTTCGGCCACTCGAGGAGTACGGCCGCCGGGCACTTCACGCACGCGTCCTCCCGCGTCCAGCCATTCAGGGTCACGACCGAGGCCGCGCCCGGGAACGTGGAGCCGCGCGGCGCGAGGGCGGCGAACAGCACGCCGCCGCTGCGCGTGACGGGCAGCGTCTCGGAGTCGAAGTTCATCGCGGCGTCGGGCCGGGCCTCGGGATTGATCTCGCCGACTTCGGCGACGTCGTTCGTCGCGCGAACCGCCTGGATCTCGACGAGCCCGATGAGGGACGCGGGCGCGAAGAAAGCAGGCGCGATGTGTTTGCCCGCCACGTCCACGACCTCGGCCCCGGCCGGGACGGGCGTCTCCGCCCCTCCGACCGCCAGGATCTTCCCCTCCGCGATCACGACGACGCCGTCCGGAATCGCGGGGCCGATCGCCGTATGCACCGTCGCGCCCTTGAGGACGAGGACTGAAGCCAGAAGGAGCGCGCTCATCGCGTCACCTCCGCCTCGGCCGCTTCGGAGTCGTGGCTCTCCTCGTCACAGGAGTGGGTGGGGGGCCGCCGCGCCGGCTCGGCGGGCGTCGTCGACGAGCCGCGCGCCGCCGCGAGTCGCGTCTTCGAAACGAGATCGGCCTTCTCGGCTATGAGCCCGGCTCGGCCCGCGAGATCCGCCGCGCGGTCGAAATACCGGCGCCCCTCGATCCAGGTCTCGTCGCAGTGGCTCGTCGGGTCGAGCGGGTCGCCGGACCAGATCGCGAAGTCGCCGTCCTTGCCCGTCTCGAGCGAGCCGATGCGCTTGTCGAGCTTCAACTGCTTCGCGGGATTCAGCGTCACGAACTTCAGGGCTTCCTCACGGGGCACGCCTCCGTACTTCACGGCTTTCGCCGCCTCCACGTTCATCCGGCGGGCGAGCTCGTCCGAGTCCGAATTGAACGACACGAGGACGCCGCGTTCCCGCATGAGGGCGCCGTTGTACGGGATCGCGTCATAGACCTCGAACTTGTAGGCCCACCAGTCGCTGAACGTGGAGGCCCCGGCGCCGTGCGCGGCGATCTCGTCGGCCACCTTGTACCCCTCGAGAATGTGCTGCAGCGTCCCAACCTTCACTCCGAATTCCTCGCAGGTTCTGAGGAGGTCGAGCACCTCCTGCTTCACGTAGCTGTGCGCGTGAATGATTCGCCTGCCTTCGAGGACCTCCGCGATCGCCTCCAGCTGCAGATCGGGCCGCGGCGGGATCGGATTCTCGCCACGTTTTTTCGCGGCCTCGACGTCCTTCTGCCGGCGCCGGTAGTCCCGCGCCGCGGCGAAGCGCTCGCGGATGAGGGCTGAGACTCCCATGCGCGTCTGCGGGTAGCGGACCGCGGCGCCCGTCCGATTCGACCCCTTCGGGTTCTCGCCGAGCGCGAACTTGATGCCGAGGGGCGCGTCCTTGAGCTTGAGCCCATCGGGGCCCTCGCCCCGGCGCAGCTTGAGGATCTCCACCTGCCCGCCGATCGCATTCGCCGAGCCGTGGAGGACGTGCGCCGTCGTGAGGCCGCCCGCGAGCTCGCGATAGATCGAGGGGGCAAAGGGGTCGATCACGTCGCCGATGCGCACTTCCGCCGAGACGTTGCGCGTGCCCTCGTTGACGCCGCCGTCGATCGCCGTGTGGCTGTGGCAGTCGATGAGCCCCGGGGTGACCGCGCGGCCCTGTGCGTCGATCTCGACCACTCCGCTCGCGAGCGCCGCCGGAGCGGTGACGCCCTTCCCCACGGCGGCCACCTTTCCGTCCACGATCAGGAGGTTCGCGTTCGGGAGCGTTCCCTCGGGACCGGACGTCCAGACCGTCGCGTTCTTCACGAGAACCGCCCTCGGCGCGAGGAGAGGCCGCGCGAAGCGCTCCGGCAGGGGGCGCACGTCGGAATCGGGCGCATCGTGCTTCTCGGCCGCGGCCGCCTCCGCCGCCTCCTGGGCGCGCTCCCCGCCGGGACCGGCACCAGATCCGCCCGGCCCTCCAGCGCTCCCGCCTCGAGCCGCGCGATCGCGCTCGGCCAGCTTCAGGGCGGCGGGACCACCGGACGCGGGGACGAGGTCGAGCTTCAGGATGTCGCCGTCCACGGTCGCGGCGACTCTCTGCGGCCCCGAAACGCCGAACGGGGCGCCATCGATGTCGAACTCCAGCCGCTGCCCGTGGCGCGCGACCTGAATCGCCGGCACGGGGCGGCCGCCGCCCGCCGCGCTCGCGCTGACCGTGAGGAGGCCCGTGCGCGGGTCGTTACGAATGTCGACATGGGCTCCGTCGATGCGGAACACGCCGGTCACCGCGCCCTTCTTCGTCTTGACCTCGTATGGAACGCCGTCCACCCACGTCGCCTGGACGATCGTCTTGTCCGCGAAGAGAGGGCCCGTGGACACGACGAGGTTCGCGGGGGCGCCGGCCACGATCTCTCCCGCGCGCCCTTCGAGGCCCAGCATCTTCGCCGGCACGGTCGTGAAGCCGGCGAGGAGATCGTCCACGGAAAGCCCCCGGGCCCGCGCCTTCTTCGCGCGATCCGTGAGTTCGGCGATTTCCGTGAGGCCGTGGGTCGTGAGCGCGAACGTCAGGCCGAGATCGCGCATCCACTTTGGATTGGAGGGCGCGCGGTCCCACGCGCGCAGGCGCTGGAGCGAGACGTCGCCCCAGTCGTCGTCGTCCTCGACGGACGTCGGGACGGGGAACGCGAGGGTGAGCACGAGCTGCGGCTTCGCGGCTTTCACCTCGTCGGCGAGGAGGTACGCGTCCGCCGCACCGACGTACCGGGCCTTGAGGGCGAACTCGGCGGCGATCTTCGAGGCGCGGAGGAGAGAGAGCACGTCCGGCGTCTCGAAGACGACGGCTTCCTTTCCGGAGGCCGCGTCCGCCAGGGCGACCCACGCGTCGAGACGTTCGGGGCGCGCGCGGCCGGCGGGCTTCGCGGCAAACGCCACCTCGGCGGCTGCGAGCCACCGCGCATCGGAGAAGGTCTGGCGGATCGCCGCGACCGCGCCCATCTTCGAGCCCGGATACTCGCCGCCCCCGAATTCAGGGGTGTTCGTATCGCGCGCGACGTGCTGCGCGGACCTCGCGACGACGATCGACTTCCCGAGCGAGGCGTCGCCCAGCGAAACGACGGCGCTCTCCCCGCGGAAGATCCCTTTGTCGGGAACAGCGGCGACCATCGTGAAGCCGAGATCCCGGAAGGCCTCCCTCACGTCTGCCGCGATCCGGAGGTCGGTGAGGACGTTCCGCTCGGGATGCACGCGCGCAATGGGGTGCGCGTTGCCCACCGGCTCCGGAGCCGGCGTCGGCGTCGACGCCGGGACGGCCGGGGCGCTCCCCGCGCGGCGACCGCGGGCGTCGTCATCAGCGGTGGCCGGCCGCGCGCCCGAGAGCCGCGATTGCGTCACGTATGGGTCGATGAGCCCCGGCGACACCGTCTTGCCCAAGAGGTCGATCACCTGCGCGTCGGCCGGCACGGCGACGGCGCTGGAGGCACCGACGGCCTCGACGAGCCCGCTCCGGACGACGACCGTGGCCTTCTCGAGCACCTTGCCGGGCGCCGTGACGACGCGCGCGTTCACGAGCGCGTAGACGTTCGGAAGCTCCGACGCGCTCGAGATATGTCCGAAGAGCACCAAGAAAATGCTGCTTAGAAAGAGAGAGCGCGCGATCCCGTGGCCGGCGCCGTTCTTCATGCGCATCGCTTCCTCCACCCTTCTAAGAAAATCCCAAATCCGAATCCGAAGCAAAATCTTCTTCCGTTCTTTCTATGTAAAGACCCCAATCGCGACGATCTCGACGGCCTCGCCCAGCACCGTCGCCTTCTCGCCGACCGTCTTTCCGAGCAGGGCGCGGCCGAGGTCGGAGAGGTACGAATAGACCCCCTGCTCGGGCTTGCTGTCCCAGGGGCCGAGAAGCGTGATGGTTCGCGTGCGCGCCGCACCCTTGATCGTGACGCGCGCGCCCGGCCGCACTTCAGTCGTGTCGACCGTAGCGGGGTCGAGGGCACGCGCCTTGCCGAGCTCTACCTGGATCTTTCCCGCGCGCGCGGACAGGAGCTGCTGCTTGTCGCGCCGCGCCTTGTATTCGAAATTCTCCGAGAGGTCGCCCTCGGCGGCCGCGAGCGCGATTCCCTTCGTGTTCTCGGGAATCTCCACTTTCAGGATGTTCTCCAGCTCCTTGCGCTTGGCTTCGATGGCCCCCGCGGTGACGAAGAACGTCTCGTCGTCCGTCTTCCGGAGGTCCGGGAACCGCATCTCGGCCGCGGCGAGAAGGCCGTCGCGCCGGTGGGGCTCGAGCTCGTGGTGGCGCGTGAGCGCCTCGAGGAATACGCGAGCCTCCTCCACGGTGGCCTGCTTCACGAGCCAGCCCGCCACGAGCCCGGTTCGGTCGAACATCTCCCGGACCTTGGAGCGGGCCGCACCCAGCTCGTCCCACGTGAGCGCGTCGAGGAGGCGCGTCAGGACCGGCGGATTGAGGCGGGCGCGGAAGGCCTCGTCCTGGGCGGAACGCTGGGCGAACCAGACGAACGCGCGCGGGCCGGAGCGGGGCGACTTCGTGAGCTTTTCGAGCGTGCGCTCGCGCGTGTCGGGGTCGATCTCGGCGAGACTCCGGTCGATCGCCTCGATCGTGCGCGAGTCTTCTTCCTTGAAGAACCATTCGGCGAGGATCGCCGGCGCCTCCGCCGGTTTCTCCTTCACGATGACTTCCAGGGCACGCTCCCGGATCGCGCGGTCACGGAGCCGCGGAAGGAGAGCGAGGGGGCGCGCGAGAACGTGCTTCTCGATGGCTCCCGCGAGCGCGACGCCCGGGAACTTCTCGACGAGGACGGCGATCTCGAAAGCCAGGGCGGGGTCGCGGTCCTCGAGCGCCTCCGCGTCCTTCGCGAGCGCCTTCGCCATCGCGGTCGCAAGCGGTGTCGAACGCTTCTGGTTCTTGCGAAACAGCTCGAGGCGGTCCTTCAGGGGCGCCTTCTCGAAGCGCGCGAGGAGGTTCGCGTCCGCGGCATCCGCCGAGTCGGACCACTCGACCGTCGCGGTCTTGCCGCTGCCATGCACGACGACCTGCGGATTCTTCCGGGCGGCGGCCCACCACGACGTCCACGCATCCTCGGAGATCAGGCCCTTCACGGCCTCCTTCACTTCGGTCATCGTCATCGTGCGGCCGAAGGACTCGATGAGGTGCTTCATCGCGACGCCGGGATCGTCGACCACGCGGCTTTTCAGCGCCTCGGGAGTCGTGAACTTCTCGAAGAGGAAGTGGCCTTCTGCGAGCGGCACGAGATTCTTCGACGCGACGCCGATCGGGATGGCGATGCCTTTGGCCGCTTCGAAGTCCACCCGGACCGAGTCGAGAGCGAAATTCGTCTCGACGACCTTGCCGGCCCCGCGTCCCGCCATCGAGAACACGCGGCCGACCTCGAAGGGAAGCCACTTCTCCGCCTTCTCGGCGCGTTGGAGCCCGTCAGCCGGGTCTTTCGCCTCGCGGAACTTGAAACGGCCGAGAAGGGCGACGAGAGACGGACGATTCGGCCACGCGGCGGCGAGGGCCTCCTCGAACAGCTTGTGGAAGCCGTCCGGCGAGGAGGGCGTGGCGCCCGCGCGCACGGCCTCCTTGAGGATCGTCCAGCGCAGGCGCGCCACCGCGGGGTCGGAGGATTTCTTCTTCAGCTCGGCCTCGGCGGCCCCGGCGACGGACTGGACGCGCGCCTTCTGGCCCGCGCGCGCGAGGCCGCGCACGGCGGCGAGCAGCGTCTCGGCCTTCCCGATGGGATCCGAGAGCGAGTCCTGGAAGGCGGATTCGACGAGATCGAAGCGTTTTTCGGAGAGAAGGCTCTGAAGAGGGGCGCCGTTCGTCAACCCAACATTCCCTTCTTCAGATCCTCGGACGGCGGCTTCGGGCCGAGCCAGATGGAGAAGACCGCGTCGGCGAAAACCTTGCCTTCGAACGTCCCGAGCGCCTTGTCGCCGGCGTAAAGCGTGGTCCCCTTTCCGGGCACGTACACGAAGGACATCGTCTCGCCTTCCTTCACGTCCGGCACGAGGGCGAGCATCTTGTCGATGGAAGCCTTCTGCGACGCGGCTTTCTCTTTCGCGTTCGCCTCGAAACCCTCGGAGAACCCCTCGGTGAGCTGCGTCTTCTTGAGGTCGCGCAGAAAGTGCATGCGGACCGCCTTCGGGGCGTCGGCGGCGACGATGGCCGCGGCGTCCTTCGACGGAGCCGCGAGATAGAGGCCTCCGACGTACACCTTGAAAATGGCCTTCTTGCGGAGGCCGAGACCGTTCAGCTTGAGCGTATTTTCGCCGGCCGACATCGTGTCCGGCAGGTTGACGCCCGCCAGCTCGCGTGCGGCGAGCGGGCGCGCGGCCACGAATCCGAAAGCGAGAGCCCCGGCGGCGACGATGCGTGACGTACGACGGTTCATGAAGTCCTCCTCGAACGACCCGCGGATTCTACGGCGAATCAACGCAGGGGAGCTTGCGGAAGCGCCATCCTGTGCCCCCGACGTTTGTCCGCGGACCTCTCCCCCGCCCGCGGGGCCTCCGAGCACCCACGCGTCCCCACGAAACGAAATCGGCCAAGCCTGAGGGCCGCGGGCGAGGACGAGGTCCATCAGGACGCGGTCGACGTTCGCGCAGGCCGTAGGGATTTTCACTCGAAGCGCCCGTCCCTGAACTCCCACGCCCGCTCGAACGCCGTGGCAGTGCGCCTCGATCGTGTCCGCGACCGAGAGGTCCCGGTCGGCCGGCAGAACGAGCTCGAGGGGACCTCCGAGCGCGCTGGCGAGCTCCGCCGGGAGTCGCAGGTGAAACGTGCCGCTCTCCCATCTCTTCTCGCGACCGAGAGGAATTCGCGCCGCAGTCCTCCCCTCCCGCAAACCCATCTCGAACCCGTACTGGCTGGGATGCGCACGAAAGAACCGGCTCGGGTCTGGGACGACCAGCATGTTGCGTGGAACGGGAATTCCCGGGAGCGTCCACCCCTGTCCGGCCTCGTTCCGAAATTGCCCGATGACGGCCCCGTCGATCCGCCCGGAGCGAAGAAGATCCGGCACGTCGATCTCGCGGACGGGCACGAAGCTGATTCGCGGGACGGAACGGAAAAGGTGGAAGACGACATCGTTGTACTCGGAGACGATGCCGATTCGCGCTCCATCCGGAAACTCGGCGGGCAACGTTTCCGCGAGCGAGGCGATCACCTCCTCGGAAACGCGCTTGGCGAATCCGGGCGCGCGATAGGCGCCCTGCCGGACTCCTCCCGGGCCCTGAAAGGTCACCGCGAAGTCGGCGACCAACGACACTCCGGCGGCCAGAACCGCGGCCGCGGTTCCCCATCGCGTCTGCCTTCCCTGCGCGATCAGCGCGGCGACGAGGAGCGGGATGAACATCAGAAAGTAGCGGATCACTTCCGCCACCCAGGGCTGTCCCGAGGAGACGAATCCCACGAACCACCCGAGGGCGGTGACGACGAGAAGACACCGGACGAGCGCCTCCGGGCGCCTGCTCTTAACCCACGAAGCGGCGGAGGCCAGGAGCACCACCGGCGAGAGAAGAAAGGCGACGAATCCGACCGGGCCGAAGCCCGAGTGCTCCTCGTCCGGAACGAACCGGCTGTCGCGGATCGCCGAACGGGCCTCTCCCATCTCGAAACTCAGCCCGAGGCCGCCGGCGGCCGCCTCGAACGTCCGCTCCTGCAGGCGCGGAAGGAGGTTCAGCGGGCTTCGCTCCATGCCGGGCCAGTCGAGCGTTTGGTGGAGATACTTCAGGACGCTGGGCGCCTTCTCGTAACACCAGGCAGGACGGTTCGCCAGCGTCAGCTCGAATCCCCTTTTCGAGGCGATGGGGTTGCCCGTGTCGAACACGTTCAGGACGTAGTTGTATGCACCCAGAAAAACGAAACCGCCGAGCGCGAGTACCGCAAGGACGGCGAGCCGCCGAGGCGCTTCGCTCCGGCACCGGGACCAAGCGACCGCCACGATCGCGACGGCCAGACCGGGCAGCAGGAACAGGACGGTGAGCTTCGTCCCGAGCGCGAGACCGAGCGCGATCCCAAATCCGATCGCGTCCGGGACCGCTCTCTCGCCCTCGCCCGCCGCGCGGAGCCCGAAGTAGAGAGCGGCTGTACCGGCTGCCGCTGCCGTCAGATCGGTCTGGGCCGTCCCCGCCTGCAGAAGCGCGACCGGGAGCGTCGCCGTCAGCGAGCCGGCCAGGAGCGACCCCGCGCGGCCGGCGCCCGCGAGGCGCGCGAGTCCCCCCACCGCCACCGAGAGCGCCAAACCGGCTGCCCACTGCGGAACGTGCAATCCCCGGAAAGAGCCGGAGAGGGCCATGACCCAGGCGAAGACGAACGAGGGGTCCGGCGGCATCTCGCTCATTCGAAAATCGGCGGTCGGGAAGTGCCTCGCCGTGCCGAGCGTCGTCCAGTAGTACGCCCGCGGCAGGTGGTAGGAGTTCGCGTCCCCGTTCAACACCGGGTAGAGAAACGGGAAGGCGAGGTTCGCGACGGCGAGCAGGCCGACGGCCGCCGCGAAGAGCGCGACCGCCCTGTTCCTTCGAACGAAGAGAAAGGCCGAGGCGACCGCGTCACGCACGGGTACGAAGAGCCGGGGTGATCCTCTCCTCCGCCACGACGCGAACGCGGTCAGGAAGAGCATCGCGTGCCCGACCACGAAGCCTCCGGCGCCGATCAGGTGGAGCTCGGAAAAGGCCTCGGAGAGGAGGACGATCTGCGCGTACGCCAGAAGCCACAGAAAGAGGAGCCGAGCCGCGGCGCCTCGCGGCCCCGCCAGGGCGCGAAGGAGCAAGCACGTCGCTAGGAGCGCCGCGCCCGCCACCGCGAGTGCCGTCATCTGGAGCACCGGCATTCCCATTCCCTTCCCGCATCTGGAGCGACAACAACTTCTGCCCCGGGTCGGGTCACGCCTTCGGCCGCCGGGCCGGGATCACCGTGCAGAATAGCGGGGATGGTCTTCGCGCTTCTTCCGCTCTCGTTGCTCCTCTTGCCTACCCGGCAGGGTAGATTTTCTTAGAAGGTGAAAGAATCCGGGCACAGTTCGCGTCGGAGGTGCCTTGATGAGAACGCCCAAGCGCTCTCGCTCTTTCACTTCTAAGAAAACCACGTCGAAACGGCCGGCGAAGAGTCCGCAGGCGAAGAGGCCGTCGTATCCGACGCTGACGATTTCCTTCGTCTCCATCGAGGTGAAGCACAACGGCTGGCCGGGCGAGGGCGTGAAGGCGACCGATCTGTCGCTCGTCCTTCAACTCGAGGATCCCGATCCCGCCGCTTCCGGCGAGAACGCCGCGCTCGCCTCCGCGCGTCTTCCGTTCGCGGCTTCGTCCGGACAAACGGTCGCCGCGGCGGATCTCCCGCCCGACAAGAGCGGAAGCCCGTTCTTCGGCGGGCCCGTGAAGCTTTCCAGCCACGTGAACCTTCACGCGCGCCTCTTCGTCGAACGCACGAACGCCGTCGGGCCCATCCTCGGCGCCGCCCTCAATACCGTCATCGGGCAGTTCGTGGGCCGGATCCCGCTCCTCGCCGCTCCGGCGAGGGAGGTCCTCCACGTCCAGATCGGAAAGGTCATCGCGACCGAGCTCGCGCGCGCCAGCGCGATCGTGCCGGTGGACGCCTCGTTCGAGGGAACGCATCCCGTCACGCTCGCGCTCGTGGCCCCGCGGACGATCCCCGGCGTCTATGCCCCGCCGGGCAGTCCCGAAGGCTACAAGAAGGGCGTCATCGCGACGGAGGGAGACCTCACGGCCCTCCTCCACCTCACGCTGGCCCTCACCCTGCCAGGCTGATCCCTTCAGGGGTGGGTCGGAGTCGGAGTGCCCGCGAAGGCCGTGTTAGTGGGAATGGGCGTCGGAAGCCCGGTCGTCGGAGTGGGCGTACCCGCGAACGGCGTGTTAGTGGGTACCGGCGTGGCGGGCGTCGCCGTCGGAGCCGGAGCGGTCGGCGTGGGGGTCACGGGCGCGGGCGTCGGCGTTGCCGTGATCGGCGTCGATCCCAACTGCGGAGTCGGCGTCGCGGCAGGGGGCGTGCCGGTGACGGCCGACGTCGGCGTAGGAGTCGTCGGTATCGGAGTCGACAGCGGGGGCGTGGCCGCCGGGGTCGCGCCGAAAGGCGTGAACGTCGAAGTGGGCGTCGGTGAGAACTGCCCGTTCCCGTTCGGTTCCGTGGGCGACTTCGAGTCGCAGCCTGGAAGGAACGAGCATAGGAGCCCGATCGCAAGTACGACTGACACAACCGTCCCGAGGCTTCGATTCACGACCGGCGTCTCACTCCGGGCATTATGCCCCTATCGGTCACGCAGCTTCCGGCAGGATGGCGCTCCTCATCCTGGCCTCCTGAGGGTTACCCGCGGATTTCTGAGAACCGCGCGACGCGGACGAACTGGTCGCGCATCGAGCGCAGCAGCGCGATGCGGTTCGCCTTCACCTCGGGGTCCTCGGCCATGACGTGGACCTCGGTGAAGAAGCGGTCGAGGCTCGGCCCCAGGGACGCCATGATCGACAGCGCGTCGCGGTAGCGGCGATGCGCCACGAGGTCGTCGAGCATCCCCTTCGCCTGCAGGTAGTCGAGCGCGAGCGCCTTCTCGGCGTCGTCGGTCATCTTCGCGAGGTCGGGCTCGCCGGCCGCCTCGGGCGCCTGCGCAAGAATGTTCTGCGTCCGCTTGAACGCGGAGGCCAGCGGAAGGAAGTCCTGCTCCTTGCGCATCGCCTCGACCGCCTCCACGCGCTCTTCGGCATCCGCCAGGTCGGGGCAGTCGGTCGTCAGGACGGCCTCGACGACGTCGGGCGCGTGCCCCTTCTTCTCGAGGAGGAACCTCAGGCGCTCGAGGAAGAACGCCGAGAGCTCCTTCAGCATCTCGTCCTTTTGGCGCGGCAGCCCGCCGTGCAGCGCGGCCGCGTCGGCGCAGGCCGCCGGAAGGTCGAGGCGCCACTTCTTGTCGAGAAGGATCTTCACGACGCCGAGGGCCGCGCGTCGCAGCGCGTACGGATCCTTCGAGCCGGTCGGCGCGAGGCCGAGGCCGAAGAGGCCGGTGAGCGTGTCGAGCCGGTCGGCGAGCGCCACCGCGCCGCCCACGTCGCCCCGAGGCGCGCTGTCGTCGGCCGAGGCCGGCCGGTACTGGTCGTACAGCGCCTGCCAGACCTCTTCGCGCTCGCCCTCGCGCCGCGCGTAGAGGCCGCCCACGATTCCCTGCAGGTCGGGAAACTCGCGCACCATGTCGGTGACGAGGTCCGCCTTCATGAGCCGCGCCGCGCGCACGAGCAGGCCGTCGAGGTGGGACAGGCCGAGCCGGGCGGCGAGTTTCTCCGCGAGGTCCTGGATGCGGCCGGTCTTCTTCAGGGTGTCGCCGAGCGTCTCCTGGAACTGGAGCCTGCCGAGTCTCGGGAGGCGGTCTTCGAGCTTCGTCTTTCCGTCGTCGTCCCAGAAAAAGCGCGCGTCTGAAAAGCGCGCGGCGGTGACCCACTCGTTGCCGCGGGCGATGAGCCCCTTCGGGTCACCGATCTGATCGCACACGGCGAGGAAGTGGGCGGCCAGCCCGCCGCCGGAGCGCACGGGCAGCATCTTCTGGTGCTCGCGCATGGATGTGACGAGGATCTCCTCCGGCAGCTCGAGAAAGGCCGGGTCGAAGGATCCGCGCACGACCCCAGGCGATTCGACGAGGTGCGCCCACGTGTCAAGGAGGGCCGCGTCGTCCGCAGGCTCGCCGCCGACTTCCGAGGCGAGGGCGTGCGCCTGTTCCCGCAAGCGGGCGCGGCGGACGGCGAGGTCGGGCTCCACGTGCGCGGCGCGCAATTTCTGAAACCAGTCGGCAACCCCCATCGTCACGATTCGTCCCGGGGCGAGCGTGCGATGGCCGGACGTGGTCCGACCGCTCTCGACGCCGAAGAGACTCATCGGGATCACGAGCCCGTCGAGGAGCACGAGGACCGAATGCACCGGCCGGATCCACTGGGGCGTGCCGTCGCCCCAGCGCATCATCCGGGGGAACGTCATCTTCTCGACGAGCGCAGGAAGGATCTCGCCGATCACTTCGGAGGCGGGACGGCCGGGCGTCACCTTGCGCGCGACGACGTACGGGCCCTTCGGGACCGTCGCGACGCGAAGGTCTTCCACGGTGACGCCGTGCGCCTTCGCGAACCCGATCGCGGCCTTCGTCGGATTGCCGTCGGCGTCGTAGCCGACCGAGGCCGGCGGTCCCGTGACTTCGGTCTCGGCGTCGGGCTGGTGGTCGGCCACGCCCTCGCCGACGAGCGCGAGCCGGCGCGACGTGGAGTAGACGGAGAGCGTCCCGCCGAGGCGTGCCTCGGCGAAGGCGACCGACACCCGCGCGAGGAGGTCCTCGCGCGCCGCGGGCAGGATTCCCGCCGGGATTTCTTCCGCAAGGATCTCGAGGAGAAACTCAGCCATTTTCAGCCCCGTGTTCGGACGGTGGCGCCGCGGCCTTCGGAAGCATCGGGAAGCCCTGGGCTTCCCGTGAGGCCACGTAGGCCTTCGCGCACCGGACGGCCAGCTCACGCACGCGCCGGATGACCCCGACGCGGTCCGTGGTCGAGACGGCGCCACGGGCGTCGAGAATGTTGAACGCGTGCGAGCACTTCAGCGCGAAGTCGTAGGCGGGAAGGACGAGCCCCGCGTCGAGGCAGCGTGCCGCCTCGGCCTCGAAGCGCTCGAACAGCGTTTGCCAGAGGGCTGTGTCGGCCACTTCGAATCCGTATTTCGAGACCTCGTACTCGTCCTGCTTGCGCACCTCGCCGTACGTGATGCCGGGCGCCCACTCGATGTCGTATACGCTTTGCTGTCTTGCGAGAAACATCGTGATCCGCTCGAGCCCGTACGTGATCTCGGCTGTGACCGGCGCGAGGTCGATGCCGCCGGCCTGCTGGAAGTACGTGAACTGGGTGATCTCCATGCCGTCGAGAAGCACCTGCCAGCCGACTCCCCACGCCCCGAGCGTCGGCGACTCCCAGTTGTCCTCCTCGAAGCGGAGATCGTGCTCCTTCGGGTCGATGCCGAGAGCGACGAGGCTCTCGACGTAAAGGTCCTGCACGTCCGCTGGCGCGGGTTTGAGCACGACCTGGAACTGCTGGTGCTTGACGAGCCGGAACGGGTTCGCGCCATAGCGCCCGTCGGCCGGACGCCGCGACGGCTGGACGTACGCCGCGCGCCACGGCTCGGGTCCGAGCACGCGAAGGAACGTGGCGGGATGCATGGTGCCCGCCCCCACCTCGACATCCCAGGGCTGCTCGAGAAGACAGCCCTTCGACGCCCAGTAAGCCGACAACTTCAGGATGAGAGTCTGCAGATCCATTCGTTTATGCCCGCCTCGGGGCCTCGGAGTGTACCGAATCCGGGCTCAGCGGAGCGCCGTGAGGAACCGGTAGCTCTTCAGCTCGTGCCCGAGGAAGCTCCGGCGGGCCTCGCGCGTGACGTCCTCGAGGGCGTCGAGGGCGGCGGGCGGCGGAGGCTTCTTGGAAAGGTCCGAGAGGGGGAGCTTCCGCATCGCGCCGAGGAGCGCGCGGACGCCGGGCGGCGCGTCCTCCTCGGGCAGGACTCCCGCGAACCGGAGGAGCCACACCTCGAAATAGCGCGCGGCGAGGGGCGCGGAAACGCCGACCACGAGGGCGTCGAGGACGTGCCGGACGAGCCGGTAGACGTCCCCGCCCTGCTCGGACTCGGGCACGAACGTGAGCGCGCTCTCGGCGAGATACGGGAGCAGCATCGCGGATTCGGCCCGTGACGCCAGGTCGAAGGCGCTCGCGACGATTTCGAGGTCGTCGACGCGCGCCAGATCGGCCCCTTCGCGGCGGAAGTATGTGAGCGAGACCTCCGTCAGGAGCTGAAGCGCCGCGGCGCGTTTCGATTTCCCGCGCGCTCCGCGCACGGCGGCACGCACGACGCCGTGGTCCTTCGTGAGGAGGGCCACGACGAGATCCTTCTCGGAAAGAGGGTCGAGCTTCAGAATGAAGGCGGTGGTCGAGACGAGGGACATCCGCCGCGATTCTGCCCCGTCCGGGGTCGCGGGCCTTCCGAAGGCCGTCGTACGGCTCGGCTGGGTCTCGTTCCTGACCGACGTTTCCTCGGAGATGATCGTGCCGCTCCTGCCGGCGTTTCTCGCGACCCTTTCGGGCGTGCCGGCGATGGCACTCGGCTGGATCGAGGGCGTCGCCGAAACGACGGCGTCTTTCGTGAAGATCGTTTCCGGCCGCCTCACGGACCGCGCGAAGGCGAAGAAGCCCCTCGTCTTCCTCGGCTACGGCCTCTCCTCCCTCGCCCGCCCGATCATCGGCCTCGCCCCGAGCTGGCCTGCGATCGTCCTCATCCGCTTCGTCGACCGCATCGGCAAGGGCGTCCGCACGGCGCCCCGCGACACGATGATCGCGAACGCGGCGCCTCCCGGCCGCCGCGGCGCGGCCTTCGGCCTCCACCGCGGTTTCGACAACGCGGGCGCGGTCCTGGGCCCGCTCGTCGCGGCGGGGCTCGTGGGGGTGATGGGGTTTTCTCTAAGAGCGGTTTTTTTGCTGGCGGTTATTCCGGCTGCGCTGTCGCTGCTGGTGCTTGCGTTCGGGGTCAAAGAAGAGAAAGAGAAGATTTCTTCGCGCCTCACCTCGCCCTCTTTACCTTTCAAAAAAAATTCTCCTCTTTCCCCCCTCTTCTGGCGCGCGGCCTGGTTGATCGCGTTCTTCACGCTCGCGGCCTCGTCCGACACGTTCCTCCTCCTGAAGGCGAAAGAGATCGGAATTTCCGCCGGCTGGCTGCCGGTCATCTGGGCGTTTTCGAACGCCGTGAAATCCGGGTTCTCGATGTGGGGCGGGGGCCTCTCGGACCGCTTCGGACGGCGACGTCTGATGTTCGCCGCGTGGACGCTCTACGCGGCCTGCTATGCGGGCTTCGCCTTCGTGTCGTCCGCCTGGCCGCTCGTCGCGCTCGTGGGCGTCTACTCGCTCTATTACTCCCTGTCCGAAGGCACCGAGAAAGCCCTCGTCGCCGATCTCGTGCCCGCCGAGGTAAGGGGGCGCGCGTTCGGCTGGATGAACGGCCTCACGGGTTTCGCCGCCCTGCCCGCGAGCGTAGGCTTCGGCTTCCTGTGGCAGCACGCCGGCTCGCGAACGGCTTTCCTGACCGGGGCCGCGATCGCCGGAATCGCGGCGGCAGGGCTCCTCGTCCTGCAGTTTCCCCGGCCGCGCCCCGCCGGGTAAGATCCCGATCATGTCAGGACCCGTGTGGAAACGCCTTCGCCTCAGGGGCACGTGCGACTCGTGCGGCGAGACCGCCGACGAGCTTTTCGCGGTCGGCACCGTCGTGGACTTCGCCTTCACGCCAGACTCGCGCTATTGCGCCACCTGTTACACCCGCTACGCGGGCCGGTACGACGAGCTGAATCCCAGAGCCGTCGACGAACAGCAGGCGCCACCCGCCATCTCGCGCCCGATCTCGACGGGCGACATGCCGGATTGAGCGCCCTCCTCGAGCGCTTCGCCGGGTCGCCCCTCCGCCCCATCGCCGAGAAGGTCGCCGAAGGCCGGCGCCTCTCGTTCGAGGACGGGGTCGCGCTCTTCAGGTCGCTGGACGTTCTGGGCGTCGGCGTGCTCGCAAACCACGTCCGCGAGGCGAAGCACGGCAACACGGCCTACTACAACGTCAACCGCTACCTGAATCCCACGAACCTCTGCTGGGTAGACTGCGCGCTGTGCGCATGGGCGCGGAAGCCGGGCGTGGACGGCGGTTACACGATGTCTATCGAGGAGGCCGTGGCGGAGTCCGCGGCGGGCTGGCACGACGGCATCACGGAGCTCCACATCGTCGGCGGTCTCCACCCTTCGCTTCCCTATTCCTGGTATCTCGATCTCCTCCGCGCGCTCAAGGCGCGGTTTCCCGGCGTCCATCTCAAGGCGTGGACGATGGTCGAGATCGACTGGATCGCCCGCGTCGCGAAGCAGGACGTCGTGACGGTGATCCGCGACCTCCGGGAAGCCGGGATGGACTCCTGCCCCGGCGGCGGCGCCGAGATCTTCGAGAAACGCGTGCGCGACGTTATCTGCCGCGACAAGATCTCCGGCGAGCGCTGGCTCGAGGTCGCGAAGCTCTGCCATGAGAACGGCGTCAAGACGAACGTCACGATGCTCTACGGCAGCGTCGAGACGATCGAGAACCGCGTCGATCACCTCATGCGCATCCGCGCGCTGCAGGACGAGACGCGCGGCTTCCTCGGGTTCATTCCGCTCGCGTTCCACCCCGAGGAGACGCAGCTCCCGGACCTGCCCGCGGCGACGGGCCTCACGGACCTGAAGGTCATCGCGGTCGCGCGCCTCATGCTCGACAACGTGGACCACGTCAAGGCGTACTGGGTGCAGATCGGCGAGAAGCTCGCGCCGGTGGCGCTCCACTTCGGAGCGGACGATCTCGTCGGCACGGTGACGGAAGAGACCATCACGCACGCGGCGGGCGCGAAGACCGAGTCGGGCCTCTCGCGCGCCGAGATGGAGCGGATGATTCGCGGCGCGGGCCGCGAGCCCTTCGAGCGCGACGCCTTCTACGAGCGCGTCGCGCGCGATGAGACCGGCAGAGTCCTCAGGGCCAACCGATTCGACTTTTCGAAGAACACATAGGCAGATTCACCGGTTCCGGCCGATCACTCGGGCTTCACGGCCGCCAGGAATCTCTGCGCTGGGCCGCGCCCGCCGCCACGCTGAACGTAGAGGCGGATGTACTTGCCCTTCGGCGCCTTCTTCATCTGCGCCTGCAGCTCTTGCACCGAGCCCACGACCCCTCCGTTCACTTCGAGAATGACGTCCCCCTCGGCGAGATTCGCGTCCCCGGCCGGAGAGACGGGCTTCACGTGCGTGATGACCACACCCTTCAGGAGCTCGCGGTCGATGCCGTAGGCGCGGCGGGCCTGCTGCGTGAGGTCGTCGAGATCGAGGCCCAGCATCTTCTGCTTGTTTCCGGCCTTCGAGTCGTCCTCTTCCTTCGCCGGCTGCTCGCCGGTCTCCTGGCGCTCCTCGAGGGTCGCGACAACGGTCTTTTCCTTGCCGTCCCTCAGGAACGAGATCGTGACCTTCGCGCCTGGGCCCTTGCCCGACACGTAGTCGATGAGGTCGCGGTTTGTCTTCACGACGACGTCGTCGACCTTCGTGATGACGTCTTCCCGCTTCAGCCCGGCCTTTTCGGCCGGCTTCCCGGACTCGACCGACGTCACGAGGGCGCCCTCGGGCGCCTTCAGGTCGTAGGTCTCCTGCCACTTCTTGTTGATCGACTCGATCTTCACGCCGAGGAGCCCGCGGACGACCTTGCCCTTCTTGAGCTGCGGCAGGAGGCGCTTGGCCATGTTGACGGGAACCGCGAACCCGATGTTCTGCGCGCGGCTCGAGATGGCCGTGTTGATCCCCACGACCTCGCCCGCCACGTTCACGAGCGGACCGCCCGAGTTGCCGAAGTTGATCGCGGCGTCCGTCTGGAGAAGGCTCTCGAACGAGCTCGTGGCCTGCGAGAGGCCCGCATAGCGGCCCTTGCCTGAGATGACGCCCACGGTCACGGACTTGTCGAAGTTCAGGGGGTCGCCGATCGCCATGACCCAATCGCCCACGCGGATGCGATCCGAGTCCCCGAGCTTCACGACGGGGAACGGCCTCGCGCCTTCGATCTTCAGGAGCGCAAGGTCCGTCGCCGGATCGCGGCCCACGACCTTCGCCGTGTAGTCGTCACGGTCGCCGACCTTGACCTCGATTTTTTCCGCGCCTTCGATGACGTGGTTGTTCGTGAGGATGTAGCCGTCGCTCTCGATGAGGAAGCCCGTGCCGCCCGAGAGCTGCTTCTGGTCTTCGCCGTCCGGGGCGCCTCTGCCCTTCTGGCCGCCGTCGGGTCCGAAGAAGAACTCGAACGGGTCCTGCCCGTCCCCGTTGCCGAAGTTGTGAAACGAGCGGCGCCGGGTCTTGTCGGCCTTGATGATGTCGGTCGCGGTCACCGAAACGATCGCCGGCATGACCTGCTCGGCGATGTCGGCGAACGACGGCAACGCGATCATCTGCGGGGCGCGGGCCGGACCCGCTTCGGACGCGGCGGCCGCAGCACGCGCGACGGTCTTCTGGGCCGAAGCGCGCTTCGTGAAGTCGAGACTGCCCGCCAGGATCATCCCGAAGACGACCGACCCGGTGAGCAGAGCGGCGAGAGACAGAACCTTCGTTTTAGTGCGCATACCGTCCATAGATGATAGATCCTCGTCGAGGCGGCCTCTGCCGCCTTATTCTTCTCCGAAGGGCAAAGTCCGTGCCGGGCTCGTCGCGTCAAAGCGACATGCCACCCGAAGCGGGGCCAAACGAGGAATCAAAGAGCGGAATGATCGCGGAAAATGCATCGGTCCATCGCGACCGGAATGCCGGCCGCCGTGAGCCGGCGGGCCACCTCCTCGTCCACGACGCCGTCCTGCATCCAGAAGAAGCCGGCGCCCCGGGAGAGGGCCGCGCTCGCGATCTCCGGGACGAATTCCGAGCGGCGGAAGACGTCCACGATATCGACCCGCACGTTCCTCGGGATCGAGGCGAGATCCGGATAGCAGGGGCGGCCCAGCATTTCGCGGTGGCCGGGATTCACCGGGATCACGTCGTACCCCGCGCGCAGGAGATAGCGCGCGATCGCGTTCGACGGGCGGCTCTCCTCGGGCGAGCAGCCCACGACGGCGATCGTCTTCGCGTTCGTCAGCGCGCGGGCAATCTCGTCGGGGTCGTTGACCGCAGCCATTTCGCTCCTCAGTTCGGCCGGCCCTTGCCGGCGTATTCCACGTCCTCCGGACGCAGGTTGTAGAAAAACGTGACCGTCACGCCCTCACGGTCGTGGCCGAGGTCGTCCGGCAGCGGACGGAACGCGCTCGAACGCGAGATGGCCTGGAAGGCCGCATTGTCGAATGGCGGAACGCCGGAGCCAGAGAGAATCCTCTCTCCCTCCACGCGGCCGTTCTTCAAGATGAAGAAGCGGATCGTGAGCCGACCCTTCACGCCGTAGCGTGCGAGCGCGGGCACGTCCCAGTTCCGCTTGATCTTCCGGATCATCTCCGCCGCGTAGGCGCCCCAGTCGTAGCCGACCGTGTCGAACGAGAGCGGACCCGAATCGACGAATCCCCCGTCCCGCTCGAAGCCTCCACCCTCGTCCCCTCCGCCGCCGGACTTCGCGGCCTGGCGGGCCGCGTCGGCCGTGATGGCGTTGAGGTCCGGGGCCTGGATGCCGAGAAGCCGCCTCTGGGCGGCGAGCTCCTGGGCCGTCGGCGGATCGTGAAACGCGCCGGCGCGCGGGGCCAGGTCCGTGAGCTTCTTCGCCTCTTCGCCCGCCGGGCTCCCCTGAGGCGGCTGGGCCGCGGGCACCGCTGCCGCCGCCGGGCCCCGCTTGCCCGCCTCGAGATCCCGGATACCCGACTGCGGATAGGCCTTCGGCACCGGAAGCACCGGGAGGCTGCGATCGCCCCCGTGGGCCTGTCGGTCCATGTCGGAGAGGACGGGCTTCGGCCCAGGCTGCTTCGCGCGCGCGCCAGGAAAAAGCTGCACGGGAATCGCGGGATCCTGCGGAGTCGCAGCCATGAGTTTCTGAAGGCCGAGGGGATCCACCTGATCCTGCGCGGCGGTGCGCGCCGGGAACTTCACGGTCAGAAGGGCGATGACGAGAAGCAGGTGGAGGATGACCGAAACTGCGAACGCGCGCTCCACGCTGATGCGCCGAGTGTCGCTCGGCGAAGAGGCGCCCGCCGGGAAGAACTCGGGCGTCGCGACCACCGCCTTCGTGTCGAAGGGGTCTTCCCCCGCGGGCAGACCTCCCCTGGGAGGCCAGACCTCCGCGGTTTCCACGCCTTCGACGAACTCGTCGTTGAGACGGATGACGATGAGCTTGCTGATGTGTTCCCTCGGGAGGGCGATTTCTGGCGCGCCGGCCCTCCCTCATGGGAAGTCCGTGCCATCTCGCTCCGCCGAGGATGTTACGTCGTTTCAAGCCGTTTCCGGTGCTCGACCTTGCTCCGGGACGCCCCGCGGCCTATAATCCCGCAGCGGACTTTCAAGGGGCTTGAAAGGGGGCACACGCCCTCTTTTTTTTGCCCCAAAACGGCTCAGGAAAGGCACGAACCGGAAGCATGAAGCAGGCGGCGCTCCCCTTCGACGACGGCACGGCGGACCTCATCCGCCAGCGCATTGCCGCGTTCGGGCTGGATCTCTGCCACATCGAATGGAAACCGGGAGCGCGCGCCACGCTGACGCTGTACGTGGACAAGTCGGCAGGAGTGACGCTCGAGGATTGCGAGATCGCGTCCCGCGCGGCGTCCGAGATCCTCGATCCCCTCGAGGAAAAGCTCCCCGACTACGCGCTCGAGGTTTCTTCGCCCGGCCTCGACCGCCCGCTGTGGACGCTCGACGACTGCGTGCGATTCCGCGGGCGGCGCGTCGCGGTCCAGCTCGTTCGTAAGGTGGACGGAGCGGCGCGGCTCAAGGGCGTTCTCGAGGACGTCCAGGGGGACACCCTGACCGTCCTTGATGAGGACCAGCACCGAAGATACACTGCGCGGTTCGGCGACGTCCGGCTCGCGCGCCTCGTCCCCGAGCTTTGAACAGTTTACGGCCCACGGAGAACACGACACGATGAGTTCGACTCAACCCCCGACGGAGAGCGGCGCCAGCCCGGAGAAACCGGAGAAGAAGACGGCTAAAGGTGCGCGCGGCGGTGGCAAGGGCAAGAGCTCGAAGGCCGCGAAGGCCGCCCAGGCTCCGCCCGCGACGCGTGCCGACGAGATCATCGAAGCCCTGAAGGCCGCCTCGCGCGACAAGGAGATCGACTTCGATCGGCTCGTGGCCGCCCTCGAGGAAGCCATCGCCACCGCGGCGCGCAAGGTCTACAAGGTCCGCGAAATGGGGGCCCGGTTCGACCAGAAAACCGGCATGCTGACCGCGTGGACGCCGTACCGGCTCGTGGCCGAAAAAACGGTCAAGCCGGAGGACGTCGCAGCTGCCGCAGCCGCCGCCCTCGACCCGGACGACGTCCCGCTCGGACAGTCGGCGGCGCCCGCGGCGTCTCCGGCTGCGCCCGTCGATCCGGACAAGGAGATTCGCCTCCCCTACATCGAGGTCCTGCCCGAGGAGGCTCAGGCGCTCCTTCAGGGCGAGCTCCTCGGCCAGAGCTGGCAGATCGTGCGCAACCCGCGCGGCGAGGACTCGACCGGCGAGGAGTCGATCATCGAGCCCGCCGAGATGCGCCTCGGCGACGAGATCCGCCTCTATCGTTCGACCGAGGGCCTCGGACGCATCGCCGCCCAGAGCGCCAAGCAAGTCCTCTACCAGAAGGTCCGCGAGGCCGAGCGCGACAACATCTACAACGAGTACTTCCCGAAGCTCGGCGAGCTCATCACGGGCACGGTCAAGCGGTTCGAACGGGGCGACATGATCGTCGACCTCGGCCGGACCGAGGCCGCGATCCCGCGCGAGCATCAGTCGCGCGCCGAAAGGTACACGCAGGGCGAGCGCGTGCGAGGCGTCCTCTCGGACGTCCACAAGAACCCAAAGGGTTCGCAGATCATCCTGTCGCGCACCGCGCCCGAGCTCCTGATGCGCCTCATGGAAATGGAGGTCCCCGAGATCTACGACGGGACCGTCCTCATTCGCGGCTGCGTGCGGCAGCCCGGCGACCGCGCGAAGGTGGCCGTGTCATCCCGCGAGCGCGACGTCGACCCGGTCGGCGCGTGCGTAGGCATGCGCGGATCGCGCGTGCAGGCCATCATGCGCGAGCTCCGCGGCGAGCGCATCGACATCATCCAGTATTCGGACGACCTCATCACCTACGCGCAGAACGCCCTCTCCCCGGCGAAGATCACGCGAGTGTCGGCCATGCCGGCCGACGACGAGGCCGAGCCGGAGATCGGCGCGGACGGCCAGCCCGTGGAGAGTGTCCCGACCCTCGAATGCATCGTCGAGGAGGACCAGCTCTCTCTCGCCATCGGCAAGCGCGGGCAGAACGTGCGCCTCGCGGCGGCCCTCATCGGCGCGCGCATCGAGATCAAGAGCGAACAGGCCGTCAAGGCCGAGGTCGCGCAGGCTCTCCAGCGGATGCTGCTCAACTCGCAGCGCCGCGGAACGGCTCTCTCCGAAGTTCCGGATGTCGACGAGGCGGCGGTCGCCGCCTTCCTCGCCGCGGGCTACACGACCGTCGGCGATCTCGTGGACGCCGAGGCCGGCGAGGGCGACGACCCGCTCGCGAAGGTCGAGCTCGACAAGTCCGCGCGGGACGCGGCGCTCGAGGCGGTCCACGCCTTCGAGGAAGCGCCGGAAGAAGAGGAGGCCGCGGACGAGGGCGGTCTCGAGTTTCAGGAAGCTGGCGACGAGGAGCCCCCCGAGGGTTCCGCCGCCCCGGTCACGGAGACGCCCGAAAAGTGAAGACCACGTCCGTCAAGTTCACCGTCGCCGAGCTCGCCAAGATGATGGGCAAGCCGGCGAAGGAAGTCCTCTTCCTGCTCCAAGGTATCGGCGTCGACGTCAAGACGGCCGAATCCGTGCTCGACCCCGCGACGGCGCAGGCGCTCCTCATGGGGAAGACGCAGGCGCCGAAGTCGCTCATCGTCCGGCAGGCTCCGTCGGCGGCGGCCGCAGCCGCGGCCGCAAGCGCCTCGGCGGCGAAGGCCAAGACCGAACGCGCCGCCCTGAAGCGCATCAAGATCGTCGAGCGCTCGCCCGACGAAGAGGGCGAGGCCAGCGAGGCCCCGGCCGGCGAAGGCGAGACGCCCGCGGCCGTTTCCGCGTCGTCCGCACCCGCACTCGCCGAGGCGCCCGCGGCTCCGGCCCGGGCCGAGGCCGCAGCTCACGCTCCCGAGGCACCCGTCGAAGCGGTGGCTCCTGAACGGCCGGCTCCCACCGCGGTGTCGCCGCCGGCCGCCGTCGCGCCGCCTCGTCCCGCTCCGGCGGCAGCGGCGGCAACGTTCGCGCCCCTTGCGGCGACGGGCTCGACCTCGGTCGCCGGGCCCGCGACTCCGGCCCCGCGCCCGGCGACGCGCGTCGCGCGCCCGCTCGACCCACCCATTCAGACCGTGAGGCG
>Ga0209385_1000136_pt1 | contig 26433 bp, 23 predicted proteins | sample NGEPerB_FD_184506 | JGI IMG/M metagenome (GOLD analysis project Ga0209385, IMG submission 184506) | Arctic peat soil microbial communities from the Barrow Environmental Observatory site, Barrow, Alaska, USA - NGEE PermafrostAB12-B... | ecosystem: Environmental > Terrestrial > Soil > Wetlands >... | reverse complement strand
GGCTGCGTCAGCGCATCAACCAGCATGCGGTGTATGAGCCGATCGTGAAGTGGAGCACGACGATCGACGCCAAGACCGTGCGCCAGCAGGTGCGCCGCGCCATGCGTACCGCCACCGCGATGCCGCCTGGCCCGGTGCATTTCGATTTTCCGCAAAGCGAGACCACGCGCGAGGCCGGCGACTACGTCGCCGAGCCGCCGCTGATGCCGAATTGGATAACGCCCGGCCCGGATCGCGCCGATCTCAAGCCGGCGCTCGACATGCTCGGCAAAGCGAAACGGCCGATCCTGATCGTGGGCTTAGGCGTCTACTGGTGCGGCGCCTCGGCCGAATTCGTCAAATTCGCCGAGCGCCTGGGCGCCCCGGTGCTCACCACCACCAAATGCAAGGGCGTGATCCCGGAGGATCACGTGTTGCGCGCCGGCTGCATCATCGGCGGGCTGATCGAGCGCAAACTGGTGATGGAGGCCGACCTGATCGTCACCGTCGGGCTCGACGCGGTGGAACTGCAGCCCAAGCCGTGGCCCTATGTGCAGCCGGTGCTGTCGGTGTCCTCGGTGCCGAGCGTCGATGCGCTGGTGCCGGCCGATCCGGAAATCATCGGCGACCTGAAGGCGCTGCTGGCCGGCCTGGCGCAATGGGCGCCCGAGGGCACCAATTGGGGCGAGAAGGCCGCCAAGGCGTTCCGGCAGGAGGTTCGCGACGCGCTCAACACGCCCAGCACCGGGCTGTCGCCGCAGCGCGCGATGGAAGTCGCGCGCGCGATCCTGCCGCGCAACACCATCGCCACCTGCGATGCCGGCGCCAGCCGGCTGCTGATCGTGCAGAAGTGGGAATCCTACGGGCCGCGCGAATTCCTTACGTCGAATGGGCTCGCCTCCATGGGCTATGCGGTGCCGGGCGCGCTTGCCGCGCGCATGGCTTTTCCGGATCGGCCGGTGGTCGCGTTTACCGGCGACGGCGGTTTCCTGATGACGGTCGCGGAATTGCAGACCGCGCAACGCGAAAACCTGCCGATCATCGTGGTCGTGCTCGACGACCGCGAAATCGGTCTGATCCGCGTCAAGCAGGAGATCAAGGGCATTCCGCTGCACGGCGTGCAAATCGGCGGCGTCGATTGGGAAAAACTGGCGCAATCCTTCGGCGCCGACGGCGTGGTGGTGGAAACCGAGCAGGCCTTGAGCGCTGCGCTGAGCGCCGCGGTGCAATCCAAGCGCACCACCGTCATCGGCGTGCGGATCGACGCCTCCGGTTATGTCGCTCAGTTCAACGCGCTGCGCGAGCTGTAAGCCGGTTCAGGCCTTCAGCCCGTCGCGGATGCCGGCGGTCCATTTCGAGGCAGCCGCCGACAGAAAGCCGATATCCGACTGGGTCGTGATGAACTGGCAGCCCTTGCGGATGATCTCGACCTGACGCGCGACATCGCGGTTGCCGCCACAGCCGGCAAACTTGCCGTGCTTGCGGGCGGCGGCAATCAGGCGTTCCTGCGCCGCGACCAAAGCCGGATCGTCGAACTTGCCTGGCTTGCCCATATTGGCCAGCAGGTCGTTGCTGCCGAGGTGGATCACGTCGACGCCATCGACCGCCGCGATGGCCTCGACGTTTTCCAGGCCCTCGACGGTTTCGATCATGCACACGAGCAGACAGTTGTCGTTTAGTTGCGGAACGCTCTCCGTCAGCGGCACGGATTTGTAGTCAAAATGCGGATAGCCGGCGGTGACCGAGCGCTTGCCAAGCGGAGCAAATTTGCAGATCTCGACCGCCTTGCGCGCCTGCGCGGCCGTGTTCACGTCCGGGTAGACGATGCCCATCACGCCATTGTCGAGCAGCAGCGACACGTCGGGATCGTCGATGCCGCGCACGCGCACCAGCGCCGCGATGCCGCAGCTGAGCGCGGTGCTCGCGATGTGGCCGATGGTCTCGAGATTGAACAGCGAATGCTGGCCGTCGATGAAGATGAAATCGTGCCCGGTCGTCTTGGCGATGCGCGCGATATCGCCGGAACGCGCCAGCCGCACCGGCATGCCGAGCGCGACTTCCCCAGCCTGCATGCGCGCCTTGACCGGGTTCACTAACCTGTCCGCGTGCGGCGCCATGGCGTGCCTTAAGCGCCCTTGAGCTCGTGCGACTCCGGCATATAGAGATCCTTCCACGACGAAGGCTGCCGTTTCATGGTGCCGACCGAGTGCATGAAGTTGGCAAAGGTCATCGTTTGCTGTGGCGTCGTCGTCCACACATTGTCGGGGTCGGCGATGAACTTGGTCATCTCCGCTTGGCTGCTGCGCTTTTCATTGGCGGCCTTGATGTAGATCTGCGCCGCCTCGCCTGGCGTTTTATTGATGAAGTCCTCCGCCTCGCTGAGCGCGGCGTAAACCGCGCTGGTCACTTTGGGATTGGCGTCGCGAAATTTTTTCGTCATCAGCATCACGCCGTTGGTCGCGGGGCCGCCCAGCGTGTCGTAAGATTTCAGCACGTTATGCACCCCGGCCGTCGCCAGCTCGTAGTAATAGAAAGGCGCCACCGAATAGTGGCTGTTGACCTCGGTCGCCTTCGACATCACCGACGTGGCGGCATCCGGATGCGGGCGCGTGATCGTGAACGGATCGAGCTTGGCATATTGATCCTGGCCCCACTCCTTGGCGGCCGCCATTTGCAGACAGATCGCCTGGCTCGACGTTTTGACCGACGGCACCGCGATCTTGTCGTGTTCGTTGAAGTCCTTGATCGTCTTGATAGTCTCGCGGTTGGTCACCAGCATGAACGGCATCGACTGCACGGCGGAGAGCGCGCGCACTTCGTTCGGCGTGCCGGCGGTCTTATCCCATAGCACGGCCAGACCTGGCACGCCGGTGACGCCGAAATTCATCTGTCCGCTCAACAACGCGTCGATCAGCGATTGCGTGCCGCCCATACTCTTAAACTCCGGCTTGAGCGATGCAACGCCGAGCTTCTCTGCATGCTTTTCGATCAGTTTGAAGTGCTCCATCACCATCATCGGCAAATAAGGTAGCCCGGTCTGGCTGATCAGCACGATGCTCGACACCTCGTCGGCAAAGGCCGAGCGCAGAAGCCCAGGCGTGGCCAGGACGGGTGCCGCGGCAATTGCTTTGCAGAATGCGCGCCTGTGGATCATGAATTCCTCCCGTTGAACTGAGCCGGGTTCGTCACGCAGTCAGGACTGCATGCCCCAGCGTTGGACTGTTCTGGTCTCGACGAAGCGAAACACCACGTTCTCGACCGCGAGTCCGATCAGGATGATGGTGAGCAAGCCGGCAAACACTTCCGGAATGTTGAGTTGATTTTTGCTCTCGAAGATGTACCAGCCGAGCCCGCCTTGGCCCGACGACACGCCGAAGATGAGTTCGGCGGCGATCAGCGTTCGCCAGGCGAAGGCCCAGCCGATCTTGAGGCCGGCGAGAATGCTGGGAAACGCGGCCGGAATGAGAATCTTGCGCACGAAGCGCAAGCCGTTGAGATTGTAATTGCGACCCACCATGCGCACCGTCATCGACACGCTGCGAAATCCAGCCAGCGTGTTGAGCGCGACCGCCCACATCACCGAATGCACCAGCACAAACACCAAACTGCCCGCGCCCAAGCCGAACCAGATGAGCGCGAGCGGCAGCAGCGCGATCGCCGGCAGCGGGTTGAACATCGCGGTCATGGTCTCGAGGAAGTCGGTGCCGATTCGCGTGCTGATGGCGAACACGGTAAGCAGCCCGGCCAGCAGCGTGCCGGTGGTAAAGCCGATCAGCAGCACCTGGATCGAGCTGAGCGCGCGGCTTGGAATCGTCCCGTTGCTAACGTCCTCCACCAAAGCGCGCATGGCCTCGCTGAACGGCGGCACCAGCAGCGGATTGTCGAGCCAGCGGCCGTAAATCTCCCAGGCCGCCGCGAGCACCACGAGAATGGCGATCTTGCGCAGCCAAGACTGATTATAAATCTTCTCGGGCAAGGTGAGCGGCTTCTGGATAATGCCGAACTGTTCGGGCCCCAGCGTCTCGCTGTAGATATTCGCCCGTTGCATCGCCTCAAGCATTCGGCGCCTCCTCGATTTGATCGGCGAACAGCATTTCGTGAATCTCGCGGCCGAGGGCCGCGGCTTCGTTGGAGTTCTCTTGGCCCCGCGGCACGCTGTTGATTTCGGCCTTCACCTGACCCGGATGCGGCGACAGCAGCAGAATGCGGCTGCCGATCTTGATCGCTTCCGGAATCGAATGGGTGACGAACAGCACCGTGAACCGTATTTCATCCCACAGCGCCAATAGCTCATCCTGCATGCGCACACGCGTCAGCGCGTCGAGCGCGGCGAACGGCTCGTCCATCAGTAGGATATCGGGCTCCATGGCCATGGCGCGCGCGATTGCGACGCGCTGCTTCATGCCGCCGGACAGCGTGTGCGGATAGCTGTGCGCGAATTTGCTGAGGTTGACCATCTTGATGTAGTCCATCGCGCGCTCTTGCGCCGCCTTTGCATGCAGCGTTCCTGTCGTCTTGAGCGGAAAGGCCACGTTCTCCAGAACCGTCTTCCATGGCAGCAGTTGATCGAATTCCTGGAACACCATGATGCGGTCCGGGCCGGGCTTCTTGATCAATTCGCCCTTCAAGCGGATTTCGCCTTCGGTCGGCTGCAGATAGCCGCCGACTGCCTTCAGCAAAGTCGACTTGCCGCAGCCCGAAGGCCCGAGCACGACGAAGCGGTCGCCCTGCAAGACGTTGAACCCAACGCGATAGGTCGCGGTGACCAGATGGCGTTGCGTCTTATATTGGATGGTGACGCCGCGCACATCGAGCAATGGCTGGTTTGGATCGGCGTCCGCGGCCGCACGACCGCTGCTACCCGCCGACACCGCCTTGATGCCCCCCGCACCCGGCAATGCGGATTTTGATGCGAGTGTCGCACCGCTCGCCATCAGCTGCTTCCTCCCGCCATTGTTATTATTATTTTTTATTTGAGACTTTGGTATCGCCTATATACCTGTCCAATAATAATTTGGACGGTTTCCATAAGCTTGTCTATGCTCCTCATTGGACGACCGCGCCAAAAGCCGCCCAAGCTCAGTTAATAACAATAGCGGGCGCGAGGAACCGCCTGATGAAATCGCGCGAAACGATACGCGTCGGCGCCGGAGCGGGCACTTCGGACGACCGCATGGTGCCGGCGCTCGAACTGGCCGAGCGCGGCGATATCGACTACCTGGTTTTTGAGTGCCTCGCCGAGCGCACCGTCTCGCGTGAAAATCTGGCGCGCAGCAAAGACCCGGAACTCGGCTACTCGCCCTCGCTGCACGCGCGTTTGCGCATGGTGCTGCCAACCTGCCTACGCAAAGGCATCCGCATCGTCAGCAACATGGGCGCCGCCAATCCGCTCGGCGGCGCGCGCGCCACGCGCAAGGAAGCCGCCGATCTGGGTCTCGGTGATGTTGCGGTCGCCGTCGTGCTTGGCGATGACGTGTCGAGCATCGTGAAGCATCGGGGCGAATTGACGCTCATCGAGAACGGCGAGCCGCTGGAATCCATTTTGCCGAAGATGATTTCCGCCAACGCCTATCTCGGCGCCGACGTGGTTTGCGAAGCGCTCAACACCGGCGCGCCGATCGTGCTGTCCGGCCGGGTGGCCGATCCGTCGCTGTTTCTGGCGCCGATGATGCATGAATTCGGCTGGAGCTACGAGGATCTGCCGAAGATCGCGCAAGGCACCGCCGCCGGCCACCTGCTCGAATGCACGGCGTCGGTCACCGGCGGCTGCTTCGGCTGGCCCGGCAAGAAGGAAGTCCCCGATCTCGCCCGCAACGGCTTTCCCTTCGCCGATGTCAAAGCCGACGGCGCCGTCGTGATCGGCAAGACGCCGGGCACCGGCGGCCGGCTCGACGTCATGACCTGCACCGAGCAACTGATCTACGAGATCCACGACCCGACCGCTTACATTACGCCCGACTGCGTGCTCGATATTTCCGGCATCGCGCTGACGCAAGACGCAGCGGATCGCGTGCGCGTCGAGGGTGCCAGGGCGCGGCCGCGCACGCTCACTTACAAAGTCAATGTCGGCTATGCCGACGGCTATATCGGCGAGGGCGAGGTTTCCTATGGCGGCATCGACGCCGTCGCGCGCGCCAAATGGGCCGCCGAGATCGTCAAGGAGCGGCTGAAGCTGCAAGGCTTCGTCTATGACGATTTCCGCGTCGATTTGATCGGCATGTCCAGCCTGCATGGCCAGGTGGACACGCGACCGGAACCTTATGAAGTGAGACTGCGGATGGCTGGACGCACGCGCGAGCGCAAGGCCGCGCATGCCATCGGCTTCGAGGTGCGCGCCATGCACATGCACGGCCCGGGCGGCGCCGGTGGCGCCTGCGAGCCGCGCGTGCGCGACGTGCTGGCGGTGAAGTCGGTGCTGTTGCCGAAGAACCTGGTCAATGCCCAGGTGGTCGTGGAGGGCGCGCTATGAGCGTCCGCGTCTACGATCTCGCCCATGCGCGCGCCGGCGACAAAGGCAACACGTCGAATATTTCGGTCATCTGCTACGACGCCAAGCATTGGGATTTTCTCGCGCGCGAACTGACGCCGGAGCGCGTGGCGGAAGCCTTCAAGCACATCGCCAAAGGCCCGATCCGGCGCCACCCGTTGCGCAATCTCAAGGCGTTCAATTTCGTCATCGAGAACGCGCTCGGCGGCGGCGTCACGGTCTCGCTGGCGCAGGACATCCACGGCAAGAGCTTGAGCAACGTGATGCTGGCGATCGAATTGCCCGATCCAAAGTAGGGCGAACGTACAAGCGGGAGTAAGTTCAGTGCGTGCGAATGAAGTGGTGCGTAACCTCGTCAAGGAGAAACTGGCGCGCAACGAGGTCGTCGCCTCGATGACGATCCGCCTGGTGCGCGGCGTCGAGATCGCGCGGCTGGCCAAGACCGCGGGCTTCGACATGATCTATATCGATCTGGAGCATTCGACCATGACGCTCGATGCCACCGGGCAGATTTGCCAGGCGGCGTTAAGCGTCGGGATCGCCCCGATGGTGCGCGTGCCCGCCAATACGCCCGAATACATCCAGCGCGTGCTCGATGGCGGCGCGCTCGGCATCGTCGCGCCGGGTATCAGATCGGCCGAGGAGGCGCGCGCGGTGGTCAAGGCGGTGAAATTTGCGCCGCTCGGCGAGCGCGGCGCTGGCGGCGCCCTGCCGCATCTGGAGTACCGCGCGTTCCCGACCGCCGAAGCTAACGCCGCGGTTAACGACGCCACCATGGTGATCGTGCAATTCGAATCCGCCGAGGCGGTGGACAAAGCCGAAGAAATCGCCGCGGTCGAGGGCGTCGACATGGTGCTGATCGGCGTCAACGACATGCTCGCCAGCATGGGGCTCGCTGGCCAACTCGAACACCTCAAGGTGCGCGACGCCTATGCGCGCACCATCGCCGCCTGCCGCAAGCACGGCAAGCATGTCGGCGTCGGCGGCCTGTCGACCAAGCCGAAGCTCGCCGCCGAATTCATCGCCATGGGCGCGCGCATGGTCTCGACCGGGACCGACATTCAGTTCCTGCTGGCCGCCATGACCGAGAAGGCCAAGCAGGTGCGCGAGATTCCCGTATGATGCCGGCGTCGGCTCCCGTTCTCGGCGTCGTGCATACGCCACCGGCGTTCGAGGTGCCGCATAACGCCTGCGACTGCCACACGCATATTTTTGGTCCGGCCGACCGCTTCCCCTACTCAAGCAAGCGCCTCTACACGCCCGGCGATGCGTCGATCGGCGATCTGCTGGCGCTGCATTGCGCGCTGCATATCGACCGGGTCGTGATCGTGCATCCGAGCCCCTACGGCACGGACAATGCCTGCACGGTCGACGCCGTGCGCAGACTGGGCGCTCGCGCGCGCGGCGTCGCCGTCATCGACGACGCCACGAGCGCCCGGGAACTCGCCGACATGCACGCGGCCGGAATTCGCGGGGTGCGGGTGAACCTTGAATCTTACGGCGAGAGCGATCCGGCGGTGGCCGCGCGGCACTTGCAGGAGGCAGCCGCGCGCGTGGCGCCGCTCGGCTGGCACGTGCAGACCTACACGAATTTGGCAATCCTTTCGGCGTTGCACGACACGATATTGGCGTTGCCGACGACGCTGGTGGTCGATCACTTCGGCCGCCCGCAAGCGGCGCGCGGCACCGCGCAGCCCGGCTTCGACGCTTTGCTGGCGCTGCTGCGCAGCGGCAAAGTCTACGTGAAAATTTCCGCGCCCTACCGCATCTCGCTTGAGCCGCATTATCCCGACGCCGCGCCGCTGGCGCGCGCGATGATCGACGCCAATCCGGACCGCATCGTGTGGGGGACCGATTGGCCGCATCCCGGCGCCGCCAAGCGCGATCCGGCGGTAATCGAGCCGTTCCGGCCGGAAGACGATGGCGAAGCGCTCAACCGGCTTGCCGGATGGACCAGGAATCGCGCGGAGCTGCAAAAGATTCTCGTCGACAACCCGGCGCGGCTCTATCAGTTTTAGATAACAAAAAAAGCAGGAAGGCAATCATGTGGAAGAAGTTCGCAACAGGCGCACTGATCGCGGCCGCCATCGCCGGCACCGCCCAGGCCGAAGTCAGCGAAGTGCATATGTCGAAGCAGTTCGGCCTGCCTTACCTCCCGATGATCGTCATCGAGGCGCAGCAGCTGATCGAGAAGAACGCCAAATCCGCGCGTCTCGGTGACGTCAAAACCACGTGGACGCAACGGGTAGGACCTGCGGCCGAGCTCGACGCTCTGCTCGCCGGTCAGGCCGACTTCATCGGGCCGGGCGCTACCACGCTTGCGACTATTTGGGAAAAGACCGCCGGCACGCCGCAGGAAGTGCGCGCGCTCATCGCCATGCAGTCGATGCCGTTTGTGCTGGTGACGCGCAATCCGAACGTGAAAACGATTGCGGACTTCACAGACAAAGACAAGATCGCTCTGCCCGCGGTCAAGCTCACCGGTCATGCGCTCATTCTGGAAATGGAATCCGCCAAGATCTGGGGCGCCGATCATTACGACAAGCTCGACTCGATCACCATCACCCGGTCGCATGCCGATGCGGCGGTCGCGGTGATGGGCGGAGGGTCCGAGATCAATTCACATTTTGCCAGTTCGCCGTTCTACTATTACGAACTGGCAACGCCGGGCATTCATCAGGTGCTCAAGTCCTATGACGTGGTCGGCGGCAAGCACACCAACGGCACGCTGGTGGCAACCAAAAAATTCCACGACGCCAATCCGAAAATTTGCGCGGCAGTCGTCGCCGCCTTCAACGACGCCAACGCCTTCATCAAGGCGCATCCGCGCGACGCCGCGCAACTTTACCTGACGGCGACCAAGGACAAGAACTCGCTCGACGCGCTCGAAAAGATGGTGGCCGACCCCGACGTCGACTACACGACGACGCCGGTCAATGTGATGAAATTCGTCGACTTCATGTACAAAGTCGGACGCATCAAGAAGAAGCCGGCTTCCTGGAAAGACATGTTCTTCCCCGAAGCCTACGGCTTGAACGGCAGCTGAGTTGACGAATGACAACAGCCAGTAACGCAAGCACAGCCGACGCGGCGCAGGGCCCACTCTATGCCAAAGCAGAGGCGGCCGAGGCCTTCGGGCGTCGCCTGCTGGTCGCGCATGGCCTGTCCGAAGAAGACGCCGCCACCATGGCCGGCTGCCTGGTGCGCGCCGACCTGCGCGGCGTCGACACCCATGGCCTGCAATTCCTGCCGCAATATCTTGACCGGCTGCGGCGCGGACTGGTCAATCCCAAACCGGATTTGGTGGTCGAGCGCGTCACGCCGGTGGTCGGCGCGCTCGACGGCCAGAACGGCTATGGCTTCGTGGTCTCCACCAAGGCCATGGCCGCGGCCATGGATATGGCGCGCGAATTCGGCGTCGGCGTCGTCTCCGCGCGTAACAGCACGCATTTCGGGATGGCGGCCTGCTATACGCTGCAGGCGCTGGAGGCCGGCTTTATATCATTCGTCTTCACCAATGCGTCGCGGGCGATGCCGCCGTGGGGCGGACGCGAGGCCCTCCTCGGCACCAGCCCGTTTGCCGCCGCAGCGCCGTCCGGAAACGAGCTGCCGTTCGATCTCGACATGTCGCCGGCGGTCGGCGCGCGCGGAAAAATAAGGCGCGCGGCGCGCCGCGGTGAGCCGATCCCGCTCGGCTATGCACTCGATGCGCAAGGCCGGCCCACCACCGATCCGAACGCGGCGCTCGATGGCGGCGTGGTGCTGCCGATCGGCGGGCCGAAGGGCTCCGGGATTTCGATGCTGATGGACATCATGGGCGGCGTCATTTCGGGCGCGGCATGCGCCGGCGACGTCGGCAATCAGTTCCTCGATTGGGACCGGCCGCAGAATGTCGGGCACTTCTTTCTGGCCATGAAGCCGGACCTGTTCGTGCCGAAGGACGAATATCTCAAGCGCATGGACACGCTGGTGCAGCGCGTTCACGCAATCCCGACGGCCGAAGGTGTCGATGAAATCCTGATGCCAGGCGAGCGGGAGCGCCGCTTTGAGGCGACGCGCCGCCGCACCGGCCTGCCCTACCACCCCAAGGAAGTCGCGGCGCTGCAGAAGGAGGCCGCCAAGGCCGGGTTGCCGACGCTGCCGGTCGCCAACGCGCCTTACGCATCGAACACGACATGAAAATAAACGACTACGACATCGACATCGTCGTGCAGGGCTTTCCCGGCAAATCGGTCTGCCATGGCGGCCTGGGCTGGAGCACGGTGGTTCTGCTGCGCGCGCATGGCCGCATCGCGTTGATCGATACCGGCGGGTTCAGTATGCGCACCATGCTGATCAAGCGCCTCGCTGAGCGCGGACTGAAGCCGGCTGACATCACCGATTTGCTGCTCACCCACTCGCATCACGATCATTCGGTGAATTGGACGATGTTTTCCCATGCGCGCATCGTGATCGGCGCCGATGAGCTGGCGTGGTCTTTGAAAGTGCCGTGGGGCGAAACGCCGGTGCCCGAGCTTTATATGCGCGAGCTCAACAGCTGGCCGACGCTGCATACCGCGGCCGAGGGCGAGGAAGTGTTTCCTGGCATCACCGCGCATCTCGCGCCCGGCCACACGCCCGGTCATCTGGTCTTCGTGTTGAACGCGCCCGAGCGCGACGTAATCTTCGCCGGCGATGCCGCCAAGAACCGCGCCGAGCTGGTCTCCGGCACGACCGACATGACCTACGACGCCGCCATCAGCAAGGCGTCGATCGACGCAATCTGGGCGCTGTGGCGGCGGCGGCCCGGCAACATCGTCGTGCCGGGCCATGACGTGCCGATGGTGCTGGAAAACGGCAACCCGAAATATATCGACAAGCGCGAAGCCGCCATCAGTGCCTGGTTCGGCGACGACATGGAAACCACGACGCTGTTCAAGCTGACGGTTTAAACTTTATAATTTTGCGCATGATCTTATCCGAAAACCGGTTCCCACTTTTCGGGATCGTGCGCTATTTGAATCCAAACAGCCGCGCCGGATTGTCCACCAGAATGCGCTTGCGCATGCCTGCGTCGGGCGCCCATTCGCCCAGCAGATTGTAAAGTTGGATGGTGCCGACGCGGTCGTGGAACGACAAATGCGGGAAGTCGCTGCCCCAGATCAACTGACCGGGCGCGGTTTGCATCAGCGCCTGCGCAATCGGCTTGACGTCGGCGAAGTCCGGCGCGGTGGAAAAGCGATAGATGCCGGTGAGCTTGACCCAGCAGCGCTTAGTGCCGTCGCCGGCCAACTTGAGAAATTCCTGAAAGCCGCGCTGCCCGGGGCCGTCCTTGGCGGGGAACAGACCCATATGCGCGACCGTGAACTCGATCGGCAGCGCGCGCAAAACCGGCATTAATTCGCTGAGCAGCCAGCCCGGTGTGAGAAAATCCAAATGCCAGCCGATCTCTTTGCTCAACTTGGCCAGCCGCGCGATGCGCGGCTTCATGGAGTCGGCGAGCCCGGCCTCCGGCTTGCGCACCGGCGAAACATTCACCCGAATGCCGCGCACGCCGAGCGCGTTGAGTTCCGCCAGCTGCTTGTCGCTGGTCTTGCTTTCGTCGAGATCGATAATCCCGCGCCGCACCGCCGGATCGAGTTCGCGCATGGCGTCGAGCATGCAAGAATTGTCAAAGCCATAGGCGCTCGGCTGCACGAACACGTAGCGCACGAAGCCGATGCGACGCGCCAGCTTGAGATAGGCCTGTAGCGGCTCAAAGGGCGGCTTGTAGCGGATGTCGGTGCCGTAAGGGTAACGCTCGGCAGCACCGAACACGTGAAAATGCGCGTCGCAGGCGTTGGGCGGCGCAGGAAATGCCGGCTCAAACCCCGCATCGGGATCGTGCTTGGCCGTTTCGTTCATGCCACCAACCGCACCGGGAAACCTTGCGCCGACAGCGCCTTGGCGCCCGCCCACGCCGTGGCCTGGATCGACGACCAGACCGGAATGTCGAGCTGGGCGCGCAACTTCGCCACCACGTTCAGCGTCGGCAATTGCGAGCAGGCGATGAACAAACACTCGCTCTGCGGCGTCACCGTGCGCAGCGCCAGGTCGAGCACCTGCTCTTCGGTGATGCGGCCGAGTTCCGCCGTGGTCTTGCAGTAGAAGCTGTTCAGCGTTTCGACCTTGATGCCGGACGATTCGAGATAGCTGCGCAAGCCGTCGTTCACCGGCGCCAGATAGGGCGTCACCACCGCCGCGCTGGAAACGCCTTCGCTGCGCAGTGCGTCCATCATGGCGCCAGCCGTGCTGACCACCGTCGCGTGCGTGCGTTCGCGCAGTCTGTCCACCATGCGGGCATTGCCGGCGGGACCGCCGAGGAAGCCGGCCGCCGTGCAGCCATAGATCACCAGGTCGAATTGCCGGTCGGCGAATGGCTCGATGGCGGCCAGGGTCGCTTCGGCGTAGGCGGGCAAATCCTCGAGCAGCAGCGTGCGCGCCGGGCGCTTCACGCGCGCGACCGGGATCGGTGCGAGTTCGGGACAAAGCGCGGCAATCTCCGGCTCCATGGTGGTGTTGTTCTCCGGCACCACGATCAAGGCCTTGGCGTTTCGCTGCATGAAATCCTCAGGCGCCGGCACCCGTCCACTTGACAACCATATGGCCCTAATTGTGGGATGAGTTCAACAGCAAGCCGCCGCGGACGACCTGCAACTGGCCCGCGATTCAAAAAATGCGGTTGCACAACAACGAACAACGATTGGGAGGATGCCGTGAACCGACGTGAATTTGTCACCGGACTCGTCGCGCTGCCGGCTTTGGTGCGGCCGGCCGCGGCCGAAGTTTCCAGCATCAAGCTCGGTAAGCAATACGGCTTGCCGTTTCTCCCGCAAATGGTCATGGAGGAGCAAAAGCTGATCGAGAGCCACGCGCAGCGGCTCGGCGTCAACGGGCTCACCGTCGGCTGGCAGACCATGGGCGGTCCGGGCGCGCTGAACGACGGACTGCTGAGCGGACAGATTCAATTCGTCAACGTCGCGTCACCGTCGCTCGCCACGCTGTGGGATAAGACGTTCGGTTCGCCGCAGGAAGTGCGCGCGGTGTGCACCGTGCAGTCGATGCCTTATGTGCTGACGACGCGAAATCCGAACGTCAAGACGATCGCGGATTTTTCCGCCAGCGACCGCATCGCCGTCCCTACCGTCAAGATTTCCGGTCAAGCCATGGCGCTGCAAATGGCGGCCGCCAAGCTGTGGGGTTTTGAAAAATACGACAGACTCGACGAGTTCACGGTGACCATGGGTCATCCCGACGCCATGCAGTCGATGCTCACCGGACAGACGGTCAACAGCCATTTCGCCGTGGCGCCGTTCAATTACTACGAACTCAAAAATCCCACGATTCATATCGTGCTCAAGAGCTACGACACCGACGGCAAACACACCAACGGCATTCAGGTCACGACCAAGGCCTTCCACGACGCCAATCCGCTGATCTGCCAGGCGGTACGCGCGTCGCACGAGGAAGCCAACGCGTTTATCAAGCGCGAGCCGAAAGCCGCCGCGGAAATCTATTTGAAGCTCACCAATGACAAGAAGAACTCAGCCGACGATCTGGTGGCGATGATCACCGATCCCGACATCGACTACACGACCGCGCCGGCCAATCTCATGAAGCACGTCGAGTTCATGCACAAAGTCGGCCGCATGAAACATATGCCGGCATCCTGGCAGGACCTGTTCTTCGCCGAGGCGCACGACCTCAAGGGCAGCTGACGCCCGACGAGGCCTATTGGGCGGTAATGTGCCCCTCCTTGACGACGCGGCCCCATTTGGCCGTTTCCGCTTCGATGTATTTCCCGAATTCGTCCGGCGCCATTTTCACAACCGACGCGCCTTCCTTCTCGAATTGTTGCTGCAGTTCCGGCGCATCGAGCGCGGCCGAAATGGCCTTGTTGAGTTTCTCGACGATCGCCGGCGGCGTGCCGGCGGGCGCCAGCATGCCCCACCAATTATTGGCCTCGTAACCGGGCACGCCTGCTTCCGCGATCGTCGGCACATCGGGCATTACCGGATTGCGTTTGGCGCCGCCGGTCGCGAGCGCCCTGAGCTGGCCGGATTTGACATGCGGCGTCGTCTGAATCAGCGAACTGAACACGATCTTGGTATGGCCGCCCATGACGTCGATCATCGCGGGGCCGCCGCCCCGGAACGGCACGTGCACGATGTCGACACCGGCCAGCAGCTTGAACAGCTCGCCGCCGAGATGCTGGAAACTGCCGACGCCCGCGGACGCATAATTTAGTTCGCCGGGCTTCTGCTTGGCGAGCGCGATCAATTCCTGCACCGAATGAACCGGCAAGTCCGGATTGACCGCAAGAACGTTGGTGCCGCTGCCGAAACTGCCGATCGGAACGAAGGCTTTGACGTGATCGTAAGGCAGCTTGTAGAGCCAGGGATTGACCGCGTGCGCCAGCGAGATGACCAGCAGCGTAGAGCCGTCCGGTGCCGCCTTGGCGGCGATGTCGGTACCGATCGTTCCGCCGGCGCCGCCGCGATTGTCGACATAGACCTGCTGGCCCAACTGCTCGCTCAAATGACGAGCGACGAGACGGCCGACCACGTCGTTGCTGCCGCCCGGCGGGAACGGAATGATGAGCCGTATTTGCCTGTTCGGGTATTCGTCGGCGGCAGCGCCGGCGGTCAATGCCAGCAGCACCGCGCCGGCTTTCAGGAACCGCGATAGCAGACCGTACATCGTTTCCCCCTCCTTGCGGATCACGCGAATTTCGAGTGCGCCTCTTAATCGAGCGCCTGGGATCAAGAGCTTAAGTGAAAGCTATCATCGCAGGAAATGGCGCGCCCGGAGAGATTCGAACTCCCGACCCCCAGATTCGTAGTCTGGTGCTCTATCCAGCTGAGCTACGGGCGCTGATACCGTTGCCGGGAAATCGGGCCGCGGAACCGAGGGATAGCTATCGCCTTGGGGTTTCATTGGCAAGGGTTGCCGGTGTTAACGCTGATCTACCCTGCTCGGTTTGGGCCCAGGCCAGCGCCTGGTTCTCGACGCGAATGCGGGTGGCGAGCAGCCCCGCATTGGCGAGCGAAAAGACCAGCGCAAACAGCGGCAACCCAAGCGCCAGCGGAACCACCGCGATCTCGGCAACGACGACCAGGTAATTTGGATGCCGCAGCCAGCGGTAGGGCCCGCGCGCAACCGGCGCAACGCAAGGCAGCGCGATCACCCGCGTGGTCCAGCGCCGGCCCAGCGTAGCGATCACCCACAGCCGGCCTGCCTGCAGCAGGATGAAGACCGTGAGCCAGAACGGATCGACGCTGCGATCGTGACCGAGCAACCACAGGCCAAGCAGCCAAAACGTATGCAGCGCGACCATCAGGGGATAATGTGCGGCGCCGAATTCGACGCCGCCCTCCGCGCGCAGCCGCACGGTGTTCCATTGCGCGAACCCGAGTTCGGCCAGCCGCTGCACGATCAGGAAGATAACCAGCCAGGCCCCCTCACCCATGTGCATTTTCCTTGCGCATGATCTTCTCCGAAAACCCGTTCCCACTTTTCGGGATCATGCGCTGACCTCGAGCGCAAGGAAGCTCGCGGTGAAGCCGGGTCCGAGCGCGGAGAGCACCGCCATACCGCGCAAGCCGCGCTTGAGCGCGCGCTCGAGCACGAACAGCACGCTCGGCGCCGACATGTTGCCATGGCCGCGCAGCACCTCGCGCTCGTCGCGCAGCGTGCCATTCTGCAGATCGAGCGCGGTCTCGATGGCGTCGAGCACCTTGGCGCCGCCCGGATGACAGATGAATTGCGGCGCGACGAGCTTTGCGGCGTTCACGAAGCGGCGGGCCGGCGCCGCCAGCCGCTGCTCGACGAAGCGCGGCAGCGAGCGCGACAGCACGACCCCGAAACCGACCGGATCGATCGACCAGCCCATGATGTCGAGCGTGCCGGGCCAGGTGTGGTCGGCGGTGGCGCCGATGCGTAGCGGCGCATCCTCGCGCTCGGCCCGCAGCACGACCGCGGCGGCACCGTCGCCAAACAGCGCCGAGGAGATCACGTCGGCCTTGGCGGTGCGGTCGCTACGGAATGCCAGCGTGCATAGTTCGACCACGACCACCAGCACGACTTCGCCCGGCTCGGCGCGCGCAAGCCTTGCACCGATCGACAGTCCCGAGACCCCGCCGGCGCAACCGAGCCCGAACACCGGCACCCGCATCGCTGATGGCTTGAATCCCATTTCCGCAGCCACGCGCGCTTCCAGACTCGGCGTTGCGATGCCGGTGGAGGAGACGGTGATGATCACATCGACGTCACGCGCGGCGACGCCGGCGCGATCAAGCGCAGCACGCGCGGCCTGCACGAACAACGCGCTGGCGCCGTCCAGATAGGCCTGGGTGCGCTCGGTCCAATCGTGCGGCGCATCGAACCATTCGATCGGGCGCACCGAATAGCGCCGCTCGATGCCGGCGTTGACGAATACGTCGGCGAGCTTCGGATAACGGGCAAAGGATTTGGCGTAGATGCGGCGCGCGAAATCGGCGACCGCCGACTGTTCAAGCTGATGCGGCGGCACTGCCGTCGCCAGCGCCAGCAAAGTCACCGGCGTTAAGGCCATGCCCATACCCATTGTTGTAGACGAAAGTCGCCCGTATCTGACGAACACCGCGGGAGGGCGGCTGTTCCCCGAGCTTTATGCCCTTACCCGCTCGCCACGCCGGGAATTGAGATCGACCGCGCGGTCGGGGATCGTGATGCTGAAGGTGGCGCCGATGGTTCCCGGCACCAGGCGGATGTCGCCGCCATGGGCACGCACCAGTTCGTCGGCAATGGCTAAGCCCAGCCCGACGCCGCCGGAACGCGTGGAGCCCTGAAAGGCCTGGAACATATGGGTCCGCGCCTTTTCCGAGACCCCCGGTCCGGTGTCGGACACCTCGATCACCACCACGCTGCCTGCGCGCCGGCCGGTGATGCGGATCTGGTCGCGGGCCGGATCGCGCGCGCCGCGCGCTTCCATCGCCTGCACCGCGTTGCGCGCCACATTGACCAGCACGCGGAACAACTGATCGTGATCGGCCTCCACGGTGAGCCCGCGTTCGACCGAGATGATCCAGCGGATCGGCACGTCGAGGCTGAGACCGAGCGCTTCGTGCACCTCCTCGATCAGCGGCCCGACCTCGAGCGTCTTGCGTTCGGGCGGCGGCTCCTGCGCGGCGCCGTAGGACAGCGTTGACTGGCAGAAGGCGATCGCGCGCTCGAGCGTGCGCATCAGCTTGGGCGCGAAGCGCTGCACCTTCGGGTCCGGCAGGGTCGACAATTGATCGGAGAACAGTTGTGCCGATGCCAGCAGATTGCGCAGGTCGTGATTGATCTTCGATACCGCCAGGCCGAGCGCCGCCAGCCGGCTCTTCTGATGCAGCATGGAGGCGAGCTCGCGCTGCATGGCGGCGAGCTCCACTTCGGCCGTGCCGATCTCATCGCCGCGGCCGGATTCGGCAATAATGCGCGCCGGATTTTCTGGATCGGCGCGGAACGTGATCATGTTCGCGGTGATGCGCCCCATCGGCCGCACCAGCAGGTAATGCAGCGCGAAGAACACCAGCATGGCGGTGACGCCGGAGATCACCAGCGACAGCAGCAGGATGTTCACGGAGAACGTCAGCATCGCCTTGCGTAGTGGCGCCTCGTCGAGAATGATTTCTATGAATTGGCCTTCCGCCATCGGCGCCGGACCGACGAGCCGCAAAACATCGCTGGGCTCGGAGAACAGCATTGTGTCGAACGCATCCATGATGGCGTGCCACCACGACACGTTGCGCATGTCGATGTCCTGTTCGATCTGCGACGGCACGTCGGCGGCGGCCAGCAGACGGCGCTGGGTGCCCATCTTCATCGCCACGGCGCGCGCGCCTATGCTTTTCAGGATTTGTTTCGCCAGACTCTCCGGCACCATGCCGCTCGGCGCGGCGTCGAGCACCAGCGCGGCGGTGTGGGCGGCGGCCAGCCGGTCATTGAGCCAGTTGAGCCGGAAATTGGCGATCGACGGCACGTAAATGAGAATTTCCGCCAGCATCACGAACAGGATGGTGAGGAACAACAGCTTGCCGGATAGGCCAATGCGCGGGCTCCGCGCAGGGCGCGGCGCCGATGACGCAACAGGCTCGCTTGTTGGCTCGGTTCCCGGTTCCAATATGGCCTCAGCCGAAGATTCGCAGCCAAGCGATGATGCGCCGCACCCAAGGGCTCGTCAAACTCGGCGTGAAATAGTCGATGGCCGCGCGTTTGCCGATTTCCGACAGCGTCGGATAGGGCAACACGATGCCGGTAAGGTCGCGGATATTCAGGCCTCGCGCGATCGCCAAAGTCCACATCGCGATCAATTCTCCGGCCTGCGCACCGACGATGCTGGCGCCTACGATCTGACCCTTCCTGTTGGTGATGACTTTAATGTGGCCGTGCGTCTCGCGCTCGGCCTGAGCGCGGTCGTTGTCGTGATAGGGCCAGCGCAGAATACAAATCTTGAGCTTGCGCGCGCGCGCCTGGGCCTCGGTCAATCCGGTCTGCGCGAGCTCCGGCTCGGTGTAGGTCACCCATGGGACAACGTCATTGTTCACTTTGACCGGCAAACGGAACAACGCATTCCGGATCACCAGGCCGGCGTGATAATTGGCAGCGTGGGTGAATTGCAACTGTCCGGCGGTGACGTCGCCGATCGCATAGACGCGCCGGTTGGCGGTTTTGAGTTTCTTGTTCACCTGGATGCCGGAACGGTCATGCTTGACGCCGGCGGCGTCGAGATCGAGCCCGTCGGTGGTCGGCTTGCGCCCGGTGGCGACCAGCAGGTGTGTGCCTTCGACGGTTTCTTCGCCGTCTGAGCCTTCGATCGTCACCGCCACGCTGCCGCTGGCGTGCTTGACGCGCACGACCTTGACGCCGCTGCGGATGACGACGCCTTCGCGTTCGAGTTGGTCGAGCACGATCGCGGCGCATTCCGGATCGTCCTTGGCGAGCGGAACCGCCGCTTCCAGCACGGTCACCGCACTGCCGAGGCGGCGGAAGGCTTGCGCCATTTCCAGCCCGATCGGACCGGCGCCGATGATAATGAGGCGGTCGGGACGCTCGGCGAGATCGAAGACGGTTTCGTTGGTGAGATAAGGCCCCTCATCGATCCCCGGGATCGGCGGCAGCGTCGGCGTCGATCCGGTCGCGATCACGAAACGGCGCGCGCGGATTTCGACATCGTCGCCGACGACGACGGTCCTGCGGTCCTTGAATTTGGCGTGACCTTTGATCACCCGCACGCCCAGCCCGGCGAAACGTTCCGCCGAGTCGGTCGGCGCAATCGCGGCGATCACGCGCTGCACGTGATCGCGCACCTTGCCGAAATCGACATCGACGGCTTGCGCGATCACCCCGAACGGCCCCGCATTCCGCATCAGTTCGGCGCGCTTGGCCGCCGCCAGCAAGGCCTTCGACGGCACGCAGCCGGTGTTGAGGCAATCGCCGCCCATCTTGTGCCGCTCAACCAGCACCACTGGCACGCCGAAAGCAGCGGCGGCCGCGGCGACCGACAAGCCGCCGGAACCGCCGCCGATCACGCAAATGTCGGGTTTGAGTGTTTCCGCCATGTCCTTGAAGTTTTTGCCCTTCAAACTCTTGCCCGCACAATAACTCAAAAATTACATCGTTGCGCGCGAGCGCGCGCGCAGTCTTTTCACCACTACCGGCACCAAGGCGAGCAGGCCGAGCGCAATCAGCGCGCCGATCAGTTGCGGCGTCAACACGTCCTTGGCGTCGAAGACCATATGACAATCGACCCGGCCGGCGGTGAGGCAATCGCCATTTGCGGCCTGTTGCGCGGCGATGACGCTGTCGAGGCCGGTGCCCGCCAAGGCATAGACCAGCGCCCCCGGAATGACGCCGAGCGCGGTCGCAGCGACGAACGGCGCCAGCCGCATGCCGGCGAAGGCCGGCACCAGGTTGACCAGAAAGAATGGAAAGGCCGGCACCAGCCGCAGGAACAGAAGATAGCTGAAGGCGTCGTCGCGGAAGCCACGCGCAAGCTGCGCGGCACGCGGGCCCGCTCGCCGCAGCAACGGCTCGCCGAGTGCGGTGCGTGCCACCAGGAAGATGAGCGTCGCGCCCGTCGTGGCCCCGATCACGGCCGCCGATGCGCCGACCGCAAGGCCGAACAGAAAGCCGCCGGTCACCGTGAGAAACACGGCCCCCGGCAGCGACAGGGCGACGGCGGCAATATAAAGCGCAATATAGGCGAGCAGGGCCAAGACCCGATGCTCGCTCACGAAGGCGCCGATGGCCATGCGGTGCCTGACCAGTGCCTCGAGCGAGATCCCGCCATGCCCGACGATGAGATAGGCTGCGCCAGCGAGCAGGACGACCACGATCAGCGGCATCAGCCAGCGGGTCAGGCTGCGCGGTCGGTTCGCGCTAGGCGGGGTCGCGGACATTCGCGCTATATACACGAGATAGGCGAGCCTGCGGCCCAAGCGGGCCGATCTCACTGCCTTGTGAGCCTTTGTGACCGGCACACAAAAGGCCCGGCGCCGATACGCGTGGGTCGCATTGACGCGCCCTAGCCCCTCCCTTATAAGCCGCGCAAATCGCGTGCCGATCCGAACGTATGCGGGTTTTCTTGGCCGATCTTGGGGGCAACCTTGACGCCCTTATCGCCACGGCGCGACCACCGGAGAACTCATCGTGAAGCGGACCTATCAACCGAGCAAGCTTGTACGCAAGCGTCGTCACGGTTTCCGCACGCGCATGGCCACCAAGGGCGGGCGCAAGGTGCTTTCGGCACGGCGCTCGCGCGGACGCAAGCGGCTTTCCGCCTGACGGCGGGTACACGAAACCGCGCGCGCATTGTTTCCATGGAACGACTGAGGCAACGGGCGGATTTTCTGGCTGCGGCGTCCGGCATCAAGACCACTGCCGCCGCGTTCGTGCTGCAGGCGCGCAAGCGGGTCGATGACGGGCCGGCGCGGTTTGGTTTCACCGTGTCGAAAAAGGTCGGCAATGCGGTCGAGCGAAATCGGGTCCGCCGTCGCTTGCGGGAAATTGTGCGGATCGCCGGGTCAAAGCGGATACGAACCGGACATGATTATGTTCTCATTGGCCGGCGCGCGGCGCTCAAGGTTCCATTCGCGCGGATTGCCGAAGACTTCGAGGGGGCGCTGCGGCGCATGCACGCGGGGCGCAACGGCTACACGGGATCCCGATGACCGACAATAAAAATACGATTCTTGCCATCGCGCTGTCGGCCCTGGTGCTGATCGCCTGGCAGTTCTTCTTCGCCATGCCGCAAGAAAAGGCGAGGCAGGAGAAATTGCAGGCGGAACAGCTTACGCAAAAGCAGCAGACGCCGGCGCAGCCGAGCCAGCCAGGCCAGCCGGTGCCAATACCCGCACAGCCGGGACTGCCGCAGGCGCCCGGTCAAACGGCTCAAACTCCCGCAGACATAGCCGCCAACCGCGGCGCGGCCCTGGCGAAGTCGCCCCGCGTCCCGATCGCAACCGACAGCCTGCAAGGATCGATCGCGCTCAAAGGCGGACGCATCGACGACTTGGCGCTGGTCAAGTTTCGCGAGACGGTCGATCCGAAGTCGCCGCCGATCGTGCTGCTGTCACCATCCGGCAGCCCGGACCCGTTCTATGCCGAATTTGGCTGGACCAATGCTGCCGGCGCCAATGTGAAGGTCCCCGCAGCGGACACGGTGTGGACGCAAGCAAGCTCGGGCGCGCTCCGTATCGACCATCCGGTGACGCTGACCTACGACAACGGCGAGGGCCTCGAATTCCGCCGCACCATCGCGATCGACGACAAGTATCTGTTCACGATCAAGGACGAGGTGGCGAACAAGAGCGAAAAACCGGTTTCACTGTTTCCGTTCGCGCTGATCTCGCGCCACGGCACGCCGAAGACGCTGGGCTATTATATCTTGCACGAAGGCTTGATCGGCAAGTTCGGCGATGAGGGATCGAAGGAAGTCACTTACAAGACGATCGAAGATAAGAAGATCAACACCTTCAATGCCACCAACGCATGGCTGGGCATTACCGATAAATATTGGGCCGCGGTGCTGCTGCCCAAAACCGACGCCCACGTGATCGCGAACTTCCGGGCCGACAAGCTCGGCACGCTCGAGACCTATCAGACCGACTACCTGCTCGACGCGCGAACCATCGCGCCGGGCGCGACCGCAACGGCGGATGCCCGGCTGTTCGCGGGCGCCAAGGAAGTCCGGGTCGTCAACGACTACGAAAAGAAACTCGAGCTCAATCATTTCGATCTGCTGATCGACTGGGGCTGGTTCTATTTCATCACCAAGCCGCTGTTCTTCGTAATCGATTACATCTACCGGCTGGTCGGCAATTTCGGCGTCGCGATCCTGCTCGTCACCGTGCTGATCAAGGGGCTCTTCTTCCCGCTCGCCAACAAATCCTACGCCTCGATGGCGAAGATGAAGGCGGTGCAGCCGCAGATGGCCGCGCTGAAAGCACGCTATCCCGACGATAAGGCCAAGCAGCAGCAGGAGTTGATGGCGCTCTATAAGAAGGAGAAGATCAATCCGCTCGCCGGTTGTCTGCCGATAGCAATCCAAATTCCGGTGTTCTTCTCGCTCTACAAAGTGCTGTTCGTCACCATCGAAATGCGGCACGCACCATTCTTCGGCTGGATCCACGACCTGTCCGCGCCGGATCCGACCAACCTGTTCACTTTGTTCGGCCTCATTCCGTTCGATCCGACGGTCTTGCCGGTAATTGGTCCATTCCTACATCTCGGCGCCTGGGCGATCATCATGGGCATCACCATGTGGGCGCAGATGAAGCTCAATCCGACGCCGCCCGATCCGACGCAGGCGATGATCTTCAATTGGATGCCGCTGATCTTCACCTTCATGCTGGCGACCTTCCCGGCCGGCCTGGTGATCTACTGGGCGTGGAACAACTCGCTGTCGGTGCTCCAACAAAGCGTGATCATGCGCAAGCACGGCGCCAAGATCGAGTTAATCGACAACGTCAAGGCGCTGTTCGCGAAGAAGAAGCCGCAAGGCTAGCGCCTTGCAATGACAGACTCGGCCAAATTCACGCGTGACGAAATCGAGGCCGGGCGGCACCTGTTCGCCGGCGAGTGGGGCTTTGCCGCCGCCGCCGGCTCGGCCGTCTCGCTGCCGCCGATGCGCGGCACCGAGATCGCGCTTTCCGGCCGCTCCAATGTCGGCAAGTCGAGCCTGCTCAACGCGCTCACCGGGCGCAAGAACCTGGCGCGCATTTCGCGCACCCCCGGCCGCACCCAGGAGCTGATCTTCTTCAACGGAGGCGGTCCTCTCAACGTAGTGGATATGCCCGGCTACGGCTATGCAGCGGCCGCCAAAACCAAGATCGCGGCATGGACCGAGCTGATCCACGCTTACCTGCGCGGGCGCGCCAACCTAGCCCGTATTTATGTGCTGGTGGACGCCCGCCACGGGCTCAAACCGGCCGACGATCCGATGTTCGCGGCGCTCGGCCAGGCGGCGGTCAGCCATCAGATCGTGCTCACCAAATCCGACGCGGTAAAGCCGGCCGAGCTTGGCCAGCGCATCGCCGAGGTCGAGGCCGCGCTCGCCAAACGCCCGGCCGCCTTTCCGACCGTATTGGCCACCTCAGCCCATGACGGAACCGGCATCCCAGAGCTGCGCGCCGCGATTGCGAGGCTTTTGGGAGAAAGAAAGCGCTAGAGCGTGGACTCGTAAGCGGACGGACGCTGATGTGGTTGTGCCGCAACAACCGCAAGTTTCTTCATTCGCACCAATCACAACGACTTGATTTTCACCAAAGCTTGCAATAGCCCCATAGGGCAAATTTTCGCGTGGGGCGCTCTGAGAGAAGGAATGACGTGATGGCCAATCAACCGGAACACTCGTCAGCTAAAGTATCTCGACGTTCAATGTTGCTACACGGGGCAGCATGTGTGACGGGTGTCGCAACTATTCTCGTCGCTAATGCAAATTCTGCAAAGGCAAATCCGTTGCCAAAAACAGCGGTCAATTATCAAGACACGCCAAAGGGCGATCGTCAGTGCAGCAATTGTAGTCTGTTTGTTGCGCCGAATGCCTGCAAGAACGTTGTTGGTGATATTAGTCCAAACGGCTGGTGCGTGCTTTGGCGGAAGGTTTGAGCTTTCTTGACTTGTGTTCAAGTCGGCCCTGACCATTGAACTACCTCATGAATTAGCTATAGTTGCTAAAGCGTGGGGTAGATAACCTAGTATATTCAGCGAGGGCGAGGGGATGTTTTCAATAAGGGGTCAAGCGCACCTTATCGGAGCTACGCAAAAAATATTAACGGGAGCGAGCGCAGCCACAGCGACGGCCATTTTTGGCTTCGTTTTTAGCGCCGTGACGTTTGGCACAATCCCCACCGCCAACGCATTGCCGAGCTACGCGCGACAAACTGGGCAGCCCTGCGGCACCTGCCACACCGATTATCCTGGCCTTACTCCCTACGGCCGCCTGTTCAAGTTGGGTGGCTATACGGCGGGCGGTGGCAAATACCGGTCAACACTTTTTCCTTCACAAAATGATTCGACGAAAGCCCTCGCGGGATACGCAAAGAATCCGGGATCGGGCATGCCAACAAAGGCGCCGTCCGACACTAGCGAAATCAATCCTTATGCGCCGCCAATTTCGATGATGGCCATCGTCGGATTCACGCACACGCAGGCAGATCAAGACCCAAACGGTTCACCATTCAAACCAAACGACAATGTCGTCGTTGCGCCGGTGAGCGTATTCTATGGTGGCGCGATCACCGAGCATATCGGCGCTTTTGCGCAGTTTACCTACAACAATGCCACCTTTGGTGGTTTGGATCCCAGCGATCCTTATGCCAGCCGTCTATGGGCACAGGACAATATTGATGTGCGCTATGCCAACACCGGCAACATAGCCGGCATGCCCGTTACCTATGGCATTACGGCAAACAACAACCCGAGCGTCCAAGACCCGTGGAACACCACGCCTGCCTGGTCATTTCCGTATGCTGTGTCGAGCGTAGCGCCCGACCCCGGAGTCGGAACTCTCATTGACGGCGCTTTTGCCGCGCATGTGGGAAGCGTTGGCGGCTATGTTTGGATCAATAATTTGGTGTATTTGGAATTGTCCGGCTACCGGACGCTCAGTCACGATGCCCAGGCCAAATTGGGCACCGACCCTTTTGGTGCGCCCGGGTTGTTTGAAGGTATAGCGCCGTATTGGCGCATAGCCTTTGAACCTCATTGGGGCAATCACTGGCTTGAGTTTGGCGCCTTCGGAATGTACGCGCGCGTCCATCCATGGACATTTACGACGGATGCGAACGGCTTTTACAATAACGAGACGTTTGCTCAAACCGATCGGTACAACGACATCGGCTTCGACTCGCAGTATCAATACCAAGGACCTAATTATTGGATCACGCTGCGTGCGTCCTACATCCACGAGAACCAAACTCTTGATTCGAGTTCTATCAATCCTAACCTTGATGGCAATCTGAGCAATCCGACAAATACGTTGAATACGTTCAAGGCATTGGCCTCACTGGCCTATGGCAATGACAACAGAATCGTGGTCACAGGTCAGTATTTCGACACATGGGGATCTACGGACGCGACTTTCTTTGCCGGCGACACGAGCGGCTATATTGCCGAGATCGCCTACATCCCGTTCATTTCCAGCCAAGCGCCAGGGTGGCCGTGGGCTAATGTGCGCGTCGGACTGCAATACACCTATTACAACAAGTTCGATGGGGACACGGTCTTTGCCCACGACAAAAATACACTGTTTGGCTATGTCTGGTTCGCGATGTAATCAGCGGGCTTTATAGATGCCGCCAACTCACAACACGGAACATAAGCGCGAAGGCTAGATTATGAAGGTCAACAGCATACGATTGGCGTTACCAACGGCAATCTTAGCAATTGCCTTCTCCGCCGCTGGTCAAGCGAAAGATTTAGAC
>Ga0209385_1000132_pt1 | contig 26808 bp, 23 predicted proteins | sample NGEPerB_FD_184506 | JGI IMG/M metagenome (GOLD analysis project Ga0209385, IMG submission 184506) | Arctic peat soil microbial communities from the Barrow Environmental Observatory site, Barrow, Alaska, USA - NGEE PermafrostAB12-B... | ecosystem: Environmental > Terrestrial > Soil > Wetlands >... | reverse complement strand
GGCGTGGACGGCACCGGACGCGACGACCTCCACCCGCCCGTCATCCAGGTTCCGGGCGCCGCCCCTGAGGTTCAGCGCGCGGGCCGCGCGCGCCGCGAACGCGCGATATCCCACTCCCTGCACGCGGCCCGAGACCCTGAAGCGACGCGCGGCGGCGACCCAGCCGCCGGAATCGTCTACCGCCGGATCCGACCCCTTCATCGGGAGATCCTTTCCCTCTCGGCGGGGGCGAAGCCGAAGCGGCCGACGAGCGGAACGTACGCAACCTCGCCGGCATCCTCGGCGCGCGTCCGGCCGTTCGGCAGCTTGCGGACGACGAGCAGCTTCTGCCGCGCGGCGGGACCGACCGGGATCACGAGGCGCCCGCCCGCCGCGAGCTGCGCCACGAGCGGGTCCGGCACCTCCGGTGCGGCCGCCGCCACGAGGATGGCGTCGTACGGGGCATGCTCGCTCCAGCCGTACGAGCCGTCGAAAACCTTGATGGAGACGTTCGCGACGCCGAGCGTCTTCAGGAGGAAAATGGCCCCTTTCCCCAGCGGTGCGATGCGCTCGAGCGAGAAGACCCAGCGCGCGAGACGCGCGAGGACGGCGGCCTGATAGCCCGAGCCGGTCCCGATCTCGAGGACTCGCGCGGCCGGCGTCAGGGCCGCCAGCTCGGCCGCGCGTGCCACGTTCGCCGCCTGCGTGATCGTCTGCCCGTATCCGATCGGCAGTGCGTGGTCGCCGTAGGCTTCACCCTGGAGGGCCGCCGGCACGAAGAGGTGGCGCGGAACGGACCCGATCGCCTCCGCAACGCGCGGGTCGCGACAGAGCCCCGCGGCTTTGAGCCTCTCCACGAGCGCCCGGCGGGCGCCGACGGCGGCGCGCGCGGCGCGCTCCACGTCCCGGTCGGCCGGCTTCACGCCCTTGATCTTAGCCCGCGCGAGGCGGGGCGATCTTCTCCGCGAGACCGTCGAGATCGGCGAGGGCGCGGTAGTCCGTCATGTCCATGTGGAGCGGCGTCACCGAGACCCATCCCTCGGCCACGGCGAGGAGATCCGTTCCCTCGGCCTTCGTGTCCACGAACGCCCCGCCGATCCAGTAGTACGGGCGGCCGCGCGGGTCGATCTTCTCGACGATGTTCTCTCCGTACCGCCGGCGCCCCATGCGCGTGGGGCGAAACCCTTTCGGCTTTCCCGCCGGGACGTTGACGTTCCACAGGGTGTCCGGCGCGGGCGGGTGGTCCTTCGCCCACGCGATGATCTGTGCCGCTGCTTTCTCGGCTTCCGAATAATCGATCGCGCCGGCAGCGTCGCGCGCGTAGTCCAGGGAGAAGGCGATCGACGGAACGCCGAGCAGCGTCCCTTCGAACGCGCAGGCCACCGTCCCCGAGTACGTCACGTCGTCGCCGAGATTCGGGCCGGCGTTCACGCCCGCGAACACGAAGTCGGGCGGATTCGCCTTCAGGACCGAGCAGAGCGCGATGTTGACCGAGTCCGTCGGCGTTCCGTCGACGACCCAGGTCCTCTCCCCTGTCTTCAGCACGCGAAGAGGGCGGTGCATCGTGAGCGAGTGCGCCGAGGCGCTCTGCTCGCGATCGGGCGCGACGATGTACGTCTCGAACCCGGCGGCGCGCACGGCGCGCTCGAGCGCGGCGATGCCGGGGCTGTGCACGCCGTCGTCGTTCGAGATGAGAGCCCTCACGTGGGCCCCGTGTAGACGGCCTTGTTCCGCTCGGTCTCGTGCAGCTCCACCTTGACGAGCCGGCCGGGTGAGACGGCGGGTTGGAGCACGTCCCAGATACGGATCGCGATGTTCTCCGCGGTCGGGTTCACCCCCGCGAGAAACGGGACGTCCACGTTCAGGTTCTTACGGTCGCACGCCCTCACGATCCGCTCGTTCACGACTCGCTTGACCACGCCGAAGTCCATCACCCAGCCCGTGAGCGGATCGACCGGCCCTTCCACCGTCACGTCGAGCCCGTACGTGTGCCCGTGAGAGTGCGGGTTGTTGCACTTGTCGAAAACGCGGCGGTTCCATTCGGCATCCTTGGCGTCGTTGTGCAGGCGGTGGGCCGCCGAGAAGTGCGCGTGCGTCGTGATGCGCACGGTCGGCTCGCTCACCGCCCCCACCTCCGGCGTGCGTTCTCCCAGAGGGAGAGGCGGCGGAAAAGCTCCAGGGACGTCGCCTCGACATAGACGGTCTGGGAGTACGCGATGCTCCGCGCCCGCTGGCCTTCCCGGCAGACGTGGTCGGCGGCCTCCGCCGGCGTGCACGGCTTGAAGTCGAACACCGGCGTCCCGTCCATGACGTCGCCGACCATCACGGCGAGGGCCGTCACGCCGAGAAGCGTCAGGCAGGACGTCAGTTCGGCCTTGCCCGTGGCGTGGCTCGCGATCTCGGCCTCCCCGCCGGCATCGAAGTCCGCGGGAACGAACCACCGGACGGAGAACGCGAGCGGATCCCCGCCATATCCGCTCCTCAGATAGATTCGCTGCGCGTTCTCGGGAGCGGGTCGCATACGGGCGAGTTTAGAGAAGTCCGCCGCCGTCCGCACGCCGGGCCCGCCATCGTCGAAGGAGCTCAGACCGCTGCCAGCTCCTCGCGGCGCGCAACCTCGAGTGGCCCCTCCTCGGACGCAAGGTAGGCCTTGTGATCGTGGGACATGCTTCCCGGAGGCAAAAAGCGCCACAGCGATCCCAGATCCCGGCTCACCTGGCGCGCATAGAAATCCGGCAGCTCGTCCGTCTCCTGGGCGAAATAGCTCTGCACCTGAGCGTCCGTGTCCAGCCTTCTGCGCAATTCCGTGTAGTACGCGATCCGGCCGGAGCCCTCCGAGGAGATCGCGCGCACGACGTTCATCCAGCGCGGAATCGCAGCGTGCGTGGCGACAAATCGCTTGAAGATCGCGCTCCACGAGAACGAGTACTTCGTCAGGTCGATCACGTGGTCGTAGAACTCCTTCCACGCGTAGTTCTGGGGCCGCACGTTCATCGCGTGGTTGTTGTCGAGGAAGTGGAACGGAAACGGAAGCACCCGGTTCGCGCGCTGGTACTCGAGGTTGAGCGGCGCCGCGCGCCCGAACGCCGAGAGCAGCGAATAGCCGGGGAACGCGCCCGGGGTGAGATCGATGAACCGCTTCGTCAGCTCGAAGGGTTCCGTTCCTTCTTCCCCGTCGAGGCCGAGGACGAAGTTGGTCTGGACGTACGGGAGGTACCGCAGGATCAGGTTGACGTGGTCGGAAACCTCCTTCACCTTTTCCATCCCCGTCTTCCGACCTGTCATCGACTTGTTGCCGAGGTCGTACCAGGATTCGATTCCCGGAAGCACGGCCTTGAATCCGTTCCGGCTGAGCCGCTTAAGGTGAGGCTCGGAAAGCAGGGAAAGGCTGCTCTCCGCGATGAAGGTGATGCTCCCGGGCGGGACCGCGTCCTCGATCACGTTGAGGAACTGGTCGAACCTGACGCCGAAGTTCGGATCGTGCCACCCGACGAGAGGCTTCTTCACGTTCCGGACGATGAAACGCAGGTCCTCCCGAAGCACGTCGAGGTCCAGCGGCTGGTACGGCACAACCGAGTCGATGCAGAAGCTGCAGGTGTAGGGGCACCCCAGACTGCCCAGAATCGGGATCATCTTGATCAGGGGCGCCTTCCGGAGAGTCGGCTCGATGAACTTCCACCGCTCCCGAACCCCGGGAAGCGCGAGCGGCTGGCGCGGGGCCTGGAGGTGGAGACCCAGCGGGCGGTGTCTGCTGCAATCCAGGAGGAGGTCTTCGATCAGCGCCTCGTCCGTGAAACCGAGAACGTAGTCGAAATACCTACACGCGTCTTCCGGATAGCAGCGGGCGTGCGGCCCGCCAAGGGCCGTCACGGCGCCCCGCGACCGGAAGAGGTTGCTCAGCGCATATGCGAGGAAAGCCGCCTCCGTGAACGCGCAGATGAAGACGACGTCGACGTCGCCCGGCAGCTCGTCGACCAGGTTCTCGAGGCCCGTGTAGCAGACGTACGTGACCTCGTGCCCTCGCGCCTCGCACCAGACCCCGACGACCTGCGGCATGATGCTCGCGAGGTTCGCGTTCATCACGCGGGCGTACAGAGCGCTCGTCGGCCCCTTCGTGACGAGATCGATGATTCCGACGCGCAGCTTTTTCACGTCCGCGAAGCCTAACAGGTCCGGGCTGCGACCTCCGGGGGCGGTTGAAGGCGGCCGCCCGGGTACCCCGATGCAAACGCACCCCTTGACGGGGTTTCAGCCCGTGCCCTACGTATTTGGGGGATCCCGGAAAGTGCGGCCGCCTGCCGCGGAAATGTGAGGTCTGACATGCCCAAGGGTCACTTCCGGCTGTTTGCCCTCCTCGGAGGGGGAATCGTCCTCGTCGTCGCTCTGGTCGGACTCTGGCGCGTCCAGAATCAGCCGGTCAACGCGACCTGGACCCCGGCCCACCTGGCGCTGCCGCTCTCGACGACGGCGAACCGCCTCGAGGTGCTCGTCGCCGACGTGCCGCTCCAGAAAGCCATCGCGGACAAGCGGCTCATCGTCACGACGGACGCGGGCCTCAAGACCGTCCTCGAAGCCACGGTCCGCGTGAACAACGCCGACCAGATCCTCGCGGCCCGCTTCACGCCGCTCCTCGTGCTGTCGGCGGTCGCCGGAGGCGCTTTCGTGCTGTTCATCATCGGGCTCTTCGCGCCGCGCATCGGCGCGTTCCATCAGCACGGCCTGATCGACCTGCATCTGACGGCGTAGCGCACCCGAAAAACCCGGAATTCGGCGGCCGGCCGCTCTCGCGGTCCGGCCGTTGGCTTATCGTGCGCTGGTGCAAAGGAAGGCTCTCGTCTCTCTCTCTCTGGCGATCGTGGCCGCGGTCCCCGCAGCTTAATCTCCCGGCCCTCGAGGCCGGCTTCGTCTGGAACGACGACATCTACCTGACGGAGAACCGCACTCTCGACACCCTCGACGGGCTCGGTCTCATCTGGACCGAACCGAAGGCGAACGAGCAGTACTACCCGATGGTCTTCACGTCATTCTGGATCGAGAAGCACCTGTGGTCGCTCCATCCCTTCGGCTATCACCTCGTCAACGTCCTGCTTCACGCTGGATCGGCCTTGCTGCTCTGGTGGCTTCTCGTTCGTCTGAGCCTGCCCGGGGCATGGCTCGCCGCCGCCGTTTTCGCCCTGCATCCGGTGTGCGCCGAATCCGTCGCGTGGGTCACCGAGCGCAAGAACACGCTCTCGCTGTTCCTGTCGCTTCTCGCTGTGCACGCCTGGTATGCCTTTCTCGGAGCCCGCGCGAATCTCGAGCGCGCGCTGTCCGTTTCGAACGGGCCGGGCGTCGGGGCTCCGCGCCAGCCGGGGAAGTGAGGGGCGCCGGAAACCTCCGCCTCGCCGAGGATCGGGCGGTAGCGGAACGGGCCGGCACGAGCGGGATCAGCGGTCTTTCCCACGGCCCTCGACGGAGCGTTTGAGCTCCGCGAGGACCGTTGTCGAATCCCGGATCACCCACGTATCGCGGCAACTGTCGCAGCCCTCGACACGGATCGCCGCGGCGCCCGCCGCGCGACAGGCCTCCTCGATCATCCGCACCCACAGAGGGACGTTTCGGAGGAGCGTGAGGTCGATTTCCCGAACGTCCTCACACCTCGCGCACAGCAACGTGAGCGCTCCAGCCGACATGAGAGGGAGGATAAGAAAGACGGCATTTCCACGGCGATGAAGCAGATGAATCAAAGCGGCCGGCGGGTCCCCTCGAGCGCGAGAAGCGTCAGGAAATCACCTCGGCGTGAATCGCGAGGGGGCTAAGCACCGAGCCCGCGCGGTGGAGGCGTCAGTTACGATCGATGGGTCGTGCGGCGGACTCTCCTTCCCTATACGGTTCTGGTCCTGGTCTTCGTCGGTGCGATCATCGCCGTCCTCGGCCATGGGAAGCGCCTCGAGGAGGGACGCGCGGCCGCTCCGCCGGCCGCCACGGCACTCGATGCCGGCGCCGCGACCCCCCTCGGCACGCTGCTCGCGCAGATCATCGTCGTGGTCGTCGCCGCCCGACTGTGCGGCCGTCTCTCGGCTCGTATCGGGCAGCCGAAGGTGATCGGCGAGATCGTCGCGGGGATCCTCCTCGGTCCCTCCCTCCTCGGGTGGGTCGCCCCAGCCGTCTCTTTGTCCCTCTTCCCCTCCAATTCGCTCGGGACCCTGAAGCTCCTCGCCGAGGTGGGTGTCGTCCTCTTCATGTTCGTCGTTGGGCTCGAGCTCGACCTCGAGAGCCTGCGCGGAGTCGCCCACACGGCCCTCGTCGTGAGCCACGCCAGCATCCTCTTGCCCTACTTCCTCGGCGTCGTGCTTTCGCTCGCCCTCTACCGGAGCCTCGCGCCCGCGGGCGTCCCGTTCGTACCGTTCGCGCTCTTCATGGGCATCGCGATGAGCATCACGGCATTCCCGGTGCTCGCACGGATCCTGGAGGAGCGGGGTCTCACCCGCACGCCGCTCGGGAGCACCGCGATCACGTGCGCCGCCGTCGACGACGTCACCGCGTGGAGCATCCTCGCAATCATCGTCGCCATCGGGAAGGCGCAGGGCCTCGCGTCCTCGGGCCTCACCGTCCTGATGGCCGCCAGCTTCATCGGACTTATGTGGTACGTCGTCGGGCCCGCCGTCCGATGGATCATCGGGCGGGGCGCCCCGGGGAGGCCGTCGAAGAACATCCTCGCCTTCGTCCTTCTCATGCTGATCGGCTCGGCGCTCACGACCGAGCGGATCGGGATCCACGCGCTCTTCGGCGCCTTCCTCGTCGGCGTCGTCATGCCTCGTGAGGCCACCTTCCGGGCCGAGCTGGTCCAGCGTCTCGAAGAGGTGAGCGCGATCCTCTTCCTGCCTCTCTTCTTCGCGTTCACGGGCCTGAGGACCCAGATCGGACTCCTCGACACTGCCGGGAGCTGGCTGATGTGCCTGGCGGTGATCGCGGTGGCGACCGCCGGGAAGCTCGGTGGCTCGATGGCCGCCGCGCGTCTCTCGGGGATGGGGACCCTCGATGCGTTCGCGCTCGGCGCTTTGATGAACACACGCGGGCTGGTAGAGCTGATCGCCCTGAACGTCGGCTACGAGCTCGGGATCCTCTCGCCGCAGATCTTCGCCATGCTGGTGCTCATGGCGCTCGTCACGACCTTCTCGACGGCCCCGCTCCTGGCGCTCGCCGACCGCCTGCGAAAACGGCGCTCGGTGCCGGTCGACATGGAGAACGCCGCGGTTCGTCCTAGCGCTTCTTCGCGTCCGCCCCAATCGTGATCTTGAACCCGTCGGGATCAGTCAGCGCGAAATCGCGCGTGCCCCAGGGCTGGTCGCGCGGACTCTGGTCGAGCTTGCCACCCCGCTCCACGATCCCCTCCGCGAGGGCGTCGACGTCCTGCGTGGTCGTGCAGTACAGCCGGAAGCCCTCTCCCTTCTTCCGGTCGCGTCCTTTCTTCCAGTCGTCCTGTCCGATCATGAAAGTGACGTTGCCGGCCCTGAGGGAGACCCCGGTGAGCTTCCCTCCCTGCTCCCAGCGCTCCTCGACGACGAATCCGACGATTTCCCGGTACCAGGCGAGGCTCCTCTCCAGGTCGTTCACGGTGAAGCCGGGAGACGCCTCGCTCATCTTCAGAGTTCCTGACTTCGCGCGGGCCTTCGCCGGCGCGGCCTTCCCCTTCTTCGAGGAGTCGTTTTTCGAGGGAGTTTTCTTCGGCGCTTTTTTCACGGCCATCTCGACCCTCCAGCGGTTACTTTTCTCGAGCACGGACAGTATGTGCCCGGCGGCGTCCAGGAACCACACGACGGCCACGTTTTCCATCATGAGGACGATCAGCCGAGCACTTCGAGCTCGTCTATGGCGAGGACGACTGGACGGATCGCGGATACGAGTGCGAGGACCCGGCCGGCCACCATTGGTGGTTCTCTCAGCGCCTCGGCGTAGAGCGCCGCCCGTGAAGAGCGTCCCTCAGTCGAGCCGGCCCATGCGCCCGCTGCGATAGTCTTCCATCGCCTTCCGGATCTCGCCCTCGGTGCTCATGACGAACGGCCCATACCCGACCACGGGCTCGTCGATCGGCTTCCCCGAGAGGAGCAGGATCGTGGAGTCGGAGCCGGCCTCGATCGAGAGCGTCTCGCCGTCACGATCGAGGACCGCCAGCTCCCCCTCGTCGACCGACTTCGAGCCGTTGACGCGTCCGCCGCCTCGCAGGACGAGCAGCGCGGTGGATTGTCCTGCCGGCACGTGGAGGTTCGCGACCTTCCCGGCCCGCAGCCTCATGTCCCACAGCTCGATCGGCGTGAAGGTCCGAGCCGGGCCCCTCTCTTTCTCGAACTCTCCCGCGATCACGCGGACGGTGCCGGCCCCGCCTGCGAGCGAGACCACGGGCGTCCGGGTCCCAAGCACGTCCTGATATCCGGGTGGAGACTTCTTGAATTTCGCGGGCAGGTTCACCCAGAGCTGCACCATCTCGAGTGTGCCGCCCTTCTCGGTGAATTCGCGCCCGTGCATTTCCTCGTGCACGATGCCGGAGGCCGCCGTCATCCACTGGACGTCGCCAGGGCCGATTCGACCCTTGTGTCCGGCCGAGTCGCGGTGCTCGATTTCTCCCTGATACGCGATCGTCACCGTCTCGAAGCCCCGGTGCGGATGCTCGCCGACGCCGCGCGGAGCGAGGGCCGCCGGAAACTCCGCCGGAGCCGCGTAATCGAGAAGCAGGAACGGACTGAGGAACGGGGCGGAGTCGTACGAGAACATCGAGCGAACGGGAAACCCGTCCCCGACCCAGTGCCGGGGCGGTACCTGCTCGATCCCGAGAACTGTCTTCGAACCATTTTGGGCCGTCGTCATGGGACGAATCCTTTCCGTTGTATCCCGGTCACGCGGCGGCTGGAGTCGCAGCGGGCCTGCGCCTGAGCGCCAGGTTCGCCACGCCGCCAAGAATACCGGTGGCGAGGGCGGCCCAGCTCAGCGTGGACGTCCAGAGGGGAGTGAAGCCGAGGAGCGCGTCGAGAGAGAAGACGCCGGGACCCGTGAGGGCGAGCGCTGCGGCACCGACGCCATAGAGGAGAGGAACCTCGATTCCGTTCGACATCGCGAAGAGGCCGTTCGGCCCGTGAACGCTGACCGCAGCCACGATCATGACCGTGAGCATCAGGGCCGGGCCGACGGGGCCGAAGAGGCCCAGCGCCACGAGGAGGCCGCTCCCGACTTCGCTGATCGCGGCGGCCGGCGCGAAAAAGCGCCCCGGGCGGAACCCGAGAGATTCGAACATCCCGCCGACGGCGGCAAGCCCGTGGCCGCCGAACCATCCGAAGAGCTTCTGTGAGCCGTGAGCCGCCATGAGAAGCCCGAGCACGAGCCGGAGGACGAGTATTCCCGAGTCCATGAGTCGATCTCCTTCCTGGGGTGATGACGCTTCACGTCCCCCAGGACATCATAACTATACTAAGTATAGTGACTACTTGTCAAATAGTTACTTGTGCGGAAGGAGGCCCTCTCGGCTATCCTTCGGCCCGTGAAAAGGATGCGAGGCTCTCCCGTAACCAATCTGGCCCTCTGCGGCCGGTTTCATCAGGCGATCGAGCTGATCGGGCGCCGCTGGACGGGCGCGATCGTGTTCCTGCTGCTCCGCTCCCGCTGCCGGTTCGCGACGCTGCGCGCCGCCGTCCCCGACATCACCGACCGGATGCTGAGCGAGCGGCTGCGGGAACTGGAAGAGGAAGGGATCGTCGAGCGCACGGTGGTCCCGGAAACGCCGGTCCGCGTCGAATACGCGTTGACCAGGAAGGGCCGGGACCTGGCCTCCGCAATCGATGCCATGGCCGCCTGGGCGGAGCGCTGGGTCGAGCCCGAGGCGCGGACCCCGAAGACCGCGAGCGCTTCTCGCACACGCCGCCGGGCGTCGTGACCCGGCGACCTCAGCTTTCGATGCGCCGGATCCTCAGGATCGGGCCGTCGGGCGCGCTCGCGTCCCCGAGGTCGATGCCCGCGAAGATCGCCCACGTGTGATCGCCCTTCGGGTCGAGGAGCGTCTGCGTGACCTCCCATTGGCGGGGGCCGGTGGACTTCAGATGCGTCAGGTGATGGAGGCGCGCCTCGGCCCCCGAAACCAGCTCGCCGTACTCGTCGAAGAACGGCGCCATCGCGGCCTCGAAGCGCTCGGCATCCCAGCGGTCCTCGTCCGCACCCGCAGTCTCGGCCACCTCCGGGCTCTGATAGACGCGCTCCGCCGCCTCTTCCCAGTCCTTCTTCGCGAGCGCCCGGACGAGGAGCTGCGCCTCCGCGCGCACGCGCGCCGCGAAGACCCTGGGGTTCGACAGAAGCTCCGTGAGCCACGAGGCCTCCACCCTTTTCGCCGGCGCAGCGGGCGCGGCTCTCTCCGCGAGGATAAGCTCCGGGTGGCGCAGCCTCTCCCACTCCTCGAGAAGGCTCGCGTCGGTCTCTCCGACCAGCGAACGGAAGTAGCCCAGCACGTCCCAGAGCTCGTCGGTCTTCGCGGCCTCCGGGACCGTCTGGTCGAGCGTCTTGTAGAGCTGCGAGAGATACCGCAGCAGAACGCCCTCGCTCCGCTCGATGCCGTAGCTCTTCACGTAATCCGAGAAGCCGGCGAACGTCTCGAACATCTCGCGCCCGATCGACTTCGGGCTCATGTCCGAGCCGGCCGTCCATGGGTGCGCGGCGCGGAACTCGTTGAACGCGCCGTATAGGAAGTCCGCGAGCGGCTTGGGATGCGTCACCTCCTCGAGGCGGGCCATGCGCTCCTCGTACGGGACGCCCTCTTCCTTCAGCTTCGCCACGAGCCTGCCCTTCGCCCGGTCCACCTGCCTCCTAAGAATCACGTCAGGGTCTTCGAGAATCGACTCGACGACGGTCAGGGCGTCCACGGCGTATGTCGGCGACGCAGGATCGAGCTCCCCGAGCGCCGACAGCGCGAAGAGCGAGAGCGCCTGGTGGAGCGAGAAGTCCCACTGGAGGTCCTCGGCCACGACGACCCGGTACGGCCGCTCGCCTGCGAGCCCGATGATCCCCGCCCGGTAGAGCGAGCGCACGAGGACAGCCGCCTGCTTCGCGAGCCGGCGCTTGACGCCGTCGTCCTCGTGGCAGCGCGCGATGAGGTCGCGCAGAGACGCGAAGTTGCGCGCCACTCCCTCGTCCGCGGCGTCGTGCTGGAGGAGAGAGAGCACCATCCCGTGCGTCAGCCGGAACCGCGACGTGAGCGTTTCCGGCGGCCGCGCGATCAGCTTCTGGAACGTCTCGACCGTCCAGAACACCTCACCTTTCGGCGGAGCCCTTACGGTCCGGATTCTCTTGCCCGACACCTCGGACTTCTTTTCTGCCTGCCGCTTCTCGACGATGTGCTCGGGCGCCTGCGCGACGACACTCCCCCGATCGTCGAACCCGCGGCGGCCCGCGCGCCCCGAGATCTGCTTGAACTCGCGGACGGAGAGGAGCCCCACCTTCGTTCCGTCGAACTTCGCGAGCTTGGTGAAGAGAACCGTCCGGATCGGGATGTTCACGCCGACGCCCAGCGTGTCGGTCCCGCAGATGACGTGGAGGAGCCCCTTCTGCGCGAGCTGCTCGACGAGGAGGCGGTATTTCGGCAGGAGTCCGGCGTGGTGGACGCCGATCCCGAAGGAGAGGAACCGGCGGAACTCCTTGCCGTACGGCGTCGAGAGGCGGATCCCGGCGACGACCTTCCGGATCTCTTCCCGCTCCTCGCGGGTCCCGATCTTCACGCTCGTGAGCGACTGCGCGAGCTCCGCGCACTCCCTCTGCGTGAAGTTCACGACGTAAATCGGGCTCTTCTTCGCCGCAAGCAGCCCTTCGATCGTCTCGTGGAGCGGAGTCTCGCCGTACTCGTAGTCGAGCGGGACGGGCCGCTCGTCGGACGTGACGTGCGCGACCTCGCGGCCCGTGTCGCGCTGGAGGCGCTCGGCGATCGCGCGCGTGTCGCCCAGCGTCGCCGACATCAGAAGGAACTGCGTCCCGGGCAGGACGAGGAGCGGCACCTGCCAGGCGACGCCGCGCTCCTTGTCGGCGTAGTAATGGAACTCGTCCATCACGACGTAGGGAGCTTCGAGTGCCGGGCCGCGGCGGAGCGCCATGTTCGAGAGGACCTCCGCCGTGCAGCACAGAACGCTCGCCTCCGCGTTGATGCTCGCGTCCCCGGTGAGCATGCCGACGTTCTCGGGCCCGAGCTCGCCGCAGAGTGAGAAGAACTTCTCGCTCGCGAGGGCCTTGATCGGGCTCGTGTAGAACGACACCTTCCCCTCGCAGGCCGCCTTGAAGTGAAGGCCCAGCGCGACGAGCGACTTGCCCGACCCCGTGGGCGTCCCGAGGATGACATGCTTCCCCGCCATGACCTCGAGGAGCGCCTCCTCCTGGGCCGGATAGAGGGTGAGACCGGTGGAGGAGACCCAGTCGAGGAAGAGGCTCAGGATCTCGTCGGGGTCGCTCGTCCCGCGGGGCGGGATACGGTCTGCGAGCGCCATGCGGCTATGACGCCATCCTGGCGGGATTCTATCCGGGAGCTTCTGTATCATTCCGTTCCAGACACCTTGGAGAAGAAAACCACGCGTAATCCAATGCGGCTTTTTCGTCGGGCGCTCGTCGCCGTCTCCCTCCTCGCAATCGCGAGGGCCGGCGCCAGTGCGCCGGCGCCCGCGCCGCTCACGGTCGCCTCGAACCTGATGGTCGAGCAGGAAGTCATTGTGACGACCCGGGTCAGCGGCGTGATCGACTCGATCGAGGCCGAGCGGGGCGCCGTCGTCCGAAAGGGGCAGCCGCTGGCCACGTTGGACCAGCGCGAGTTCCGCCTCGATCTGAAGGCCGCTGAGGAGACGCTTTCGGTGAGCTTGGCGGACCTGAAACGGTACGAGGAGCTGCGCCGCCTGAACCTGACGAGCGAGGCCGAGTTCGAGCAGAAGAGGTCGCGTCATGAGCTGGCCCTCGTGGAGCTGGAGAGGGCGAAGCTCGTGATCGACCGGTCGGTGGTGCGGGCTCCCTTCGACGGGATCGTGGCGGACCGCTACGCGCGCGTGGGAGAAAAGTTCACCGTCGAGGAGAGCAAGCCGCTCTTCAAGGTGATGGCGCTCGAGCCGCTTCTGGCGCGCGCCTACCTGCCGGCCTCGGGTCTTCAGACGGTGAAGGCCGGCGACGAGGTGACCGTGGAGGCTCCGGATTTCCCCGAGGCGCGCTCGAGCGGGCGCGTCTCGTTTATCAGCCCCGTCATCGATCCGGGCAGCGGAACGGTGCAAGTGATCGTGCGGGTCAAGCGCGATCAGGCGAGAGTGCTGCGGCCGGGGATGGCGGTCCGGCTCACGTTCCACGCGCCTTCGCGGCCCTGAGGCCATGGCGACACGCACGTCCTCCCCGCGTCGCCGCATCCGCGCCACCAAAGACTCGGTCCTCATCCACGATATCCGGAACCTCGGACTCCGCCTTAGCCTTCTCCTGTCCAACATGGAGGAGCACTACGACGATCCGGACTTCAAGCGCACCGCGGCTGACCTCCTGCAATCGACCGTCCAGAAGCTCGACGGAATCGCCAGGAGCTGGTCTTCTCGCGGCGACACGGTCCTCATCAAAGTGCCTCTCGAGCTGAACGACCTGGTGCAGGAGGTCCTGCGCACGTGCCGGCCTCGCGGACGGGCGTCCGCGCCGCCGGTGAGCGCGAGCTTCGCCGAGGTTCCTCCGGTCTGGGGGGACCCTTACTACCTGCGGGACGCGATTCAGAGCGTCGTCCAGAACGCGCAGGAAGCCCTGGCAAGCTGCGTGACGGTGCGCACAGGCCTCGAACGGCGCGGGGCGCGGAACTTCGCCGTGGTCGAGGTGGAGGACGACGGACCCGGCATGCCCGCCGATTTCGTGCGCCGGCGGCTGTTCCGGCCGTTCCAGACGATGAAGCCCGGAGGCGTCGGGCTCGGCCTCTACACGGCACGCCGCATCCTGCGCCACCACCGGGGCGACGTCGAAGTGAGGAGCGCGGAAGGAGAAGGCACGAACGTGCGTCTCCTCCTGCCGCTCCCGGCCTCGCGCGGCCGGCGCGAGTAGCGATGGACACGGGGCAGAGGCCGATCGAGGGGCGTCTCGCCGTCGTGGAGGACGACCCCGTCCTGCTCGATCAGCTCGTGTGGGCCCTGAAGGGAAAGTTCGAGGTTCACGGTGCGCGGGACGCCACCGAGGGGCTGAAGCTCGCCGAGCTGGATCCCGACGTCTACCTCCTCGACCTTCGGCTCCCGCCGTCGGGCGAAGTAGAGGAAGGGCTCGGGTTGCTGCAGGCCATCCGGCAGCTCCAGCCGGACGCCACGGTCGTGGTCATGACGGCGGAGGCAGAGCGCCGCTGGGCGCTGAAAGCCGTCGAGCTGGGGGCGTTCGACTTCTTCCGTAAGCCCTTCGAGAAGTCGGAGCTGCTCCTCGTCCTCGGGCGAGCTCTGGAGCGGCACCGCATCCTGGCTGAGAACCGGGCGCTGAAGGAGGAGGTCTTCAAGCGCGGGTCGTACGGCGGGCTGGTGGGCGAAAGCCCCGGTATGCGCGCGCTCTTCGCTGCCATCGAGAAGGTGGCCCCCACCGACGCGACCGTCCTCGTGACCGGCGAAAGCGGAACGGGGAAGGAGCTCGTGGCGGAAGCGATCCACCGGAGGAGCTCTCGCCGGGAGGGGCCGTTCGTGGCCGTGAACAGCTCGGCGCTCACGGAGACGCTGGCCGAATCCGAGCTCTTCGGCCATGAGCGGGGTGCCTTCACCGGGGCAGTGGCCTCCCGGCCCGGGCGTTTCGAGATGGCGCACGGCGGGACGCTCTTCCTGGACGAGGTGGCCACCCTTTCCCCCGCCGTCCAGGCCAAGCTGCTGCGCGTCCTCGAGCGGCACGACTTCGAGCGGGTCGGCGGGACGAAGACGATCCATGTCGACATCCGTCTGGTCGCGGCCACGAACGAAGACCTGGAGCGGCGCGTGGCGGCGGGAACGTTCCGCAACGACCTCTTCTATCGCCTGAACACGGTCATCCTCAGGATTCCGCCGCTGAGGGAGCGGTGCGAAGACATCCCCCTGCTCGTGGATTTCTTCGCTGCGCGGGCCGCCGAGCGCCACGGCGGCCGCCCGAAGACGTTCTCCCCCGGCACCTTCGAAACGCTCGAGAGACACCCCTTCCGCGGAAACGTGCGCGAGTTGGAGCATCTCGTCGAGATGCTGACGCTCATGGTGGAAAGCGACACGATCGGCCCGGAGCATCTGCCGGGGACGTTGGGCCGGGCCGGTGGGTCACACGAGCCGCCCCAGCCCGGCCCGACCGCAGCCGACCTCCCTCTTGCCGAGTCGGTCGGAAGGTTCGAACGGGAGCTCGTGAGCCAGGCCATTACTCGCGCAGGAGGCGTGAAGGCGCGTGCCGCCGAAGCGCTCGGCCTCGACGCGAACCAGATGAAGTACCTCTGCCGGAAGTACCGCTTCTGAGCGGCCCGATGAACCAGTCAACCGAGGTTGAAAGAGTCATCGAGCCGGCGTGACGGCGACCAGGCCGGCTCGACGTTTCCTCAACCACTTGCGGGACTTTGGCGGCTGGATCGGTCTGGCCCCCTCCTTGCAATTGAGATTGCGTCCCAAAGTCGGGAAAAAGAAAGCGGAAAAGAAAGAGGAGGCAACCCATGGCAAACGAAGTGCGGATCAAGCTGACCCACGAGCAGAAGGCGAAGATCAGGGAGACGACAGGTCAGGAAGTCGGCGAGATTCGCGTGAGCAACCTCGGCAACAACCCGGCCGTTGCGCCGACGCCGTCGTCGAAGGTCACGAGCGCCCGCGTGCAGGCGGCTCCCCGGATGCAGGCGGCTCGCATGCAGGCAGCCCCCCGGATTCAGGCGGCTCGCGTTCAGGCGTCTCCTCGCGTGCAGGCGGCCCGTGTCCAGGCGGCTCCCCGCGTTCAGGCGGCCCGCGTCCAGGCGGCCCCCCGCGTTCAGGCGGCCCGCGTCCAGGCGGCCCCCCGCGTCCAGGCGGCCCGCGTGCAGGCGGCTCCGAGACTGGCGAGCGCGCGCTCGACTCAGAACTCCGAATAACCCCATCGCCTCGCACCAACCCGCGCCCCGGCTCCTGCCGGGGCGCTTCTCCTTTGCGTCACCAGAGAATCGAGCGAACCCACCGGTAGAGGACGCGAAGCCCGTCGCCGAGGACGCTCGTGCGGGGTCCCCTGATCTTCGCCAGCCCCTCGAGTCCCGGTTTCAGGCTGCCGTCGGCGTTCTCGAAACGCGCCACTGCCACGAATCGACCCGGCATCTCCGAGGGCCGAAGGGTCGGGGCCGCAGTGGACGGGGGCGGCTGAGACGCGGCCGCAATCGAAACGATCGTGCCGTGGAGAATCTCGAACGGGCGCCCCTCGAGTTGAACTGACACCGGAGATCCGACCGCGAGGTCCGTCAGCAGGCGCTCCGAAACCGGAAACGCCGCCGAGAGCTGCCGCGTGTCGCCGACGGTTCCGAGAACGGTTCCCGCCGTGACCCACCTGCCGACGAGATCCTCGACTCCTTCCGTCAGGAGGCGTCCGTCCACGGGGCTCGGAACGGTGAGCCGCGCAACGCGCGCCGCGCCGAGGGCGACGCCGGCGTCGACCGCCCCCTCCTTCCGCTCGGCCCGATAGACCTCTCCCGCGTCGCCGGCGCGAAAGCTCCTCCCCGTCTCGTCGGCGGCCCCGGTGCGTCGGGCCGAAAGCGAGGCGAAATCGGCCGCGACGCCGGGGCTTTCGATACGAAACAGCGGCTGGCCCGCGCGAAGAACGTCACCTTCGCGCGCGAAGACCTCCTTCACGACTCCATCCTCCGGAGCCTCGACGCTCACCGACGCGGCGGGGCCGAGAACGGCGTCCATCCGGATCGTCCGTCGGCCCCAGGGGACGACGAGGAGTAGAACGAGGCCGGCGGCAGCGGCGAAAAGGGGCATGCGGGCGCGCGGCGACATGACGAGCTCCTTCTTGTCGAGGTAGAAGAGGCGTGAGATCCGGATGACGAGTCGGACCCTCTTCCGGAAGAAGTAGTAGAGCGTGACGAGAAGCAGGACGACAGCCAGATCCGGGACCATCTTCGAGTAGACGTTGTCGAGGAACCTCGCGATGAACGACATGATGAAGCCGATGTAACCCAGCGCGAGCGGCCCGTAGATCAGGAAGATTTTCTTCTTCCGCCGCGAGATGACAGGGACCTCGACGTTCAGGCGGAGGACGTAGCGCTGGAAGAGCGCGCCCAGCCACCGAAACGACTCCTCTCGAAGCTCCGGGATTTCGGTGAGGCTGCAGAGGGCGTAGTACCCGTCGATCTTCACGAGAGGGTTGATGTTGAAAAAGATCGTGGAGACCCCCGTGAAGAGCATGATTTTGTAGGCCGCCGCGTGGAGGAGCGTGTCCGGATAGCTCGCCACCCAGAGCGCCGTCGCGATCGTGCAGAGAATCGCCTCGATGTAGATCCCGGCCACCGTCACGGTCAGCTTCTGCCACTTGTTCGGGAAAAGGAGCGAGTCGGTCGTATCGCAATAGAAGGCCGGCATGAAGTAGAGGAGGGCGATCCCCATGTCGTGGACCTCGCCTCCGTACATCTTCGTGGCGTAGCCGTGGCCGAACTCGTGGATGCAGCCGATGCCGGTCAGAATGACCCAGAACTGCACGGCTTCCCAGAACGGCTTCTTCAGGAACGAGTACAGCTCGAGCGTCTGCCCCCAGATCGTGTCGAAGCGCGTCGCGAAAACCGCGATCGTGAAGAGGAACGTCAGACAGGCGACCGCGACGACGGGCGGCCGCCAGATCCACCGGACGTACCGAATCGTCCGGTCGAGGAACCGGTCGGGGTCGAAGACTTTGAAGAGCATGAAGAGGACGTTGAAGCCTTCGGCGCGCTCCTCGGCCGCCTTCTGCCTCAGGGTCTTGAATTTCGAAAGGAGATGAAGATTTCTCTCGGATGCGGACTGCTCCAGGAACTCGATCCGGTGCAGCATTTCCTCGTAGTCGAGGATGAGGGCGAAGGCGATCTCGCCTCCCGGCACCCGCCGGCAGTACTCTTCGCGGATCTGGGAGGTGGTTCGCGTCCCGTCGAAAAGCTCGATGAGCGCCCAGTCCCCCTCTTCGAAGTTGTAGAACTTGTTCGCCTCGGGCTGCTTGACGACCCAGGTCACCTCACCCATCCGCACCTGGCGGCGGATGATGAGGTCCGCGCGAAGGGCCGGGTGATCCTGCCGGGGAGCGTGGCGCGCGGCGAGTTCTTCCGCGCCGCGGCCGCCGCGGGCGGCCGAAACGTACCGCGAGGCGGGGGCGGATTTCGAAGCGCTCACGGGAGCAGGGGCCAGATCCGGTCCCAGATCCAGCGCGCCGGCTTGCGCAGGAGGACGCGGAGGAGGCGCTGCGTTCCGGTCGAGACCTTGGCCTTGCCGAGCATGCCGGGCCGGAGCAGCCCCGCCGCGTTCTCGACGCGCGCCTCGGCGATCACAAAACGCTCCTCGCCCTCTTCGCGAACCGCGGCGCCGAGGTGGACGACGGTCCCGGGAAACGTCCGGTACGGGTAGGAGTTCACCTTGACGTCGACTTTCTGGCCGGCGGCGAGGAGGGACGCGTCGCGCTCGGGCACGGCCACCTCGATGAGGACGGCCGACGGCTCGGCGAGAACCGCGAACTCGGCGCCCGCGGGAAGAAGCTGGCCGACGCGCTCCTCGAGCCGGGGCGTCAGGATGACGCCGGCCTCGGGCGCACGGAGTCTCGTCCGCTCGAGCTTCTCCTCAGCGAGAGCCGCCCGCGCCCGCATCTCGTCGCGCCGGGCCGCCGCCTGGAAGAGGGCGGGAGCGTTCCCCTCGGCGCGGTGGCGGGAGACCTCGGCGTCGGCGATCTGCTCGGCTGCGCGCGCCTCAACCATGGCAGCGCGGTAAGCATCGTCGCGTAGCGTCGCGATGACGGTTCCGGCGGGAACGGCATCCCCCTCGCGGTGCGCGACGCTTTCCACGACGCCTTCCACAGCGGCGGTGACCGGGATCCGCCGCCCCGGCACGACCCGCGCCGGCCCGGAGACCCGGACGTTCCACGGCAGGACGGCGAGAAGGACGAGGGCCGCCGCGCTCCCGAGCGCCCATCTTCGGGTGCGGTTCCCCGGCTGCTCCCGCAACTTCCGAGTCCGCTCCGCGAGGGGCCGGAGGAACCCCGGCAAGGGGACCTGCTGGTAGAGCTGGGCATTGCGGACGGCGACCGTGGCCTGGTTGACGAGGATCTGGAGGAGGTCCCGGGTTTCCGAGTCGAACTCGAGGGGCTTCGTCGACTCGAAGCCGAGAACGCCGAGCTTGCCTTCGTCGTCCTCGAGCAGGACGCCGTAGAAAGCGTTCCGGCCGCTCTCGCTGAAAAACGCGCGGAACTTCTCCTCGGTCTCCGGGCGGTCGGTCGCGATGGTGCCGTCCTCGCGGCGCGTCACGGCGACGTTGGCGCCGCCGAAGAAGACCCACTCCAGGAGCGCCTCCGTCCGGAGGACCGACGGATTCTTCCGGTCCACCTCGGCCGCCCCCGAGACCGCCCCGACCCGCAGCTTGCCCCGCTGGAGGATGGCGATCGCGCACCGGTCGTATTGGATGAGAGCGGACGTCGCGTTGACGATCGTCCGCATGACCTTGTCGAGGTCTAGCGTCGAGGTGATCTCGCGGCTGACGGCAAGAAGAGCGTCCAGCTCCTGGACCTTCTTCTCGGCCTCGTACTGCCGGGCATTCCGCAGGGCCGTAACGGCCTGCCGGGCGACATCGACGAGCAGCTCCTCGTCCGCCGCCGTGAACTCCGGGTGACGACCGCGTTTGTTGACGGCGACGATCGCGCCGAGAGGCGTCCCGTCCTCGACGAGGGGGACCGCGAGGACCGAGTGGACGAGGAAGCGAGAGTCCCCGCCGCCGACCGGGTCGTCGGCGTCGAGGCCGTTCCGCCGGACGATCTCCCGGCCAGCGAGGACGTCGCCCACCACCGCGCCGCCCACGCCGCCGTCCGGGGCCCGCAGGTCGTAAGCCTGGTTGACGGCCGTGGCCGCGAGCGCCACCTCGCCGTTCGCCTCGTCGAGCATCCAGAGCGACGCGGCCTCGCCGCCGGCGAGCTCGGCCGACTTCCTCGCGATGAGCGTCGAGAGCTCTCCAAGGTCGATGGTCGAGCCGAACGTCTTCGTCACGTCGTAGAGGTTTGTGAGGCGCTCGATGGCCGCGAGAAGGCCAGCCTTCTTCTTCTCCGCCTCCCGCGCCCTCCCGAGGGCAGCCGCCGCGTGCCGGAGGAAGGGCTCGAGGCGTGCGAGGCGCGCCTTCTCGGGCGTCTCGTGGAAGACGAGGACGACGAGACCCACCGTCCCCTTTTCGAGGAGGAGCGGCGCGAGGATCGCCCCCTCGGCGCCTCCCGGTAGCTCCTTCAGGAGCGGGTCCCCGAGGGAGGCGATCTCCTCCCTCCGGATCAGCCGCGCCCCTCGGTCGCGCAGGACGTCCCGCGCGAGGCCCGTCTCGCGGGAGACGGTCCTGCGCAGGCTCTTCGCCGCCCTCTCGCCGAACGCTCCGGTGCAGACGAGAGTCGGCTGGAGGGGATCGCCGGCGAAGACGAGAGATGCGTCGGCCCCGGCTATCTTCGCGGCCCAGCGGGCCGCCCAGGCCGACTTCTCGCCGAGGCTCTCGCAGCGGGCCAGCTCCGCCAACGTGGCGGCCTCGACCTCGGCGGTCTCTCGCCTTCCGTATTCTTCGGCCATCGGCATCGTCCCGCGCGGCTCGCGGCCCCGGCTCGATTCAGAAGCTCGAGATGGCCCGCTCGCGGTCGTCGAACGTCTCGAAGACCGAATCGAGCCTCGTGATCTCGAGGAGCTTCTTCAGGTGGGGACCGACTCCGAGGAGCTTGGCGCTGCCCCCCTCGTTCTGCGACGTCGTGAGAGCACGCACGAGCGCGCCGAGACCGGTCGAATCCACGATTCGCAGACCGGAGCAGTCGATCAGAAGGTCGACTTTCCCCTCTTCGAGCAGGCTCATGACGGTCCTCTTGAACACCGCCTCGGGATCGCCGATCACGAGATCGCCCTTCACGGTCACGACCGTCACACGCCCATCCTGTGCCGTGTTCAGTTCCATCGCGCTCTTTGCCCAGAGCTTCTCAGAAGAGGCCGGCGAAATCCAGCGAAACCATTCCCCGACGGACGGTCACGAAGCGTGCTCGCTGTCGAGCAGTTTCATCGAGTGGGCGTCGTAGCGGTCGCCGGTGGAACCGAGAGAGTGGGTGTTCACGGTGCGTTCCTCATCGGCTTTCCCTCTCAACGAGTCTCGATTGGCGTCGTCGGAACGTAGACGGCGACGCGCGTGCCGGCTCCCGGAGTCGTGTCCACGAGAACGCCTCCACCGTAGCTTGACGCGATGCCGTGCACGACGCAGAGTCCGAGGCCCCGGCCCTCGTGGAGCGGCTTGCTCGTGAAGAAGGGCTCGAAGATGCGCGGGAGGTCCCTGGACTCGATGCCCCGGCCGGTGTCGGCGACCTCGAGGACCGAATAGCGGCCCGGACGCGGCGACGGGGACATGCCTGGAGGCGGCGCCGAAAGCGTCTTTTCGCGGACGCGAATCGTGATCCTTCCGCTGGCGGGCGTCGCGTCGACGGAGTTCGAGATGAGCTCGCGGAGAATCGCCTTCAGATCCGCCGGGCTCATCAGCGCGTCGCCGCCGGTTTCCGCCAACTCCCAGATCACTTCACGATCCGGAACCAGCATGTCCTCCATCGGCTCTCTCTCTAGCCGCACGATCTCCCCGACCTGTCGCAGCTCGTGATCGCCCGTACGTCGACGCCCGCTCGCGAGCAGCAGCCGCTCGGCCAGCGCCGATGCGCTCCGCGCTGCCGCGCCGATGGCCTCGAGGCTGCCGTGAAGCGTCCGGCTTTGCCCGGCTTCTTCCTGCGCCAGCTCGGCGTAACCGAGCACCACGGTCATCTGGTTGTTGATGATGTGCGCGACGCCTCCGGCGAGCCTGCCCATCAGCTCGAGCTTCTCCGCGTGGCGGTGCCGGTCTTCGGCGGCTTCTTCCCGGAGAAGACGCAGGTTCTCCCACGTCGCGCCGCTCACTCGCCCGAAAAGCAGAATCGCCATGAAGACGAGGCCGACGGCGAGAGGAATCGACGCCGGATTCGAGCGGAGCGCCGAGAGAATCAGCATTCCCCCCACCCCGAGGACAGACAGCATCGGGAGCGGGTTGAAGGCCCGCATGGCCTCCGGCAGAAGCGACACGTCGGTGTCGGGCTGCGTGTCGGTGAGAAAGGACGCGCCGACGTAGAGATAGGCGAGGTAATCGACGAAGAACAGGCTGTTGGGGAGCCGGAAGTCGTGCGACTGACGTCCGAGCGCGTACTGCACCGCGATCAGATAGATCGTCTCGATGACGATCGTGGCCGACAGCCACCAGACCGCGCGGCGTATCGGACGCAGCGGGGCGCGGACGAGAATCAGGTTGAGGACGATCAGGTTCGCGGCTTCCATCGAGTTGTAGAGGAGAATCTTCAGATGAGCGGACGGCGGCGCGAGGCGCATGCCGGGAAGCGTCCAGATGAAGAAGATCGCGAGCGCCATTCCGAGGACCGCGATGGTGATGTCGATCGCGACCCGCCACCAGGCGCCCCGGACCAGCGGCGTGAGCGGGAGACGGATCAGCGCCGCCAGCCCGAGAGCCCAGATCACGAGCGTCGTCGCGAAATTCAGGCCGGGGACGGCCGGCAAGGCCACGCCGAGCGCGGAGAGCAGCCGGAGAAAGTTCCCGGCCGCCGTCAGCAGCATCGAGAACGCCAGGAGCGCGAGCGCCTGGCGGAGCCGGCCGAGCAGCTCCGCACGGCGCGAGGCGGCGAGAATCAGGAACCCGGGCACCGCGGTGACGAGGAAGGCCGCGAGCACTCCTCCACGATCGCCGTTGAGCGGACCGAACGAGAACGTCCAGGGCAGGATGGCGAGGCACGCCCACACGACCGCAGCGACCGTCAGCCAGAGGCGATGCCGGGACCGCGCGCGATGGTTCGCTGACGACATTTGGCGCGCTTGACGTTATCAGGCCCGGCGGGTCACTTCCCGCCCGTGGGCGCGAGCGTCACGTCAGCGGCCCAGGTCCGCGTACCAATTCAGGACGACGGTCGTCGGCGTCATCGCCTCGCGTCCGAGCGGGGCGACGACGAGGAACCGCTTTCCGTCGCGCACGGGGACGTAGTGCTCCCGCGCGACACCCGTGTCGAACCGCCCCTGGAAGAGCGGCTGCGGCGTGCCGGCCGTCACGGTCGCGCCCGCCGTGATCTCGACCGCCATCACTTTCTGGTCGGGCGCCCGGTAGTACAGCTCCTTGCCGTCGCCGCGCCAGTGCGGCTCGATGCCGCCCGCCGTCGAGATCTGCCACTTGCCGCCGGGGCCCGGGAAGCTCTGGACGTAGACCTCGGCGCGTCCCGACTCGTTCGACTGGTACGCCACGAAGCGCCCGTCAGGCGAGAAGACGGGCCGCATCTCCACGAAGGACGTCTTCACGAACGGGACCGGCTTCCCGTCGCCGAACGTCGGCAGTATCCAGATGTCCCAGCTCGTGTCCTTGCCCTGGCTCGAGTAGGCGATGTACTTCCCGTCGCGGGACCAGTCGCAGACGAACTTGAGCTCGTCCGACTTCAGGAGAGGCTTCTCCTCTCCCAGCCCTTCGGACGCCTTGACGAAGAGGTCGTTCCCGACGGTGTAGACGATCTGTTTGCCGTCCGGCGACCACAGCGGCGCGAACGCGTCGTCCGTGTCGAACGTGAACCGGGAGCTGACGCCGCGCCTGAGGTCCCGGATCCAGACGTCGGTCTTCCCGCGACGCGGATCCGCGAGGTCGTAAGCGAGCCGCTCGCCATCCGGCGAGAACGCAGGATTGCGGCTGTCCGCCGGGTCGCCCACGGCCTCTCCTTCCTTGCCCGACCGGTCCATCCACATGAACCGGTTTCCGCTCTCTCCGGTCCGGTAGACGAGCGTTCCGTTCCGCGAGACCGAGAACCGCGCGAGGCCGACCGAGTCCGTCCCGATCTGCTCGGCGAGCGGGGTGGGCTCGCCGGTCGTCTTCAGCGCCTTCGCGTCGAACGGTTGCGCGACGAGCGTCCGGTCGCGCACGAAGAGGAGGTATCCCGGCAGAGCGTACGAGACGAGCGTCTGCGCGGACGCGAGGGTCTTCGAGTCCGGCGACTCAAGAGACCCGATCCGGTACACGCTGTCCTCCGGTTTGTCGCCGGTCGCCATGTAGAGGAAGTGCCGGCCGTCCGGAAGGAACTCGGGCCAGGCGACGGTCCTCTCCTTCCGCGACGCGTCCTGCTTCACGAAATCGACGGCCGTTCCCCCGGAAGCCGGCACGCGCCGGATCGGCTGCGGGCCCGTGCCGTCGAACAGGATGACGCCACTCGTGCCCCACGTTCCGTCGGAGCCCCCCGGGGCGTCGCAGATTTTCTGGGGCGGACCGCCCGTCACGTCGATCTTCTGGAGCTTGCCTGCCGAGACGAAGCCGATGAAGCGGCCGTCGGGCGACCAGAATGGTCGCCCCGCCCCGTCGGTGCCCTCGAGCGCATGCGCCTTGAGCGCGTTGAGCGCGCGGATCCAGATCCGGTTCTTCCCGGTCGAGTCCGTCGCGTTGAACGCGAGGATGCGTCCGTCCGGCGAGATCCGCGGCGCGTCGATCGTCGTGATCTCGGGAGGCGTCGGAATCTCGAACCGAACCAGCTGCGCCCGCGCGGGCGCGCGCCGGACGAACCCGATCGCGAAGCCGGCGGCGACGAGAGCCGCCGCCGCCGCGAGACCCCACGCGAGCTTCTCGCGGCTCTTCCGTCTCTGGGCGACGGGCGCGGGGAGCCCGGCCTGCGATCCACCCTCGGCGATCCACTGGAGCTGCAGCTTGACGTCGTGCGCCGTCTGGAAGCGGTTCTCCGGGTCCTTCGAGAGGCACGTCGCGATGGCGCGGTCGAGCGCGGGAGGCGTCATGGGCGCGATCGACGAGACGGACGGGGGGTTCTCCTTGAGGATCGCCCCGATGAGGCTCGCCTGGCTCTTCCCGTCGAAGGCCTTCTTCCCCGTCGCCATCTCGAAGAGGACCGCGCCGAGGGCGAAGATGTCGCTCCGCGCGTCGGCCTCGCCGCCCTCGAGCTGCTCGGGCGCCATGTACTGGAACGTCCCGAGGATCGTCCCCTGCTGGGTGAGGTGCTGGGGCGAGGCCATCGTCGGCAGCGACGTAAGCTGGGTCTGCGCGGCCTGCGGCGCGAGCGTCTTGGCGAGTCCGAAATCGAGCAGCTTCACGCCGCCCTTCGTGAGCATCACGTTGCCGGGCTTGAGGTCTCGGTGCACGATCCCCTGACGGTGGGCGCGGTCGAGGGCGTCCGCGATCTGGATCCCGACCGGAATCAGCTGCCCGAGCTCCATCGGCCCCTTCGCGAGACGGCTCGCGAGCGTCTCGCCCTCGAGATACTCCATGACGAGGTACTCGGTTCCCTCGTGCGAACCGACGTCGTAGAGCGCGCAGATGTTGGGATGAGAGAGCTGCGAGATCGCCTTGGCCTCGCGCTCGAAGCGCTGCTTCATCTCCTCAGACGTGGACTCGGACGGCCGCAGGATCTTGACGGCGACGTCCCGCTCGAGCCGCGTGTCCCTCGCCTTGTAAACCTCGCCCATCCCGCCGGCGCCGATAGGCGAGACGATCTCGTAAGGGCCTAGGCGTGAGCCGGTCGTGAGCGTCATCGGGCTCTCTCCTCCACGTTCGATTCCGAGGTGACGAGCCGGAGTCGAGACGCCGTACGTTCCATTCTCACGTCAGCGTCCCAGGTCCGCGTACCAGTTCAGGACGACCGTAGTCGGGGTCATCGACTCGCGCCCGAGCGGGGCAACGGTGAGAAAGCGCCGGCCATCCGCCGTCGGGAGGTAACGGTTGCGAGCATTTGCCGCATCGAAGCGGCCCAAGAAAAGCGGCTGCGGGACGCCGGGCGTAAAACCGCCTCCGGTCTGGACCTCGACAGCCATCACTTTCTGGTCGGGCGCGCGGTAGTACAGCTCCTTGCCGTCGGCGCGCCATCTCGGCTCGACGCCTCCCGCCGCGGAGATCTGCCACTTGCCGCCCGGGCCCGGAAAGCTCTGGACGTAGATCTCATTGCGTCCGGACTCGTTCGACTGGTACGCGAGAAAGCGGCCGTCCGGCGAGAAGACGGGCAGCGCCTCCGCGAACTGGGTCTTCAAGAACGGGACCGGCTTGCGGTCGCCGAACGTGGGCAGGATCCAGATATCCCAGCTCGTCTCCTTCCCCCGGCTCTGGAAGACGATGTATCGCCCGTCGCGCGTCCAGTCGCAGGGAACCTTCAGCTCGTCCGACTTGAGGAGGAGCTTCTCCTCTCCTTCCTGGCCGCCCGCGGCCTTCTCGAAAAGATCCAGGTCATGCCTGAAGACGATGAGGCGACCGTCGGGAGACCACAGAGGAGCAAATGCTTCGCCGGCACCGAACGTGAACCGGGAGCTGACACCGCGCTTCAAGTCCCGGACCCAGATGTCGTTTTCCCCGCTGCGCGGATCGGCGAGGTTGATGGCGAGCCGGTCGCCCCCCGGAGAAAATGCCGGGTTGTGGTACTCGCCCGGGTCGCCGACGGTCTCGCCTTCCTTGCCGGAACGGTCCACCCAAAGGAGGCGGTCCCCCGTTTCGCCGGTCCGGTAGACGAGGGTCCCGTCGCCCGCGACCGAGAAGCGCGCGAGCCCGACCGCATCCGTGCCGACGTGCTCGGCCAGCGGGATCGGCTCGCCGGTCGTCTTCAGGGCTTTCGCATCGAAGGGCTGAGCGACGAGCGTCTTGTCGCGCACGAAGAGGAGATACCCCGGCG
>Ga0209385_1000131_pt1 | contig 27015 bp, 25 predicted proteins | sample NGEPerB_FD_184506 | JGI IMG/M metagenome (GOLD analysis project Ga0209385, IMG submission 184506) | Arctic peat soil microbial communities from the Barrow Environmental Observatory site, Barrow, Alaska, USA - NGEE PermafrostAB12-B... | ecosystem: Environmental > Terrestrial > Soil > Wetlands >... | reverse complement strand
GTTGACTCTTTGTAGCTTGGAGAAATTGATATTTTTAGAAATATAGATGCTCGTGCTCGTTCTAGAATTCTCAAAGATCAGCGCACCGACGCTCTACCCACTGCCAATCTCCGGCAAGCGAGGAACGTCGCGGGACGAGCGGCCCTCGAAGAGGGCATCGTCCAAGGAGCGGTGTCGCTCCTCCAAAACGGAAGACGAGAGTCCAGACCTACGTGGCAGTCACCTGACGGGTGCGGTGCGAAGTACAAGTACTTGGGACCGTGAACCCCAGTGGTATTGACCACGTAGCCGACTAACCAGCATTCAACTCGGTAGCTGTCTGCCCCTTGTGGGCAGATGTGCTCCTTAGAAAGGAGGTGATCCAGCCGCACCTTCCGGTACGGCTACCTTGTTACGACTTAACCCCAATCACCGACCCCACCTTCGACGGCTCCTTCCTTTCGGTTAGGCCACCGGCTTCGGGTGTTGCCGACTTTCGTGGTTTGACGGGCGGTGTGTACAAGGCCCGGGAACGTATTCACCCCGGCAGTGCTGATCCGGGATTACTAGCAACTCCAACTTCATGCAGGCGAGTTGCAGCCTGCAATCTGAACTGAGAGCGGTTTTAGGGATTGGCTCCACCTCGCGGTTTAGCAGCCCTCTGTACCGCCCATTGTAGCATGTGTGCAGCCCTAGACGTAAGGGGCATGATGACTTGACGTCGTCCCCACCTTCCTCCGAGTTGACCCCGGCAGTCTTCTACGAGTCCCCACCATTACGTGCTGGCAACATAGAACAAGGGTTGCGCTCGTTGCGGGACTTAACCCAACATCTCACGACACGAGCTGACGACAGCCATGCACCACCTGTGCTGAGCCCCGAAGGACACCGTATCTCTACGGCTTTTCCCAGCATGTCAAATCTAGGTAAGGTTTTTCGCGTTGCATCGAATTAAGCCACATGCTCCGCTGCTTGTGCGGGCCCCCGTCAATTTCTTTGAGTTTTAGCCTTGCGGCCGTACTCCCCAGGCGGGGCACTTAATGCGTTAGCTGCGGCGCGGAAACCGTTGAAAAGTCCCCACACCTAGTGCCCACCGTTTACGGCGTGGACTACCAGGGTATCTAATCCTGTTCGCTCCCCACGCTTTCGCTCCTCAGCGTCAGTATTGGCCCAGATCACCGCCTTCGCTACTGGTGTTCCTCCTGATATCTGCGCATTCCACCGCTACACCAGGAATTCCGTGATCCCCTACCAAACTCTAGTCACGATAGTTTCGGGTGGCGGCCCCAGGTTGAGCCTGGGGGTTTAACACCCGACTTGTCGAACCGCCTACGAGCTCTTTACGCCCAATAAATCCGAATAACGCTCGCACCCTATGTATCACCGCGGCTGCTGGCACATAGTTGGCCGGTGCTTCTTCTACAGGTACCGTCACAATCGTTCCTGTCGAAAGAGGTTTACAACTCAGAAAGCCTTCGTCCCTCACGCGGCGTTGCTGCGTCAGGCTTTCGCCCATTGCGCAAGATTCCCCACTGCTGCCTCCCGTAGGAGTCTGGACCGTGTCTCAGTTCCAGTGTGGCTGATCGTCCTCTCAGACCAGCTATCCGTCGTAGCCTTGGTGGGCCGTTACCCCGCCAACAAGCTGATGGACCGCGAGCCCCTCCCGAAGCGAAAAAACATTTCTTCCATCGATCATGCGACCGTTGGAAGATATTCAGTATTAGCACCGGTTTCCCGGTGTTATCCCAATCTTCGGGGCAGGTTGCTCACGTGATACTCACCCGTTCGCCACTAAATCTTCCAGAGCAAGCTCCTTGGATTCCGTTCGACTTGCATGTGTTAAGCACGCCGCCAGCGTTCATTCTGAGCCAGAATCAAACTCTCCATCAAGATTTTTCTAGGACCGAAATCCCTTAGAAATCAGAGAGCCAGATGGGTGACTCTAATACCCACCTGACAACAACGAATACCACGGGGTGGTCTCGTTGCCTACTGCATACTTCTTTTGACGAACGACGCGTCCGGTTAGATCCGTCCATCGTCGCCCGTACTGGCTTTTGGCTCTCGTTCTTCCGTTTTCAAGGAGCGACAACACACACGACCGAAGTCGGAGGTGTGAAGTACACCATCTCGGGATTGCTCCGTCGAACTACCGTTGGGTCTCCCCAACGACAGGATGCCTACCTTAACAGCGCGGTCTGCCTCGGTGCAAATGCTCCGGGCCGCCGTCTCTGTGGTGGGACTACAACTCTATCAGTCCGCGCCGCTGTTCGAGCGTCATCCGCGAAGGCCGTCTGAGCGACACGCATGACGTGACGGCACGCCGGCGGGACCGGCCGCGCGCCGCACCAAAACGGGTATCTCTAGCGGGTAAGGAAATTTGTGCGTAATGGTGCCCACCGCCGCTCAACCGACTGCCAGCGCTGTGCGAGGCGAGGGCCAGAACCACCAGAACGGCCAGAATCATGAAGTACTCGATCGCGTGGCGTACTCCACAAAGGCGCTGAGCGTGCCGATCAGGCGCATCTCGTCAATGGTGCGCGCCCTCGCGTTGAGCAACTGCTCGGTGCACACCAGATAGGCCAGACAACGGGCTCGTGAGACGGCAACGTTCAATCGATTCCTGGAGAACAGAAACTCGGGTCCGCGCGAGACGTCCTCCCCGGTCGAGGTTGTCATCGTGAAAAACACGACCGGCGCCTCACGGCCCTGGAACTTGTCCACCGTGCCGACCGGTACGCCCGCCAGACGATCATCGCGGTCAAAGCGTCGTCGCAGGAGATTCACCTGGTCGTTGTAGGGCGCCACCACCATGAAGTCCGTGACCGTCAACGACTTCGACTCCCCTCGTTGATTCACCCAGTTCGTTCCGAGCATGGCCAGAATCTGGTTGGCCACGATGTCGGACTCTTCCACCGATTCGGTCGAACGATCCGCGTGATGCGCCTCGATCCAGCGAAGTCCGGTGCCGAACTCTGTCGACTGACGAGCGCAACTCTCGTGACTCGTGAGTCGGCCCTCGTAGATCTGTTCGGAGATGAAGGTGCACACGTCCGGGTGCATTCGACGCGTCACCGAGATGAACACACCTTCGTTCGGCGGCATCGTCGCGTGACCACCGAGAACGTGCTCGAGCACGCTGGCGCCAGAACCGTTGAGGTGTTCGGCCTGGGAGACCTGCGCGAGTTGCAACGGGTCGCCGAGGAGAATCAAATTTCGAGCGGCGTTCGTGGACGCGACGGCGTCGGCCAAGGCGAGTTGACCGGCCTCGTCGATCACCAAGAAATCGACCGGGTAAGCTCGCAGTCCCGGCCGCGACCACAACCAGGTAGTCCCGGCTACTAGATTGAAATCCGTGCTCTCGAGTTCGGCGGCCTTCGGGTTGTAGCGAACGCTGTCGAGTCCCCCACCCTTCGGTTTCTGCCCCTGACGCAGGATGCGAACGTTCGCGAGTTCATCCCTTTCGTCCAACAGTTCGTGTACGGCCTCGAGGAGATTGTCTATCGCCGCGTGGCTCATCGCGGTGATCCCGACACGTCTGCCCGACTTGAGCAAGTGGGCGATGATGTGCGAGCCACTGTAGGTCTTTCCGGTACCGGGCGGACCTTGCAACGCGACGTAGCTCTCGTCGAGATTGCCCACCCAATCGAGGATCGATTCCTGGTCGTCTCGAAACACGCCGTCGCGCGGTCCTTGTTTATTGACGAATCGAGGCGTCGAGCGCGCGAGCAGCGACATCGCGACGCGACTTACCGGATCGTCCACACTCGGTGTCAGTACCTGTTCGGCCATGTGAAACAGCACGCCCGGCTTCTCTCTCGATGAGACGTGGCTGTTAATCGTGATCGTCGCGGGCAGGCCGGCCGATTCGTCGTGACTCTCGCGCCACGTCATCGTCAACTGCCGGGCGCGGGGATCGAATTCGGTGAGGTAGCCGTAGCCCTGCTCGATACCGATGCCGGTGAATAAGACACCCGTCGATTTGTCGAACTTGGAATCGACCTCTTGCGCGGGCCAGGTGAAACTGGCCATCTTCGTTTCGTTACCCGCCCGGTTGATCAAATTCTCCACCGACGAGACCAGTGTCAGGTTCGCGATGAAGTCGGGGTCGCCGTACAGCGTGGCGAAATCGGCGGCGGCGGTGACGAACTTCGGCGTCATGTAGGCGCTGCGTTCCCGCCGCCAGTAGTTGAGCAGGTCGCCGAGCAGGTATTGCGCGCTCCCCTCACCGAAGCGGCGAAGCCCCTCGACGAGTTGATCGGTGTCGAGCTCCACGTCAGGCGTCTCGAGGACGTCATCACGCCACTCGAGGTCGACCGGACGTTCTCCCACCAGCCAATCGCGCAGGGCCCTCGTCGCCTGCACGTCGTCGTCGTTGTACCCGGCGATGTTCTCGAGCAGTTGGGGGTCACGGGTCTTCATCCACGCCTCGTACTCGACGACGGCACCCGCTCCGCCCTCGATGCCACCTCTGCGCGCGAAGCCCGTCAGCCGCTCGAGGTATTTGAGTCCGTAGGACTCAGTCCCCACCTGCAGCGCGTTCTTCGCCACCACGTAGAGGTCGACGAAGATGCCACTGTCGGCGAGTTGGTTGAAGAGACTCTCACTCTCGGTCCCCCGGGTGAGCCGTTCGAGTGAGGATCGTTCCGTGTGGTTGTAGTGGTACACGTGCATCTTGGGGTATGCGCGCCGCCTTGCGGAAAAGAACTCCACCAGCTCCTTGATCATCGTGGCCTGTTGATCGAGGTCGTGCGCCCATCGCGCGTCGTACGCCCAGGTGGCGCCAGCGTCGCGGTAGAACAATCCGGCGAGAAAGAACAAGTCGTGTCGCGTGGTCCAAAAGGGGTGACCTTCGAAGTCAAAAAAGACGTCGCCTTCATCTGGAGACGGCAAGAGACTGAAGCCGTGTCCGAAGACGGGATCGTCCGAGGCCGCGAGGAGTTCGAAGGCCGGACGTTCCTCAGGGTGTGAACGCGTCTCTACTTGCAGATCCGCCTGACGGGTGAGGCGGCGCAGGCTCTCTTCGTGCACACCGAGAACCTGCTCTCCAAGAGTGGCGAGTTCAACCACGGTACGTACGCCGACCTCCTCGAGCGCCTCACGATCGGCCGGACGAATGTTGGCCACGTAGACGAGCGAGTCGGCCGCTCGCCATTCGGCATCACAACGATCGGCGAACTCACAGACTTCGCAGTGCGTGCACGGCACGGGTGCCGTGTCGCCAATGACGTCTTGGTTGAGCAACACGCTCAGTTGACGCCGGAGTCGGCGCCAATAGGGACTGAATTGGGCGACGACCAGAGGCTCGAGAACACCCGAACCGAGCCACAGGTGCATGCGCTGCGGTGCGAGACCGCCGAGGGCCTGAATCGCGTCGGCGTAAAAACAGAGTTGTAGCACGTGGCCCGGTTTGCCTTCGTTGCGCGTGAGCTTGGCGTCGATTGGCTCGTAGTCCCCAAAACCTTCCTCCGACTCCACCCGGATCAGGAAGTCAGCGATGCCGCGAATGCCTTCGTGCACGAACGGCATCTGGTAGATGACGTCAAAGTCTCTCTCCATCGGATTGTCAACGCGCGTGACCCACTGGGAGAACGTCTCGTCGGGATTTCGGCCCGGCACCTGGTAGATGGAGAGCCCTTGATTCTCGAGGTCGGCCAAACAGTCGCGCTCGTGCGACGTCCCCTTTTCGACGAGCAGGTCAGCGAGCGAACCCATCGGCCGCGGGGTTATCTGCACCAGTCCGGCGTCGGCCTGGTTGCGAAGTGACAGGAAATGGGCACATTCGAGCCACGCCGTGATCTTCGACGGAGTCAGTAGTCGCTCGGCCATCAATCCTCACTGTCACTCGAGTGGCGTCTTCGCGCCACCACGTCAACAATGACCCTACGGTGTGACAGTGACCAACGAATGATCAGCTCAGGCGCGCTGACGCCTGTGCGATGGCGTCGCGCAATCGTTGCTTTTGGCGCTCCTGCGCGTTCGGTCCCGCCGCTCCGGGCGAGGTGCGACTTCCCACCGCGTGACCCGTGTCAAACAAATGGGCAAACGTCGACGTCTCCTCGTGCTCGGCGACGACGTCGCCAAAAGGAATCTGACGCGCGACCGACTCGGCGACCAACCGTCCGACCTGTTCGTGAGCTTGGCGAAATGGGACACCCTGCTCCACGAGCCGTTCGGCGACGTCGGTGGCGACGAGGAACTGATCGTCCGCGGCACTTTGGGCGGCGGACGCGTTGAAGGTCATGGAACGGTAGGCCCCCGTCATCGCGGCGAGAATCAGGAGTATTTGGCGGACCGAGTCAAAGAGTGGCTCCTTGTCCTCTTGGAGATCGCGATTGTAGGAAAGTGGCAGTCCCTTTAAGGTCACGAGCAATCCGGTGAGGTTCCCCACCAGTCGTCCGCTCTTGCCTCGAGCTAGTTCGGCGACGTCACTGTTCTTCTTCTGGGGCAGCATCGACGAGCCGGTGGTGAACTCGTCGCCCAACGCCGCAAAATTGAACTCGGCACTCGTCCATAACACCAGTTCCTCGCCCATGCGCGAGAGATGGATGCCGAGCATCGCGAGATCGAACAACGTCTCGGCGACGAAGTCGCGATCGCTCACCGCGTCCATTGAGTTCGCGAAGACTTCGTCGAAGCCGAGCAGTCGGGCGGTAAACGCGGGATCGATGGCGAGCGACGTTCCGGCGAGCGCTCCCGCACCCAACGGCGAGACGTTGACGCGTGCTCGCGCGTCGCTCAATCGGTCCACGTCGCGCAGCAACGCAAACGCGTGGGCGTGCAGGTGGTGGCTCAACATCACCGGTTGTGCGCGTTGCAGATGCGTGTAGCCCGGCAGGTACGCGTCGGGGAACTTCTCTCCCACCTCAATGAGTGCCTCGACCATGTCGAGCGTCGCCGCCGCGACGCCGTCCAGCGCGTCACGGGTATAGAGGCGCAGGGTCGTCGCCACCTGGTCGTTGCGGCTGCGCGCCGTGTGCATCTTCGCGCCGGAGTCGCCGGCCAGTTCGGTCGCGCGTCGCTCGATCGCCATGTGCACGTCCTCGTCGGCGTCGGAACGAACGAAGGTCCCCCGATCGAACTCGGTCTCGATCTGGTCAAGGGTGTCGAGGAGCAGTTGACACTCCGGCGCGCTCAACAGTCCGGCTTCGGCCAGACCCTGGACGTGAGCCTTGGTGCCCAGGATGTCGTGATGGTAGAGCACGTGATCGAACGAGTAACTCTCCGAAAGCTCCCAGAGAGAGTTCGCCATCGGCGACGTGAACCGACCGCTCCAGAGCGTCATGAGTTGGTCGGGGTCGCGTTCTTCGCGCCCTGGCGGGCCGCCCAGGTCTTCACGCCGAGACCGTAGATCTTGACGTAGCCCTCCGAGTCCGCGTGCTGAAACGTGTCGGCCGCGTCGTAGGTCGCCAGTCCGTAGTCGTAGAGCGCCTTGGGACTGCGTCGACCGACGACGCGCATGAGACCCGGAGCTTCGAAGCGAAGCCGCACGTCGCCGCTCACGTGCCGCTGGGTCTCTTCCATGAACGCGTCGAGCGCTTCCTTGAGCGGCGAAAACCACATGCCGTCGTAGACCAACTCGGCCCAACGCGTCTCCAGTCGCGCCTTCTCGTGGTGCACGTCACGCTCGAGTGTGAGGTCTTCGAGGTCGGCGTGGGCACCGATCAGCGCGAGCGCCCCAGGACACTCGTAGACCTCGCGGCTCTTGATACCGACGCGACGGTTCTCCACCATGTCAAGACGGCCAAAGCCCGTCGCGCCCGCGCGGTGGTTGAGCGTCTTGATGAGATCGGCGAGGGTCATCGCGACACCGTCGAGCGCCACGGGAATGCCCGCTTCGAACGACACGGTCACTTCGAACGGTTCGCTGTTCGTCACGCGGGTGAGTGTGTAGGGCTCTTCGGGGGGCGCCGACCAGGGGTCCTCCATAGCGCCACATTCGATCGCGCGGCCCCAGAGGTTCTCGTCGATGGAGTAGATCTTCTCCTTCGACGCCCGAATCGGGATGTCCCACTTCTCGGCGTAGTCCACCGAGTCCGCGCGCGTCATCCCCCAGTTGCGCGCGGGGGCCAGCACCTCGAGATCGGGTGCCAGCGCGTGGGTGCCGACTTCGAAACGAACCTGGTCGTTCCCCTTGCCGGTACACCCGTGCGCCACCGCCTGAGCGTTGAACTTCCTCGCCTGATCGACGAGGTGACGAACGATGACCGGCCGCGACAGCGCCGAGACGAGCGGATACTTCCCCTCGTAGCGGGCGTTCGCGACGATCGCCTTCGCGCAGAAGTCGTCGGCCATCTCGTCGCGCGCGTCGACGACGACGAAGTCAGTCGCCCCGGCGGCGAGCGCGCGCTGATTGATGTCATCGAAGCTCTCTGAACTCTCGGCGTCCTGGCCGACGTTCACCAGCACGCAGACCACCTCGACACCCCACTCTTCGATCATCCAACGCACCGCGACCGAGGTGTCGAGTCCCCCGCTGTAGGCCAGTACCACTCGCTTTGCCGTCATCAGGCTCCCTTCTTCGGTGCTGTCGAGAACACTACGAGGCCCGCGAGCGCGCGGAACTCCTCGGCGAGCAGCGACCCACCGCGGCGTTCACTCGCGATCACCAAGATGGTGTCGTCGCCGGCCACGCTGCCGAGCACGCCGTCCAGTGCGCTGCGGTCGAGCGCGGACGCGACCACGTGCGCGCATCCGGGCGGCGTTCGAACCACGACCAGGTTGTCCGAGCACTCGACGGAGACCACCCATTCGCCCATCATCCGTCGCAGGTGGTCGAGCGGGGCCGAGCTCATCTTCGCCGCTGTCGCGATGACGATTCGGCGAGATCCGTGCTCGTCACGGACCTTGATCGTGCCGAGCTCTTGGAGGTCGCGCGTCACCGTGGCCTGCGTGGCGGCGATACCCTCACCCTGCAGGCGCGTGACGATCTGTGCGGCGGTCGAGATCACCTCGCGCTCGAGCAACTCGCTTATCCGATGCTGACGCTGGTTCTTGGTCATGCTGTCTCCTCTTTGATCCAACGTAAGACACCGATCATCGCCGTACGCCGGTGAAAGACTTGGCGCCACACGAGCGACGCCGCCCCGTCGAGCACGTCGTTCGTGATCTCCTCGCCGCGATGGGCTGGCAGACAGTGCATGACGACCGCGGACTCCTTGGCGTGCGCGAGGAGCGCCGCGTCGACGCGGAACCCGGCGAGATCCTCACGACGACGAGCCGCTTCATCCTCGAGCCCCATCGAGACCCAGGCGTCGGTGTAGATGACGTCGGCGCCCTTCACTGCTTCGTAGGCCGAATCAGTGAGTCGCAGGGTGCCCGCCGCGGTGACGATATTGGGATTCTCGGGTCCCGCGTCGCTGAACTGGTAGCCCTCAGGCGCACCCACGGACACGTTGACCCCGAGGCGCGTCATCGCTCCGGCCAGCGAGCGCGTGACGTTCGTCGCGTCGCCGACGTAGGCGACCTGGAGACCCGCGAGCGCGTGCACGTCGCCGTCGGCGAAGTACTCCGCGACGGTCAAGACGTCCGCGATGGCCTGGGTCGGATGGGCGCAGTCACTCAGCAGGTTAATGAGCGACATCCGGTCTCTCGTCGCTCGACGCATGCGCTCGAACACGGCGTGGTTGCGCACCCGTAATGCAGTGATGGCGTACATCTCGCTGAGAGTGCGCCCGACGTCCTCGGCCGATTCGCGCGAGTCGAGACCGATCTCCTCGTCGCTGAAGAACGTGGTGAAGCCGCCCAGTTCGTGCACGGCCGAGGAACCCGACGCTCGGGTACGCAGGCTCGGCCGTTCGAAGACGAGAGCGACGCCCTGACCCTTCAGGGCCTCGTCGTCGATCGGCGCGCGCGCCAAGCGGTAGACACTGTCTAGGTCCTCGTCGCTCATTTCTTCGATGGAAATGAAGTGTTTGCTCACGAAACGACCTCCGTTGTCGGTATGGATCCGTCCAGTGCGCCGCGAAGGGCATGACGACGAGTGCCGTTGGCCATGACGACGCGTCGGGCGCCGCCGTCCAGCGCGTCGAGCGCCGCTTGCATCTTCGGACGCATACCCTCGCGGATGGAGCCCGCGACGATCATCTCGTGCACCTGCGTCTTGGTCACGTGGGTCAGTGCGGTCCCGGTGTCGTCGGGATCCGTGCGCAGTTGGTCGACGTCGCTCAGCAACACGAGCGTGTCCGCGTCGAGCGCCGCGGCGAGGGCACCGGCCGCCGTGTCGGCGTTGAGATTCAGCAATTCGCCGTGTTCGTCAACGGCGATCGAGCTCAAGACGGGCGTGACACCGATCGCCCAGAGCGACGTGATGATGTCGGTCTGCACCGTAGGGGAACCCCCGGCGCGGTCCCAGGGTTGACCGAGCGATGACGCCACGAGCATCGTCGCGTCGGCACCGGAGAGCCCGACCGCGGAGAGTCCGTCCTTGCTGAGGGCCGCCGTGACGCGTAGGTTCACGTGCGAGAGCGCCATGGCGACGTAACCCATGGTGAGCGCGCTCGTGATGCGCAGGCCCTCGTGGAAGGCATTTTGCACACCCACACTGTCGAGGAGCTCTCGAATCTGCGGTCCGCCCCCGTGGACGATCGCGACGTTCGTGCCGCTGGTCTGCAGTTCGCCGACGTCCGCGGCGAGGTCCGCCAGCACCGCCGATCGCGCGTTCAACTCGTCGAGCGCGTGTCCACCGATCTTGATGACGAGTCGCTTCACGGGGTCACCCCACTGAGGGGCAGACCGGTCGTCTCGTCACGACCGGTCGCGACGTTCCACGCCTGCAACGCCTGTCCCGCGGCGCCCTTGATCAGATTGTCCAACGAGCTCATCGCGACCACCCACCCGGTGCGTTGGTCGACGCGCGCGCTGACGACGCAGAGATTGCTGCCGACCGGGTCCTTCAACGTTGGCGGCTCGTCGGTGACGACCACGAAGGGATCGTCCGCGTACACCGTGCGCAGCAACTCGAGGGCCTCGGCGGTCGAGAACGTGCTGTCGCTCGTCCTTGCGTACGCGGTCACGAGCATTCCCCGACTCGCCGGGACGAGGTGCGGCGTGAAGAGCACTTGCGCGTCGAGCTCCTGTTCGATCTCGGGAGTGTGTCGGTGCGTCAGAAGTCCGTAGGCCTCGGCGTTGCTCGACAGGCGCGAATGGTGGAGCCGCTCGCTAAGAGCCCGTCCGGCTCCCGACGATCCACTGAGCGCGTTCACGACGACGCCGCTCGCCTCGACCGCGCCTTGATCGAGGAAGGGGCCGAGTGCCAACGACGCGGCCGTCGGGTAGCAGCCCGGCGCCGCGATCAACGTCGAGCCAACGAGCTCCTGACGATGTCGTTCGACCAGTCCGTACACCGCACGAGCGAGCAGTTCCGGTGCGCGGTGGGCCTCGCCGTACCAGGTTGCGTACCGCTCAGCACTCTTGAGGCGGAAGTCCGCGCCGAGGTCCACCACCAGCACGCCCCGCTCGAGCAGATCGGGAACGAGGTGCTGACTCTGCCCGTGCGGAAGCGCCAGAAAGGCAACCTCGATCGATTCGGTCAGTGCCACCGACGTCGGAGCGAAGACCATCGTCGGATAGACCGCGCCCAGTGCCGGTACGTGCTCGGCCACCCGCCTTCCGGCGTTGCTCTCGCCCGTCGCGACCACGACGTCGAGATCGGGGTGCGTCGCGCAGAGTCGAAGCAACTCCGAACCGGCGTAGCCGGAGGCACCGATGACGGCAGTTCTCATAGTGCCATTTTATGCACATTGGGTGACAATTATGCAAGTATCACCCCCGAGGGGTAGTCTGGGGGCATGTCACGGCGCGGTTGGGCACTCTTTGGCGCCATGGCGGTCATCTGGGGCATTCCCTATCTCCTCATTCGCGTCGCGGTGCGCCAACTCGATCCCGGCGTGCTGGTCTTCGGGCGAACCTTGCCCGCCGCCATCCTCCTCGTGCCACTGGTCATCGCTCGAAACCAGTTCGCGTTGCTCTGGTCGCACCTGAAATGGATCGCGATCTTCGCGATCATCGAATTCGGAATCCCTTGGTACCTCATGGCGACCTCCGAGCGTCACATCACGAGTTCACTCACCAGCCTCTTGATCTGCGCGGTGCCGCTCTTCTCCGTCGTTGGTCAACGCGTGCGCCGAACCGAGGACCACGTCACCCCACGCCGCCTGCTCGGCCTCGCCATCGGCGCGGTGGGCGTCGCGCTGCTCGTCGGTCTCAGCATCCGTGGAGGATCCTTCGAGTGGATCGGCATGATGCTGCTCGTCTGTTTGGGCTACTCCATCGGACCGGTCATCCTCGCCACCAAACTGCAACACATTCCCGGCGTCGTCGTGGTCGCCGGAGCCACGTCAGTCGTGGCCTTGTGCTGGATCCCCTGGACCATCGCGCACTGGCCGCGGGCGATCTCGGCCGAGACCTGGACGAGCGTCGCGGTACTCTCGGTCGTCTGCACCGCCGGCGCGTTCCTCACCTTCTTCGAACTCATCAAGGAGGTCGGTTCGACGAGAAGCGTCGTCGTCACCTACGTGAACACCGCCATCGCCGTCGTACTGGGCGTCGTCTTTCTCAACGAGCCGCTCACCATCGGCATCATGCTGGGCTTCCCGCTCGTGCTCGTGGGCAGCATCTTCGCGACGAGTTCGAAACGCTCCTCAGCGGTCGCTGAACTCGCCTGACACGCGCACGTCGCCCTCGACGACGAGCCACAGATGCTCGTCGTCACTCGCCAACGTCACCGCGTCGGTGCCTTCGACCGCGCCGTAGTGCGTGATGGAAGCGGACGTCAGTCTGGCGCTCGCCACCTCACTCAGCGCGTACCAGAGCGCCGCGTTGTTGACGTGACCCACGACGTCGAGGTCCGAGCGGCGCAGTGGCCACGGGCGCAGCTCGGCGCCCTCGGCGACAACGGCCGGCGGTATCCGGCCCGAGACGCGCCGTCCGTTGGCGGCCTCGCCGTAGACGTCAAAGAAGTCCGCTCGCACCCGACGTGGATGACCAGAGAGGTTAACGGGCACCCACAGCGCCACCGTCTCGAGCAGGGTCTCCTCGCCGAGCGCCAGATTCGTCCGGCGCTCCGCCCACGCGGCACCAGTCCCGGAGCACCACGTGGTCATCGTGAGCATCTCACCGAGCAGCGGCCAGCGGCCACCCGGAGCGACGCGCCAGGCGGTCCTGCGAACGAGCCAGGTGTCGTCGCTCGCGACGCCGGTGTCGTCCCAGTCGTCGGTCGCGACGTCCTGGAGGTAGCGCGCGACACCATCGGGTCGCAGCGTACCGTCGCTGTCGGCGTCGCTCAGACGCACGCGGCGCTGTGCGCTAAATGATCGGCCCCGTCCTTCGAAGGGGATGAACTCGATCACGCCACCAATGTATCGTCGCGACGGTTTCTCAACGCCGTCGTCGGCGCATCACTCGGCAAAGGGCGCGTCGGCGCCGAAGGCTCGCTGTACGAAGCGTTCACCCATGCGTCGGTAGCCCTGCGCGTTGGGATGAAGGTCGTCGGGCAGGTCCGCGCGGTCACCCTCGGCGAAGAGTTCGCGCCCGTCGAGGTAGTAGAGGTGCCCGTCACCGAGCGATCGTCGTAACGCGACGACGCGGTCAAGCTCGGCGCGAATCGCCCGCAGCGTCAGCGAGCCGGCCCGTAGTTCTGGCGGGCCGTCAATCGCCACGTATCGACCATCGGGACCCATCACGTTGGGGCCCGGACGGTCCTCGGCGAACGGGCAGAAGATCGGCGACACCACCAGTATCGGCACGTCGTGATGACGGTCACGAATCGTGTCGAGGAAGCCGTGCAACGCCGGGGTGAACGTGCGTGCGTCCAACGCGTCGCGGTTCACCACGTTGATACCGAGCTTCAAGGAGATGAGGTCGAGATCGAGGTCGCGAATCGTGCGCGCGACGAACTGGTCGAGCAGACAGTGCCCCGCGAAGCTCACGTTGAACAGTTCACAGCGCGTCGCGCGCGCGACAAGCGCGGGCCAGGTTTCCGTCGGCGCGTCGGCCTCCATGCAGTGACTGATCGAGCTGCCGTAGTGCAACCATCGACGTGCGACCGCGGGAACGCTCCGTTGGACGGTGGCACCCTCATTGAGCCGGAGGGATCGCAATTCCACGACGGCACCCTGGGGCAGCCAGATCTCGACGACCTTCGCACGCGACGCCAATCCCGTGAACGTGATCGCTGCGACGTCACCCGGGGTAATGGGTATCGTCTCGACGTCGTCGCGTCCCAGATCCATCACGGCGCCGGTCGACGTCGAACGTTGTTGCACCAGCTCGCCGTCGACGACGAGGTCAAAGACCGCTGGTAGCACCTGGCCCGGCGCGAACTGCGCCAAGCTCAGCATGACGTCGAGCTCTATCGCCGACGCGTCACTCGTAAAGCGAAGTCGCACGCCGGAGGGCATCCGGACCGTGAGATCCATGAAGGGATCGTCGATCTGGCTCTTCGTCCACGCGGGTAGGCGCCGGGGTGTCACGCCGGTCGGCGTCACTTCGAGGTCGAGCGCTCCTTCGAAGGTCAAGGCGTCGTCGTGGACGTCGACGTCGATCACGACTGTTCGCGATCGAAGGCCATTGCCTATCGCAGCGTCGCGCCGAGTGAAGCGGCGACCGAAATGAGTTGCTCGCGCGCGACACTCACTTCGCTGTCCTTCAGGGTCCGCTCCGTGGAGTTCAGCCGAACGTTGTACGCGAGGCTACGGCTGTTCGCGGGCAGCGCGCCGCCGCGGTAGACGTCAAAGAGAGCAATCGACTCGACGAGTGGCGTCGCGTGGCGCAATGCCTCAGCGAGATCGGCCGCGTTGACCGTGGACGACACCACGAAGGCCAAGTCGATGACCGCGCTCGGGTAGCGACTCGGCACGTTCACGAAGTCACTTCGCCGCGAGGCCTTCGAAGCATCGGCGAGGGCGTCGAGATCCACGTCCACGACACCGAGCCGTCGTGGGGCCACCGAGGGAACCAGCACCCCGACGAATTCGGCGTCGACCTCGCCCACGTCGCCGAGCGAGACACCGGACTGACGATCGACGAGTTGCGCGCTTCTCGTGGGATGCAACCCCGGCGGGGGTTGTTCGTTCGTGCGAACGACGACGTCGGCGAGTCCCAATCGTTCGGCGAGCACGGACCAGAGGGCGACGGCGGTCGTGGCGTCGTCGCCGTCGCGACCGAGCAGGATCGTCAGCCGCTCGTTCTCGCGCGGCAAGCGCAGGATCAGTGCACCCCCCTCACCGCCCCTCGTCGCGTGCGGCTCGTTCGTGATGTCGGGATGGATGAAGACGGCGCCCATCTCACCGAGCAGTACGTCACCGGTGCCTCGTTCGGCGTTGCGTCCCCACGCGCGCACCAGTCCGGTGAGCAGGGTTGCTCGCAGTACTGCTTCGTCCGACGCCAGGGGGTTCGTAACGCGCACTCGTTCACCACCGGGATGCAACAGATCAAAGTCGGCGTCACTGCCGAGTGTCGGGGTCCACGCCTCGTAGACACCGAGGTCCACTATCACGTCGCGTATCTGACGTCGCAGCCGCTGGCGATCGGTGAGACCGCCCGGCTGTGGCCAGGTTGGCGTTCGCCGGGGCAGACGACGATAGCCGTGGAGACGCGCGATCTCCTCGATGACGTCCGCGCGCCCCGCGGCGCCCGAGCGGATGTCGAGGCGCGACGACGGCGCGCGCACCGAGAGACTCGTCTCACGGTCCTCGACGTTGAAGCCCAAGCCTTCGAGATTGGCTATGACATCGTCGTGATCGAGTTCGGTCCCGAGCCCGCGCTCGATGTCACCCGCGCGGATCTCGACGGTCGGCGGCGTGGGCACGCTCCCCCAATGGTCGAGCGGATTAGCGAGCCATTGCAGCTCGGGCACACTCTCTTGGAGGAGCTTCACGAATCGAGCGACGGCGCGCAGCGCCAGCTCTGGATCGACACCACGCTCGAACCGGTTGGACGCTTCACTACGCAGACCGTGGCGCTTGGACGAACGTGCGATCGTCATCGGATCGAAGAACGCCGCCTCCAAGAGCACGTCGGTCGTCGACGCGTCGATCTCGCTCGACGTGCCACCCATGATGCCCGCTAGGCCCAGCACCCGGTCGTCCCCGTCAACGATGACGCAATCGACACCCGTGTCACCGAGCCCGCGCCCGGCCTTGGCCAGTTCGCGCTCGACGCCGTCCAACGTTTCGAGCGTTTCGCCGGCGCGTGCGCGTCGGGCGTGCAGCGCGTGCCCGACGACGTTCGCGGCGTCGTAGGGGTGCGTTGGTTGCCCCAGTTCGAGCATGACGTAGTTCGACGCGTCGACGACGTTGGAGATGGGACGCATTCCCGCACTCTGGAGTCGCCGGGCGATCCACGAGGGAGACGGACCCACTGTCACGTTGCGCAGTACCGACACCGTCAGGCGTCCACAGAGTTCGGGGTCGTCGATGCCGGCGTGCGCGAACGAATCGGTCATGACGTCGGGCACCGGCGTCGCGAGCGCCGGTTCGCGAAGGGGTCGCGAGAGTCGGGTCGCCAAGTCCCGAGCGACACCCTGGACGCACCACGCGTCGGGACGATTGCCCTCGACGCTGATGTCAAAGACCACGTCCGGCGTGATGCCGAGCGCGTCGAGGAGTCGCTCGCCCACGCTCGGGGTGATGAGTTGATCGAGAACCATGAGTCCGAGGTGGTCGTCGCTCAAACCCAACTCGCGGGCCGAGCACAGCATCCCGTTACTGGTGACGCCGCGCATCTGGCGCCGGACGATCTCGAAGCCGCCCGGCAGCACGGCGCCGATGGGCGCGAGGGGCACGTGGTTACCACGTTCGAAGTTCGTGGCGCCGCAGACGATTTCGAGCGGTCCGTCGCCGGCGTCGACCGTGACGAGGCGCACGCGGTCGGCGCCCTCGATCGAACGGATCTCGTCGACGCGTGCGACGACGATGTCCTCGAGTCCCGCGCCCACCAGATCGATTCCCTCAACGACCAGTCCGAGGTCGTCGAGGATGAGGCGCAGTTCATCGGGCGATTCGCTGAGGTCAACGAACTCGGCCAACCACGAAAGGGGAACTCTCACGAGAACTGTTCCAGGAAGCGGGTATCGTTGTCGATCAGAGCGCGCATGTCGGGTATCTGGTGACGCATCTGGGCGCAGCGGTCGATACCGAAGCCGAACGCGAAGCCACTCCACTCGTCGCCGTCGATGCCGACCGCCTCGAGCACGGCCGGATCCAGCATGCCGCACCCGCCCAGCTCGATCCACCCGGTCTGCGAACAGGTCCGACAGCCCTCGCCACGACAGATCGTGCAGGTGACCTCGAACTCCGCGGACGGTTCGGTGAAGGGAAAAAAGGCGGGACGCAGCCGAGACGCGATGTCGGGCCCGAAGTAGGCGCGCGTGAAGGTCTCAATGACACCCGCCAGGTCCGCGAAGGCGATCCCCCGGTCGACGACCAATCCCTCGATCTGGTGGAACGTCGCGAGATGGCGCGCGTCGGGCGTGTCGCGTCGAAAGCACCGTCCCGGCATCACCGAGTGGATCGGCAACGTGGCGTTCGTCACCGCCTCCTCCATGAGATGGACCTGCGTGGGTGAGGTGTGCGTGCGCAGCACTACCGTCTCGGGTTCGCCGAGGTCCACGTAGAAGGTGTCCCATAGGCCCCGAGCCGGGTGCGCGGGAGGGATGTTGAGTGCCTCGAAGTTGTACCAGTCGCTCTCGACCTCGGGACCTTCGGCGACCGTGAAACCCATGCCCACGAACACGTCTTCGAGTTCACGTTGGGTCGACGCCACGAGACCGGGATGTCCGGCGCGCACGGGCCAGCGTACCGAGTTCGTCACCACGTCGCCCAGGTCCAGCCGGTCGGCTTCGAGCACCTGGGCGCGCGCGGCCGCGGCGAGCGTGGACCGACGTGCCTCGAGTGCCGATTCGACGTCGCGACGCGCCGCTTGCAGCAACGCCCCCGCGTCCTTACGGGCGTCGGGCTCGAGTGAGCCCAGCGACTTCTGCAAGGTGGAGAGGAATGATCGCTTCCCGGTGATCCTTGGCTCGGCCGCGAGCAGTTCGTCCAGGGTCGCCAGCGACGCGATTGTCGCGAGCAACTCGCTCTTTTGCGCCGTGAGATCGGCGAGTGGAGAAGGGGTCATGACCCTTCAAGGCTAGGGCGTGGATGACCGTCTGCAGTGCCTTGACGTTGCCCAAGGGCCTCAAAGGCGACGAGCGACGCGGCGACGCCGGCGTTCAGCGATTCGCCTCGTCCCGCCATGGGAATACTCAGTGCCCCGTCGCAACGCTCGATGACGGCATCGCTCAGACCCTCGGCCTCGTTGCCGATGACCACGACGGTGGGCTGGGCGAAGTCCACGTCGCGAAGCGCGACCCCCCCGTGCACGACGGTCGCGAGCGTTCTCGCGCCACGCACGGCGAAGTGCGCGAACGCCTCGTCGAGTGAGCAGACGACGACCGGTACGTGAAAGACCGAGCCCGCGGTCGCGCGCAGTGTCTTGGGGTTGAAGGGATCGACGCTCTGGCCCGTCAACACGACCGCCTCGACGCCGGCGGCGTCCGCCGAGCGGATGATGGTACCGACGTTGCCCGGATCGCGCAGGTCGTGCAGGACGAGCACGAACGACGACGCCGCCACGCTCGCGAGGTCACTCAGTGGAAGTCGGACGACCGCCGCCACCGGTTGGGGGGTCTTCGCGTCCGCGACCTGGGCGAGGACGTCGGGGCTCAATCCGAAGACCCGGACCCCGGCTCGTTCGGCGCGGGACAAGAGTGCCGCAATGGAGGGTGCCGTGGCCGACGTGGTGTCAACGTAGATCGCCTCGAACTCGCAGCCGGCCGTGAGCGCGGCCTCGACGAGGTCGGGACCTTCGAGAACACAGACGCCCTCACTCCAGCGCAACGAGCGCTTCTGAATGAGGCGTCGGAGTCGACGCACTCTCTGGTGTGACGACCCCAATGCCTCGATCAGGATGGCCTACTTCGCTAGTGCGTCGCTGGCCTGGGTGACGAGCGCGGCGAAGGCCGCACCGTCGTTCACCGCGAGGTCAGCGAGCATCCGACGGTCGACTTCGATGCCCGCCGCGTTGAGACCGGCAATGAAGCGGCTGTAGCTGACGCCGTGCGCGCGGGTACCGGCGTTGATGCGCTGAATCCACAACTTGCGGAATTCGCCCTTGCGCGCGCGACGGTCGCGAAACGCGTAGACGCCCGAGTGTTGCACGGCCTGATTCGCCGCTCGAAAGGTCCGGCTCCGGTCGCCGTAGTAGCCCTTCGCCTCTTCGAGAATTGCCTTGTGGTGCTTCTTGGCGTTGACTGCCCTCTTTACACGTGCCATGTCAGTTCCTCTTTCCTAACTCGTCCTCTAGATCCCCATCAGCTTCTTGACGTTCTTCTTTAAACCCTTGGAGATCTCGGTGTCGCGGCCCAGTCGGCGTGCGCGCACCGACGACTTCTTTTCCATCAGGTGACCACGAAACGCCTTGCGACGTCGCAGCTTCCCGCTCCCGGTGATCTTGATGCGTTTCTTGGCACCGCTGTCGGTCTTCATCTTTGGCATTTCAACTCTCCTCTGCAGATACTTCTACCGAAACACTCGGCACGACTTCGTCCTGTGGTGCTACTTCCTTGACTGCTTCGACACTCTTGGGCTTGGTCTTCTTGTCGGGCCCGAGCACCATGATCATGTTGCGACCGTCCAACTTGGCGGCCGATTCGACTTTGGCGACGTCGGTCAGCTTCTCGACGATCCGATCGAGGATCTTCTTTCCGAGTTCGGGGTGCGCGGATTCACGTCCGCGGAACATGATCGTGACCTTTACCTTGTGACCCTCGTTCAAGAACTTTTCGACCAGTCGTGTCTTGGTATCGAAGTCGCCGGGACCGATCTTGGGCCGGTACTTCATCTCCTTGACGCCCACGTTCTGGGTCTTGCGCCGCGACTCTTTCGCTTTCTGCGCTTCGTCGAACTTGAACTTGCCGTAGTCCATGATGCGACAAACGGGCGGACTGGCGGTCGGCGCGATCTCCACGAGATCGAAGTCCAGGCTGCGGGCCAACGCCAACGCTTCGCGGGTCGACATCACACCACGCTGATTGCCCTCGTGGTCGATGAGGCGAATTGTGTCCACACGAATGCGTTCATTGACGCGGTGGTCTCCAGGCACTGTTGCGATAACGCTCTCCTCGCTCTACGCGACACCACACTGGCGTCGCCACGGCAAGCGGGGCGCAAACTCCTAGAACCCGGTGCACTCTTCGTGCCCAGGTGGACGTTGGACCTGCCAACCTCACTTGCTGTCAACTGCCCCACGACTCTAGCAGACCATTGCCGAGGCCCAGGGGGCCAACTTTTCCTCTTCGCTTGGTGATCGTGTCGTCGACCCTCCACCGGATTTCCTACTCTCGTCGCCGTGTTGAGAACCGACTCCGAGCCCGACGTCGCCACAACTGAGACCGGGCCGCTACCTTGTTCGAGTGAGCGAAGAACCCCTAGACCACGAGAATGACGCCGCCCACGAGGCGGACGAGATCGAACTGTTGCGTTCGACTCCGATCGAGACCATCGTCGGCAATCACGTCTTTCACCTCCTTCAACTCGCCGCAGTCCACCTCGCCGCCACGCCGCCGAACCTGCCCGCCGCGCAACTGACCATCGACGTGGTGAGTGCCATGGTGAAGGCCGGTGGCGAACGACTGGGCGAGCACGCCGAGCTCTACCGCAACGCCATCGCCGAGGTGCAGCAGGTCTACGTTCGCGCCGCGACCAAGAGCGACGCGTAGTCGGCTCGCGGTCGTTCAACCTCGAGTGCTAGTCGGTCAACTCGAAGTGAGGGTTGAAGATGAAGCCGACAATATTGCCGTGCGGACTGAGGACGGCGCCGGTGACGATGCCGTCGCCCACGTCGTTCGCCGCCTCGTGCAGCGACGAGCCCGCTTCGAGCGCCGCGTCGATGGCCGCGTCCACGTCGTCGACCCCCCAGTAGGTCAGTGACGCACCGGCGTCCTCTTCGCTCGGGACCAGCCCGAGTTCGTAGCCGGCGACGCTGAAACCGACGTAGAACGACTCGTTGAAGTACGGTTCGAAACCGAGGTACTCCGTCCACCACGACGTCGCGTCGTCGAGGTCGGCGACGTAGTAGACGGTGGTTCGAAGTCCGTGCAGTGGGGTGCTCATGGCCCCACAGTAGTCAGGTGAGACGCGCCGCACCTACGGGGTGATTCGCGCGACGTCCACCACTTCGTCGTGTCCGAGTCGTCCGACCGAGCGACGACCCTGCGCGCGCACGCCCGGCACGATCGTCCGTGTCCCGTCGGCGATCGCGACGCAGTGGAAGTAGTAGGCGTGCCCGTCGTCCCCACGAAAGAGGCCGTCGCCCCGACGGTCGTCGAACATCTCGATGACGCCCGTCAACACTCAGCGAGCCAGTGTTCCCTGGCGCAGTAGCGAGACCATCTCGAGCGCCGTATGGGCCGCTTCGCGCCCCTTGTTGGTCTCGTCGGGCAGTGAGCGCTCGAGCGCCTGTTCGACGGTGTTGGTCGTCAGCACGCCGAAGACAACCGGCACGCCGGTCCGCAGCTGCACTGCCTGCACCCCGCGTGCGCACTCGCCCGCCACGACCTCGTAGTGACCGGTGTCGCCGCGAATGACCGCGCCGAGGGTGATCACCGCGTCGACGCGTCGTGGACCCGTTGCGTACGCTCGCGCCAGAAGGGGGATCTCGAAGGCGCCCGGCGCCCACGCGAGTGAGACGTCGGAACGTTCCACGCCGGCCTCGCCGAGCGCGTCGAGCGCACCCTCCAAGAGCCGTACGGTGATCGCGCCGTTGAACTTGCCACCGACGACACCGACGCGCAGTCCGCGCCCCTCGCGCGTGCCGTCGAGGTACTCGCCCACTCGCGAACGCAGTGCCGTGGCCGCCTTGGGGTCGAGGTCGGTGTCCTCAGTCGAGGTCATCGAGGCCCTCTAACAGGTGACCCATCCGTTCACGCTTGGTGCGCAGGTAGTCGATGTTGAACTCCGTTGGTCTGCTCTCGATCGGCACGCGTTCGACGATGTTGAGGCCGAAGCCCTCGAGTCCGCCGTACTTGCTCGGATTGTTGGTCATGAGCCGCATCGACGTCACGCCGAGGTCCACGAGGATCTGGGCGCCGATGCCGTACTCGCGCGAGTCGACGGGCAGTCCCTGTTCGAGGTTGGCGTCGACGGTGTCGCGTCCGTCCTCTTGGAGCGCGTAGGCGCGGATCTTGTGCCCGAGACCGATCCCCCGACCTTCGTGACCGCGCAGGTACACGACGACCCCTGCGCCTTCGGCCGCGATCTTTGCGAGCGCGGTGTGCAACTGGGGACCGCAGTCACAACGCATCGAGCCCATGACGTCGCCCGTCAGACACTCCGAGTGCACGCGCACGAGAAGGTCACGTTGGTCCGTGATGTCGCCGTAGACGAGCGCCAGATGCTGTTCGTTGTCGAGCACCGACTCAAAGACGAACGCCTGAAACGCGCCGTGCTCGGTCGGCAGTGTGGCGTCGGCGACGCGACGGACCAATTTCTCGTGATGACGCCGGTAGCGGATCAGGTCGGCGATCGAGATCAGGGGCAGTCCGTGGCGTTGGCTGAACGCCTCGAGCTCGGGCAGTCGGGCCATGCCGGCCTTGTCGGCCGTCACGATCTCACAGAGCACGCCCGAGGGGTACTTGCCCGCCAGGCGGCACAGGTCGACGGTCGCCTCGGTGTGGCCCGCGCGCTTGAGGACGCCGCCGGGTCGGTAGCGCAGCGGAAAGATATGACCGGGCCGGTTGAGGTCGGTCGGTCGCGTGGCGGGATCGATCAGGGCGCGTACCGTCGCCGCGCGGTCGCTCGCCGAGATGCCGGTGGTGGTGCCGTGGCGGTAGTCCACCGTCACCGTGAAGGCCGTGCGCTGGGCCTCGGTGTTGGCGACCACCATTAGGGGCAGATCGAGCTCGTCGGCACGACTGGACTCGAGGGGCACGCAGAACACCCCCGAGGTGTGCTCGAGGAAGAAGGCCATGCTCTCGGACGTCACGTCCTCGCCGGCCATGATGAGGTCACCCTCGTTCTCGCGGTCCTCGTCGTCGACGACCACGACCATGCCCCCGTTGCGCAAAGCGGCAACCGCCTCTTCGATCGTTGACAACGCCATCAGACCTCCACGTCCACCCGTATATCTTCGCCGATTCGCGTCACGTCGACGACTCGGCCCCGTCTAAGCCCCTTGATCGTTGATGTGGAAAGGTTTCTCAAGGCCCCCACGGTGCCGTCACTGCCGGCGAACGCGGGTGCCACGTACCACACGACGTGGTTCACGAGCCCCGCCTCGAGGAAGGCGCTCGTGGTACTCGGGCCCCCTTCGACGAGCACCTGGAGCACCTCGAGTTGCCCGAGTTCGTCCAACACCAGGCCGATGTCGCCGTGGCGCTCGAGGCACGGTCGCACCTTGGCGCCCGCCGGTGCTTCGCCGAGCACGACGCGCAAGGGCTCGAGCACGATGTCGTCGAGTCGCGCGGTGAGCCGGGGATCGTCGCTGCGCACGGTGCCCGCGCCGATGATGATCGCTTGGCTCTGGGCGCGCACCACGTGCGCGTCTCGCCGCGCCGGTTCGCCCGTGATCCATTGACTCGAGCCGTCGGCCATCGCCACCACGCCGTCGAGCGTTGCGGCCACTTTGGCGACGACGTAGGGACGACCGGTCACGCGGTGCCAGAGGTAGGCGGCGAGCTGGGCTCGCACGACGTCCTCTTCGATTCCGATCTCCACGTCCACGCCCGACGCGCGCAACTGCTCGACGCCCTGGCCCGAGACGCGCGTGTCGGGATCGAGGGTCCCGATCACAACCCGTGCGATGCCCGCGGCAATAATGGCGTCGGTGCAGGGTCCGGTGCGTCCGACGTGACAACACGGTTCGAGCGTGACGACCATCGTCGCCCCTCGCGCCGCGTCACCGGCTCGACGCAACGCGGCGATCTCGGCGTGCGACTCTCCGGGGACCTGCGTGTGTCCCTCGGCGATGACGAGCCCGCGTTCGTTCACGATCACCGCGCCGACCCAGGGGTTGGGCGGCGCCAGGTAGCGGGCCTTCTCACCAGCCGCAACGGCCTGAAGCATCATTTCGGTATTGGAGAAGATCATTGTCGACCCGCGAGTGCGGCCGCACGAAGCGTGTGCGCCGCCTCGAGGGGATCACTTCGCCCGAAGATCGCCGAACCGGCGACCAGGACGTTCGCGCCGGCGCGCACTGCCGTCACGGCGGTCGACGCGTCGATACCGCCGTCGACCTCGATGTCGATCGGTAGGGAGTTCGCGTCCACCTCGCGGCGGGCCTCTTCGACCTTTCCCATGACGTCGCCCATGAAGGACTGTCCCCCGAAGCCGGGATACACCGTCATGAGCAACAAGAGATCGACGTCACCGAGAAACGGCGCGACCTTCTCGAACGGCGTGTCGGGATTGGCCGCGAGACCCACGCGCAGCCCGAGCGCGCGAGCGTCGTTAATGAGGTTCTCGGTACCCCCCACTTCAACGTGCACGGTGCAGCCGTCGGCGCCGGCCTTGGCGAAGGCCTCGAGGTATCGGCCCGGTTCGCTCATCATCAAATGGCAATCGAAGAACTTCGAGCTGTAGCGACGCAGCGACTGGACGACGGGCGGTCCGATCGACACGTTCGGCACAAAGTGACCGTCCATCACGTCCACGTGCAGCCAGTCGGTCTCGGCATCGATGTCGTGGACCGCGTTGGCCAGCGCGCCAAAATCGGCGGCGAGAATCGAAGGGGCCAGCCGCAGGGAGCCCGACGGGCCAGCGTTGATCAACGTCACAATTTCAGCCTAGAGGTCCGCGTCGTTCATCACGTCCACCGCGCGGTCGCTTCGTCGAGGCGAGCACCGGTCCACCACGCCCCCGCGGTCATCGCGCGTGCTCCCTCAGGCCGGACGTCGTCGAGGGCCACGCCGCCGCCCTCGCCGACGAGGGTTACCACGCCGCCGACAGCGCGAATCGAGCCCGGGGGTTCACTTCCGACGTCGACGGCGTGCGCTCTCATCACGACGAGGCGTCGTCCGTTGACGAACGTGAACGCCCGCTCCAAGCGAACGGTGCGCAACAACAGCGCTGGTGACATCGAAGGAACCAGATGGAAGGTCTCCTTGGTCAGTTTCGCCGCGTAGGTCGCCTCGCCTTCCTGACGACGTGGGTTCGCTAGCAACAAAGGTGAGTCGAGCACTTCCACGAGCGCGCGCGAGCCGAGTTCGGCGAGTTCGCTCGTCAACTGTCGCGCCGTCTTCTCGCCCACGCTCACCCGACGCTCGAGATGAATCGGGCCCGTGTCGAGCTCGGCTTCAAGCGACATGACGTCGACGCCGGTCTCCTCGTCGCCGGCGAGGATCGCCCGTTCGACCGGAGCGGCACCGCGCCATCGTGGCAGCAGGGAGAAATGGACGTTCAGCATCGGCACGCGCTCGAGGAGCGTCGCGGGGATCAAGGCGCCGTAGGCAACGACGACACCACGCTCCACGTCGTCGTCGTCGACGTCACTCACGCGGTGCGCGACGGGCAGTCCCATCTCCTCCGCCGCCAACTTGACCGCACTGGCGCTCAGCTCGCCGCCGCGCCCGCGGCGACGGTCGGGACGGGTCACGACCAACTCAATGGTGTGCCCCGCGTCGGCGAGCGCACGCAGTGACGGGACGGCCGCGTCGGGAGTCCCGAAGAACACCAGGCGCATCTACTCACCCAGGAGTCGGTGGAGGCCGTCGGGGTCGTTCACGCCGGGTTGGACGAGCCGGGCGCGAAGGACTTTCTTCGCTTCGCGACGTTGATCGGCGTCGAGGCGTTCAATCAGCAACACGCCGTCGAGGTGGTCCATCTCGTGTTGGAAGATGCGGCCCTCGAATTCGTCAGTCTGCACGTCGATCTCATTGCCGTCCAGGTCAAAACCGGTCAGGTGGACGGCGTTGGCCCGGGTGATCTCCCAACTCAACCCGGGCACGGAAAGACAGCCCTCCTCGTAAGTCCACTCGCCGTCGGACTCGACGATATTCGGGTTGACGACGACGACGGGACCGTCGCCCTTGTCGTAGACGAAGAGTCGCTTCAACACGCCGATCTGATTGGCCGCCAGACCCACGCCCGGCGCCTCGTACATGGTCTCGATCATCGAAGCCGCGAGGGCGGCGACGCGGCCATCGATGTTCTCCACCGTGGTCGTCACCTGGTTCAACACCGGGTCGCCGTAGACGCGAATGGGCAGAGTACTCACGATTCCACGCTACCAACCACTAGAGGACCGCCACCCGCACCTTGGCGCTCGGCCGCGTGAGCGCGCCGAGTGCCCCACTCAATATCGTGACGTCGCGAGCTCGCACGGTGAAGCCAGTGGGCGACGGATGCACCGTCACGTCGGGGTCACGCAGGCCCGCGAGGAACTGCGCGGCACCCTCCCCAGTCACTTCGGCGACCGCGCCGTAGGGCGGCAATTCGAGTAGCTCGGCCGTCTCGACGTCGTCTCGAATCAGCTGGGCGAAATCGCCTGACGTGAGCGCGAGCGTCACGGGATCCTCGCCGCGCCGGGTCTGCAGGACGACCTCTCCTCTCCCCTCGCGCCGCGAGCCGACGAGACGTCCGGCCTTACCGACCGCCGTCACGGCGGCGCGACGAGCGGACTCGCGCGGCGCGAGAAGGTACTGGTCGAAATCGACGAAGATCACCACGCCGCAGCGCCGCACCCGTTGCCAGATCGCCTCGGTGCCGACCACGACGCGGCTGAGCGGCGCGTCGGCGTCACTCGCGGCAGTAATCTCACTGACACTCTGGGAGAGCTGGGCGGCGACGTCGCGCGCCAGGGTCGTCACGCCGACGCGCACGCGGCGCAGATTCGTCGCGCCACAGGCCTGGCAGAAGTTCGCGCGCAACGCGTGGCGTTGTGCGCAGGCGAGTTGACCGTCGAACTCCTCTTCGCCTTGGCCGCACACGGAACATCGGGCCAGCTCGCCGCAGCGACGACAGGCGAAGAGACGTCCGGTGCCGAGTCGCTGCAGGACAACCG
>Ga0209385_1000130_pt1 | contig 27269 bp, 25 predicted proteins | sample NGEPerB_FD_184506 | JGI IMG/M metagenome (GOLD analysis project Ga0209385, IMG submission 184506) | Arctic peat soil microbial communities from the Barrow Environmental Observatory site, Barrow, Alaska, USA - NGEE PermafrostAB12-B... | ecosystem: Environmental > Terrestrial > Soil > Wetlands >... | reverse complement strand
GGTGTTGCTGGTCGACGCCGCGGCGACGACCAGCAACACCAGTCCAAGAGCGGCATTGGTGTTCGCGACAGAATCACGGAACAGCGCCAGGATTCCGCACGCCACCAGCGGCAAGACGGCGGAGGCAGCCACGACGAGCGGCCGGTGAGCGCGAAAAACGGGGTCAACTCTCATTCCCCCATCAAACCGCCAACCGTGCCGGCGTCCCGGTCTGTGGACTGTGTCGAAAGGGTAAAGAATTAGCGGCGCGATCAAGGTCGCCTGAAACCAGAGATCGAGGCCTGGGGTGGCACGACGATCACGCCCAGGACTGCGATCCCAGGCACGCACGTTTGGAGTGGGCCGGGCCGAGTGGCGCCGGGCCGGGGCCGCGAAGTTCTCACGCCACGTGTGAACCGCAGGGCGGCCATACTGGGCCAATGCCCGCCGACCCCCGCATGGTGTTCCTCGGCTTCGGGAAGTACGCGCGGGCAGACAAGATCTTCGCCCTCGAACCGATCCGTGGTGACGACCGCGGGGAGGGCCGACGTACCCGCGTCTGGGTTGAAGGGATCGCAAATCCCGTCGTCGCGGCTCGCACCGAGCGCACCATCCTGGCAGACATGGGACAGGAACGAGCCGCGCAGGCATTCGTCGTCGACGAAGCACTCGAACTCGCCGAACGGCTCGCGGCCGCGGTCGAGGCCGGACGGGTGGATCTCGGCGATCTCGGCCGACGAGCGCGTCATCTGCTCGAGGCGGCCACGAACGCCGCGGCAGACCGAGATTAGCCGTGGACCGGCCGATTTCAGCTGCGGCTCAGATGTCGCTCGACTTTCGGCCGACCGACTTCCGCTGAACTCGTCTGGGAACTCAGCCAATTCGGCGCTGCCTTCCTCGGGCGCGTCCGGCCCGGTGCCACTCATCGTTCAATCGGGTGACGGACTGCGGGAGGAAGTACCCACGGACAGTTCCGGCGGCAACAAATCCGAGGATGAAATGCAAGTCCGTTCCGCGTCGTTTCGACATCACTTGACAGTGTGCGGTGCACCGAACGAGTGGTCGGCGTCCGTGGACTTCAGTACCGCCGGGCGAACCACTCCGTAGCGACTACGGATGCGTCGTGTTGACGGTCCCGGGTTTCCTGATGGAATGACAACAGCGGAACGCCGGGCGACGGGCCGCAAAGCACCCAGACCCGTCCCTGCCACCGCCTGGCGGCCTGAATGGCACGCCGGCGAATGCGTCCCTGGCGCCGACCGAATCGGCACCGGTCGCACCCCCCAGGGTTCCACCTCCGGGTGGAACGGCGCCTGCGGCCGCCACCCCGGCCAAGCCGGGAGCCCCCGGCGGCAAGCCGGGTTCCCCAGTGCCAAGCCAGGGGACGGCACGCCGATCATTCCGATTCCGGCCGGCGACGAGGATGGCTCACCCACCCAGTTGGTCACCGATGCCCTCTACTTGAGGGTCGTTTCGATCAAGTTGAGGGTCGTTTCGATCAAGGGCGAAGGGAGCGCCCTGCTGGGCGAGCACAGCAAGACGCGCGCCTACACCGTCGGGATCTCCCCGGACAACAGTTCCATCTCGCTGGCGAACGACCAGCGGCAGTACCGGGTCATCGCCGACGGCTCCAAGGGCGACTTCTGGGCCTTCAACCAGGTGCAAACCCGGCGCGTGGCAACGAATTTCGTCGATCTCGAGGGCGCGGGCAACCACATCAAGGCGGCGCACAGCAAGACCGGCGCCTTCACGGTCGGGATCGACGGGGACAGCAGCACCATCGCGTTGGCCAACGACCAGCGGCAGTACCGGGTCATCGCCGACGGCTCCAAGGGCGACTTCTGGGCCTTCAACCAGGTGCAAACCCGTCGGGTGGCGGCCAACATTGTCGATCCCGCCCGGCCGGCTTACACCTGGGCCGACGGCACGCCGCGAGTCGTCCCGATCTGGTTCCATTTCGACGGGGAGGTGATCACCATGTGCTCGCCGCCGCGGTCGGGCCCGGGTCGAGATGCTCGGCGAATTGGCCCCGGAGTACGAGGCCGCCGCGCGCCGGCCCCTGGGTGATGAGCAGGCGGAGGCGTGGGTCGCACCGCTGCGCGGTCTGCCGATGGCTCGGATCTCCGTTCGTCCGACCTGGGTCTGTGTCCTCGACTTCGTGACCCGCTTCCCAAGCGCGCTGCCTGCCTGAGGCTCTCGGCCAAGCAAGCCCAGGCGGGGCCGCCGATGTTCCACGAGCCGCCACCCGCGCCGGGTGGATCCAGCGGCTAATCTGCGTGACGGGTGTCCGACACTCGATAGGGGTCTCAGCGAGACTGAACACAAGAATGCGTGGTGCCATGTCTTCCAGATCGGGTTCGCCGCTGATCTCGCGGTCACGACCGGGGGCGGCCGTCGCGGCCGCCATCGTGGGGATCGTGATCGGTGCTCAGATCCTCATTGGCTCATTCACCCAGTTCGGGTATGCGGTCGACAACGGCATGACGTGGCTGCTGGTGCTGATCGCACTGAACGGTGTTGTGTGGCTCGTCGGCGGTATACAGATGCTCGGTGGCAGACGGACCGGACTGCTGGTCGGGTCCGGTCTGTGGCTGGCGTTGATGCTGGGTTTCGTCGTGTGGGGGTGGCTGGAGACCCTGTCAACGACCGGCAGTTCGATCTCCCTGGGATGGGTCGTGGTGACGGCGTTGGTCTTTGCGGCGGTTCCGGGCATCGTGCTGGCGCTCGCCTATCGTCCTTCGGTCACGCAATGGATCATGGAACGCTGACAGCGCTGGATCCGATTCCGGCCGGCCAACCGGGACGACGTAGGCAGCATGCCGGGCCGACCAGTCTCTGGTGACCTGCATTGCCCGGAGCGGGTTACCCCGGGTCTTCATGGTGGTGGACAGCGAGAAGATCTTGGAAATTTCCGCAAAACGCGCGCGCACGGACACCTCTCGCTATGGTTCGACAGTCTCCCGCCGACCACGGCGGTGCCAGCGAGAGGACAGGCGATGTCCACGGAAATGTCAGCTCCTCCGGTCACCCGCGTTTCCCTGGTCGCGCCGATTACCGGGGTCCTCGTGCCGATCGAGCAGGTCCCCGATCCCGTCTTCGCCCAGAAGATGGTCGGTGAGGGGGTTTCCATTGACCCATTGAGCAACACCCTGGTCGCCCCCTGCGACGGCGAGGTCATCCACATCCATCCCGCGGCGCACGCCCTGACGATCCGGTCCGCGGAGGGCCTGGAAGTTCTCACACACATCGGGTTGGACACCGTGCACATGAAAGGCGAAGGCTTCACCGTCAAGGTGAAGGTCGGTGCGCTGGTGAACGCCGGTGACGAACTCATCACGTTCAACCTCGATGCGGTCGCAACGAACGCGAAGAGCCTGCTCACCCAGATGGTGATCGCCAACTCGGACCTGCTGTCGGACTTCGCGCCCCGTACGGGCGTCGTCACCGCAGGCCGGGATGTGGTGGCAGTGGCCACCCTGGCCGCCCCGGTCGCGGCGCCCGACGGCGCGGCCAAACCGGTCGGCAAGAAGGTGACGTCGCACGCCATCCTGGTGCCCAACCCGGTCGGCCTGCACGCCCGCCCGGCGGCCGTGCTGTCGAACCTCGCCGCTCAGTACCAGAGCGACATCACGCTGAAGCGTGGCGAGGACCAGGCCAATGCCAAGAGCGTGATGGCGATCATGGGCATGGAGGTCAGGTACGGCGACAAGGTGCAGCTCGTCGCCTTCGGCACGGACGCCGACGAAGCGATCGCCGACCTGACCACGCAGATCACCGCCGGCCTCGGCGAGGAAGGCGTCGTGCCGATCGCCGAGGAAGGCGTCGAACCGGCGGCGCCGGCAGCGGCGCACGTTGCGGTGGCACCGGCGCCGCGCCGGCGGTCGGAGGACCCCAATGTGCTCCTCGGTGTCGCCGCCTCGCCAGGGCTGGGTGTCGGGACCGTGGTGCAGGTCCGGCACGAGGACTTCGAGGTCACCGAGGATTCCAACGATCGGCATCGGGAACGTCGCCGGCTCAACGACGCCATCGACCGGTCCTCGGTCCAGCTCGAGGCGTTGCAGGACCGGCTGACCAACGAAGCCGACGCGGACAAGGCGGCCATCTTCGCCGCCCATCGGGAGATCCTGCGTGACCCGGATCTGATGGACCTCGCGATGAGCGGCATCGACAAGGGAAAGACGGCCGAATTCGCCTGGCGCAAGGCCTACCAGAACTACGCCGACCGCTTGGCCGCGCTGAAGAACGAAGTCTTCGCGGGCCGCGCCACCGATGTGCGGGACGTCGGACAGCGGGTCCTGCAGGAAATCACCGGCCAGCGCCGTGAACAGGCCGAAATCCCGGCCGGTTCCATCCTTGTCGCCGAGGACCTGACTCCGTCGGACACCGTCGCGCTGGACCCGACCAAGGTGGTCGGCTTCTGCACCACCGCCGGCGGCGCCTCCTCGCACGTGGCCATCCTGGCCCGGGCGTTGGATATCCCGGCGGTGGCGGGAATCGACCCGAGGGTGCTGGACATCACCGACGGAACCCGGGTCATTCTCGACGGCGCCAACGGCACCCTGCGGATGAACGTCACCGAGGAACAGGTCGACCGCATCCGCCGGCGCCAGGCCAAACATCTGGAACGACGAGCCGTCGAGCTCGCCCATGCCGACGAGCGCGCCGACACCACGGACGGCCACCACATGGAGGTGGTCGCCAACATCGGCGGCCTGGACGACGCGCTGGCGGCGATGGACAAGGGCGCCGAAGGCGTCGGCTTGCTGCGCTCGGAGTTCGCCTTCCTGGAGCGCAGGAGCGCGCCGAGCGAGGACGAGCAGGCGGCCATCTACACCGAAATTGCCAGGGCGCTACGGCCGGGCCAGCCGCTGGTGATCCGCACGTTGGACGTGGGCGGCGACAAGCCGCTGTCCTACCTGCCGATCGCGCAGGAGGAGAACCCCTTCCTCGGGATGCGCGGCATCCGCGTCGGCCTCGATCGTCCGGAGATCCTGCGCACCCAGGTGCGGGCGATCCTGCGGTCGGTCGACGCGGGCGCCAAGATCAACGTGATGTTCCCGATGATCGCCACCATCGAGGACTTCCGTTTGGCCAAGGCGATTTTCGAGGAGGAGCGGGTGGCCCTCGGCGTCGAGCCCGTCCCGGTCGGGATCATGGTCGAGGTGCCATCTGTCGCGGTGATGGCCGCGCAATTCGCCGCCGAGGTGGACTTCTTCTCCGTCGGCACCAACGATCTGACGCAGTACACGCTGGCGATGGATCGGGGCCACCCCAGGCTCGCCCCGCAGGTGGACGGGCTCAACCCCGCGGTACTCGGCTTGATCGGGCAGGCGGTCACCGCTGCCCACGCGGCCGGGAAGTGGGTCGGGGTCTGCGGCGGCATCGCGTCCGACCCGCAGGCCGTCCCGCTCTTGGTGGGCCTCGGCGTCGATGAGCTCAGCGTCAGCGTGCCTGCCATCCCCGCCGTCAAGGCGCAGATCCGTTCGCTGTCCCTCGCGGACTGCCAGGAACTGGCAGCCAGCGCCCTCACCCAGGACTCCGCCGCGTCGGTCCGTGCCCTCGTGCCGACCGACGACGACGAGTACTGACCCTGACCACCCGACCGTCCGCGGAAGGAAACCTCGATGACCACAGCCACGGCCGACGCCCCGGTGGCCGCCACCGAAGCAAAAGCGCCCAATCCGCTGAAAAAGATCTGGAGCGACTTCTTCGGCTTCCTGCAGAAGCTCGGGAAGTCGCTCATGCTCCCGGTGGCCGTCCTCCCGGTCGCCGGCATCCTGCTCGGTGTCGGCGGCGCCTTCCTCGGCAACTACAACCAGGCCGCCATCGACGCCGGCTACTGCACTGTCGACGGGGTCGCGTTCGCCGGCGACAAGGTGGCCTGCCTGGCCCAGCTCCCCAAGGTGGTCGTCGGCGATCCGCTCGCTGCGGGCGTCGTCGCGAAACCCTTCTATACCTTCCTGCAGATCCTGCAGGGCTCCGGGGACCCCATCTTCAGCGCCCTAGGGCTGATCTTCGCCGTCGGCGTCGCGCTGGGCATCGCCAAGAACGACGGCGTCTCGGCGCTGGCCGCGACGGTCGGCTACCTCGTGATGAACGGAACAATGGGCGTCGTCGCCGTCGCACGTGGCATCAAGACCGAAGTGGTGCTCGGCCTGCAGACCCTGAACACCGGCGTGTTCGGCGGCATCCTGGTCGGCATCATCGCCGGGTACGCGTTCAACCGTTTTTACCGCATCAAGCTGCCCCCGTACCTCGGATTCTTCGCCGGCAAACGGTTCGTCCCCATCGTCACCGCGTTCGCCGCCATCGCGCTCGGCGTCGTCCTGGCCTTCCTCTGGCCACCGATCGGCAGCTTCATCGAGAACACCGCCAACCAGGTGATCAGCGCCAATGCTCCCGTCGCTGTCTTCGCCTACGGCGTGGTGGAGCGCGCGCTGCTGCCCTTCGGACTGCACCACATCTGGAACGCGCCATTCTTCTACACCATCAACATCGGCGGCTGGGCCAACTGTCAGGGCATCCTGACCTGCTTCTTCCGCGGACACCCGGAGTCCGGCATCCTCGGCGGCGGCTTCCCGATCAAGATGTTCGGCCTATGCGGGGCCGCCCTGGCGATCTGGCGGACCGCGAAGCCGGAGAACCGGGTCCGGGTGGGCTCGATCATGCTGGCCGCGGCCTTGACTAGCTTCCTCACCGGCATCACCGAGCCGCTGGAGTTCTCCTTCCTGTTCGTCGCGCCCCTGCTGTACGTGGTGCATGCCTTCCTGTACGGCTCCGCTTTCACGGTGATGTACCTGCTCGGTGGGCGGCTCGGCTACACGTTCTCCCAGGGTGCGATCGACTACGGGCTCTTCTTCGCCAACGACATCAAACCGTGGCTCGTGCTGATCGTCGGGCCGATCTACTTCGTCATCTACTACCTGGTCTTCTACGGGCTGATCAAGCTACTCAAGATGAAGACACCCGGTCGCGAAGACGATCAAGTGGAGGTGCAGGATGCCAGAGAGGACTCGGCGAATCGGTTCGCCCAGCAACTCGTCCTCGCCTTCGGCGGCCGGAGCAACATCAAAGACCTGGACGCGTGCATCACCCGCCTGCGGGTCGGCGTGGTCGACATCAAGAAGGCCGATCAGAAGAAGCTGAAAGCGCTGGGCGCGGCCGGTGTGCTGATCGTGGGTGACAACATGCAGGCGATCTTCGGAACCAGATCGGAGAACCTCAAGACCGACATCGAGGAATACCTCAAGGTCGCCGGTGATGAGGCCGAACTCAGTCCCGACGCGGTTGCCGAAGTCGTCTACGAGGCACCCGGTGTCGAACCGAAACTCCGCGACCCCATGGCCCCGGAGAAGGCCAGGGACTTCATCGCCGGCCTCGGCGGGCGGGGCAACATCAGCAAGGTCGAGGCGGCCGCCGAAACCCGGCTGCGGGTCAAGGTCAAGGATCCGACCGCCGTCGACGAGGGCGCACTCAGGGCCGCCGGAATCGCCGGCTTGGTGGCCATCGGCGACGGGACGTACCACCTCATCGCCGGCCCGAACGCCGACCAGTACGCGGCCGAGATGCGCGGACAACTGTCGGCCGCCCCGGAACCCGTCATGAATTGACGCGAGTGGGTTCTCGGCGCGCCGAGAAGCGGCGCCCTGTCCGCAGGGACAGATGGGCCGTTGTCTCGGAGACCTGGAGAAGACGATGACCGAGAACCAGGCCGTTGAGAACCCTGCGTTCCCTGCAGGTTTTCTCTGGGGAGGGGCGGTCGCCGCCAACCAATGCGAAGGCGCCTACCAGAGCGATGGCAAGGGCTGGTCGATCCAGGACGTCATGCCGCACGGCATCGTGGGACCGCGCACCCTGGAGCCCACCCCCGACAACCTCAAGCTCGTGGGCATCGACTTCTACCACCGGTACCCCGACGACATCGCCCTGTTCGCCGAGATGGGCTTCACGGTGTTCCGGACGTCCATCGCCTGGTCGCGGATATTTCCGGATGGCGACGACCTCGAACCCAACGAAGAAGGCCTGGCCTTCTACGACGGGGTCTTCGACGAACTCGCCGAGCACGGCATTGCGCCACTGGTGACCCTGTCGCACTACGAAACTCCGCTGACTCTGGCCAGGAAATACAACGGTTGGGCCAGCCGGGAGCTGATCGGCTTCTTCGAGCGCTACTGCCGCACCGTCTTCCAGCGGTATCGAGACAAGGTCAAGTACTGGCTGACGTTCAACGAGATCAACTCGGTGCTGCACGAGCCGTTCATGTCCGGCGGCATCGACACACCTAAGGAAGAGCTCACGAAGAAGGACCTCTACCAGGCCATCCACCACGAACTGGTGGCCAGCGCACTGGCCACCAGGATCGCCCACGAAGTCATCCCGGACGCCAAGATCGGCTGCATGATCCTGGCCATGCCCACCTATCCGCTGACGCCGCACCCGGACGACGTGATGGCGACCATGCACGCGAACCACGCCAACTACGCGTTCGGCGACATCCACTGCCGCGGCGAGTACCCCGGCTATTTCCTGCGCACCCTGCGGGAGGCCGGTATCCACCTGGACATCACCGATACCGACCGCGAGATCCTCCGCAACACCGTCGACTTCGTCTCGTTCAGCTACTACTCGAGCCTGTGCGAGACGGCCGACACGACCAAGAAGGTCGGCCAGGGCGGCAACATCTTCGGCGGCGCCGCCAACCCCATGCTGGCGACGTCGGAGTGGGGCTGGACCATCGACCCTCAGGGCCTCCGGATCGTTCTCAACGACTTCTGGGATCGCTGGCAAAAGCAGCTGTTCATCGTCGAGAACGGTCTGGGTGCGGTGGACGAACTCATCGAGATCGACGGTGTCAGAACCGTTGTCGACGACTACCGGATCGCCTACCTCAACGACCACCTCGTCCAGGCACGCGAAGCCATCGCCGACGGTGTCGATCTCATCGGCTACACCACATGGGGCTGCATCGACCTGGTGTCGGCGTCCACCGCGGAAATGAAGAAGCGGTATGGCTTCATCTATGTCGACCGCCACAACGACGGCACCGGCACCCTCAAGCGCTACCGGAAGAAGTCCTTCCAGTGGTACACCGACGTCATCCGGACCAACGGCGCCTCTCTGCAGACGGCCCGAATCGACCACGCCAAACCCGGTCGATGACCGTCGGCATCGGTGATACCAACCATGAGGGCATCTCGCCTCACGCCGGCATCACCGCAGCGATCGCGCTCACCTCGATCAGCGCGCCGGGCACGCCGAATCCCGCCACCCGTGCGGCGGTGACGAGTGGCGGTGCTCCGGCACGGGCCAGCCGTGGCGCGATGGCGCCGTACGCGGTACCGAGATCGGCGTCCGCCGCGATGAGCACCGACCACTGCACGACGTCGGCGAGGGATGCGCCGGCCGCTTCCAGCGCGATGCTCGCGTTGTCGACCGCTCGGCTCGACTGCTCGGCGACGTCGGTGGAAACGACCGAGCCGGTGGCGTCGACGCCGTTCTGGCCGCCGACGTAGATGGTCGTCGCGCCCGCGGGCACGATGGCGACATGGCTGAACGCCGGGCTCGCGACGAGCCCGGCAGGTTGGAGAAGGGTGATATTCATGGCATTCATGGTTCCATGAAAGCCGGACACCTACTGTCCGCTACTCATCGTGTGTCAGTCCCCGAACACCGGCAGCCAACAACTGATCCGCTGACCCCCGACGCGATTCGCCGCCTGGTCGATGGCCAACCGGCCGTCCGACGGCTCTCGAGATAGACGATCACCGCCCGAACCCGTCGATGGTCGTCCTCGGCCTCGGGGAGGTTCAATTTCGTCAGAATGCTGCGAACGTGCTTTTCCACCGTGCCCTCGGTCACCCACAGTCGGCGCCCGATCCCCGCGTTGGACAGTCCCTGCGCCATCAACGTGAGCACCTCCCGTTCTCGACTGCTCAGCGCCGCCAGCGGGTCGTCCGTCCGACGCGGAGGCCCATTCCTGAACCAGTGCCGGGTCGACCACGCAGGCACCGGCCGCGATGCGGCTGAGGGTGTCGATGAAAACGGTGACATCGGTGACCCGGTTCTTGAGCAGGCAACCGATCGCCCGTCCGCCGGCCAGTAATTCCATCGCGTGGTCGACGTCGATGTGGCCCGACAGCACCAGAATGCCGATGTCGGGCAACTCTTCTCGGATCAGGCGTGCGGCATCAAGGCCCTCCGTGCTGAAGGTCGGTGGCATCCCGATGTCGACGATCACCAGCTGCGGCCGCCGCTCCCGGGGTCAGCGCCAGCAGTTCGGTGGCATCGCCCGCCTTGCCGGCAACGACGAAGCCGGACCGATCGAGCAGGCTTGCCAGTCCCTCCCGAAGCAAGACGTCGTCATCGGCAACGACCACCCGCAGCTCACCGATCGTGTCCTCCTGGCGCCACCACCATCTGCGCAGAGGAGATTCTCGCATCGGCGGCGCAAACGCTGATCTGTCCTCATCCGGGTGGAAGGGCGTCGGGGCCACCGCTCCCCCAGCGATGTCGCTGGTCTGACCCTGGGCGAAACCGGTCAGTTTCGAAGAAGCCGCCGCCGGGGCGTCTCCCTAGCATGAGGGTCGCCCCCATCAAGACTCGCGGGGAGGAACCCGGAATGAGCGACACGCAGAAGACCGCCAGGAGCACCACCACGTCCGACAAGAAGTTCGACGGATTCACGGACGAGGAAGGGGGCGCGATGAAGGAGCGGGCCAAAGAACTGAAAGCGGCCGCGCGACGCGGCCCGCGTGGGAAAGAGGCGGACGAGGAAAGCGCCGTACTTGCGAAGATCGCCGAGATGCAGGAGCCGGATCATGCCATGGCCGAGCGGATCCACGCCGTTGGCAAAGCCAGCGCGCCGACCCTGTCGGCACGGCTGTGGTACGGGATGCCCGCCTATGCCAAGGACGGTAAGGTCCTCCGCCATTTCCAGAGCGCGCAGAAGTTCAAGACGAGGTACGCGACCCTCGGCTTCAGTGACGAGGCGAATCTCGACGATGGCGACATGTGGCCGTGCGTCTTCGCACTCAAGGAACTGACCGCGGCGGTGGAGGAAAGAGTCAGCGCGCTCGTGAAGGCAGCGGTGAGCTGAGTGTCGGTTCCTCGAGAAAATCCACGATGGGCATCGGCGGAGCCGGGGGCGGCGACGAGCGCAGGACGGGGGGGATGAGACGGAACCGTGAAATGCGGTCCGCGGCAGCGGGAGCGGTGCTCCTGGGCACCACATCCACTTCGACCGAGGAGTCTGCATGTCGCGCTGAACCGCCTTCGCCGCAACTGTGCTCAGCTCCGGCACCGCCACCGGCCAGATCGAGCTGGCCGCCGACCCGACTGCCACCAGCCTCCGCACCGGAGAGGAAGGCGCCGAGCCCGGACTCGCGCCAGACGGCGCACCGGCCACCGCGGGCAGCTGACGCCCCCCGGGCGCGCAGGAATCAACCCGGCGTCGGGAGTGGGCTGCGCGCGGCCCTGAACAGGTCTATTCCTGGCTCCCGACACAGCCCTACCGCCAGCCGAGCTCCGGCGCGACGTAGCGCAGCACGCTGTCCAGGAGGTGGGCGTTGTAGTCCACACCGAGCTGGTTCGGAATCGTCAGAAGTAGCGTGTCAGCGGCGGCGATCGCCTCGTCCTCGGCGAGATCGGTGACCAACTGGTCCGGTTCCCCGGCGTAGGTCTTTCCGAATCGGGCAGTGCCGCGATCGAGTTGGCCGACCTGGTCCCTACTGCCGGTCTCACCACCGAAGTACGCACGATCAACGTCGCTGACGACCGGGAAGATGCTGCGGCTGACCGAAACTCGCGGCTCACGGTGATGGCCGGCGGCCTTCCAGGCCTGCATGAACCGCTGAATCTGTTCTGCCTGGAGTTGGTGGAACGGAACCCCCGTGTCCTCGCTGAGCAGCGTCGAGCTCATCAGGTTCATGCCCTGCTCCGCGGTCCACTCGGCAGTGGCACGCGTTCCTGCGCCCCACCAGATCCGGTCGCGAAGTCCCGGCGAGTGGGGCTCCAGCCGGAGCAGGCCGGGCGGGTTCGGGAACATCGGCCGTGGGTTGGGCTGCGCGAACCCCTCGCCCTTGATCACCTCCAGGAACACCCGGGTGTGATCACGCGCCATGGCCGCGTGGTCGGAGCCGGCAGCTGGCTCATACCCGAAGTAGCGAAAGCCGTCGATGACCTGTTCCGGTGATCCCCGGCTGATCCCCAGCTGAAGCCGGCCGCCAGAGATCAGGTCCGCCGCTCCCGCGTCTTCGGCCATGTAGAGCGGGTTCTCATAGCGCATGTCGATCACGCCGGTCCCGATCTCGATCCGACTCGTCCTGGCCCCGACGGCCGCGAGCAACGGGAACGGAGAAGACAGTTGCCGCGCAAAGTGATGCACGCGGAAGTACGCGCCGTCCGCCCCGAGTTCTTCGGCCGCGACAGCGATCTCGATGGACTGAAGCAGGGCGTCGGTTGCCGAGCGCGTCTGCGACTGCGGCAACGGTGTCCAGTGTCCGAACGAGAGGAACCCGATTTTCTTCATGCCTCATGCAACTACACCATCGTCCGTCACGGATCATCGCGGTGCTCGTCGCCCACAGCCAGAAGCGGAAAACCGCAACCACGACCACGACCACGAACCGTCTCACACGGCGCACCCACTCAATCTGACCCACGCGCGTGGGCGCAGTGCGGGCACGCCGCGCGATCATTGAACGTTGCGGTCGTACCAGTTCAGCACCCGAAGCCCGCGGAGTGTGTTCCAGCGACTGGGGTGCCCGTCGCCGTCCTCCAACGAGAAATGCACGGCGCCGGGATGGGTGTGCTCCAGCGGCCAGGTTCCGTCGGGCTGTCGCTTCGAGCGCAGCAACGCGACCGCCTCGGCCAGTCGTGGATCCGGTGCGTCCCCGGCATCGCGGAAGTAGTCAAGGGCGCGCAGCACGTCGTAGTGCCACCACGTCGGAAACGAAAACCGCAGCCAGTCCGGGTCGACCACGTCCCCTGTGCTCAGCCGCCGGAACAACGACCGGTCGAGCAGGTACAGCTCTCCTCGGCGGCGCACCGCAACAGCCCGCGCCGAACCGCCCGTCACCCGCTCGTGCGCGAGCAACCCCTCGAGCACGCAGATCGTCGTCGCGAACGAGGCGCGCACCGAGCCGTTCTCGGCCTCGCAGTTCCAGCCGCCATCCGCGAGCTGCTCGTCGAGCAACCGGGCCACGATGCTGTCGACGTCCACCCCGAAATAGGCGCCAAGGGCGACAGTCCGCCCATTGATGCAGGGTTCCACGTCGCCGTCGAAGAACGGCTGCCCGGCGTGCTCCCAGCGGCAGTTCTCCCGCACCAGCGCGACCGTCTCACGCACCGGCTCGGCATTCGGGTCGATGCCGAAATCCCGGAGCAAGGTCAGGCTTGGCAGCGTCCCGGTCCAGGGCTGGCCTGTGGAGAAGTCGAAGCGGAAGCCCGCCGGGAAGCACGCGCCACCCGCCCACTGGCCGTCCTCGCCGCGCTGTGCGAGCAATCGCGCGCCCCAACCCTCGGTCGCGACGCGAGCCCGCTCCGCGGACACCGCCTCCAGGGGTGCGTCAGTCAGGTCACGCAGCACCTGCCAGCGCAGCGCCGGATCGGAGTCGAGCAGCCAGTCCAGGACAGTCATCCGCCGAAAATAGCCTTCGGCGCCACCACACGCGGCGGAGCGAATGCGCGCAGCTCGGCGGGTATTGCCGACCGGGCTCAGACCCGTGGGATGTCCCTCCGGCAGTGTGCTTGGCATCTCGCATGGCGGCGACGACGGCGCTCACGTAGTACACCAACTGCCAATCGGCTGACCAGGTGGGGCGCTGTCCATACCACGAACGAAGGGTTCGGATGTGGACACGGTCGCGATCGCGCGCGAGGCCAGCTCGGTAGCCTGGCTCAGGCCACGACCGGCTCGGGACGCTGGGTTCCCCGGTCCGGGACGGGCCGGCGAGGGTTCGGCCGATCCCACCCGTGGGTGATATGGGCCTATTGTCGGAGTAGGCAATCCTGCCAGATCCTTGGCGAAATTCGGCCGGGGCGACGGAGAGGCTCGCATGGAGGTGTCAACGGGTCCGGACCTCACGGCCGGGGATCCTCGGGGGGTCCCGATCAAGGACGTCGCGCAGATCCTGGGCGTGCCGATGCCGACACTTCGGTCCTGGGAACTGCGCTATGGCGTCCCCGCCTTGAGCCGGGGACCCGGTCAGCACCGCCGGTATCTGCCCGAAGAGGTCAACGCCCTGCGGTTGATGCGCGACGAAATCGCCCGTGGGCAACAGGCCGGTGTCGCGGCACTGTCCGTGCGCAGGCTACTGGGCGGGCAGGGACCGGCGCAGGAGTCCATCGACCAGATCCTCGGAGCCGCTGAGCGCTTGGACGCCTCATCGATCCGCGTCGGGCTCGATGAAGGGACCGCAACGTTGGGCCTCGCGGCCTGCATCGACGACGTGCTGCTGCCTGCCATGCGCCAGATCGGTGTGTGGTGGGCGATCGGCCACTGCGACATCGTGCAGGAACGGATGGCCACCGAAGCCGTCCGTGCTTGGCTCGACCGGCGGAGCGCGTTCGCGCCCCCTCCGACCCGGCCTCGTCAGATCCTGCTGGCCTGCGGACCCAGCGATCTGCATACCATCGGGCTGGAATCAACGGCCGTGCTGTTGCGCTTCGAAGGCTGGCCGGTGCGGGTACTCGGTGCCAGGACCTCGACAGCCACGCTTGCGACGGCGGCGCGGGCCACCGCGGTCGCGGGCGTCGTCGTGGTGTCGCATCTGGCGACCGGGCGACGCCGCGCCGTCGAATCGATCCGCGCAGTGAACGACCTGGGTATCGAGGTCTTCTTCGCCGGAAACGCGTTCTCCAACCAGCGGAGTCGGCGGGGGGTCCCGGGTCACTTTCTCGGGTTTGGCATCGCAGACGCCTGCGCGGAGCTGACCCGAGCCTTGGCACCCACCGACCCCGGACCGGTTGAGCCTTCGACCTGAATGGTGCTCGACCGTCCCAACCACGCCGCAGCCACCCAACGGCACCACCCGAAACTATGCAAGTTGTACCTCGATGCCGTCGGATTGCGCTCGGCAGGGCAGGCTTGTCAACGACGGGGCCACGAGCTGGTCGCCGACCGTCGGTGCGACGAGAGTACCCACGCACACGCCCGTCAACTTCGAACCACCCGTGTCCGCGCCACCCCTGCGCCGCGCGGACACGGGTCACCAACGTCAGCGAACTCGGGCGGCCGCGGTGCACCGGGGGTGCAGCCGGACCTGACGATCCAGCGACGACATCGCACAACAGGCCCTTTCCAGCCCGACCTCGGCGCGACTGATGCGTTGCCGGCACGAAACTATGCAAGTTGCCCCGAGGGCCCATCAGAACCCGCCGAGCAGGGCAGGCTGAGGGACAGGGCTTGCCGAACTGTTCAAATTCGCGGCCCAATCGCTGCGGTTCGGCGCTCGTTCGCCTGAGAGGGGCAAGCGTTGTCGGAGGCTGCGCCGTCTGTCGGGGGCGGCGCACCCATCGGCGGGACCGATGCGACGCCGGCAGCCGGAGAATGCGCCGAAGCGTTTGCAGCACAACTCATTCGCCGCGTCCTGAAGGCGTCACAGGATCTGGATCCCATCGAACTTCAGGCACAACTGGATCTCGCGACGTCGGTTTTCGGGCTGGCTCGATGCATCGATGCCATCGTGCTACCGGCGACGCGACAACTGCGCCGACTACTGGCGAAGGGGCAGCGCGACGCGGGTCAGAACCTCATGGCCACCGAGGCCGTCCGAACCTGGCTGAACCACCGAGGATCATTTGCACCCTCACCACAGGCAATCGGACCGATCGTGCTGGCCTGCGGCCCCCGTGATCGCCAGATGGTCGATCTGGAGTCCCTGGCGCTGCTGCTGCGGTTCCAACGCTGGCCGTGCCGGGTGCTGGGCGCCCGGATATCACCGTTCACTCTGACGATCGCCGCACAAGCGGCCGATGCAACGGGCGTGGTCGTCTCTTGCACCGAAGGTCGGGGTCGGCCCTACGCCGTTGCCTCGCTCGAAGCCGTTGACGCACTGGATATTCCGGTGTTCTTCGCGGGCGACGCCTTCGAAACGGAGGACAGCCGACGGCAGCTGCCAGGCCGATATCTCGGCACTAGCAGCGAGGGTGCGAGCACCCTCCTCATCAACACGCTGACACCAGCCGTGCAACACCGATCCACCGTCGTTCAGTAACCGGCGTCCACCAATCGCTCGCGCACGAGGTCGGCGCCGGGCGGCCGCGCGCGTGGTCTTCGGTGATCAACGTGCGTCCGTGATCGTCCGTCTGCTCGCCCGGATCGAGGACCGACACCCATCCCTGCGTGGCGTACACGGGGTGCGGGATCATCTTGTCGATCGCGGTGTAGTCGAAGTCAGCCTCGTGCTGGGCATGTTGCGCCGGCCGATAACCGATCAGTTCCGCGAATCTCTGCCGCCCGACTGGGAAATTGAGCCGGAAGACACCTTCGCGATCGACGTTGGACGCCTCGTCGAAACCCGCATAGTCCTTGGTCACGATGGTTGCAAACGGGAACCGCCTGTCAACCGGTGGAGTTGGCCGCCGCGGAACATCCGGCCGGGTTGGACAACCTGATCATCCGCAATCGGCAATTCCCGCCTGGTCGCCGCCTAGAAGTTCTCGCCGGTTCTCCAGCCCATTTCCTGAAGCACCATCGAGTTACCGTCGGGGTCGGCAAACCAGGCGTATTTGACGCCACCGCCCACGTCCTGGACCTCGCCAACGGCGACGCCGCGGCCGATGAGCTCGGCGCGGGCCTTGTCGATGTCGGGGACCACCAGGTGCAGGCCCTTCTGGCTCCCGGGCGTCATATCGGAGATGTCGTTCAGGCCGGTGCCGATGACGATCGAGCAGGCGGAGCCGGGCGGGGTGAGCTGCACGACGCGCATCCCCTCGAATGGCCGCACGTCGACGTCGACGATGAACCCCACCTTCTCGGTGTAGAAGGCCTTTGCCGTGTCGACGTCGGTGACCGGGACGGGTACGAGCTCGAGTTTCATGTCCATGAACGATTCCTGTCGGTCGTGCGGTCAGCCGCTTCCGAGGGGCAGCTGCGGTAGCCAGGCCTTCTCCGCGATGTCAGCTCATCGGTTGATCATCGCAGGTCCGGATCCAGGTCAGGGGTGGCGGCCACTCGTCACCAACGACGCCGTCGAGATCGGCCTGATGGGGGTCGCTGATCGCCCGTTACCTGGCTGTGCGTCGCGCACGTGATTCCAGGTAATGCCGCTCTGGGAGATTCAGCGCCGTGCGGGCCGCGAGTTCGTACTGTTCGCGAGCCTGTTCCGGGTGGTCGGCCAGATCGAGCAAATGTGCCCGGACCGCGGCGATCCGATGCTGGCCACCCAATCCCGGCTCGGCGACATCCAGCGCCTGCAGCCCGATCTCCGGTCCGTGGACCATGGCCACCGCAACGATCCGGTTCAGCGTCACCAATCGGGCCCGGTGCCGTCGTCAGCAGGATGTCGTAAAGACCGAGGATCTGCGGCCAGTCCGTGTCGGTGGCGCTGCGCGCCTCGTCGTGGACCGCGGCGATGGCGGCCTGCACCTGGTACGGGCCGACGGTCGAGGTAGGCAGCGTGCCGGTGAGCAAAGCGCTGCCCTCCGCGATGAGTGCCTGGTCCCACCGGCTGCGGTCCTGGTCGGGCAACGGAACAAGGCCGCCCGCCGGCGTCGTCCGGGCCGCCCGCCGGGCGTCGGTGAGCAGCATGAGGGCGAGCAATCCAGCCACCTCACCCTCGCCCGGCAGGGCCGCCCGCAGCTGGCGGGTGAGCCGGATGGCCTCTGTGCTGAGCTCAACGCGGTGCAGGCGGGCACCGGACGTTGCGGTGTACCCCTCGTTGAACACCAGGTAGAGCACCCGCAGCACGGCCGCCTCCCGTGCCGGCCGCTCTCCGCGTCGTCGGGCATGGTGAACCTCGTACCACTGTCCCGAATCCGCGCCTTCGCCCGCGTGATGCGTTGCGCAAATCGTCGCTTCCGGCACCAGCAGCCCGCGAGCGATTTCGGCGGTGGTCAACTTCGTCACAGAGTGATCATGCTCGTCCCGAACGACGCAGCGCTCCCGCCACCGACTATTCCGATCAGGGCAGGCCGCTGCCCGAGGGCCGTGGCCCTGCCGATCAAGCATTGAGTGGCCGACTGGAAAGCCGCTTTCGACCATGATTCGCCTGCGCCTGCCTTGCTTGCCCTGCTTACTGCCCCTTCATTACGGATTCACCATCGCGGTAGGTGCATTCGACGGTTCGTGAGGCGAGATGCACTCCAGGGCGCAAGAATCGTACTTTTCTATGGTTCAATTTAGTTTCTTTGAAGGGGCATCTCGCAGATACAACTATCTCAGGGGCGTGATGTTCTGGTTGTGCCGGAATAGGTTGTCGGGATCCCAAGTCTGCTTAAGGTGCTGCAGTTTAGCGTACTTGTCCTTGCCGAATGCGGCCTCGACGCGCCCGGCGCCCTCGTCGCCGATGAAGTTGAGGTAGGTCTTGCCGGTCGTCCACGGCTTCATCGCCGTAGCTATCCCACGTATGTAGGAGATGTTCCGCTCGGTGTCTGCCGGGTCCGGCCACATCGCGAGGTAATGCATGTTCCAGGGGGCGCTCCGCTCACCGAATGCGGTTGCATCTTCGGGTACACGGGCGATAGCGCCGCCACCGGCAAGGAGGATGATCTGTGTCATCGGCGAGACGGGTTGCGTTGCCATCGAAGTCAAGGTGTCGATGGCCTCGTCAGGCAGATCTGCGAGGAAGTCGCCCGTCCAGTAGTTCTGCATGCCCTTTGGGTAGCCCGCGTCCGTCCTCTGTTGTATCGCGGTGTACGGCATCGGCTGAACCAAGTTGACCGCCGGAGGACCGAACTGAACCAGCGGTTGAAGCACCTGTCGCCCCTGCTCGACCTCCCCCGCGTAACACACGATGACTCCGACGACAGGGTGTCCCCGCACCGGCTCAGGCACGAAGTCCGCTGGCGGAGCGGTAAGGAAAGCCACCCCGCTACCAACCTCATCTGGGGCGGCCTGCATAAAGTCGCGCCAGAACCGCACGACCTCAGCCGCCATCGCGGCGGGATACATCAACATGCCCCCGAGCACGATCGGGCCTACCGGATACAGCCGGAACGTGAACCTGGTGACGATGCCGAAGTTGCCGCCACCCCCGCGCAAACCCCAGAAGAGGTCAGAGTTCTCGTCCTCGGAGGCGGCCACCACCCGCCCGTCGGCCGTAACCACCTCAGCCTCAAGCAGGCTGTCGCACGTGAAGCCGAACATCCGTTCCAGCCAACCACTGCCACTGCCAAGAGCGAGACCAGCGACTCCAGTAGAGGACATGCGCCCACCCGTGAAAGCGAGTCCGTGCTGTTGCGTAGCAGCATCGACCTCACCCCATGTGCATCCCCCGCCGACCTGCGCAGTCCGAGCGCCCGGATCTACCTCGATCGCTGTCATCTCCCGCAGGTCTACGCAGATACCGGCATCGACCACCGCGGACCCGGTGACGCCATGACCACCGCCGTATACGGACAGCGGCAAATGCTGCTCGCGGGCCATGTTCACCACCGCAGCAACGTCGCCAGAGTCGCGGCATCGGGCGATGAGCGCAGGCGACCGGTCGATCATCCCGTTGAAGACCCGCCGCGCGTCGTCGTACCCCCGGTCAGGTGGGCGAAGCAACGTTCCACTGAAGTTCGGAACCGCGAGCGGACTGTCCTGAAGATCGGTCACTGCTGCACCTCGCCATTCCTTTAGTGGACTCCGGCCCATCGGCTCTGGGCCGGCGCACTTCTACCATGCCGCTGCTCGGACGGCAGCACAAGACCTCTCCAGCAGCGTCCTAGATGCGGTAGGCGCCGAACCTGACGTTGTGTACCGGCTCACTCGACCCTCCGCTGCGGGAGGTGCTGACGATCAGGCGCCCCTCTGTGTCAACCCGGGCTGAGGCACCAACCCCGTGACAATCAGTGACCCGACGGCGGGATGGACACCTGGATGACATACGCATGAACGCATGTAGAGGTCCAATAGATGCAAATGAGTTCCAGCGAGTTGAACGGACGTATCCGCTATCCCTTCCGGGAGATCATGAATCACGGCAAGGAGATCGGAAGGATGATTTCACGCATGATTCAGTGCTGGCACGCATCGGGGCGAATCCCTGCCACGAGCTTTCGGTAGCAGCACTGATTCGGACCCACGGCCCAATTTCCTACGGTTGTAGCTGCGACCAGTTGACGCCGGGAAAGGTCACCTCGATGAGCAGATTCGGTGCGATACGAGCCTCGATCGGATCCTTGATCGTCACTCTGGCCATGATCGCCGTGACCGGGTGCGATGTTGCCAACAGTCCGGCGGCTCCGACGGTGACCATCACGCCACCGCCGGCGACAAATGCCACGGCAGTCGACGCCGGGTCGCCAACGGCGGGATCAATCGCATCCGTCAATCTCTCGAAGCCCGTCGTGCCGACACCCAGCGCGCCGAAACCGACCAGCCTCGCGTCCGGCCAGGCCGGCGGGTGAATTTGCGCCGATCCCGCCACGGTTCAGTGCTGATCGAGCCATCGAATGACGGCCCGGACCCGCCGGTTACCCGCCGGATCCTCCCACAAGTCGAGTTTGGTCATGATCGAGCGCACGTGCGACTCGACCGTGCGCGCGGAAAGGTTGAGCCGCTCGGCGATCGCCGAGTTGGACATGCCCTGGGCCATCAGTTCCAGCACGTCTCTTTCCCGATCGGCCAAAGCTTGGAACTGATCGGCCGTGCGGCGTCGGGAGAGCAATTCCTGGGTGATGAGCGGATCAATGACCGTGCCGCCACCGGCGACAGTCCTTGCCGCGGCGAGGAAATCGTCGAGCGCGGTGACCCGTTCCTTCAGCAGGTAGCCGATACCGGAGGTCTGCCCGGTGAGCAGATCTGCGGCGGCCGAGGCCTGCATGTGTTGACTCAGTACCAGGACGGACAGGTCCGGTTGCTCCTCGCGAAGCACCCCGGCCGCCCGCAGGCCCTCGTCGGTCTGCCCGGGCGGCATCCGGATATCGGTGATCAGCAGTCGGGGACGTGCCGTTCGCACCGTGGACAGCACAGCGTCGTAATCGCCGGCTTGGCCGACGACCGTCATCCCGTCTATCTCCAACAGGCTGACAATTCCCGCACGGATGATCGCGGCGTCCTCGGCAACGACAACGGTGATCGCTCCCGATGGCACCTCGGTCCGCCACAACAATTGGTGGATCGCCATCTGGCCGGGCCCGGTGATGCCCATGAATTCATCCGACCACCTGCCGCAGTCCGGGTGCGGCAGCAGCAGCCGGACAATCTCCGTTGCCAGAATCATTCCCGCGCTGCCGATAGCGGCCACGTGCCTGGTCAACGCGACCGCCGGGGCGCCTTCGGCTTCGGCAATGTCCAAATCCGCCACGGAGATGGCGATCGCCGAGCCGGTGGCGGCGGACATTTGTTGCCAGTCGACGGCGGCGCCGAGAGCGTCGGCAACGCCGGCGAAGAAGGCGATGCCGGGCTGGTTGCCGCAGCTGCCCCGGTGGCGGTCGATCAATGGGCGGATGGAGGGTTCCACACCCAATCCGTTCCACGCCATCACCGCAACGGTCGCCATCGGGTCACTCACCGCTCGGGACGGTGATCGACCATCGCGTGGCCACCGGCTCCACCTGTCCGCCGAGTGCCGCGACCCTGTCCCGTACGGCGTCCGACGGCGTCAGGTCGCAGAGGATCCGCACGGCCGGCTCGTTGTCGACCACCGTTTCCACGATCGAAGCCGACCTGTCCCAGCGGGCCGCCAGGTAAGCGGTCATCTCGATGACCGCTGGATAACGGCGATTCGGCACCCCAACTTCTGGGATCACAGCCGCCAATCCTCCGCTACTCAACGCGGTGGGGAACACTCCGTGTGAGATGGTCCGGACTTGGGTGGCAATGCCGTTGAGCCGGTGAACTATCTCCGCCAACGGGGTGCCAGCAGCGAGATCGGTTCGCGCCGTTGTAAGTTCGCCCAGGGGCCCGTCCAGCAACTGGGCACGCAATTCTGCTCGTGGTTGATCCGAGGCGGACAACAGACGAGAGGCCAGTTGCCGACTCTGTTCGAGATCACTGCGTGCGGCGGCCATCAGGCCTTCGGTTTCCATGATCAGGCCTGCTCCGGTGGCGACCAGTTCGACCGCATCCGGCCTTGCCGTGACAGCCGCGTCCTGCTCGATGAGGCCGATCAGGGTGCTGCCTCGGCGGATCAGGGTGACGGCGCGCTCGGGGCTGGTGACATCGACGCGCACGACCCGCCCTCGCGAGTCCACCCACTCCGGCTCCCCGGCGTCAGGCATGGGCTGGATCGGATAGAGCACCTGGATCGACGGATCGGCCAAGGCCCGCGACAAGTATTGCTCGACATACGTTTCCCGGCCTCGCCGACGATCGTGATGGGCGAGGGCAGCGCTGCCCGCCTGGACCGTTGGCCGGCGAACCATGATGTCGATCCAGCCGATTCCGGCAGCCAGCGCGCCGACCAGCAGCGGGGGGAGCAGAGCGAAAACGGACGCGGCCGGATCCTCGCTCAGATCCGCCGACGGGTCGGTCATGCCATGGATGAAGATCCATCCGGTGGTGACGACTGTCGCTACCGCCCATGCAACGAGTGGCACCACCAGCGGCCGCAATGCGGCACGGCCACCGCCTGGCATGGAGCGATAGCGGGTCAGTGCAGCGACGATGGTGGCTCCCGCCGCGAAGACCACGACCACCGCCCATCCGGTGAACAAGATGGTGGCCACCGGCGCCGGCGCACCGGGATCCTCGGTATCCCACCACTGACTCGGTACCGCTTCACCGGACAGGGCGATGACCCCGATCACCGCACCGGCGGCGACGGTGATCCACCAGCACCGCATGATGATCCCGGTCCGGGCCAGCGGACGGTGCAGGGCCGGATGGTTCAGCGCGACCACCGCGGGCAGCAAGACGGTCACCAGCGCGAGCACGCCGGTCAATTGGGACATCACACCCAGCGGCGCGGCGCGGCTCCCGGCCAGCAAGGCGGCCAGCACACAGACGCCCACCAACGGTCCGCTCCATTCGTCGGGATGCCGCCGGAGCAGTGCGGTACACAGCGCCGGCGCGCAGAGAGCGGCCAGCGTGACGAAAACGGCCTGCCCACCGTCCACATCGCCGACCGCATCGGTCACCACGAGAATGATCCAGCCGGCCGCCATCGCCAGGACGGCGACAACCCAGAGCGCGATGGCCACGATGACCCGGGGGTTCATTTCGGACCGCCGCCGATCCGGGAACGCAGGACCTGGATTCGCAGCACCGTTCCGGACCCGACCTGGCTTTCGACCTCCGCGCGACCCGCCATACCCGCGATACGGTTGGAGATACTCGGGGGTACCTGCGTGACACCGCCGATCCCGTTGTCCTGCAAGACCATCCGCACCCGGTCGTCGGTCACCACCAGCGAGAGCCGGAGGCCGATAGCACGGGAGTGTTTCACTGCGTTGGTGATCGCCTCCCCGGCGGCCAAGTACAAACCCAGCGCCAACGGGTCGTCGCCGGGTAGGTCATCGGTGACAGAGAACGTTGTTGCGATCGGACAGACCGCTGCCAGGGACTGCAGGGCGTCGGCCAGACCCGGCGAAAGAGCCGCGGGTGCAGTGGAATCGACCAGATCCAGGACCCCTCTGTGCACCCCGTCAATCTGATCGAGGATTTCGGAAATGTCGTCGTCTTGGCTCGGAACTTCATCGCCTTGGCCAGCTGAATCCTCGCGAATAGCGAACTGCCGTGCACGCAGTCCGGCGGTCAGCGCCAACCCGACCAGTAACTGCTGGGCGCCGTCGTGCAGGTTCCGTTCGAGAGCGACCCGGCCCGCGTCGGCGGCGGCGACCAGCGCCCGGGATCGTGCCCGCACGTCCCTGCGACGCGCATCCGCCAGGGCTGTGGCTCGCTCGTTCGCGGCCCGCGCGGCAATGGCGCTGACGGCCAGATCGGCCAACAACGGAGGGACGGGCGTCGACGCGTCGACCTCGAGGCAGGCCGTCATCTCGCCGGTGCCGTCGAACACCGGCAACGACCGCCGTTCCGGGCCGATGTCTTCGAGGCCGGCGCCGGCGCTGTCGATCCAACCGCCACCCGGAGCGCGGTACCGCACCCTCGCGGTCGGATCACCGACGATGGCGGCCGCGGCCGCGGACGGACTGACAACGGGGGTGGCTGACCGGAGGTCGACCAGCATCTGCCTCGTTCCCACCGCGACGGCCCGCTGACGTCTCGTAGCGGCGACGAGGACACCGATCGCGATGAAGCCGCCGTGGAAGTAGTCGGCAAGCAGAACCACCAGGCGGGCCGCGCTGATGTCGTTCTCATCACCGCCGAACAGACTTCCGAACACCTGAAACCCGAAGTGGACGAGCACCAATGACGCCGCGACGGCCACTCCGGCCGCAGTGATCGGCGTGATCAAGGGCCGGACCGCGGGCGGTACCGCCCGCCTCCGGCGCACGAGCCAGATGATGGTCGCGATCGCCGGCACCGCGTTGAGCACGAGCGCCTGAAACGCATCCATCAAGTACCAGACCTCTGGTATGGAGAACGTGGCCTGCCAGGGGTCCGGCCACTCCGCCGATGGCTCAGCGGACTTGGTGAACACAAAGCCGACCTGGAAGATCGCCGCCACGCTCAGCGTGTAGACGATCACCGCCGTGCGGAGCCGGCGGCTGGGCCGACCGGTCGGCCAGCCGAACACGATCAGCGCGAGGCAAGGCAGCTGAAGAAAACCGAGCAGGCCCACCAGCTGGGCCCATGGCGATGGCCAACTCCTGGAGATCATGAAGGAGCAATCACCGACGCCGGCCAGGTACAGCAACCAGCCGGTGGGGTTGGCGGGCGCCCGCCACCACCACCACAGTCCGACGCCCATCGCCAGTAGGGTGCTTGACCAGGACGAGGACACCAACATCAGCAATCGCGGGGTCCAGGGATTGCCACGGGTCCAGTTCTGGGCGCACAAGGTCCCGCCCACGATCACCATCACCAGGCCGAGCAAGCCGGCCAGCACAATGATCGGTGCTGTTCCGATGCGTCGCACCGCAAACGGCCCGTTCCGCGGGTCGGACTCGACCGGTACCGATGGTGCAGGGGCCGCCCACGGGCCGGGTCTCTCGCGGCCGGACGATTCGCCCGGCCTCTCTTCGACCTCAGCCACCGACAACCGCCCTTCCAGCTCGGGGGCCCGGCTTCGACGGTCTGGCCAGCTTGCGGCTGCACGTCGGCTGTGCGGAAAGCCTAGCGGCCATCGCGGTGCAGGGAGCGCTCATATCTGACAAGCCTGCTCGCTCCGCCGCCGCGGCGCGTCAGTGCTGGCACGCACCCATGACCGTGGGTGACGGGGGCTCATCGGTGACAACACTGATTGACCGTAATCACTCAGCCGAGTAACCGGCACCCTGAATCAACTGGTGTGTTCCTGCGCTGTGAAACCGGACTCGATGGGGTTGTCCTCGCGGATCCATGTGAAATTTGTCGCCTCTATGCCCGAAATCGGATTGCGTTTCGCTCCCTTTCCGGTCGGCGGGATGACCGGCCGATTCCCGGCCTCTGTGCGTACCTCGGGGACCTACGACGGCGCCAGCAACACAGTCGAACGCCTCGCATGATCGCGGGTGGCGTCCTCGTTGCGCTCCCTACCACGAGAGTGTTGTGCACATCGGGCACCTGGTGGCGGAGCCCTCCAACCCGTCCAGCACGGCGCCCGCGGCGCGGGCGGAGCTCGTCAAGTTCCAGGCCGCGGGAGGCGGCGACTACGGATTGGGGCTTGGGCAACCCGATGGCTGGGTCGGCGCGGCCGGCTGGGTGAACCCACTCCCCGCTTCGGTCGATCGGCGCAGTCTCCCGCTCCGGCTCACGCATCTGTGACAGCACTCGGGCGCGTCTGGAGCCGTGACAGAGCCTGCTGCACTCCTGCACTGCTTGCTCGGCGTGCGGTCCGCGCAGCCATGGCCGACGCTGATCGTCGTCACATCTGGCCGACGCCGGCCGTCAGGATCCTGACCAGGATGTGACTTTCGGCCCTGAACACCCGACCAAAGACGGTGATCCGCTTCACCGGAAAGGGGTCTGATGAGACTCGACACATCAACGCCCCGTTCGCTTCAGTACCCCACCTCTTGTGGCGGCCGACGCCCGGCCGCCGGGTGGGTGACATGGTCCGCGCACTCGCTCGTCACACGGCCGCCGATGCCCGGTAGGCCGACGGCATGAGCCCCCCGCGGATGCCCGCAACGGCCAGCGATGATCTTGACAGTGCTGTCAGCCGCTCGGTGCAGGTCGGCTCGCCGAGCTCGAGGAAGGTTGTCGATGACCGCACGGCTGCAACGGATCCACGCCATTCTCCGGGCCGGTAACGTTCCGAGCATGCTTGTCTCCCGGCCGCAGATCGGTAGCGTCCTGCTCGCGGGCACGCCGGAACACGGCCCGGGGGATGTGCTCGTCCGCGACACCGGCGGCCGACTGGTGCTCGTCCACGGCCACGGCACGGACGAATTGCCCAGCAATTCCGCGGACAGGTGGGTTGCTGATGTCGTCAAGGTGCGCGTCGTGCAGGCCTGGGCTGACCGCGGCGATCCCGAGGCGAGAGACGCTCTTGCCGCGCTGGGAATCCCCTTGCACACGCATTATCCGACCGGTCGGCCGCACCCGACTCGGCCGCGCCGACCGGAAGCATCGGTGACGACGGTGTCGTTCGTTGACCCGTTGGTTCTGGCGTCCGAGTTGTTCCAGGCAGCGCACCGTTTCGGCTGGGCCGTTCTGACCGGGATCCCGGCATTCGCAGGGTTCGCGTGGTCGGTTCGTACCAACGAAGGTCGCGAGCCCAACAGCGCGCACAGCGGATGAGCGAGGTCTGGTCGCCCACGGCCGATAGTCGAAGCATCGGCAGACTCTCCTCGCCGATTTCACCGGGATACCGCTCGGCGAACCCGTGGGGTGACGCCCCGGGCACCCGGGCACAGTCTGCGACGACCACGAGGTAGTTGTCGCGATCGGGGTGGGCCCGATATGTCGCTGGCGGCATCGGACGGCTCGCTCAAGACGCCGCTGCCGACGAATCCGGTTGCTGGAACCGTTGGGGTATTTGCACCACTGCGCAGACTCTAGCCGCCTCCGGTGGGCGATTGGATCTGTACCGGTCAGCAGAGGTCGCCGACCAGTTCGCCGAGGGCGTCCGCGCCACCGTCGCGCAAGGAAAGCCGGT